>Ga0207641_10001380_pt1 | contig 23958 bp, 18 predicted proteins | sample KBSSwiS62_FD_184306 | JGI IMG/M metagenome (GOLD analysis project Ga0207641, IMG submission 184306) | Switchgrass rhizosphere microbial communities from Kellogg Biological Station, Michigan, USA - KBS Switchgrass S6-2 (SPAdes) (version 2) | ecosystem: Host-associated > Plants > Roots >... | reverse complement strand
GGGCTTATGGCAGTAACCTGTTCCTGTCATTATGTAAATGGCAGACATATAGCAGGCAATGGCCACATGGAGAGCGAACAACGCAATGTTACGGGGTTTACTGGTGTGGAAACACATGGTGATATAGACATCATTGCATTGCAGGGTAGTTTTAATATTAAGGTAGAAGCAGATCAAAACCTGCTGCAGTACATTGAAACCAATGTTGAAAACGGGAGGCTGATAGTTCGTTTCAGACACGGTATATGGCTTAGTCATTTCAACGGGGCAAAAGTGTATGTAACGGCACCGGAACTCAATGCATTTGAAACGCATGGCAGTGGAAATATTACCAGCCAGGGAAAAATATCCGATAAAAATAAAATTGATATTAATGTCTCCGGCAGCGGGGATATACAACTTGATCTTGATTGCCCCGAAGTAAAAACAGAGACACATGGCAGCGGCAATATTACACTTGCCGGCGAAACAAAAAACCTTTCCTGCCGAACCAGTGGCAGCGGAGATGTAAAAGCAGCCAACCTGAAAGCAGAAAATGTAAAAACATCCATTCATGGCAGCGGCGATGACGAGGTATTTGCCAGTGAATCGCTGGATGTTGACATCTCCGGCAGCGGTGATGTACATTACAGGGGTACCCCCAGGATATCTACCAGTGTGCATGGCAGTGGTTCGGTAACAAAAATGTAACAACCAATGGCCACAGATTCGCAGATTTATCGTCAATAAAATACTTGTTATTAAAAGACAGTTGGCCGCTGATTCATTGACTAATCTGTGAATCTGCGGCCATCTGAGTATTAAATCATCTATTATTTGTAAGTGATTTTTTGGATTAGTATTAACTATTTTGCCTGCCGCAGATTGGATAATTTATCTGCTAAATAGATATTTGTTATTAAAAATCAATTAGCCGCAGATTCGCAGATTAATCTGCCAATTAACATCTTCTATAAAAATCAGATGGCCGCAGATTTGCTGACTAATCTGTGAATCTGCGGCCAGCCAGAAACTATCCATTGTTTTATGAATGTTTTTTTGGATTGGCATTAACTTTTTTTATAGGATCATTGTGGTATGAAATGGCTGATCGTTCTTTTGTTTGTTTTCAATTGCGCTCCGGGCCACGCACAGCAGCCTTTGAGCGGCGAAGATTTTGTAAACGCGGTAGCCGGATTGGTAGTAGACAGCAGTTTTTCCCGGTATTATCTCTTCTCAGGCGCTACTCCCTGTTCTTTTAAAAAATTTGACTACGACGAATGGTATAAATATGGATTAAAGGAAGATGTGCCTGTTTATATTTTGAATGAACTGGCAAAGAAATCATTTGAAGACGCGGCCCCGCGTTACTGGCAGCAGCAAAAATTATTGAATGCGGTTTGTATTGACGAAGAAAAAGCAAAAACGCTTTTTTTAGGGGGCGAAAAAAAGCCTGGCAAACATCCCGAATCTTTTGAAAATAGGGTGGTATATTATTTCTCCAGGCCCGAATTTACAGATGATTACCAGTATGCCGTTATTGATCTTGGTTTCCGTTGCGATAACAGGCAATGCGGAATGGGCGCTACTTTTTTGTTCAAACAGGTAAACGGTAAATGGATAGTAGCCGGAAGAAAAATTACCTGGGGCAATTGATGGTTGTATGTCTTCTGATGCCGGCAAGAACGAAAGGGAACAAATAATGCAACCAGCTACAGGTTCACATATTTCACCGTAATCCACACATCACGGTTTCTTCCCTTATCATCGGTACAGGAAATTTTTACCGGGCCTTCGTCGGGTATAAAGAATTGCTTTTCTCCGGCACTGCATGATTTATAAAACTTATTATTGATATACCAATACAGCATGCCTGCGTCTCCGGAAGTCCGGCAGACCAGCTGAAGTGGTTCAGGATGCGTTTTGCTAATCAGGTATACTGTTCCGTTTGAAGGGGATGTTATCAGCGGGGCTCCTTCTTTAAACACTTTTTCGCAGGCCGGGTTATGCGGTGGAATATGCGCATAGGCAACCTTGTTATCCTGCATCCATGCCTGCATATCAGCGCCTGTTATTTTATACCATTTCTTTTTGTAACCGGCAGCAGGTGCACAGTTCTGGCAGTAGGACACCGTTTCATCGGGGCTTACCATTATCTCCTGCATGTTATCACATTTTTTGGCGGAAGAAATTAACGGAATAAAATAGTCGGTAACAATATTTGTACAATTGTCATTGGGCGGAAGGCCGGTTTCTGAACATACCTGCCGTATATCACAATCTTTTGGTTGCGTATACCAGTCCTGGTCACTGTCGTAGTCAATGGTATTAAAGATTTTAAAAAGCAAAGGAGTAGCTATATTGGCGCCACTCAGTTCCGGAATGCCCTGTGCTGAAAAGTTACCCGTCCATATGCCAACCGTATAATGTTTGTTATAGCCAATGCTCCAGGCATCCCTTCTTCCGTACGAAGTGCCTGTTTTCCATGCAATCTTTGGCATGTGCTCCGTGCTTCCCCAGTTTAGGGGAAAATCGGGGCGGTTTACTTTGGATAGTGTTTCATTGATCATGAAACTGGCGGCTGCACTTAAGAGCCTTGTATTTTTATACAGGCTATCGCTTTTTGAATAAGCGGGCTCTGTATACACGCCTTCATTGGCAAAAGCACTGTACATGCCCGTTAGCTCTTCCAGGGTAGCGCCGCAACCGCCCAGTATCATTGACAATCCCAGTTTTTGCTGGTCTTTTTTTACCTGTGCAAAATTACAGGCGGCCAGCTTCTGCACCAGCTTATCCTTACCCAGCAGGCGAAGGCTTTTTACTGCCGGTATATTGAGTGAATGCTCCAGCGCATACTCCATGCTTACATAGCCATTAAACTTTTTGTCATAATTCTCCGGTGCGTAACCCTGGTAATTGACTGCTACATCTGTTATGATCATTTTTGGTGTCAGCAGGCCTCCGTCAATGCAAAGCCCGTACAACAGTGGTTTCAGTGTACTGCCTGGCTGCCTGGTGGCGGCCGCGCCATTTACCTGGCCGCCATCTGCAGTGTCTTTAAAGTTGGCTGAGCCAATGTAGGCTATTACATTATGGGATTGGTTGTCTATGACTATAACGGCTGCATTGCGTATGTTTTTCAGCGTTAGTGACCTTGAATAATCCGCTACCATTTTTTCAATCTTCAACTGGGTGTTCATTTCAATATGGGTGTGTATAATATCTGCGCCCTGTTTTTTTAATTTGTACGATAAATGCGGCAGGTATTCAGGCACGCTGCCCCTGGCCGCCAGCAAAGGCTCATCCATTGCGTCTTTGATCTCTTTTTGCGTAAACAGGTGGTCTGCTGCAAATTTCCGCAACCAGCGGTTTCTTTCTTTTATTATCAAATCGTTGTTGCGGCCAATTACAAGTGAAGAGGGCCGGTTGGGAATAATAGACAAAGCGGTAATCTCTGCCAGCGATAAATGGTCGGGATTCTTTTTAAAATACAAGATAGACGCAGATTTAACACCTTCTATGTTGCCGCCATAAGGAACCAGGTTAAGGTATAGCTGAAGTATTTCATCTTTGCTGTATTTCCATTCCAGCTGCAATGCCCTGAACATTTCAGTGGACTTGTTGAACCATGTCCTTTTTTTGGGCTCCAGCATCCTGGCTACCTGCATGGTAATGGTAGATGCTCCTGAAGTACGTTTACCATGAAACATGTTTTTTGCAAATGCCCGGCAAACAGCCAGCAGGTTAATACCGGGATGCCGGTAAAAATACCTGTCTTCTTTTTCAATGATGGTTTTGCGCAACAGGGGAGATATTTCGCTGAGTTCTGTCTTCATGCGCCATTGCTGATCTTTTGTAAGATAAGCATGCACCACCTCGCCCTTGTTGTCTGTTATAATAGTTGAGTATTCTATTTTGGAAGGAACGGGGAACAGCCAGTTGAGCAGTATAAATAAAATAAAAAGGGCTGCTGCTGCGAAGAGCAGTTTTAAAAAAAGCTTTTTTATATAAGTGGTACGAAGCCGCATTTTCCGCGCAAAGGTATCAATTAACAAATCCTTATCGTATCAAATTTGAAAAGAAGGCACCAGTCTGTTTATCTTTCCTGTGTAATATTTTATTACCATGGTGCCGCAAGGTCATCCTCCATAAGTTCTCCCGCTAATTTCAGGTATTCTTTTTCCAAATAAAGAAATCAAAGCCTGTTTTTTACTATCATTTTTGTACTTTAACACTGGTTTTTAAAAACACCTTAACCAACCTCTATATGCGTATTGCGAAGCTCTTTGTAATTCCGGTAATCACCGGGATGGTTTTTTTGTATGGTTGTAACAGGCAGATGGTTGCCCTGGATTATACCAATGCAAAAGATGAAGTGCCACAATTAGGTAACCTTGTATTCCGGTTTAACAAACCACTGGTTACAGATTCATTGCTGAATCAATGGGACTCTACTGAATATGTTTCCTTTGAGCCAAAAATTCCCGGGCGTTTTAGATGGGAACACGCTGACGAGCTGGTTTTTTCTCCGTCAAGGCCACTGGCTGCCGCTACTACCTATAAAGCCAGGCTGGGCAATGAACTGCTTCGGTTTTCCAAATTTGATAAAGTAGAAAAGGGTGAAAACCTGAGTTTTAGTACCGCCGACCTGAAATTAGAAAATACCAATACCACCTGGGTGTTGCGCGATGAAAATAATAAAACCGCCGTGCCCCAGGTTGACTTGTATTTTAATTATCCCGTTAATGCAGCGGCGCTTAAAGATAAATTGGCAATAACAGCGGATGGTAAGACTCTTAATTACACCGTTCAGTCAGTATCTGACGGTAATAAAATTTCTTTGTGGATAGCCGGGCTGAGCACTGAAGACCGGGATTATGATATTAAAATAAGCCTCGATAAAGGCATCGTACCAGATGGGGGCACCAATGCTACAAAAGATAAAACAGAAACCAGGGCAATGATCCCTTCACCCTATACGCTCACCATCAATGATATTAATTCTGACCACGATGGCACTACAGGCACCATTACTGTAAGGACCAGCCAGCAGGTATCGGCAGAAAGCCTGGCATCATTTATAAAATTTGACCCTGCCGTTAAATTTAATGCGGAAACCACCGACGATGGTTTTATTATAACCAGTGAAGGTTTTGATGCCTCAAAAAGTTATGCGCTTACTTTAACAAAAGGCCTTCGTGGCAAAATTGGTGGCGTACTGAAAGAAGAGTACCATAATAATTTTGCTTTTGGCAAAATGGAACCGGCAGTAAGTTTTGTAAACAAACAGGCAGTATACCTGGCCGGCCAGGGCAATAAAAATATCGAAGTAAAGCTGGTGAATGTAGCTAAGATAAAAGTGATTGTATCAAAAATTTATGAGAGCAATTTACTGGCTGCACAACGTGGTTATTATCCAAAAGAAAACAACGGCAATAACGAGGATTATTATGAAAACGAAAGCGATGCCGTAACGGGCGATGTGATTTATGAAAAAGAAATAGATACCAAAACACTGCCTAAAACCGGTTCTGCCAGGCTGTTTAATTTTAATATTGAAGACAAACTGGCCGATTTCAAAGGCATCTACCATGTAAAAATAAAATCTACCGAAGATTACTGGGTAAGTGACAGCCGGTTTATTTCGCTCTCAGATTTTGGCCTTATTGCCAAAGAGGGCGCGGATAAGATATTTGTATTCGTTAACTCACTTAAAACTGCATTGCCCGTTAGCGGCGTTAATGTACTGGCTTATGGTGCCAATAACCAGTTACTGGGTACGGCCAGCAGTAATGCAGAAGGCGTTGCGGAAATCAACTACACCAAAAAAGAGTTTGCCGGTTTCAGGCCCGCCATGATAATTGCCAAAAACGAAACAGATTTCAGTTACCTGCCTTTCAACAGCACCAGGGTAAACATGAGCCGCTTTGATGTGGGCGGCAAACATATCAATACAACGGGTCTTGATGCATTTATTTACGCTGAACGCGATATTTACCGGCCGGGAGAAAAAATTAATTTCTCTGTTGTACTGCGCGATAAACTTTGGAAATCGCCGGGCGAACTGCCTGTTAAACTAAAATTTTTGCTGCCCAACGGGAAGGAATTAAAAACATTCCGTAAGAATTTAAATGAGCAAGGCTCGCTTGAAGCCAGTGCAGATATTGCTTCTTCTGCCATTACCGGCAGTTATACACTGGAAGTATACAATGGTAACGATGTATTACTGGGCAGCCAGAATTTTATGGTGGAAGAATTTGTGCCGGATCGTATAAAGGTGACAGCTAAACTGGATAAAGAAAATCTTACCACCGGGGAGTCGGCCAAACTGAGTATCAATGCGGTTAATTTTTTTGGACCACCGGCAGCCAACCGCAACTACGAATGCGAAATACAGGTAAAACAGCAATCATTCAACCCCAAAAAATATCCGTCCTATAATTTTTCCATTGCCAACCCGGGTATTTCGTTCGACAAAGCTGTAAAAGAGGGCAAAACAGATGATAACGGCAACGCCGGTGAAAGCTTTACAGCGAAAGCTGATTACAAAAACGTGGGGGTGTTACAGGCCAGTTTTTACACCACGGTATTCGACGAAACAGGCCGGCCTGTAAGCCGCAGTGTTGCTGCTGCCATCTATACCCAACCTGTGTTTTTTGGTATTGGCGAAGATGGATGGTGGTATTACCCGCTTAATCAATCTATTAATTTTGCACTTCTTGCGGTTGATAAAAATGAACAGCTTACCACTGCGCAGGCAAAAGCAGAAGTTATTAAACACGAATACAGGACGGTACTAACAAAAAATGGCGAGTATTTCAGGTACGAATCGCAGAAAGAAGACATTGTTGTAGCCAGCATGCCTGTAACGGTAGCCGGTGGTAAAACCAATTTTGCCTTTACACCACGCACCGCGGGTAATTATGAATTGCGTGTATACATTCCCGGGGCAAACAGTTACGTAAAAAAAGAGTTTTACAGCTATGGTGGCTGGGGCAATGACAACAGTTCATTTGAAGTAAGCACAGAAGGCAATATTGATATCGACGTAGATAAGTCGGCTTACCATACCGGCGAAACAGCCAGGGTATTGTTCAAAACACCTTTTAGCGGAAAGATGCTGGTGACCATGGAGACGGATAAAGTAGTTTCTTACCAGTACGTTACAGTTGACGGCAGACAGGCATCGCTGGATATGAAGCTGACTGCGGATCATTTGCCCAACGTATACATCACCGCAACGCTGATAAAACCTCATGATGTAAGCGATATTCCGCTGACCGTGGCACACGGATATAAAAATATAATGGTGGAAGAAAAAAGCCGCAGGATGGAATTGAGGATTGAAGCAAGCGCATCAGTCCGGTCTCATACACACCAGACAGTAAAAGTAAAAGCGCCTGCGGGTAGTTATGTAACGCTGGCAGCAGTAGACAATGGTGTTTTGCAGGTAAGTAATTTTTCTACGCCCGATCCTTACGGCTATTTCTACGGTAAAAGAGCGCTGGATGTGGACGGTTATGATATGTACCCGTTGCTTTTTCCAGAAATACGCGCCAGGCTAAGCAGTACAGGTGGCGATGGCGATTTAGAAACCAGCAAACGCAGCAACCCCATGCCCAATAAGCGTATAAAAATTCTGAGTTACTGGAGCGGTATTGCAAAAACAGATGGCAGCGGGGAAGCCAATTTTGAATTTGATATTCCGCAATTCAGCGGGGAAGTGAGGCTGATGGCGGTAGCCTATAAAAATGAAAGTTTTGGCAGCGTGGAATCAAATATGAAAGTAGCGGACCCTATTGTACTGAGCACTGCATTGCCACGGTTTCTAAGCCCGGGCGATACAGTAAACGTTCCTGTTACCATTACCAATACAACCGGTAAGAATACCACGGCTGATGCCAGCTTTAGTGTAAGCCCACCGTTACAGGCGGCCGGCCCGGTACAGCAATCAGTTGATTTGAAGGCTAACAGTGAGGGACGTGTACTATTTAAGATTATTGCATCGCCGGCTATCAGTACCGGCAAAATAAAAGTGGAGGTGAAAAGCATGGGCGAAAAATTTGCAGATGAGACAGATATCAGCGTTCGCCCGCCTTCTACCTTGCAAAAAATGACTGGTAGCGGATCTATTGCCGGAAATACTTCGCAGAAAGTGGTGATTGGTGTTAATGATTTTATACCGGGCAGCAGCGATTATAAACTGGTGGTTAGCCGATCACCGGCGCTGCGGCTGGCGAACCAGTTTGCCTACCTGGTCGAATACCCTTATGGCTGCACAGAACAAACTGTATCTGCCGCTTTCCCGCAGTTGTATTATGGCGACCTGGCAGATTTGTTTAATACCGGCAAGGCAAGCAAGGCTTCCGCCAATGCCAATATACAGGAAGCTATCCGTAAAATTAAACTGAGACAGTTGTACAATGGCGGTATTACATTATGGGATGGAGAAGGTACCGAACACTGGTGGGCTTCCGTATATGCAGCACATTTCCTGATTGAAGCACAAAAGGCAGGATATGATGTTGACAAAGGGTTGCTGTTGACCCTGCTTAATTATCTCAATAGCAAATTACGCAACCGGGAAACCATTCTATATTATTACAATCAAAAAGAACAAAAGAAAATTGCGCCCAAAGAAGTTGCCTACAGCCTATATGTGCTGGCCGTTGCCGGTCAGCACAATATCAGCGTGATGAATTATTACAAGGCCAATCCTTCGCTGCTTGCGCTGGACAGTCGTTATCTTTTATCGGCAGCCTATGCTGTTGCAGGCGATAAGGCCCGGTTCAAAGAGATATTGCCTGCGTCTTTCAGTGGCGAAGTTTCGGTACCGCAAACAGGAGGTAGTTTTTACAGCGATATAAGGGATGAGTCTATTGCCCTGAATGTACTGATAGATGTTGAGCCGGGTAATGCGCAAATACCTGTTATGTCTAACCATGTAGTGGAGAAATTAAAACAACGCACCTGGTACAGTACACAGGAAAGTGCATTTAGTTTCCTGGCCATGGGCAAACTGGCGAGGGCGGCCAATAAATCTACTGTAACAGCCACCATTACCGCCAATGGTAAAACGGCGGCAACACTTAGCAGTGGCAGTGTACAGTTAACGGCAAAGCAACTGGCGGGCAATACGGTTGATATAGCCACCAAGGGCGATGGCAACCTTTACTACTGGTGGCAGAGCGCGGGCATCAGCGCCAGTGGTGCTTATAAAGAAGAAGACAATTATATAAAAGTGCGCCGGAAATTTTTTGATCGCTATGGGCGGGCTATTAGCGGCAATACGTTTAAGCAAAATGATTTGGTCATTGTACAGCTGAGTCTTGAAAAAATGTACAGCGGTACGGTGGAAAATATTGTGCTAACAGATTTGCTGCCTGCCGGTTTTGAAATTGAAAATCCACGTACAAAGGAATTGCCGGGTATGGAATGGATAAAAGATGCCAGCAACCCAACCGCTATGGATGTGCGCGACGACCGCATCAACCTTTTTGTTGATTTATATGGCGGCAGGCAATTGTATTATTATGCCGTGCGTGCTGTAAGCCCCGGCGTATACAAAATGGGACCTGCCAGCGCAGATGCCATGTACAATGGAGAATATCATTCTTATAACGGTGCGGGAATCATAAAAGTGGTGCAGTAGCATTCAATAAATGCAACCGGAGTATTTGAAAACTTCGGTTGCCTTGTCAACCTTATTCCTTTTTATGCTGCGGGTTTTAAAAAAATCACTAAAGTATACCGGCTATTGTATTGCAGGCTTTATTGCTTTTATTTTGCTGTACCTGCTTACCGCGTACTGCCTGTCGCGGCTTACCGTAAACAAGGAACCAGGACAGTCAGGCGATATGGCCATTTACATCAAAACAAATGGTGTGCATACCGATATTGTAGTGCCCATTAAAAATGAACTGGCCGACTGGAGCAAAGAGATCAGGTTTGCCAATACACATTTGCCCGACACCAGTAACATGAAGTGGCTGGCGATGGGATGGGGCGATAAAGGCTTTTACCTGCAAACACCCACCTGGGCAGATCTGAAATTCAGTACTGCTTTCAAAGCGGCATTTGCACTGGGCACAACAGCCATTCATACTACCTTTTATAATGATTTGCGGGAGGGCGAATCGTGTAAAAAAATTATGATCAGCAATGATCAATATAAACGATTGACCGGTTATCTATACGGCAGTTTTCAAAAAGATGCAGCCGGACATCTAATGCGGATAATTACCAATGCCAACTACAATAATGCAGACGCTTTCTATGAAGCCAGGGGCAGCTACAGTATGCTGCAAACCTGCAATACCTGGGCAAACAATGCGCTTAAAAACTGCGGGCAAAAGGCCTGCTGGTGGACTCCTTTCGATACAGGCATTTTCCTGCAATACAAATGATCAACTTCAGTAAAGAGGCTAACGGTGCTGTACAACTCCGGTTATCTTACTAAACTATCAAACAAAAAAATAAAAATATGAATCAGAAACCTTCTGCTGCATTTGTTGCAGCATCTTGGATTGCGCTGGGTGCAGGCGCCATTGGCTACCTTATTGGATTATGGAGGGCCGATATGCAACTAAATGAAAAGGGGTATTATTTTACTGTTTTAATGTTTGGCCTATTTGCAGTAGTATCATTACAAAAAAGTGTAAGAGACAAACTGGAAAAATTACCGGTAACCGATTTGTATTATGCTATTTGCTGGTTTGCCACCATTTTATCGATTGTATTGCTGGTAGTGGGGCTGTGGAATGCCACTATATTGCCCAGTGAAAAAGGGTTCTATGCATTTGCGTTTTTATTGGGAATATTCGGCGCCATTACGGTGCAGAAAAATATAAGGGATGCACAAAACGTGAGCAATGGCGATTAACAGGCAGTTATGATAAAGCCGAACCTTTCGTTAGTAAACGGGAGGTTCGGCTTTAATATTTTTTACTAATACCGCTGCCAGTGACCAGGTACCCACCTGTAACCGCGGTTGGTATTCTGCCAATGGCCATCTGCCCAACGTGCCCCGCCGCGTGGCCTTTCCCAGTGTCCTTCGCGCCACTGGTAACCGCCGCCGGTCCAAACCCAATCGCCACTAATCCAAATATGCTCGCGGCTGGGAGGTGCGGGCCTTACATAGACCACTTCGCGCGGCCGCTCGCGTACCACATAAGTGGGTGCGCAAGACACTAATGAGAACAGGGCTATTAACACGGTGAAATGTAAAATGTACTTTTTCATACTCATTACTTTAGGTGTATGGGTATGACTGCCATATGCCGGATAGTTTAAATGGTGGTTCTTAAAAATATGTAAAACCTGTTATAAATTTCAGGGTTGGCGGTTGCTTTATTACAGCTAAAATAATATCCCGTTTTTTCTGTTTGTGATATTATCTTCCCACTACCGGTACTACCGCCAGGCTTTCATTGCCATCTTCGCTTACAGACTGCACCGCAAAGAAATAATTGTCTTTTGAATAAGGTAAACTGATGCTGGTTTGGCTGGTAAAAATTTTCTTTTGCCATACAGGGCTGGTGGTCTCTCTCATTAACACATAAAACCCTTTGCACTTGCCGCTTTTTGGATTGGCCCAGGAGAGTACAGTATAATTATCCAGCTTTTTTACATCTACTGTTACGCTTTGTGGCATCGCGGGCGATTTTGCCAGGTTGGCCAGGTTGCAAAGATTGAGACAGGTGTTTTTTCTGAGGTATTCAAAATCCATGAACTCAGTTAAGTCGCCATATTGAATGCCATTCTCTTTGCGTATGTCCTGGTGCTGGTGATTGTAATTTTCATTCATTTCTGTAATGCGTACTGCTGCAAATCCATTTAGCACATAAGGTGTATGGTCGCCCCCACGCAGAAAGCGGTCATTCCTGTATACCATCACCACCTGTAAATTGTCTACATATCGTTCGCCGGTTTCTTTTACATAACGTGCCAGTTGCCGCGCCCTGCCATCATTTTCCAGTCCCAACTGGCGGATATTGGCCGCATTTTTATCCAGCTCATAAGCTGGCAACCCCTCGCTGAATACGCGGATGCGGGTGTTATCAATGATATTTGTTTCGCTGCTGTTGTTACTGCCCATGATATCATTGTTCAGCACCGCTTCAAGATTAAGATTGTCTTTTTTTATTTTACCGGCCATAAAATTGGCGCCCAGCAAACCCTGTTCCTCGCCGCTGACGGCTATAAAAATAATGGTGGCGGGGAACGAATATTTGCTCATTATACGGGCGCATTCAATGACTGCTGCAGTGCCGCTGCCATCATCATTGGCGCCGGGCGCATCGCCGGTTTTATCCATTACATTGGTGCGCCTGCTGTCCATATGCCCACTGATTAAAAAGATGCGGTTGTCATTGGGATCGGTTCCTTTTAATGTAGCCACTACATTGCCCAATACCAATGGTGCATCAATGCGTTTGCCATCCGCCGGCAATGTGGTGGTATCAATCATAGCCGTTAGGCGGCCGCCCGATTGTTTGGCAAACTCATTGAATTTGCCGAGTACCCATAAACGCGCAGCGCCAATACCTCTTTTAGGATCTGTTTGTGTGCTGATGGTGCTCCTGGTACCAAAAGCCACCAATGATTTAATATAGGACTGTAAAGAATCTGCAGACACTTCCTTTACCATTTTTTCGATGGCGGGATCTTTCTGTATAATAGTTTGGCTAAAGGAAGAGACAAAGCAGCTTAAAGAAACAATGGTAAGTGGAAGTTTTCTCATCTAAGTATAGTTTGCATTAAAATTAATGGAAAGCAAGTCTGTTGCTCCGGCTTCGGCGAATTAAATTTTGGGTAAAAAATTTAACGGTTATGTTTTATGCTGTGTTTGTACTACGGCAAGATTTTCTTTAACACATAGTATCTTAGGGCCATAGGCAATCATAGTTCTTTGCGTATATTCTATGTCCTACTATCTTTCTATGATACTATGTGTTGAAAAAGCGCAAAGGCAAAGTTATATCGCATAGCATCCAATGTCTCACATATGTTTTGCACTTCTGCGTTATTATAATTAACCAAATCCAAAGTCTGAATGCGCAATACTACATGCCGCGGGTCTTAATACTCAATACTAAGTACTCAATACTTCTTAATACCCGTACTTTTCCTTCCATCTTTGCCGCAAAAACTTTCTTAGTTCTTCTTCCCTGGCATTTTGCCCGGGGGTATAAAATACCGAGCCGCTGATTTTTTCGGGCAGGTATTCCTGTTCGGAAAAATTATCGTCGTAACTGTGCGAGTACTGGTAACCCTTTCCATAGTCAAGGTTTTTCATAAGGCGGGTAGGGGCATTACGGATATGGAGCGGCACAGGCAAATCGCCATATTGTTTCACCGCAGACATGGCGGAACTAATGGCCACAACGGCTGCATTGCTTTTAGGAGAAGCTGCCAGGTAAGTGGCGCATTGTGATAAAATGATCTGCGACTCGGGATAGCCAATCTTGTTAACCGCATCAAAGGTAGCGTTGGCCATTACAAGTGCAGTAGGATTGGCGTTGCCAATATCTTCGCTGGCTAAAATAACCATCCGGCGTGCAATGAATTTTACGTCTTCACCGCCTTCAATCATCCTGGCCAGCCAGTATACGGCTGCGTTGGGGTCGCTGCCGCGCACTGATTTAATAAATGCAGATATAATGTCGTAGTGCTGCTCGCCTTTTTTATCGTAGAGCGCAATGCGTTTCTGTGCAATGTCCATCACTTTTTCATCGGTAATAATGGCCTTGTCGCCCAGTGTATCTGTTACCAGTTCCAGCAGGTTCAATAGTTTGCGTGCATCGCCCCCTGAAATATTTATTAAAGCGGCTGTTTCCTGTAAGGTTATTTTTTTCCTGCTTAATTCAGCGTCTGCTGTAATGGCGTGCTGCAGCAAACTCACGAGGTGTTTTTCATCAAGCGGTTTTAAAATATATACCTGGCAACGGCTTAGCAATGCCGAATTAACCTCGAAAGACGGGTTTTCTGTGGTGGCGCCAATTAGCGTAATGATGCCTTTTTCAACGGCGCCCAGCAGTGCATCCTGCTGGCCTTTGTTGAAGCGGTGTATCTCATCTATAAAAAGTATGCACTTGTCTGTTGTTTTGGCGGATTCAATTACCTCCCTTACTTCTTTTACCCCGCTGCTAATGGCGCTGAGGGTAAAGAACGGCGCCTGCAAAGCATGGGCAATAATATTGGCAATGGTGGTTTTGCCCACGCCGGGCGGGCCCCATAAAATCATGGAAGGTAGTTTGCCATTGTCTATAGCGGTGCGCAGTATGCTGCCCTTGCCGGTTAAATGTTCCTGGCCTATCAGTTCATCCAGTGTGGTTGGGCGCAGCCGCTCTGCTAGTGGGGAAGTCATCATCAAAGTAACAAAAAAAGCGCCTTACGGTTCGGAAAATGCCAGGACTGACCACGATATTTTATTTCACATACAATTGCAAAAAGGAGGCTATTTTATTAAAGGAATCAAGCAGGTTGGGGCCATCCCAGCCATGGGCTTCGCCGGGATAAAAAACATATTGCACAGGCACACCAAAAGATTGCAGCTTATCCCTTATCAGTTCTGACTGACTGGCTGGCACAAGTGGGTCTGCGCCTCCATGCAATAAAAGGGTCGGTGGCGACTGGGCCGTGATAAAATTATTGGGACTTGATTGCTGGTATAAGCCAGGGTTGATGGAAGGTGTGGTACCCGTTACATTCAGCAATAAAACAGCGATCAGAGGATTGGACGTATTGTAAAAGACGGTTAAATCTGAAGGCCCAAAAAAAGAAACAACGGCTTTTGGTTTTACCGGGCTGTTGTATTTAAAAGATTGCAGCATGGCAAGATGGCCGCCCGCACTGGCGCCCAGGAAAACCCATTTGTCTGAAACCTGGTATTCGTTTCTTTTTGAATAAACAAATGCTGCTGCCGCCTTAATATCATTCTCCTGCGTGGGAAAAAGGTTCTGGCCATTGGCAACCAGCCGGTAATTGGTATTCACAATGGCATATCCTGGTAACAATGTCTGCAGATAGGCAACAGAAGGAGTAAAATCGGCTTTATCGCCTTCATTCCAGCCGCCGCCGTGAATAAGAAAGATAAGTTTTGTGGTATCGGCAGAACGGCCTGCGGGCAGGTAAATATCCATTTTTTGCCTGGCATCTGCTCCATAGCTTATATCTGTGAAGGTACTTGCCTGCGAAGCATTGCTGCCGGCAGTATTGTCCATTTTTTTACAAGCAGCAAAAAACAACAGGCCGGTAAAAAGAAAAATAATGCGCATAGCGGTGCTTTATTTAAAAACGTAACAAACTGTAATACAGATGTGAAAGAAAAGAGAAACTATTTGCCGCAGGGTACGAAGTATACGAAATTACAGCTAAACAATGTACTGAATGACGTTCCCGGTAAAAGCTATCCCGCAAATGCCGGGATTCCGGGATGAGAAAAATCGTATTTCTACCTGCTTGTGGAGATCATTTATTTTTCCACAATAACATTCGCTTAATCTTTAATTTGTTTTTAATTGATAAATTGGGTTAACTAAAAATCTTTTTATGGGAAATACTATGGAAAGACGGCAATTCCTCAACCGTCTTACAAAGATCAGTAATCCCCCGCCAACTGATACCAATTCCCCCACCGTAGAAAAAAAGATTAGTACAACAATTCAAACCGCTGGTATTACAAGGACGGCAGGCACTCAATCAGGAATTAATACCTATACGGGTCCCTGGACAGAAACGGAAGTCATTCATCTTTTAAGAAGAACCATGTTTGGTGCTGCAAAAAAAGATGTAGACAAAATTAAAGCAATGTCGTTTAGCAGCGCTGTAGATTTTCTGATCGATAACCCGGTGCAGCCATCCACTACGCCATTGAATGTATACACTACCGGCACAGATTCAGGAGGTGTTGCATTTGGCAGTTCCTGGATAGATGCGGCATTGCCCGATCCTACAGACAGCACCATCAAGAATACGCTGAACAACAACCGGCTTACCAATTCATTTAAACCCTGGTGGATGGGCCAGTTGATTAACCAGCCAACACATATCCTGGAAAAGATGACGTTGTTCTGGTCGAACCATTTTGGCACCGACAATGGCAATAATAATCGCCCCAAAGCCATTTTTCAGCATTATAAAATATTGCGCAATTACGGTCTCGGCAATTTCAGGGACTTGCTGAAACAGGTAACCATTGATCCGCATATGCTGTATTTCCTGAGTGGGTATACCAGTACCAAGGGTGCCCCCAATGAAAATTATGGCAGGGAACTACAGGAATTATTCACGGTAGGCAAGGGCCCTGATTCTCATTATACCGAAGATGATGTAAAAGCAGCCGCAAGGGCCTTAACCGGCTGGACGGTATCGCAAAGTGCCACCGATGGCACCTATTCCAGTGCATATACCGCTTCAAGACACGATATAAATGTGAAACAATTCTCCGCTTTTTATGGCAATGCAAAGATTGATGCGGAAACTGCAGCCAACGGGGTTGCTGATGTGGATGCTTTGATTAATATCATTCTGCAAACCAATGAATGTGCCAAATACATTGTAAGGAGATTGTATACCTGGTTTGTTTATTATGATATCAATGCAGACGTTGAAGCAAATGTAATTACACCGCTGGCAGATATTTTCAGATCCAGCAATTACAGCATACCTGTTGTTTTAAAAGCTTTGTTTAAGAGCGAACATTTTTTTGATCCGCTTAACTATGGCGCTATCATAAAAAGCCCGGTTGATATGTATGTAAGCATGATACGGGAATTTAATGTGGCACTGGCAGCTTCGCCGGTGGATGTGATGTACCAGCACTGGAAAAATATATATGACAAAGCCAGGTTGGAAGGCCAGAATATTGGCGATCCGCCAAACGTAGCAGGATGGACGGCATACTATGAAGCACCCAGCTACTATGAACTCTGGATGTCATCTTCGAGTATCCAGACAAAAGCCATCAACTTGAAAGCTTTTTCCAATGCGGGGGTAAAGGTTAGTGGAATAAATATTGTAATAGATTCTGTTGCTTTTAATAAACAATTTCCCGATGCCGGCGATCCGGATGCGGTAGTCAGCAATTTTATCCGGTACCTGTTGCCGGTAGATGATTTATCGGCGGAACAAAAAGCGGCCATGAAATCATTTCTTGTACCGCCCAATGAATCAAATGCATACTGGTCAAACGAATGGAACCGGTACTTAGCCAGTCCTGCCATGTATTATACTGAGGTAAAAGGGATCCTTGACCAGTTGATGCGGCCGATAGTAGCCATGGCAGAATATTACCTGTATTAATTTATCAGCATTTAAAAGCAACCCACATGAAACGCAGAAGTTTTTTAAAGACAGCGCCGATCATATCGCTGCCCTTTCTGATAAAAGGATTTCCGGTGGAAGCCATGACAGAAAGCCCGCTGCTGCACCTCTTAAGTCAGCAGTCGCTAATAAATGGAAGAATACTTGTATTGATACAATTAAGCGGTGGCAACGATGGCCTGAACACGGTTATACCGCTGGATCGTTATTCGGAACTAACCAATGCCCGGTCGAACATATTGTTACCCCAGGCCAGTGTACTGCCGTTGACTAATACCAGTGCAACGGGCTTACATCCATCCATGACCGAAATGCAGGGTTTATACAACAACGGTTTAATGAATATTGTGCAGGGGGTGAGTTATCAAAATCCCAGTTTTTCTCATTTCAGGGCCACAGATATCTGGTTAACGGGCGCCGCCTCCAACCAGTTTCTTTCTACCGGCTGGCTGGGGCGCACCATAGATGAACAATACCCCGATTTTCCGGATACCCTTCCCAGTACTGATCCACTGGCTGTTCAGATTGGCACACAGGCTTCGCCCATTATGCAAACCAGCGAAACCAATGCAGCATTTACACTGACCAGCGTCAGCAATTTTTATAATTTTGTAAGCGGCACGCCGCCTGTATTACCCAACACGCCGTTTAACAATGAACTTACTTTTATCCGCCAGTTGCAGTACCAAACTGATAAATATTCAGGGGTAATAACCAGTGCCAATACAAAGGGGAAGAATTATAATAACGGTGCCGATTACCCCGCCAATAATTCACTGGCACAGCAACTGAAAATTGTTGCCAAACTGATAAGCGGTGGATTGAAAACACCTGTTTATATTGTTAACCACCCCAATAGTTTTGATACGCATACCAACCAGACCGATGCAACTGATCATACCAAAGGAACCCATGCCAATGCACTGGCGCTGCTTTCAAAAGCCATTGGTGTTTTTCAGAATGATATTACCCAGCAGGGCCTGCAGGATAAAGTAACAGGTATGACGTTTACCGAATTTGGCAGGCGCATTAAATCCAACGACAGTATTGGTACTGACCACGGAACATCGATACCCATGTTCTTTTTTGGCGCCAAAGTAAACCCGGCACTTACCGGTACCAGCCCGGTACTGCCCGCCAATGCCGGCGTCAATGACCAGATACCCATGCAGTTCGATTTCAGACAGGTATATTCTACGGTGCTGAGAGACTGGTTTCAGTTAAGCAATGCAGATTTGCAATCGGTTTTCATCAATACCGCTTTTACATCATTACCCATTTTCAGCACGCAGGCGGCATTGCCGGTAGATTTAATTTCATTTACGGGAAAATGGCAAAACGCAGAAGTGTCGCTTGGCTGGACCGTTGACAAGGAAGTAAATATTGATTACTATGAAATACAGCGGTCAGACGATGGCGTTAGTTTCAGCAAAAAAGGCAGCGTGGCGGCACTGAACGTTATTTCCAAACACGATTATACATTTTACGACAGCAGCCTGCAGCAGGCTTATTACTATTACCGGGTAAAAGTAGTGCAGAAATCGGGCGATTCTAAATATACAAATGTATTATTGCTAAAGGATACACGGGCAGTAAACGGCGTAAGGATGAAAATAATGCCCAATCCTATTGACAACTGGTTTACCACTTCGTTCCAGGATAAGGTAAGCGGCAATATTACGGTAAGAATGCTGGATCTTGCCGGCAAAGAAGTTTGGAAGGCAGAACAGCATGCCAATGATGTGTACAATCTTTCCTTTACCATTAATAAAAGCATTATGCCGGGCGTATATGTAATACAGGTACGCGATGCCAGCGGCTATGAAGCATCCACAAAAGTTTTGCTGCGGTAATTTTTTTGGCTGTACAAACGGTGCGGGCTTGCGTCTGAATGATGCAGCCCTTTTTTGTGTGCCCTAACCCGGGTTCAGCAAAGAACCAGTTGTGCACAAAGGCGCACAAGTGTTTCCCTGGGATCATCGCACAAACCCGTATGTGTTTTTGAGGTTTGTACCACGGTGCTGCGGGTAGCCGTGAGCCAGCGGAACCTGTCTGCGGGCGGCAATTTTCCAATGGGACCGCTGTCTTTGGTGGCGGCACAAATTTTTTCAAAAGCCTGCAGGTACTGGCCAATCTCGGGAATGTCCAGTTCGGCAGAAAAAGCTTTTATTCTTTCGCTGTTAAGATGAAAAAGCGTATCCAGGAATTTTTTTTGCGGGCAATACAGTACCACTCCCACATTGAGAAATTCTTCGCGCTCCACTTTTGGAACAACACGCAGAACGGCGTATTCAAATAAGTACTTCTCTTGCATGCTGTGCTTCTTTTACAAAAATTGCTGAATTTGCAATGCGCAATGTTAAAAAACGGATATAGGCCTCACGGTGATCGGCGGCTGATGTAAAGGGCGCATCTGTCAGCAACCATTCGTCGGGTACCAGTGCAACAATAGAACGTATACGCTCTGCCGTAAGAATAGATCTGAATTTGGAATCAACACCTGTCAGTTCGGCCGCACGCGGCAGCAGTACGTGATCTTTTACGTGTGTAAAAGGACGCAGTGCCTGTGCTTCCCAATTTTGCCATGCATGGTGAAAGTACAGGGAGGCGCCGTGATCTATCAGCCACAATTCTTTGTGCCATAAAAGCATATTGGTATTGCGGTAAGTACGGTCTACATTCGTAATAAGGCAGTCCAGCCAAACCACCTGCGAAGCCAGTAAAGGATCAATACTGCTTACCGTTGGGTCAAACGTAATGGAGCCCGACAAATAATGCAGGCCGATATTAAGCCCCACACTGGCTTTTAACAAGTCCTGTATTTCTTCATCGGGTTCGGTGCGGCCGAATGCATTGTCAAGTTCAGCAAACACCAATTCAGGAACTTTCAATCCCAGTGCACGTGCCAGTTCTCCGCCAATTAATTCTGCAATCAGCGATTTGGGGGCCTGACCGGCACCACGAAACTTAACCACATATAAAAAGCCGTCATCCGCTTCCGCAATAGCAGGCATGGAACCGCCTTCGCGCAATGGTGTAACGTACCTTGTTACATGAACCGTTCTGAGGGGATTGATGATTTCTTTCAAGGGTTTGTAATTTGCAACAACATCCGGCAGTCCTGCCGGCATGCCCGTAACGACAAAAATAGTATTATCTGCGGTTGAATAGCCAATTATATGCGGCATAGCGACCGATGTTTTGCTGAGCCGGGAATGACAGCCCCTTTTTTTCGGTACTTTCTTTTATCTTCATCTTTTAAATTAAAAACCGGTGTATAAAATTTAAGCACTAAGAACAGTTATATGATTATTGAACCCAGAATGCGCGGATTTATTTGCCTTACGGCCCACCCAAAAGGATGCGAACAAAATGTAATTAACCAGGCCGGCTATATAAAATCAAAAGGGGCTGTTGAAGGTCCCAAAAAAGTATTGGTAATTGGCGCTTCAACGGGCTTTGGCCTGGCTTCCAGGATTACGGCCGCTTTTGGTGGTGGCGCCGCCACCATTGGCGTATTCTTTGAAAAACCACCTGCTGAAAATAAAACGGCCTCTCCCGGCTGGTACAATACAGCAGCATTTGAAAAACTGGCGCACCAGGATGGTTTGTATGCCAAAAGTATCAACGGCGATGCCTTCTCAAACGAAATCAAACAAAAAACAATCGATTTAATTAAAAGCGATTTGGGCCAGGTAGATTTGGTAATATACAGCCTTGCCTCGCCTGTAAGAACGCATCCTGTTTCCGGTATTACCTACAAGTCTGTTTTGAAACCAATAGGAACCCGTTTCCAGAACAAGACGGTTGATTTTCATACAGGCAAAATTGCTGATATTGCCATTGAGCCCGCCAACGAAGAAGAAATAGCCAATACCATAGCCGTAATGGGTGGAGAAGACTGGGCCATGTGGATAGCCGCATTGCAAAAAGATAACCTGCTGGCCAGGGGTGCAACTACCGTCGCCTATTCTTATATAGGGCCATCGCTTACCGAAGCCGTTTACCGCAAAGGAACCATTGGCCGTGCAAAAGATGATCTGGAAGCTGCCGCATTTGCCATCACGGATTCGCTGGCAGCCATTGAAGGCAAAGCCTATGTGTCTGTAAACAAGGCCCTGGTAACTCAGGCCAGTTCTGCTATACCGGTTATTCCTTTGTACATTTCTTTATTGTATAAAATAATGAAGCAGCAGGGCGTGCATGAGGGTTGCATTGAACAGATACACAGACTGTTTAAAGAAAGATTATATGCCAATGGCAAAGTGCCGCTGGACGAAAAGGGAAGAATACGGATAGACGACTGGGAGCTGCGCGATGATATACAGGCAAAGGTTGAAACGCTTTGGAAAGAGGCTACAACAGACACGCTTGCTTCTATTGGCGATTTGGAGGGATACAGAACCGATTTCTATAACTTGTTTGGTTTTAAGGTAGGCAAAGTCAATTACTCAGAAGACGTAAATGAACTGGTAGAAATACCCGGTCTTGTTTAACACAATGATTGCCGGGAAAACAATGTAAGCAGTGACAAAAAATAATACAAAGCGCAGGATAGTTATTCCGGCATCCAGCCTGGCATTCCTGAAAACGTTAAAAAACAATAATAACCGCGACTGGTTTAATAAAAACAAAAAAAGGTTTCTTGAAGAGCAGGAATCAATAGCAGGTTTTGCGGAGGCCCTGCTGGCCTTGCTGAATATGCATGATATGATTGAAACCCCCACGGGCAAAAAAAGCCTGCACCGCATTTACCGCGATACCCGTTTCTCGTCCAATAAAACACCTTATAAAACAAGCTGGACCGGTAGTTTCAGGCGGGCTGCCAAACACCGGCGCGGTGGTTATTATTTTCATATTGAGCCAGGCAATAGTTTTATTGCCGGTGGTTTTTTTGGCCCTGTTCCGGAAGACATAAAACGCATACGCGATGATATTGCTTTTGATGCCACTCCTTTAAGAAAAATAATAAATAGCAAAACCTTTGTTGCCAGCTTTGGCGAATTACGCGGCGAACAATTAAAAACAACACCCAAAGGTTTTGATGCGGCTGATGCAGCCATCGACCTGTTGCGTTATAAACAGTTTATCGTAAAAAGAAATTTTACGGATGAACAGGTACTGGACGACAATTTTCTAAAGGAAGCCAACCAAACTTTTAAAAACATGCGGCCTTTTTTTGATTACATGAGCGAATTATTATCGGCCGATGTGAATGGACTGGTGGTCTGACCGTTGATAACCCGCGTAACTGTTGCGTTATTGATTCCCGGTATTTTCAGGATGCGCCTGGCCATGATGGCAGGTGCCGCAGGTAACAGCCAGCAGGGAGTCGCCAATCATTGGACGCTGTTGTTCAAAATAGCTGGTGTTGATGCCAATGGTCATACGCATCATGGCCCGGGCAATCTCCTTTTCAGGTTTTTCATCGCTGGCATAATCGGGCCGGTGAGTTTCCTTATTTTCTGCATGACAAAAATTACAGGATACGCCCAGCTCATCGCCAAAAACATCTACCATAATTTTTGATAATTGTTTTGAGCTGATGGTATCGGGCAAAACTTTCAGGTTTTTAAACTCACGAGCCGCGGTTTTTTCTGGTTGTATAGCTGCTATGCAAATAATAATACTACAGGCGAGGCTAACAGTTACAATCAATTTTCTTTTCATAGTAATGCTGTTTCGGATTATTTGTTTGATGCATAAACAGACAAGTGGATGGTGGCTGTATCGCCGATAATACTGGTTCCGCCAATACCAAAATCTTTACGGTTAATGGAGAACTGCCCGGTAAACAGGTAGCCATTGCCGGTAGTAACCGCCGTAAAAGGCAACAGCACTTCCCTGGTATGATTTTTTATCGTCAGGTTTCCGAAAGCGTTCAGCAAGCCCTGCTGACCGCTGGTTACGCGGGTTGATACAAATGTGATGAGGGGGTAGTGCACGGCGTCGAAATAGGTTTCGTTTTTCAGGTGACTATCCCTTAATTCATTATCAGTATTCACAGAAGCGGATGGTATACTAACATTGAATGAAGCCTGCTCAGGATGAGCGGGATCAAATAGTATATTTCCTTCCAGCCCTGTCAATGTGCCGCTTACACTGATGCCGAAATTTTTAATACTGAATTGTACAACCGATTTGTCCCGCACCGGCTTGTATAGTGGCAACCCCGCTGCCATAAAGAGCAGCAGTAATACTATATGTTTCACGAAAATGAGTTTGAATTAATTAAAAATCAGTTACCTGTTTTTTCCGTCGCCATTGTTAAAGGGGTATCTGTAACAGCAAGTGTATGATGGTGTTCTTTGTACTGCACACTTGTTAACCCAAGAAAACTGCGTAATTGTTCGGCCGGCACTTTCATAGGGCCAGGCGCTGGTGCTTCGCCCGGCCTGGGTTGGGGAAAAGCGGTTGAGGTGGCGGTATGAAAGGTAATATTGCCTTCTACCTTTTGCATGGTTTGGTGAATATGACCGTTGAGTACGGTAACCGATCCAAATCTTTTTAAATAAGAAAGTGCCTGTGCGCTATCCCTGGTTGCCCAGCCCCATTGCGGATAAATAGCCCATAGAGGAATATGCGCAAATACTACTACCGGGGTACTGTTTGAAAGCCCTTTCAAATCATTTTCCAGCCATTCCAGTTGCTCAT
>Ga0207641_10001379_pt1 | contig 23962 bp, 20 predicted proteins | sample KBSSwiS62_FD_184306 | JGI IMG/M metagenome (GOLD analysis project Ga0207641, IMG submission 184306) | Switchgrass rhizosphere microbial communities from Kellogg Biological Station, Michigan, USA - KBS Switchgrass S6-2 (SPAdes) (version 2) | ecosystem: Host-associated > Plants > Roots >... | reverse complement strand
CATGACGGCGGTGGTGAGTGCGGCAGGTACAAATAAAAGCCCGGCCTGTGTCGCTGTCCATCCGAGTATAGATTGAGTATATAATGGGATAATAAAAGTAGAGCCATACAATCCAAATCCCATGATGAATGAAAGTATGGTCCCTATCCGAAGGTTCCCATTCTTTAATACTTTTAATTGAACCACAGGATTTCGATAGGTGGTTTCCCGCCATATAAAAAAGAAGGCGCCTAAAATACTCATCACTGTGAGAACAATAATTGTATTATTATTGAACCAATCTTCTTCCTGCCCTTTTTCAAGAATATATTGAAGTGATCCGACAAAAACCGCCAGCAACCCAATACCTGCCCAATCAATTTCTGAGGTGGAACTTTTTTCAGCATATTTCGGACTTCTTACAAATTGTAGCGTTAACAACGCTGCAATAATTCCTAAAGGGATATTAATATAAAATATATAAGGCCACCCCGCGTGATCAGTAATGAATCCACCTAATGGCGGCCCAAGTGTAGGACCGATAATTACACCCATTCCATAAATTGCCTGTGCCATTCCACGTTTTTCGGGAGGATAACTTTCTGTAATGATAGTTTGTGATGTTACGAGCAATGCCCCTCCACCAACACCCTGCAGAAAACGAAAAATAATAAGCTCGGTGATCGTAGTTGCATTACCACACAAAAAAGAACAGATCGTAAAAAGGATAATTGAAGCAGCAAAATAATTTCTTCGGCCAAACTGCAGCGATAACCAGCTCGTCATTGGAATAATAATGACATTACCGATTGCATACGCCGTAACCACCCAACCAATCTCACTTGTTGTAGCACCAAGATTCCCCTTCATATCATTCAATGATACATTGACGATCGTGGTATCCACTATTTCCAGCAATGCACATACAATCGCAGTGATAGTAATGATCACTCTTCGTGAACCATATTCAACTAATGAACTTGCCTGAACCATAATTTTCTGTTGAATGTTAAAATGGTTTAAATCGTTTAATGGTTATTCTTTTTCCAAGAACTTTAAACCATTCAACCCTTAAACCTTTGAGCGTTTTAATCTAAATGAACATCTACCAATACATTCATACCCGGTCTTAGTTTTTTAACCAAAGAATCATTTGGGTCTGTAAACTCTATTTTAACCGGCAAGCGTTGCACAACTTTCACAAAATTGCCGCTGGCATTATCAGGTGGAAGCAAAGCAAACGTAGAACCGGTAGCTGGTGAGAATGAAGTAAGCATAGCTTCGAATTTATGACCGGGATAAGCATCGACATTTATAATAGCTTTCTGTCCTTCCTTCATTTTGTCTAACTGTGTTTCTTTAAAGTTGGCAATTACCCAAACACTTTCGCTATGCACGATACTAAATACGGGTTGTCCTGCCTGCACAAACTGGCCCGGTTGTACATTTACTTTAGACACTAAGCCATCTTGCGGTGCCGTGATCACAGTATAGGAGAGATTTAATTTTGCAGCATCCACATCCGTTTGTTTTTGATGAATAGTTGCGTCTGCAATATTTATTTGAGATGCGGTGGCATTACTTTGCACGGCAACTGCATTTGTTTGTTGTTGGGCTTGTTTCTTTTGTTCCTCCAAAATGGTTAATTGTTTCTCAGCAGTTTGTTTTGCAGCCAATGCCTGTTCATATTGTTGTTGCGTAATTGAATGGTCTTTGATCAGGTTAGCATAACGATCATAATCTTGTGATGCACGCCATAAACTAATTTTAGCCGCCTCTATTTGTGCATCAATAGTTCCAACAGAAGCTTGCGAAGTAGCGATATTCGCTTTTGCCGCAGAAGTAGTTGCCCTCGCACTGTTCATTGAACTTTGTGCTATTTGCAGAGCCGCTTGCGCTTGTTCCACTTTTATCACATAATCACGATCATCTAAAACTAATAGTGTATCACCTTTTTTTACTTGCTGGTTATCTCTTACTCTTACGTCATTTACATAACCGGCCACCCGTGGTATAACAGGACTTATGTCAGCACTTACCTGTGCATCATCTGTATCTTCATGATGTTGGCTATGCTGGTATTTTGAAATTCCAAACCAGCTTCCACCAATAACAAGCACTACCAGTATGATTATAAAAACGGGATTTCTTTTCTTTTTGGTTGATTTTGTTTCCATGTTCAATTTCTTATTTTGATTTTATTTTTTTAATTCTGCACTTAAGAGACCTGATGTTTGCAATAATTTATGATAAGCGACAAAAGCATCTGCTCTTGATAATGTATAACTCAGCCTGGCCTGTAATTGCGCAATATCTGCATCTAACAGGTCAGTAGTTGTAGCCAGGCTATTATCGAATTTGTTTTTCACGATGCGATAATTTTCTTCCGCCTGTTCAACAGCTTTCGCAGAAACTTCAATTTGTTTACGGTTGGTCATCAGGCTCAGGTAACTTTTATTTACTTCCAACTGCATATTATCATCCATCAATGCTTCGGTGAACGTTAATTGTTTCACTCTTGCTTCCGCTTGTTGCACTTTTGCTTTATTTTTCCAGAGCGAGCCGATATTATAGGAAACCCCAACGCCAACATTCATTGCAGCAGGAATTGAAAGAAAATCCGGAATATCCAAACCAATATAACCACCCGTTAATGCAAGACTCGGGTATAGATCTCCTTTAGCTGACTTCACACCTGACTCAGCCGATTTTTTTCTTAGATCAACTGCAGCAATATCCTTACGATTGATTCTTGCTGCATTCATAAAATCATCCAACACCCTGTTATCTTCTTTCTTTCCAAGATTTGCCGTATCCAATATTAACTCGGTTGTTGTTGGTAACCCAAGCATAAGGTTCATATTCACATTAGCCAGTTGCCAGCTACTTTCTGCATCTGATAAATTATATTCCATATTGGATTCACGCAATTGCGCCTTTAAGAGATCATTACGTGGCAATAAACCATTTTTTTCCATACCCGTCAGCTCTTTTGTTCGTTGCTGCGCTTCATTCAAATTTTCCTGTACTAACAGTACAGCAGTTTTTGCTTTGAATAAATTGGCAAATGCTTCTATCGTATTCTGAATCACTTCCTCTTTATCACTTTCTGCATCAAGCATAGCAGCTTTCTCAAGAAATTTTGAAGATTCAATGCCATAACGGATCTTCCCACCAGTATAAATAGGCAGAGAAACATTTACTAAGCCGTACAATGCCTGTGACACTTTCGGTTGTTCAACCGCGGGGGTAGTACTGCCACCACCACTATTACTTTTTGTTTTAAGATCGACATTTACAGCGTTCACCCGCAAATAAGAAGCGGACGCCTTGGCATCTGGCAATCTTTTCTCAACTGCTTCTTTTGTAGCAGCTGTTGCCTCCTCAATTTTTGCCTGGTTAATTTTTAATAGTTTGCTGTTTTGAAGGCCCAGGTCGATCGCTTCATTAAGACTTAGTGTCTTTTTTTCCTGTGCTGTCATTTGCAATGAAAAGAAAGAAAAGATGATCAGCAATGATTTCAGTTTATTCTTCATTGGTAAGTATTGCTTTAAATATTTTTTTTAAATGTTGACTTAATTTCTTTTTTAAGTGCTTTTGAAACTCTTCCTCACTCATGGATTGAAGGTCATTGAGCTCCCGGTAATAAAATTGAGTAGCCACAAGGTTATTGGCTGTACCAATCAGCGTTGCCATCATTAGCGGTATATCAATATTTTTTTTAAACTCTCCTTTTTTCTGTCCCTGGTGGATCAGTTTTGAGATCAGCTCCTGGTTTTTTTTCTTCATCTGGAAAATAAGTTCTGCTGTTATACCTGTATGATTCAACACCTGCTCCCTTATCATAATGCGGGAAAAACATTGTTGCTGCATGATCTTATCAATGTAATGATCGATCAGTGTATTCATTTTCTCCAATGAAGTAAGCTCTTTGTCTCCTATCATGGTTTCCAGCTTCAACTTAAAATACTCCCCACGGTAACCGAACAAAGCCTCAAGCAACTTATCCTTAGAACCGAAATAATAAGAAACCATAGCAAGATTCACGTTAGCTTTTTCCGCTATATCGCGAACAGAAGTGCCATTGAAACCTTTTTCAGCAAAAAGTATTTCGGCAGTCTCCATAATTTGAACTTGTTTATCGTTGTATTCCATAATGGCTTTTTAAATGCAGGGGACAAAGTTAAACAAATGTTTGATTTAAACAAACGTTTAATTAACCACTGTTTAAAAAAATTTCCAACCCCCTGGATTTCAATTCAAAAGTTTCAAAAAAATCTGTAAGTGGATAAGACTATTTCCGAATGACTAAATTTCGCCACCAGTTTCTTTTCATGCAGGGCTGTTCAACCAGCTTATAATAAATAGCAGAAACGATCAACACAATAAGTAAAAGCAATAAATATGATAGAATAAAAGAAATGGCTGAATTTTTAATGTATATAAACTTCACTAATCTTCCAGTAGCTGAAATGACCTGCTCATGAATGAGATAAATGCTATAGCACATGCCTCCGATGATCGCAATTGGCGCATAAGAAAAGATCTTTATCATCTTTTCATTCTTAAGGGCTGAATAAAATAAAAAAACCATCAGCAAATATTTGATGATATAGCCACCGGCCGAATAAAATCCAAAAATAAAAGGAAGTAATGCAAGGCTTACTATACCAATAATAAAACCGAGGATTGGTGGTCCGCGGAACTTTATCTTCTCTACATAAAGATCTGCCATTAGCATGCCACATAAGAAAAAATGGAGATATTTAAAAACATGCATACCATACCATTTATTGTACCAGTAGTATGCAATTGCCAAAATCAAAATAAGAAATATCAGCCATCTGAGTTCTCTTTTTTTTATTTTATATAAAATCGCTAACAAAGGAGCCAGTAAGTAAAATTGTATCTCGATCTCCAGTGTCCATGCAACAGGCAAAACATATGAATTCTGATGAAACACTTCGTTATGAACATAAAAGATGGAAGCGATGAAATGAGGAAAAAGTTGGGCAAATTCATATTTCTTAACAATGAATACAAGACCAATAAAAGCAATGATAAGTGCTAGCAGGTAAGGTGGTTCCATTCTTGTCAACCTGCGCAGGTAATATTGTTTTAAATCTGGCTTCTCATTGTTAAGAATATATTTCCGGGCAAAAATGGATCCTAAAACAAATCCGCTAATGATAAAAAAGAAAGCCACTCCAAACACTCCATTTAAACTAAACTGCCACCAATAACCAGTAACAAAATTGCCACTAAAAATTTTCTGATTGATGAAATTCGGAATATGCGCAATACATACAACCATGAAAATGGCAACAAATCTCAACCCATCCACCTGTGGCAAATAAAATCCACTTGAAGTAATTCTTCTGAATTTTTCGAGAAAGGGTTTTGACATATTCGGAGATCTATCGCTGACTTGCGATCAATAAATTCAAATCTGTATACTTAAGATCGAAACGTTGACTAAGATAAAAATTAGTTAGTGCCCCTTTAAAAAGATAAATGCCACCACGCAGGTGAATATGATGCCAAACCAAATTCTCAAATCCTCCTTCATCACCAGCTTCCATTAATAATGGCATCAGCACATTACTTATAGCTTGAGATGCTGTGCGGGCAAAACCCGATGGAATATTTGGAACACAATAATGAATGACTCCGTATTTTAAAAACACAGGATGCTCATGACTGGTGATCTCTGAAGTCTCAAAACATCCGCCGCGATCTATACTAACATCAATGACAACAGATCCTGGTCGCATATTGCTAACCATTTCTTCTGTAACAACCATTGGCGTTCTTCCTGTTTCACTACCCAATGCACCCACGGCTACTTCACAAGTTTTTAATTGCTTTGACAACATTCGTGGCTCAATTACAGAGGTCCACAATCGATGCCCAACATTATTTTGCAATCTTTTTAATCGATAGACATTATTGTCAAAAACTTTTACAGATGCGCCTAAAGCCAAAGCTGCTCTTACTGCATATTCACCCACAATACCGGCACCAATTACAATTACTTTAGTTGGTGCGATACCTGAAATACCGCCAAGCAAAACTCCTTTACCATGATTTGCCGAACCAAGATATTGTGCCGCGATCAGCATCACGGCGCTTCCCGCTATTTCACTCATGCTATGAACAATTGGATAGGTGCCGCTGTCATCACGCAAATTCTCAAATGATATTGCCGTGATCCTTTTATCCATCATCTTTTGGAGTAGCTCTGCTTTCAGTATCGAAAGATGGATAGGTGAAATGATAACCTGGTTGAGCTGTAACAATGGAATGTCTTCATCGATCACCGGTGCACTCTTAACAAGTATAGGAGCTTTAAAAACTTCGGCCCGATCATAAACGATCTTTGCGCCTGCTTCGCTGTAATCTTTATCACGGAAATGTGCCGCTTCACCGGCATTATGCTCGATCGTCACTTCATGCCCGTTACTCACCAGAACACTCACAGCATCCGGCGTTAATGCAATTCTATTTTCCTGGAAAGCAATTTCTTTTGGGATACCGATCTGCAACCTGGCACCTTTTGGCTTTATATCCAGCGTTTCTTCCAGTGTTTCGTAACTGAACGATGTACTGATCTTTGGTCTTTGCTGGCTCATTAAACTGGTTGTTGGTTGCCGGAACTATTTTTTTGATACAAGCTTTATTAATTCTATTCAGCTCCTGTTGTGTCACTCACTTGTACGTCCGGTAATTCTGCTCCGCAGAATTGGTACAGTTGAAGAGTGCGACGCAACCGTTGCTAAATAGTAGCAGCTTGACGGGAATCAAAAATAACTATTTATCTTGTATAGTAAGGTGGCGGGTTTCTGAATCTTCAACTTCGATAAACACATGAACTGAATCATTTGGAAACAGTCCCGGAGCTTTTTCGGGCCATTCGACTAAACAAATATGATCACTGTATAGACAATCCTCCACTCCTGCTCTTACTGCCTCTTCTTCATCCTTCAGTCTATATAGGTCGATATGGAAGATCTTGCCGGATGGAAAGTAATATTCATTTATAATTGAAAAGGTGGGGCTGCCTACAACATCTTTCACACCTTTTACCTCGCAAAGTGCATGGATAAAAGTGGTTTTGCCTGCGCCCATGTTCGCATGAAAAGCTACTACTTTTTTACTGCCAACCGCCGCCCAAAACCCCATAGCAGCGTCCTTTATTCCATTTAATTTATAGGTCAATTTCACCGGGCAAAGATATTTGTGCTTTTGCAACCGGGTGTATAAGATCATGATTTACTTGAGTGACCTGCTTTATATTTATCCGTATTTTTGCAACAGAATTTGCAACAAAGGAAAAGGAGATACTATGGAAAATGTACAATGGAAAGTAGAAGGAATGGATTGCAGCAGTTGTGCCCTCACCATTCATAAATACCTCGAAAAACAGGGAATGAAAAACGTGAAGGTGAATTCAGTAAGTGGTGATGTAAGTTTTGAAATGAATGGTGCTGCTGCTACACCAAAATTAATAAAGGGATTGGATGATCTTGGCTACCATGTAGCCAATCAGCTACAAGTAACTGAAAAGAAAAAACCATTTTTTTCAACACATCTTCATCGTTTTTTCTTTTGTCTCCCGTTTGCACTTGTCTTTGTGTTACACATGATCCCGGGTTTGCATATTCATTTTTTGGAAAATCCGTGGTTGCAATTGGGATTAACAATTCCTGTGTATTTGGTTGGAATGGATTTCTTTGGTAGAAGTGCATGGAAAAGTTTACGCAATGGTTTACCAAACATGAATGTGTTGGTTGCTCTTGGTTCAACTGCGGCTTTTGTTTATAGTTTGTATGGAACATTAACCGGGCAGGCAGAAAATTTTATGTTCTATGAAACATCAGTTACCATCATAACACTTGTATTCCTTGGTAATTATTTAGAAGATGCTTCTATTCAATCTACACAAAGAGAGTTAAAGAAATTAGTGAAGTCGCAAAAGGTAATGGCTAATATGATCGCTTTTGATGACAAACACCAGGAACAAATTTTTCCTGTTGAAAATACTCAGCTAAGAGTTGGCGATCTCATTTTAATAAAGAGCGGTGAGCAAGTTCCTATTGACTGTAAAATTCTTTGGGGAGACGCTCATATTAATGAAGCCATTGTTACTGGTGAAAGCCTCCCAGTTCATAAATATGCAAAAGATAAATTGATAGGTGGCAGTGTGATCACCGATGGCACTATTAAAGCACAAGTAACAGCCGTTGGTGATGATACTGTTCTTGCTGGCATTATTAATATGGTAAAGCAAGCACAAGGTGAAAAACCTCCGGTGCAGCAATTAGCAGATAAGATCAGCGCCATATTTGTTCCGCTTGTTATTGGTATTGCTGTAGTAACCCTGGGAGTGAATTGGATCCTGATGAAAGAATTTACACCTGCATTAATGCGCAGTATAGCAGTACTGGTTATTGCATGTCCTTGTGCAATGGGATTGGCAACACCCGCAGCTATTGCCGTAGGGTTAGGTCGTGCAGCGAAGAATGGCATTCTTTTTCGCAATGCTACCAGTCTTGAAATGTTTAAAAATATTACACAGGTTGTATTTGATAAAACTGGAACGCTGACTACAGGAAAGTTTATAGTTTCTGGTCTTAAGTTTTTAGTGGGTGATGAATCTGAATTTAAAAAAATAGCTTATAGTCTTGAAAAATATTCTAATCATCCAATTGCAAAATCGGTTACCGATGAATGGAAAATGAAAGATGAGATACGTTGGAATAAAATTGAAGAGATAAAAGGACTTGGAATGAAAGCAAGCGATAAAGAAGGGAATGAATATTGGGCCGGCTCATTTAATGTGGCAAAAGAATTTACAAAAGAAGACAATCATAACATTTATATAGTAAAAAATAATCAGTTGATCGGCTGGATCGATGTGAAAGATGAAATTCGTTCTGAGGCTAAATCTGTGATCGAATGCCTGCACAGCAAAAAAATAAAAACAATTTTATTGAGCGGCGACCGTCGGGCAAAATGTGAGGCTTTGGCAACACAGTTAAATATTGATGTAGTGATCGCAGAACAAACACCTGAACAAAAATTGCAAAAGATAGCCGATCTGAATGCAGCAACACCTACTGCAATGGTTGGTGACGGCATTAATGATGCACCGGCATTGGCAAAAGCAACCATTGGTATTTCAATGAGTGAGGCTTCACAAGTTGCTGTACAAAGTGCGCAAGTGGTGCTAATGAGCCAGGGGCTGAAAAAAATGCCAATGGCTCTCGGACTTGGCAAAGCAACTTATGTTACTATCAAACAAAACCTTTTCTGGGCATTTGCTTATAATATTGTTGCTATTCCTGTTGCTGCTTTTGGTTTTCTTACCCCAACCTTTGGCGCATTGGTAATGGGATTGAGTGATGTGGTGCTTGCTATTAATTCTGTAAGGCTATTTGTAAAGAAAGTTGAATGACGTTGACGCTATAGCCCGAATTTTTCTTTTCCTAACTTCATTGTTCAACATTTCTTGATCCTTGGCCGATATTCATAAAATATTAAAAGAGTTTTGGGGCTATGATTCTTTCCGGCCTCTACAAGAGGGTGTTATTGAATCAATCCTCGCCAACAAAGACACATTAGCATTAATGCCGACAGGAGGTGGTAAATCCCTTTGTTATCAGGTGCCGGCCTTGGCAATGGAAGGATTATGTCTTGTTATTTCCCCATTGATCGCATTAATGAAAGACCAGGTGGAAAATCTGCGCAGGAAAAATATTACTGCTTTTGCGATTTACTCCGGTATGAGTCGTACAGAAGTTATTAATACATTAAAAGTCGCAACAAACAGTAATTGTAAGTTTTTATACGTTTCCCCGGAAAGACTTGAAACAAGTTTATTCAAAGAATATTTGCCTGGAATGAACTTCAATCTCGTTGCAGTAGATGAAGCGCATTGCATCTCCCAATGGGGCTATGATTTTCGGCCGCCTTATTTACGCATTGCATCATTAAGAGAAGAATTAAAAGATGTTCCTGTAATGGCATTAACCGCATCTGCGACAAAAGAAGTACAGGATGATATTTGTGACAAGCTTCAGTTCAAAGAAAAAAATATTTTTCGACAATCATTTGAAAGAAAAAATTTATCCTATAGTGTTTTTAAAGTCGATTCCAAGATCAATAAAGTAATTGAGATACTAAATAAAGTCCAGGGCAGTTCAATTGTTTATTGCAAAAGCAGGAAACGAACAAAAGAAATTGCTGAGTTGCTACGACTCCAAAATATCATTGCTGATTTTTATCATGCCGGTTTACCACAAGAGGAAAGAAACAAACGACAGGAAGATTGGATAAAAAATAAAACGAGGGTCATTGTTTGTACCAATGCATTCGGAATGGGAATTGATAAACCTGATGTTCGTTCAGTAATCCATGCCGATGTTCCGGATTGCCTTGAAAATTATTACCAGGAAGGCGGTCGTGCCGGACGAGATGGTGAAAAATCTTTTGCCGTCTTACTTTATGATGACAATGACATTACTGAATTAGAAGGATTAGCTGCTATTCGTTATCCATCGCTGGATGATATAAAAAATGTTTATCAATCAGTCGCAAATTATTTACAGATACCGGCAGGCACCGGCGAAGGAAATTATTTTGATTTTGATATCAATGATTTTGTAAAAAAATTTAAGCTAAATACTCACACTGCTATTTATTCATTGAAAGCATTGGAGCAGGATAACTGGCTTTCGTTAAATGAGCAAGTCTTTCTTCCATCAAAAATTAAATTTACCACAACGAAGCAAGCATTGTATGAATTCGAAGCATCTCTTCCTGAACTGGAACCAGCCATCAAAGCCCTGCTTCGCGGCTATGAAGGCATTTTTGATTTCCCTACTTCAATCTCTGAGAGCGTATTGATCCGTTTATTGAAAAAAGATGTTGAAGAAATAAAAAAAGATCTTTTTCAATTGCACCAATATGGCATCATTCATTACGAACAGCAGAAAGATTCACCACAACTTTATTTCCCTCGTAATCGTGTAAAGGCAGAAGATCTTTCTGTAAACATGGATCTATATCATAAACGAAAAGAAAAATTTATAGCAAGAGTAAAAAATATAGTTCAGTATGTACAGGAGCTTGTAACATGTCGCAGCAAAATGATCGGCAGTTATTTTGGTGATAATAAATTACATAATTGTAAGGTATGTGACAATTGCCTGCGCCAGAAAAAGGTTCATATCGACGAAAAAGAATTTGAAAAGATCAGTAATCGTATTCAAACGGTTTTAGCACCACAGCCTTTACCCTCAAAAGAATTAATGGACCAGCTTGGTGCCATAAAAAAAGAAAAAGCATGGAAGGTGATCGAGTTTCTACAAGCAGAAAACAAATTAGAAGTGGATAATGCAGGTTGGGTAAGGTTAAAATAAAGATTTGCTGCGGCGGCTTCTGCCTCCAAGCCCTAAAACACCTAGTAAACCTCTTACAATTTCATTGCCAGCCGTACGAGTCATGCTTTTAACAATTGGGTCGTCGAAAATTCCTTTGTCTTCTTTTGTCGACTTTCTTTCCGCTTTCTCTTCAACCTTGCGTTGCTTAACTTGTTCATCTTCTTTAGCAGCTACATTTAATTTTTCGTTGAGTATTTCATAAGCACTTTCACTATCCACTACTTTATTGTACTTCGATGCAATTTTTGACCTGCTTATCAATCCATCAATTTCGGCATCAGTTAAAATATCCATTCTGCTCTGTGGTGGACGAACCATGCAATGAACAAGCGGCGTAGGAATACCTTTTTCACTTAGCATTGTAATTAAAGCTTCGCCAATTCCTAGTTGTGTTATCAGGTCTTCTGTTTTATAAAACGTTGTTTCAGGATAATTTTCTGCAGTTTGTTTAATTACTTTTCTATCAGCGGCCGTAAATGCTCTTAAAGCATGCTGCACTTTTAATCCTAATTGCGCCAGCACTGATGCGGGCACATCCATTGGGTTCTGGGTACAAAAGAAAATACCAATGCCTTTTGAACGGATCAATTTAATGATCGTTTCAATTTGCTGCAATAATGCCGAGCTTGCTTCCTGGAAAATAAGATGTGCTTCATCAATGAACATTACCAGTTTGGGTTTATCCACGTCACCTTCCTCCGGGCAGGTTGCATATAATTCTGCCAGCAATTGCAACATGAAAGTTGAAAACAGTTTCGGTTTATCCTGCAGATCAGTAACACGAACAACAGAGATCATTCCGCGGCCATCATCACTGATCCGTAACAGGTCCTCTACATCAAAACTTGTTTCACCAAAAAATATATCAGCACCTTGTTGTTGAAGTTCTATTACTTTTCTTAAAATAGTTCCGATAGAAGTTGTAGAAATTTTTCCATACGTTTTTTCTAACTCTGCCTTTCCTTCATCACTTACATATTGCAATACTTTTATAAAATCTTTCAGATCCAGTAAAGGAAGTTTGCTATCATCACAATATTTAAAGATCATAGCAACAAAGCCGCCTTGTGTATCATTTAATCCTAAAATTTTTGAAAGCAACACTGGTCCAAACTCACTTACTGTTGCTCTTAGTCTTGTTCCTTTCTGATTACTTAGTGTAAGCAATTCGGTTGGATAAGCTGTGGGCTTAAACTCAACATTTAATTTCTTACAACGGTCAGTAATATTACCGTTTATATTACCTGGTGCGGCGATACCACTCAAATCTCCTTTGATATCCATCATTACAACAGGCACACTTGCATCACTTAAAATTTCACTTAGCACCTGTAATGTTTTTGTTTTACCCGTACCAGTTGCACCGGCGATCAATCCATGCCGGTTCATTGTTTTTAATGGAAGTAAAACGGCGGCCTCACTAATTACTTCTCCATCCAAAACACCGCAACCTATCTTATAAGATTCTCCCTTAAAACTATACCCCGCTTTTATTACTTCTGAGAATTTTGATTTATCAGCCATTTTATAAAAATTGAAAAAGGAAATTACAGAAGAGTTTTGTTAACTGAAACTAAAAGATCAATATCTCAATACTTCCAAAGCGATCTTCCATTCATTTTTCTCCCATCTCCATATTCGTAAATAATTGTCTATTTTACCATTAATAGTTGTCGTTCCATATGCATAACCCAAATCCATGCTTGACGACATTCCCGCTCCATCTAATTTATATTGGATCGATGAAGTAGTCAGATCAAGTAGTTTTTTCTGATCCGCAGAATTAGTTGCAGGTAGATATCCATTGCGATTTATAATACTTTTCGAGGATAAATATTTTTTATAGGCTTTTGATTTATTCGTTGAAACTGCAGCTAGAAAATTATTTTCAACAATTACCGGCGAATCATGTTTCGCGGCACTTGAAGAAGATCGTTTTGCAACATCTATCTTTTTTACTTCCGTTGCCAAATCAGGAGGCGTATTACTTACTCCAAGATCAACTAAAAACTTCCACTCACCTTTTGCATTGATCTGCCAAACAGTTGTGTATTGACCTCTTGCAACCACAGTGTCGTTTGAAGAGTTTTGAAAAGTCCAGGGTCCAGTTGTATAGCCAAAATCACCTGATGCAGATATCTCTGCAAATTGAGGATGCCAGTTCAAAATACCAGTCCCTTTCTCTCTTTTTTTCCATGTCATAACCCCATTTGCAGGCTTTCCTTTATCGAAAATAATTCCTGCGCTGTCAAGAAATTTTAGAAATGCTTCTTTTGTGCTATTAGCAACCGAATAGGCTGCAAAATTTTTTTCTGCTTGTATAAGAGAATCAATTCCTTTTTGTGCTTGTATATTTTGAAAACAAACAAAAAATAAGATCAGTATTGAAACTATTTTTTTCATAGATCCTCCTCTCTTTCCAGCATCAATATAGCACTTTGAGGTACTATAAAATATTTTTCTTTCTCATACATCACTTCAGTGGCGCCGCTCAATAAGAATATTGCAAGGTCACCTTCCTTTGCCTGTAATGGTACATACTTAACCTGGTCATCATCCTGTTTCCATGGCTCATCATCAACAGGCATTGGTATTGCATAACCGGGACCAGTTTTTATAATATACCCTTGTTGCACTTTTTCTTTTTCCTGTACACCGGGTGGCAGATAAAGACCGCTGGCAGTTCGTTCATCGGGCCTTGTAGGTTTTATCAATACCCGGTCACCAATCACCACTAATTTTTTCAAACGGTTATCTGGTGTCAAATGCATAGCCATATGTTGACAATTTACCCCAAATGTACAATGCTAGCCAAATACTGCTCGTCTTAACAAAAAATTACGTCGTGATGGTATGATAGTCTAAATGAATTAACTTTATTCGCTACAAAATATATAGTTATGGAAGGAAAGAAACCTAAAATTTTACTTTGCGAGGACGATCAGAACCTGGGAACAGTATTAAAAAACTATCTTGAATTGAATGATTATGAAGTAACGCTTGAAAGAGACGGCCGTCTTGGTCTTGCTGCATTTCAACGTGAAAAATTTGATATCTGCCTCCTTGATGTAATGATGCCCAATATGGATGGCTTTACGCTAGCAGAAGAAATAAGAGATGTTGATCCGGATATTCCTTTGTTCTTCCTTAGCGCCAAAACAATGAAAGAAGATGTAATACAGGGTTATAAACTCGGGGCCGATGATTATATCACCAAACCTTTTGACAGCGAAGTATTGCTTTTAAAAATAAAAGCGATATTGAAACGTAATGAAGAAATCAATAAAGAAGCAGAGAATAAAGAATTTGATCTTTCCACTTATCATTTCAACCCGAAGCTTCGCCAGTTGATACATGGTGGTATTACACAAACATTGTCGCCAAAGGAAAATGAGTTATTGAAAATGCTGGCCGAGCATCTGAATGACTTGTTACCAAGAGAAGCGGCATTAAAAAAGATCTGGGGCAGTGATACCTATTTTAACGGCCGCAGTATGGATGTATATATTGCCAAGCTTAGAAAATATTTAAAAGACGATACAAGGATCGAGATCGTGAATATCCATGGAAATGGATTCAGATTGGTCGTGCAATAGTCAGAACGAAGATTTAAAAAAATGAAAAGGATTAAGAGGAAACTTTTGAGCCTTTTTTTATGAAACCTATGTTCCAGTAAACCAGGTTTTGATTTTCTTTCAACTTTTGTACGATTGATCACATCATCTTTTTCACGATCTTTCCCAACATCATCAATCCATAATCCATATCCTCATTCCATGGTTTACCAAAACTGATACGGATGAAGTTGTTGTAATTGCAGCGTACGGAAAATATTTTTCCCGGCACTACAGAAATATGATGTCTCATCGCTTCTGATCTTAGTTTGGAAGCATTTACTTTTTTAGGTAACTCCACCCACAATACAAAACCTCCCTGTGGCCGTGATAATTTAGTTCCTTCAGGAAAATATTCAATAACTGCTTGTGTGTATTTCAAATATTGTGTGTGCAAAACCCTGCGAAGATTCTTTAAATGATATTCATATCGTCCATTACCTAAAAAATGGGCCATGGCGGCTTGCGTTAATGATGGTGAACTGATATCACTGGTTCTTTTTATCTGCTTTACATCTTCTATAAATTTTCCCGGAATCGTCCAGCCGATACGATAACCAGGCGCTAATGATTTGGATAACGAAGCACAATGCATTACTAAACCTTTGGTGTCATAATATTTACAGGTACGTGGACGACTTCTGCCAAAATACAACTCACCATAAATATCATCTTCAATCAAAGCAATATTATATTTAGTGATCACTTCCACCAAACGCTTTTTATTTTCCTCAGGCATACAACTGCCGGAAGGATTATTGAAGTTTGGCGTAACAATACAAGCTTTGATATTAAATTTCTCAATGGATTTTTCCAGGCAATCAATATCCAATCCGGTCGCAGGATCGCTGGAAATTTCCACCACTTTCAATCCCATGTTTTCAAGTGATTGGTAAATGCCAAAGTAGTTAGGACTTTCTACGGCTACGGTATCGCCATTCTGAGTGACGGCTCTTAAGCATAGATTGATCGCTTCCAAACAGCCGGAGGTAACAATAATGTCATCTGTTTTAAATTTTCCTCCCCAGTTAAATGCAAGTTTGGCTATTTGCTTACGCAAATCAATATTGCCTTGTGTATTTTCATAAGCAATGCAATGATCTTTGCTTTTACGTAATGCTTGAATTACTGACTTATTTATTTTGGCTGTCGGTAATAGAGAAGCATCCGGAACAGCAATTGCAAAATTCATTTTGATATGAGAAGCAATGTCTCCATAAATAGAATTTATCGTTTCCTTTACACTCACTTCACTGGAGACAGGTTCTGGCTGAATAACCTTTGGCAAATCAGGGAAGCGTCTGAAATTGAAACGTACATAATAACCACTCTTTGGTCTTGATTCGATCAGCCCTTTTCCTTCAAGATGGTAATAAGCCTGGAAGGCTGTACCCATGCTGATGCCATACTCTTCACTCAATAAACGAACAGATGGAAGTTTGTCGCCGATCTTCAATATGTCATCTGCTATCATTCTTTCTACACCATTGGCAACCTGAAGGTATAAGTGGTCGTCGGTTGATAATTTAGCTGTACGCATGGCTGAATAATTCAAAATTAAAAAGTCAAAAATTGTCTTCGGGTATCGTTGTCCTCCTATTTCTATTGGGAGAAAATAGATGTTAAAAAATCTGATCTAGTCAAAATTACAAAAACTGAATCTGTTTTAATGCATTTTTTTTGAACAATTTTGTCCTGTCAAAAAAATAATCACACACTGTGATCAGCAAGAAACGGATTAACCAACAATAATTCTCTTGTGAATTTCACAGCGTAAATCAAACAACATTATATGCTCGACTTAAACACGACTGTACTGGAGGAGACAATCGACCCCTCCAATTGGGAGGAACTTCGTGAAACCGGTCATCGCATGCTGGATGATATGATCAATTATATAAAACAATCATCCGATAGAAAAGTGTGGCAACCCATTCCTGCTTCCGTAAAAGAAGCATTGGATACAGCTGTTCCACGGGAAGAAAGTAGCCTTGATGAAGTGTACGATTCATTTCAGAAAAATGTATTGCCGTATGCATTAGGTAATACGCACCCTCGTTTTTGGGGATGGGTATGTGGTAATGGTTCTGCAACGGGTATGCTGGCAGATATGATGGCTTCCGCAATGAATCCAACGACCTCATTCGGTGAACATGCAGACCTATATGTTGAAAAACAAGTGCTCGACTGGACAAAAGAAATATATGGTTTCCCTAAGAGCAGCTCGGGGATATTAACAACAGGCGCATCCTTAGCTAATATATTAGCGATTACAACAGCAAGAAATTTTTTTAATAAAGACATACGTAAGAGAGGAATAAGAAACTTAGATGGACAATTAGTAATGTACGTATCAGCTGAAACGCACAGTTGTTTGCAGAAAGCAGTGGAGCTATTAGGCATTGGCAGTGAAAACTTAAGAAAGATAGCAGTGGATGAAAATTTCCAGGTAAGGATTGATTTATTAGAAGAACAGATTCAGCAAGACAAAGCCAATGGCTTCCTGCCTTTTTGTATCGTGGGCAATGCGGGAACAGTTAACACCGGTGCAATTGATGACCTGGAAACTTTAGCGGCGATAGCAAAACGCGAAGGTTTGTGGTTTCATATTGATGGCGCATTTGGTGCAGTACCTAAATTATTGCCAGAGTACACAGAAAGATTGAAAGGAGTAGAGTTAGCAGATAGTATTGCGTTTGATTATCACAAATGGTTCTATGTGAATTATGATGTAGGTGGAGTGTTAATTAGAAATCCACAGACACATAAAGAAGCTTTTGAAATTAATGCCAATTATCTGGCTCATCACGAAAAAGGAATTATTGCCGGTGATCTAAACTTTAATCATTTAGGTATTGAACTCTCAAGAGGATTCCGTGCATTGAAAGTCTGGATGATGTTAAAGGAACAGGGAATTGAAAAGTATCGCCGACTGGTACGACAAAATATCCAGCAGGCAAGATACCTGGCAGAGATGGTGCAAGCTAATGATCAATTACAACTGGTGGCGCCGGTGCCAATGAATATTGTTTGTTTCCGCTTTTATAAAGAAGGACTATCAGCAGATAAATTGAATGCATTGAACAAAGAGATCGTAATGCAATTACATGAAAGCGGAATTGCAGCTCCATCTTTTACCATCATCAAAGGAGCGTATGTGATACGGGTGGCGATAACAAATCACCGGAGCAAAGGAGAAGATTTTGAAATTTTAGTCAACGAAGTACAAAGATTAGGAGAACAGCTTTTAAATACAGATTAAGATGTCACGCAAAGAATTAAACAGGGCTTATATAGCATTGGGATTAGTAAGTTTTTTCTGGGGAACTACTTTCATTGCTGCCAGGATAGGGGCACAACATATGCCCGGCTTATTTTTGTCGGGAGTCAGGCAGTTCTCCTCAGGTTTTTTGATGGTAAGTTTCTTTTTGCTGAAAGGATATAAACTTCCAGATTGGAAATCCTTAAAGCACATCACCATACAGGGGATATTTTTATTGTCACTCGCCAATGGGTTACTCACCTGGGCAATGGAATATATCAACAGCGGATTTGCCTCCATCATATCTGCCACAGTTCCATTGTTTGTAACCTTATTCAGTGTTTGGTTATTACGTAATACTAAACTTACTGTATGGATGCTCGTAGGTATGGTAATTGGTTTTGCAGGAGTTGTTATTATCTTCTACGACTATTTACATCAACTGGAGGGCAAGTCAGTTGCGTTTGGAATAGTACTATCATTTCTCGGAGTACTTGCCTGGACGTTTGGAACAGTATACACATCAAAGCAAAAACCAGCGGTTGATATTTTATTCAGTGTAGGATTACAAATGCTGATCGCAGGAACAATAACGTTGATATGCTGTTTTGCTACCGGGAAATATATCAACATTAGCGAAGCAGGTGATAAAGCATGGTATGCTTTGCTATACCTTATCTTTTTTGGTTCGGTACTAGCGTACTCTGCTTATGTTTTTGCCATCAGCAAATTACCACCAGCTTTCGTTTCAATTTATGCTTATATCAATCCAATTGTAGCGGTCTTCTTTGGATGGCTATTGTTGCATGAAGAAGTAAACCCGGGAATGTTACTCGGAAGCATAGTTACATTAGGAGGTGTATTTATGGTAAATCGTGAATATAAAAAGCAAAAAGTATGAAGGAAATTATAAAAGAGCAGGTGTGAAAATGAGTATAAGTATGGAGCAGATTTTAAAAGCCACTTTGTTCTTTACGATCACACAAGAAATAACTATTTAAAAAAAGAAACATGAAAAAAGCAGTTATTGTAGCTTTTGATAAGTTTACTGACATTGATATTTTCCTTGCCTGGGATCTGCTCAATCGTGTAAAGCATAGGGATAATGAATTCGAAGTAAAAATAGTAGGAACTGAAGCGTCGCATAAATCGATAAATGGAGTTGAGCTGGCTATGCAAGGCACTATTGAAGAATGTAATGATGCAGATTTGGTTTTCTTCGGCAGTGGTTACGGCGCAAGAGTGGTTATTAAAGATGAAGCCTATTTAAAAAGATTCAAACTAGACCCTGAAAAGCAATTGATTTGTTCTATATGTTCAGGTGCATTGATCATTGCTGCATTAGGTCATTTGAAAGGATTATCTGCTATTACTTATCCGACAGTGTATGAATTGTTGAGGAGTTATGGAGTAGATGTTTTAGAAGATAAACATTTGGTAACACATGGAAATATCGGAACTGCAGCCGGCTGTTTGGCGGCAGTTGATTTGGTTGGCTGGGCGATTGAGAAAATGTATAATGAAAAAGTAAAAGAGGATGTAATTGCTTCCGTGTTGCCGGTGGGACAAGGACAAGTATGTATTTATTAAACTTTCAACATATTTTATATGCAACTTACACAAGAAATACTGATAAGAAAAATTCGTAAATCGAGAATTGATGAAGTGGATTTCAGCAACCTGGAATTTGGGAAATATATTTCAGATCATATGCTGGTTTGTGATTATTATGATGGCGAATGGCAAACGCCGCAAATACTGCCTTTTGCGAATCTTTCTTTAAGTCCGGCTACATTGGCCCTGCACTATGGTCAATCTGTTTTTGAGGGAATGAAAGCCTTTCGCATGAAAGATGGCGCTATTAATATCTTTCGTATTGATAAACATTACGATCGCCTGGTGAAATCATTGCAAAGAATGTGTATGCAAGTGCCACCAAAAGAAATTTTTGCAGAAGGATTGACAGAATTAGTTAAGCTGGATAAGGCGTGGGTGCCTGTTGAAAATGGTTCATCAATTTACATTCGTCCATTTGTATTTGCCAGCGAAGCAAAGTTTGGGGTAAAGGTGGCAGACGAATACAGGTTTATTATTTTTTCCGGCCCGGTTGGTCCTTATTATGCCAAGCCTTTAAGGGTGAAAGTAGAGAGAGAATTCATACGTGCCGCTAAGGGTGGAACCGGCTATGCCAAGTGTGCCGGTAACTATGGAGGCGCATTTTATCCAACACAGTTGGCAAGAGAAGGCGGTTTTGACCAGGTATTGTGGACCGATGCCGGAGAAAATAAATTCATCGAAGAATCCGGAACTATGAATGTGATGTTTGTCATCAATGGAAAATTAATTACACCGGGATTGTCTGATTCCATATTAGATGGTGTTACAAGAGATTCATTAATTCAACTGGCAAAAGATAAAGGAGTCGCAGTAGAAGAAAGAAGAATCGGTACTGATGAACTGATAAGTGCTTTCAGGAATAATACTATCACAGAAGCCTTTGGTGCCGGCACTGCCGCCGTTGTTGCGCCGATCAATCTAATTCATATTGACGGAGTGGATTATAAACTGCCGTTTTATACGGTTAATAGCTTAATGAATCAGTTGAAGCAACAATTAGAGGATATCAGGACCGGCAGCGCATCAGATATCTACAACTGGAATCATATAATTTGAAATGGTAATTATTAATTTTTATTTAATAAAAAGCAAAAGCGGTTAGGAAAATAGAAGATTCTCTCCGCTTTTGCCTGGTTTCTTTCCTAAATGTTCATAAGCTTTCGCAGTTACTTCTCTTCCTCTCGGAGTACGCTGAATAAATCCTTCTTGTATCAAAAAAGGTTCATACACTTCTTCCAATGTACCCGCTTCTTCTCCGACTGCTGTTGCAATAGTTGTAATGCCAACCGGTCCGCCTTTAAATTTTTCTATAATGGTAGATAGAATACGATTGTCCATATCATCTAGTCCATGTTCGTCTACATTCAAAGCCTTTAGTGCATGTTGAGTAATGCCGAGATCTATTTCGCCATCATTTAAGACCTGTGCAAAATCTCTTACTCTTCTTAGCAAACCATTTGCTATACGAGGAGTGCCGCGGCTTCGCCTGCTAATCTCAGCAATAGCGTCTTTTGAAATGGATGTGTTAAGGATCGTTGATGAACGTTGAATGATCTTATTTAAAATATCTGAAGTGTAATATTCCAGTCTTGACTTAATAGCAAACCGTGAAAGCAATGGAGCGGTTAATAAACCACTTCTTGTTGTAGCGCCGATCAATGTAAATGGATTCAAATTGATCTGAACACTTCTTGCATTCGGACCGCTGTCGATCATAATGTCGATCCTAAAATCTTCCATCGCCGCATACAAATATTCTTCCACCACTGTACTCAACCGGTGTATCTCATCAATAAATAAAACATCATTTGTTTCAAGATTCGTAAGTAAGCCAGCAAGATCACCGGGTTTTTCGATCACCGGACCTGATGTTTCTTTAATCTTCACTCCCATTTCATTCGCCACAATTCTTGATAAGGTTGTTTTACCCAAACCCGGCGGACCATGGAATAAAACATGATCCAATGCCTCACCACGGATCTTAGCTGCTTTAATAAAAATTTTCAGGTTCTCAATGATCTGTGCCTGGCCGGAGAATTCAGCAATATGCGCCGGGCGAATATTATTTTCAAATTCTTTATCCGCCGGAGTTAAAAAGTCTTTATTGTTATCAAGATTGGGATTAGACATGAATATTTTTCGTAATTTTTGTAAAGCTAAATTATTAATCACAAAACCATATAATATGAAATACGTAATAACAGGAGCAGCGGGCCATATTTCAAAACCGCTTGCTGAAAAATTATTAAAGGCCGGGCATGATGTTACAGTGATCGGTCGCAATGCAGAAAATCTCCGATCATTAACGAATATAGGTGCTAAAACCGCCATTGGTTCAGTGCAAGATGTTGAATTTCTCAAAAAGGCTTTTACCGGTGCTGATGCTGTTTACACAATGTCTCCTCCCAATTATAATACAAATGATATGAAGGCAAGTATAGCTGAGGTTGAGAAAAACTATGTTGAAGCAATCAAAGCAAACAATATTAAATATGTTGTTAACCTCAGCAGTATCGGCGCCCATGCGGCTGATGGCTGTGGACCCGTCGTCGGTCTTTATCGCGGGGAGCAGGCAATGACTGAATTAAAAAACACAAATATCAAACACCTGCGCCCTGGTTATTTTTTTGCAAACTTCCTTGGCAATGTGGATATGGTAAAAAACATGAACATCATTGGCGGAAATTTTGGTGGCGCAAATTTCAAAATGGTGTTGGCTGATACCAATGATGTTGCTGAAGTAGCATTTGAAGAATTGTCGAATCTCAACTTCGAGGGTCATACGGTTCGCTATATCGCAAGCGATGAAAGGAGTACAACTGACATTGCAAGAACTATTGGTGTTGCTATTGGCATACCCGAACTTCCATGGATCACTTTTAGTGATGAGCAGGCTTTTGGAGGAATGACCCAAATGGGCATTCCGGAAAACGCCGCAAAAAATTTTACTGAAATGGGTCATGCTATGCAATCTGGCATCATGTTCGAAGATTATTGGAAGCATCATCCCGATAAGCTTGGTAAAACCAAGCTCGAGGATTTTGCACAAACATTTGCCGCAGTTTATCATTCGAATTAATTTTTTTAACCGTCATCCGTAATTCTATTAAACTATTGTTGCGACGCATAGCTTGCACAGAGCGAAGCGAAGTGTTCAACGATAACAATTCTTATCATCATTAAAATGATCTATATGAAAGTCGGAGTAATCGGAAGTGGCATCGTTGGCCGCGTATTAGCAAACGGTTTTTTAAATGAAGGCCATGAGATAATGCTTGGTACAAGAAATACCAGCAAAGAAGATGTTGTAAAATGGAAAAATGAAAATACAAATGGGTTACTCGGTTCATTCCAGGAAACAGCGCAGTTCGGAGAAGTTATTGTACTGGCAGTTAGTGGTCTTGTAGCCGAAGATGCAATTAATCTTGCGGGCAAAGGACATTTCAGCAATAAAATAATTATTGATGCCACTAACCCGATTGCTGCCGTTCCGCCTGAAAATGGCGTATTGAAATATTTTACTACACTGGAAGAATCATTAATGGAAAAAATTCAAAAGCAACTGCCCGATGCAAAAGTGGTGAAAGCATTCAGCTGCGTTGGAAATGCTTATATGTACAAACCGAATTTTAATGGCAGCATTCCTACAATGTTCATCTGCGGAAATGATGACCCGGCAAAAAAAACTGTTACGGATATTCTGACATCATTTGGCTGGGAAACGGAAGACATGGGAAAAGTGGAAGCCGCAAGGGCTATTGAACCACTTTGTATTCTTTGGTGCATTCCCGGTTTTATAAGGAATCAATGGACACATGCATTTAAACTGTTAAAAAAATAAGCTCAGTATCTGAAATGAATATTTTCAAGTAACTCCTGAAAAAAGCCTAAGGGCTTTTCGGTATATTCTCAAAATACTTTTTTGAATTTTAGCAGTAGTTTTCCACTTAACAAATCATAATGAAATAATTACTTTTATTACCCGTTCAATACCCGGAAAACATTGGAAAATGCAGTTAAAAAAAGGATCCCTCTTATTTCAAATT
>Ga0207641_10001377_pt1 | contig 23987 bp, 26 predicted proteins | sample KBSSwiS62_FD_184306 | JGI IMG/M metagenome (GOLD analysis project Ga0207641, IMG submission 184306) | Switchgrass rhizosphere microbial communities from Kellogg Biological Station, Michigan, USA - KBS Switchgrass S6-2 (SPAdes) (version 2) | ecosystem: Host-associated > Plants > Roots >... | reverse complement strand
AAGAAAGGATAACAAATAAATGACCGATTTGGCCCGGCAGCAGGTGTTCCCCTATATAATCCATTGAAATTAATTAGTGTTTTTGTTCAAGCTTTCCTGGATGCGATTCGGATCATCCGTGTATTTAGAAGGACATTTCATCATTATCTCATTACATTCAAAAACATCGCCATTCATTTTTCCTTTCATCACCAGTCTTTCACTATGTTCAAGATTATCTGGCTTTGCACTATTATAAACTACTTTCACTTTTCCGCCTGTTGTATCAATTGCAGTGAAACTTAAATAATTTGGGTTTTTTATTGCATCATAATCGATAGGCTGTGTTTTATCGAGCTTTGCGATAACATGCACATACTTGCCGGATTTTTCTTTTGCCCCTGCAATGGTCTCATAACTGCTCAACAGATCAGCACCGCCTTTTGGCATCAAACTGATCAGGGCTGCTATGGCGCCAATAATGAGAACGAGTAAAATAATATGCGTTTTTTTCATGATTCGATTTTGCTCCGCAAAGATAGACCAAAAATCCATCAAGAGATACGGAAGTATGTTGATAAAGATCAGGCGGGGAGCTGTGAATGGTCAATAGTGAGTTGCCCCGGGGTTTTAACCGCTGTATATATGATCAAAAACAGTTAGTACCCTCTCTTAGATGAGCAGACCCGATACCTATCGGGTTGATGCAGCACAAGAATGGAACCCTTCCACTTTGCCTTGCTAAGCGTCTGGGTAATCCCGGTAATTATCGGGAGAGACGCTATTGTTGAATAGCGAACAGAAACCTGAATGGAGCGTCGCAATAGAAGCTTAATCATGGAACAAATGTTCGCTTAATAAAAAACTCTCCTGAATATTTGCTCATTCATTTCCTTATTTGCAACTTCTCCTTACCTTGCACGCCTTTTGAAAACCTATCATGACTGATCTCTCAAAATTTGATCCTAATAGTGTAAGCAACCCTCATAATAATATTTTTGGATTGCCATTTACTGAAGAAGAAGCAAAACTTGTGATCTTACCCGTGCCCTGGGAGGTAACAGTAAGCTATGGCGCCGGTACGGCCCGTGCACCGGAACATGTTTTTATGGCAAGCTTGCAGGTGGATCTTTACGATCCTGATATGCCGGAAGCATGGAAACAGGGATTTTTTATGAGAGGGATCGATCGCAAAGTGTTGCTAAAAAGTGATTACCTCCGCAAAGAAGCCGAGCTGTTTATTGATTATATATCGAAAGGTGATGCCGTTGAGGCCAACCAGTTCATGACAAAAACCCTGAAGGATGTAAATGAAGGCAGCCTTTTTTTGAATAAGTGGGTGTATGAACAAACTAAATCTTTGCTTGATAGAAATAAATTGGTTGGCTTGTTAGGTGGCGATCATAGCATCCCTCTGGGTTTTATGAAAGCGATCGCTGAAAAGCATGGCAACTTTGGCATTTTGCAAATTGATGCCCATTGTGATCTGCGTAAAGCCTATATGGGTTTTGTGTATTCGCATGCCAGCATTATGTACAATGCGTTGAATGAAATTCCTGAAATTGAAAGATTGGTGCAGCTCGGTGTTCGTGATTATAGCGAAGCAGAATGGGAATATATTTTCAATAGTAATTATAAGGTAATTCCCTATTTTGATCGTGAGTTGAAAGAAAGAGTGTACGAAGGCCAGACATGGAAACAAGTGGCTGATGAGATCATTAGTAAGTTGCCCGAAAAAGTTTATATAAGTTTTGATGTTGATGGGCTCGATCCTAAGCTTTGTCCCAACTCTGGCACACCTGTACAAGGCGGTATGGAAACGGAGCAGATATTTTACATTTTCAATAAGCTAGTAAAGAATGGTAAAAAGCTAATTGGCTTTGATCTTAATGAAACAGGTGTTGGCGAAAATGATTGGGACAGTAATGTGAGCTCAAGAATACTTTTCAAGCTTTGTAATTTGCTGGTGGCAAGTAACAGTTAATATTTACCCGGCATTATTAACTACTATTAAACTTCCGTGGAGCCTACCCTGAGCTTGTCGAAGGGTCGCACACTTGTACCACAATAATTCTATTCAGCAATGAAGCAATTTGAACTGATCCTGAAAAATGAAAAAGAAATATCATATAAAAGGATCAGTATTCTTTTGCTTGTACTAAACCTGGTTGGTCTTTTATTCATTACTTATTTAAAAGGTTTTAAAAGTTGGGGAGCACTTATTATTGCAGCAATAGCTGTATTTGCAGCTTTCTCATCTTTATATTTCAGAAATAAAAATGAAAAAACAATTTTGACCGTGGCTTTCTTTTTGTTGTCATTTGCATGGATAGTTGTGGGTTATTGGGTAGTCGGTATATTCAATATCCTTTTTATGATATTACATATAGCTGCTTTACAGAAACCGATAGTCAGCATTAATGAAAGCCAGGTAGTTTATCCTTCCTTTCCTAAAAAGAAAATTGATTGGCAGGAGTTAAGCAATTTGATCATAAAAGATGGATTACTTACCATTGATTTCAAAAACAACAGGATCATTCAGCAACAGATCGCGGATGTATCTTTAACAATTGATGAAAAAGAATTCAACGATTTTTGCCATCAGCAATTGAATAAATAACGACCTTTGCAAATTGATTTTTCATTCAAAATTCAGCCTTGAACTTTAAACATTCTCCATACATTCTTTACTCCGACAGCAAAGGAAATATTTTTGAAGACACTTCGTTATACACTACCGGCCGCAGCGGATGGGATGCTTTGCCAATTCCTGAAGATGAATGGATCGAACTACCGGATGGTGGTTCGCTTTATGAATTACCCGGAAGAAGAGGGATCGGCATTGATGTAAAGACCGGTGAAATGCGATTGTGTGAAAAAGGCTGGGCTGTTGCTGCATTTATTCCACCTGCTCATACTGGTTTTTATTTGGCCGCATATGAATCAGAAAAAGATGCGCCAGTACTTCCTTTGTTTTGTTACACAGCCGTTGGCTGGCATGATAATAAATTTTATGTTCCTGCTGTAAGAATTGAAAAAGATATTCGCCAGGAATGTGCAGGATATGATCCGGAAAAAATAAATAGCGGTGCTGAGTATTTATTAAAAGCTTATCCGCATAACCGTCTTGTAAAACATTTAATGGAAAATTGCTGCCTGACCTATCATTGTCCTGCAGCAAGAAATTTTTCTCTTGGTCGCTGGGAATGCCCGGTTCCAGTTTCTCCTGCCTGCAATGCCAATTGCGTTGGCTGTATCTCATTGCAACCCGATGAAGAACCGATCGTATCAACACAGGATCGTTTGAATTTTAAACCGATGGCTGAAGAAATTGTTGAGTTCACGGTTCCGCATCTTGAAACAGCTCCTTATCCATTAATAAGTTTCGGCCAGGGTTGTGAAGGTGAACCATTATTGATGTGGGAAACGATCCGTGACTCTATCATTGAAATAAGAAAACATACAAAAAAGGGAAGCATCAATATCAACACAAACGGGTCTGATCCGAAAGCCGTAAAAATTTTATGTGAAGCAGGTTTGAATTCAATTCGTGTTAGTACTAACTCTGCACGAAGAGAAATTTATATGCCTTACTATCGTCCCAACAACTACGATTTTGATGAGATTGTTGAAAGTTTGAAAGTGATGAATAGTTATGGTGGATGGACGTCTATCAACTATTTTGTGTTTCCCGGGATGACGGATTCAGTTGCTGAGTATGAAGCTTTAAGAAAGCTTATTCAAGAAACAGGATTAAAGATGATCCAATGGCGCAATTTCAATATTGATCCTGACTGGTATCTTGGAAAAATTGGTGTAACTGATACCGGCGAATGCCTTGGAGTAAAACAATTGATGGAACTGATCCGCGAAGAATTTCCCGATCTTAAATTCGGGTATTTTAATCCTTCAATCGAACGTATCAAAGGAAATTTTGAATTGGATTTTGCACATTTATAATTTCCAAAACTAGACATTTAACCCCAGCCTTTAGGCTGGGGACATTGTTGACTAGAACTGCGAGGGCTTTAGCCCTGAACAAACCCGAACTGTTTCAGAAACTTTTCATACTCATCTTTAAAAGCCACTTTTTTGTGATGCTCCTGTTGATTAATGATGTATGCCCTTACAATATCCAACTTATCCTCACTTACTGATGATGCAAAATATTCATCGGCCCATTCAAACTGCCTCTTGATAATTTTGTTTTTGTTGATCCAGAAAGAACTCTCTCCTTTTATTAGTTGCATTTGCTTAGAGATACTAGTATCAGCATTCAACAACATTAAGCAATGGAGATGATCAGAATATCCGTTTATGCATTCGATAAAGATGCCCTTTAGTTTTCCATTTTCCTTTATGTGATCACAAACAGATTCAAGTATTCCTTTTTCTAAAACAGGTTCACGATTTTTTGTACCCCATACAGCATGAATCCAGATCTTTACAAACGCCATACTCTATTTTTAATGAAGTTAAAAATTTTGATCTTAAATTTCAGGGCTAAAGCCCAATTCATTCATATCGCTAAATTCCCCATGCTAAAGCATGGGGTTAATTATCTTCGTAATACTTAATGGATACAATACCCCATCACCAACGCAACGTTTTTATTGGTATCGGTTTCGCAGTACTCGCCACCCTCATCTGGTCCGGCAATTTTATTATCGCAAGAGGTGTGATCAAAACAATTCAACCGGTCACTCTTGCTTTTTATCGTTGGCTCACGGCTACTATAATCATAGCTCCTTTTGCATGGAAATATTTTATTGCAGAAATAAAAGTTGTTAAGCGACGATTTTTATTCTTTCTCCTTACTGCTGTTACCGGCGTGAGCATGTTCAATACGTTTGTTTATGTTGCCGGGCATTATTCTACTGCGATCAACCTGGCTATTATTGGCACTTGCTCCTCTCCTATTATGTCAGTAATTCTTGCAAGGATTTTTTTAAAAGAAAAAATTTCTGGATTGAGGATTACGGGCATGATAGTATGCATTCTCGGCATTCTTTTATTATTAAGCAAAGGTGATATTCACAATCTTCTCTCACTCAAATTTACCAAAGGAGATTGGTGGATATTAGCTGCTGCACTTTCTTTTGCTATTTATAATACAACCGTGAAAAAGAAACCAGGTGGCACACATCCTATCAATTTTCTCTTTACGGTTTTCTTACTTGGCACTATTATTCTTTTTCCTTTTTATTTATCAGAGTTAAATAAATACGGCGGCATTGAGATCAATGCCGCAAATCTTTCAACAATTCTTTATCTTGGGCTTGGCACTTCTGTTATTTGTTTTTATATCTGGAACAAAGCTATTGGGGCATTAGGAAGCGGACGAACTGCATTGTTCGGAAATTTAATTCCCGTCTTCAGCAGCATTGAAGCAGTTTTTTTTCTTGGTGAAAAAATTACTCCTATTCATATTATTAGTTTTATTTTAGTTGTTTCCGGTTTGGTGATCGCCAATCTTAAAAAATAAAACCAATTGCTTGACTGAAATTAAAACCAGCAAAAAAGTACTACCCGTTATAGTGCTGTCACAATTTGCAGGCACATCGCTTTGGTTTGTCGGGAATGCAGTGTTGCCAGAATTAAAAGAATCCCTTCATTTAAGTCAATATGCAATAAGTCTTGTTACATCCGCTGTGATGCTTGGTTTTATTGCAGGCACGTTAGTATTTGCTTTCTTTTCTTTGGCCGATCGTTTTTCACCAGTAAAATTATTTTTCATCAGTTCATTGCTCGGCGCATTAACCAACTCTGCCGTTGTTTGGTTTGTGACAGATGGAAATACTCTTTTCCTGTTTCGCTTTCTTACCGGATTTTTTCTTGCAGGAATTTATCCTGTTGGAATGAAGATAGCCGCAGACTGGTATGAAAAAGGATTAGGCAAAGCACTAGGGTTTTTATTAGGAGCATTGGTGTTGGGAACTGCATTCCCGCATTTATTAAAGAATCGCGATTTTGAATTGCCATGGAGATCAGTTTTACACATCACTTCGGCAATCGCAGTTTTTGGTGGAATTATAATGTTATTGTTTGTAGGTGATGGGCCATACAGAAAAAGTTCAGGCAGTTTCAGGTGGGATGCATTCGGAAAAATATTCAGTTCTAAAAAATGGAGACAGTCAGCGTTCGGTTATTTTGGACACATGTGGGAGGTTTATTCCTTCTGGGGATTTCTTCCATTGATGATCGAATTATATGCAAAGAAAAACGACCTGTATCTTAATATTCCTTTTCTAAGTTTCATTGCTATTGCGATCGGGGCCATCGGAAGTATTGCCGGCGGATATATTTCTGAAAAGATCGGTAGCGCTAAGGTGGCAATATGGTCCTTGCTGATCTCAGGTATTTGTTGTTTCATTTCTCCACTTAGTTACGCCGCTCCTGTTTTTCTTTTTCTTTTGTTGCTATTAGTTTGGGGATTGACAGTTGTTCCTGATTCACCCCAGTTTTCAACTTTAGTAGCACAATATGCACCTGATGAATTAAGAGGAACTGCATTGACGATCTATAACTCTATTGGTTTTGCGATCACTACCATCAGTCTTTATGTTATTGATCGGGTATTTCATTCTTCAAGTTTTTTTGGAGGCGAAAACACCTTTGCATTATTAGGACTTGGCGCAATAGTTGGTTTGCCGAGTATGATAAGATTGATAAAAAATAAATGAGTGCGGGTAATCAAATAAGAAAGATCATCATAGTTGGCGCAACATCTGGTATTGGCAGAAAGATGGCCGAGCTATATGCTGGAGCCGGAAATATTGTTGGCATAACGGGAAGAAGAAAGGAATTGCTTGATGAAATTGAAAATATGTTTCCTGGTAAAATAAAGACTGAGTGTTTTGATGTAACGGGAAATGAAAATATTGAAAGGCTTACCGCACTTATTCAAAAAACCGGCGGTTTGGACATTCTTGTTTATTCATCTGGATTTGGCGATTTAAGCAAGGGATTGGATTGGGAATTAGATAAACTTACTGTTGATACAAATGTGTATGGATTTATACAGATCACAAACTGGGCGTTTAATTATTTTATCAGTCAGGGTCATGGAAGCATGGCAGTCATTTCATCAATTGCTGCCAACAGAGGTAATAGCTGGGCACCGGCTTATAGTGCTTCAAAGGCTTTTCAAAGTAATTACTTTGAAGCGCTGGCAATCAAAGCAAAGAAGATGAAAAAAAATATAGGAATTATTTGTGTTGAGCCTGGTTTTGTCAATACTAATATGGCGAAAGGATATAAAAAATTTTGGGTGGTGCCTTTAGACAAAGCAGCAAGACAAATTATAAGTGGGATCGAAAAAAAGAAGCCAAAAGTGTATGTAAGTAAAAGATGGTGGTTGGTTGCAAGACTGATGAGATTAACTCCATTCTGGCTTTATCAAAAAATTGGCTAGGTTGATAGCTTACTTGTGCTGATTTCATAAATATTTTCAGATTACTTCCTCTACTCTACTTATTGGTAATTATCCCTCTTGATTGACGGCCCGCAATGACGAACATCCGATGAAAATTTTCTATTCCGTTGCAGTTATTGTGGATAAACAAAAAATTAACAATTAAAATAACTACCTGAGAGCAAGTTGCACATGCTTTGCATCGTTTAATCAACAGGTGTGAACAACAATAACTTGAATCCAAAAAATCACCCGGTTACTTTTGTATGAATTACTATACCGCTATGATGCAAAGTTTTGAAAGGGAAAAGAACAGGCAGGCGATGATGATAACAATTGGTGTTGCGCTGGCTATGCTTTTTACTTTTATACTTTGGAAATGGCCATTGCCAAAACTTGAATTGCCCCCACAAGAAACTTTAGTTGAGGTAGCACTTGAAGATTTTCCGCCAACTGTAAGATCAGGCGGTGGTGGCGGTGGTGGTAATAAAGTACAGGCAGACCAGGAAAAGGGGATTGCAAAAGCATCTGTGCCTCCGGGTATACCTGATGAAACGAAAGAACTACGGGCAGACGATAAAGATCCAGAAGCTCCGGCTATAAATAAAACTGTAGCTACTAAACCAGAAGCTAAGATCATAAATCAAAATGCTTCAATAGTAAAAACAAATCCTAAACCAGTAGTTGAAACCCCGGCTCCTCCTAAACCGAAAGCTGTGGCTGGTAAAACACTTTCAGGTACAGGAACTGGAGGTGGCACTGCTGACAAATATGATATTGCCGGCGGTGATAAAGGAGGTGGCAATGGAGTTGGGAAAGGTCCTGGTTACGGCGGTAATAGCGGTGGCGGCGCTGGTGGCGGTAATGGAACCGGCCTTGGTACTGGTAATGGACCAAGAAGAGTTAGTGGTAGCAGAAAGCTTCTTACATCTGTAAAATTAGATGCTGGTGAAAATATTTCTGGTAAGGTACAAGCTGTAATACAAGTGTCTCCTGATGGCGTCGGTACTCTTGTAAGAACAGTAAACGGTTCGCTAATGAGTGATCCGCAAGCAAAAGATATTATAAGAGATTGGCTAAGGAAAAACCGTTTTGATAAAACGGGTGAAGAATCACAAGTAATATATGAATTTAATATCCGCACTGGCGGATAGCCTTTAAGATTAAGTGTGAATGCCATCCTGGTTTTCCGGGATGGCATTTTTATTTAAACTATCTGGCTATTTTTGAAAACGCTGAATAAAAACCAGGCAAGTGATCAAATGAACTATCCGCAAACAATTGAATATCTTTTTTCCCGCCTGCCCATGTATAGTCGTATTGGTGCTGCGGCATTTAAAAAAGATCTGACCAATACCATTACTCTTTGCGAACATCTTGGAAACCCTCATCATAAATTTAAAAGCATACATATTGCCGGTACAAATGGTAAAGGCTCGGTAAGTCATATGCTTGCTGCAATATTACAAACAGCAGGTTTCAAAACAGGTTTGTATACTTCACCACATTTGAAAGATTTCAGAGAAAGAATAAAAGTGAATGGAGATGAAATATCTGAAAAATTTATAACCGCTTTTACTGAAAAAATAAAACCACTGATCGAAGAGATCGAGCCCAGCTTTTTTGAAATAACGGTGGCAATGGCATTCGATTATTTTGCCGAACAAAAAGTAGATATTGCCGTTGTGGAAGTTGGGCTTGGTGGAAGATTTGACAGTACCAATATTATAACTCCCGAACTTTCTGTTATCACCAATATCGGTTGGGATCACATGAATATACTTGGTGATTCGCTGGAAAAAATTGCTTTTGAAAAAGCCGGGATCATAAAGACAAATGTTCCGGTTGTTATTGGAGAAATAATACCACAAACAAAATCGGTTTTTGAAAATATAGCTTCTGAAAAAAATGCTCCTCTTCATTTAGCGGCCGAAGAAAGAAATGTAGCGGGTTGGGAATGGGAAAAACATGAATTGATAGTTGAAGTTGCTGAGCAGGGAAAAACAGATCACAAAAAATACCATCTTGATCTGCCCGGGATTTATCAAAGCAAAAATCTATTAACCGTACTTGAAGCTTGTTCTGTTTTAAAAGGCCTCGGATATAAATTAAATGAAGATGATACCCGGCATGGTTTGCAAAAAGCAAAAAAAATTACAGGACTTCATGGTCGTTGGGAAGTTATTCATGAAAATCCAACTGTCGTTTTGGATGTAGGGCATAATGAAGATGGGATAAAACAGATCATTCAGCAAATTGAATTGACAACACATCATGATCTGCATTTCATCATTGGCATGGTAAAAGATAAAGAGATCGATACAGTTTTATCATTGTTACCCCATTCCGCAATTTATTATTTTACCCAGGCCCATATCCCAAGGGCTTTGCCTGCAGAAATGCTAAAAGAAAAAGCAGGAAAATTTAATTTAAATGGCAAAATTATAACTGATGTAAATGAAGCGATCAAAGAAGCAAAATCAAAAGCGCATAAAGATGACTTAATACTTGTTTGCGGCAGTGTATTTCTAGTTGGGGAAGCAAATATTGCTTAAAATAACAGGAGCTTCAATTAAAATTGAAGCTCCATGTTAAGCAGGGCTCTAAGGTTTAATGGTTAACTGAAAATTGGTTTAATGGTTAATTAACTTTGATCGACGGCCCTCAGCATTTTTAATAATAAACTACTTTATCATAATAATTCTATTTATTATAATTTGACTAAAAAAATCCTTGCAGGTTGTAGGCTATTTTTACAACGATCAAACCAGATCATTGTATGGGAATCGTTGCAAAAAAATCAACTCCCATCGAAAAATTAAATCTTATGTAGAGCGCAGATGGATCCATAGATCCAAGAGGTATTTCTAAGGTAACGCCTTTATTTATATTACCAAAAAAAATCTGGTTATTTTATTGGAAAGGTTTATATCTTATTTAGTACACCCATTTAGTAGGGTTTAAATATTTTATTAGCTGGATCAATATCTAGAGCAAGGCATTATCAATCCGCAAAAAAGATCAGGGTCTAATTAGCAGAGAGCATACTTCTTAATTCAATAGGATTTGTTAGCTTTAAGAGACCATTAATCTTCATGCCAATATGGATCTAAAGAAAAAAAACACACTTATATCTGATAAAAGATCGGTGATTAGTTCCAAAGCTAGTCCAGTAAAAATCGCTAAAAGTAAAAATGCAGAAGATGAATTAATAAATAATATTGAGCTTTTAAAAACAACCCTGGACAGCTCCTTTAACTTCATACAGGTATTCAAAGCTGTGCGGGATAAGCATGGGAAAATAATTGACTTCACATGGGTACTTAATAATCGCAAGACCATAGAGCTTCAGGGCGACAGGGTTGGCAAGAGCCTGATACAACTAAACCCTGGTATACTTGAAGCTGGTCTATTTGATAAGTTTGTACAAGTAACAGAAACTGCTGTATCGCATACACACGAATTTTATTATGATCACGAAGGGTTCCATGACTGGTTTCATCAAACTATTGTTAAGCTTAATGATGGGTTTATTTTAACGGGGGAGATCATTACAGAACGAAAAAAAAATGAGCAGGAAATACATGAACGTACAATCGAATTAAAAGAAAGCAAAGAGTTGCTCCAAAGTATTGCAGACGCTATCCCTGATATGGTAAGTGTACAGGAATATCCTTCTCGTAAAGTCATCTATTTTAATCGTGAACCGTATAGTTTAAGCGGTCTTAATGCTGATGATTTGTCAAAAAAAACTATCGAAGATCGTCATAAGCTTGTACACCCGGAAGACATTGGCGGCCTTCAAAAATATGCTGATAGTTTTAAAACCCTGCCAAACGATGATATCACAACAGTTGAATACCGGGTAAAAAACAATGTAAATGAATGGATATGGTTGTCTGCAAGGGGCAAAGTGTTTGAACGGGATGAAAAAAATAATGTAATTAGCATTGTAGTTGTTGTTCAAAACATAACTACACAAAAAAAAGGGGAAGAGGAAATCGCGAAGCAGCATAATATTTTAAAACAAGCTGAAGAACTTACCAGGATAGGAAGCTGGGAATACGATATCAAAACAAAAGAATTTTTATGGAGCGATGGTATGTATGCCTTATTTAATATGAAAAAAGGTAAACAAGTAAAACCAGCGATATACCTGGATCATGCAACTGAAAAAGAGCGGAATGTAGCTGAAAAATTAGTCCATATTATCGAAAGATCTTTTCGACCATTTGAAGAAACGATGCATTTAAAAATTGATGGAGACGTAAAAGCTATAAAAATAAAAGCAACTCCTCTGAAAAATAATAAAGGGGAGCCAGAAAAAATGCTGGGTGTTAACATGGACATTACTGCTTCGTTGGAATCAGCACAAAAAATAATGGGTCTGAACGAATCCCTACTCACAATGAACAAAGAATTAAATTCATTGAATTCAGAATTAAGGAGTTTTAATAGCATAACCGCCAACAATTACAATGAAGCTTTGCATCATGTATATATCAACCTTGAAGCACTAATAACAAGTGATGCCCGGAATTTATCCGATTCAGGCCGCGCAAATATAAGAAGAGCACAATCAGCGGTTCAAAAGATGAAGTTGCTGACAAACGACATCCATAATTATCTTGAATTGTATGATGCAGGGATCAAAAAAGAATTGATCTCTCCAAAAATAAATTTGCAGGACATAATCAAAAAGATCAAAGAAAAGATTGAAGAAACAAATGCAAAGATCGAGATCGAAGAACTGCCAGCATTATCGGCCGATCCGGTTCTCTTTTCAAAGTTACTCACTAACCTCATTGATAATTCTATCAAATTCAGAAAGCCGGGTGAAGATCCTGTTGTTAAAATAAAACATACAAATCCCAATGAATCAGGAATTCCTTACAGAATTATTACAGTTACTGACAATGGTATTGGTTTTGAAACTACTGATAAGGTATTCGAGCTTTTCACCCAATTGCCGGACGAGGTTAAACACAAAGGCTCAGGTATGGGACTTGCGATATGCAAAAAAATAATGGAAATGCATGGCGGGTATATTACTGTAGAAGCAGAACCCGGAAAAGGAGCTTCGTTCCATTGCTTTTTTCCCGAATAAATTTTAATACGACAACTCTCCTAATTTTTCCAGCGCATACAATATGCAGGTAATATGCATTGCCTGAATGATCTTATTTTCACGAATCATCTTCTTTAGTTCATCGATGGAATATAATTCAACAACTATTTCTTCATTATGATCCAGTTTCTGCGCCCCTACTTTCTTCCCTCCTTTTGCAAGGAACATATGCATCCAGTTCGTATTGGTAGAAGGATTGGCCGAAATTTTTCCCAGCGATTCATAAGAAGTAAATGTATAACCTGTTTCCTCCAGTAATTCTCTTGCGATCGCAGTTTGATAGTCTTTATCTGTATCATCAACACATCCTCCTGGCAATTCAATTATAACTTCTCCTACAGGATGGCGATACTGCCGAACCATTATTACTTTATTATCTTCTGTTAAAGCAAATGCAGTAGCCCACTCAGGGAATTCGTAAACGTAATAGGGGTTGATGATCTTACCAGACGGTGTCTCACAAATGTCTTTACGGACCTTAAACCACAGGTCATTAAAAAGATATTCCGAAGAAAGTATTTTCCACTTCAAACAATTATTAATTTTTAATTGTTAAATATTCACCATGCCATTCTCTCTCTTAATGAAGTTATATGCGCCACATGATGTTTGCCATGCCAAGCATATAATCCAAGTAAAAACCAAAGGCGCATTGTTTTTTTATGTTCGGGATGAAAAACTGTTCTGTTATTCCACTGTTCATCAGTTACATATTTTAAGGTCTCATACCAGCGAAGATGAAGTGCATGTAATAAGGTGAGTGAAATATTGATCGGCAATTTTTGTACATCACTGAATTCAGCCCACAATTTTTCGTTGTAAGGTTTGATCGTCGGATTGTCTTCCGTTAATCCAACTTTAAAACGGATATAAGCATTCATGTGACTATCGGCTACATGATGAACAACCTGCTGTATCGTCCATCCACCTTCGCGGTAGGGAACATGCAATTGTGATTCATCAAGATTTAAAACTGCAGTCTCCAGTTGCAGCGGTAAAAATTTTATATCCGCCATCCACTCCACCTTCTGGTCAATAGAAAATGGTTGTTGCTGGTATTGACCGATCGGGTAACTTAAATTTGTTTCAATTACTTTGCTCATACTTTTTTAATTATCAAATTAGCTAATTAGCATATCAGCACATTACTCCTCCCTTAATGAACGGCCCGTCAAGTGAATAAACACATCCTCCATGTTTGCCTTCTTTACTTCTTTTGGTCTTTCAAAACCAGACGATACAAGGCTATCAATAAGCATGTCGGGTGAATCTAATGCAATTATCTTGCCTGCATCAATAATGGCAACACGATCACAAAGCACTTCGGCCTCGTCCATATAATGGGTGGTAATGATGACGGTCGTCCCTTTATCACGAATATTTCTTACAAGGTCCCAAAGATTTCTTCTTGCCTGTGGATCAAGACCGGTTGTTGGCTCATCCAGGAAAACAATCTTAGGATCATTGATAAGTGTTGTTGCTACAGAAAAACGTTGTTTTTGTCCGCCACTCAGCTCTTTCACTTTTGAATTGGCCTTATCCTTTAAGTTCACCATCTCCAATAAACTCATTGGATCTGCATTCCGGTTATAAAGTCCATTGAATAAAGTGATCAGTTCAACTAATTTAAGATTGGGGTAATAACCGCTGGTTTGCAACTGCACCCCGATGATCTTTTTAATTTCATCGGGATCTTTATCGAGGTTAAATCCATTTACCCAAACCTCGCCACTCGTTTTCTCCCGAAGCGTTTCAATTATTTCAAGCGTTGTAGATTTGCCGGCACCATTAGGTCCAAGCAATCCGAATATTTCTCCTTCATGCACATCAAAACTGATCCCTTTTACCGCCTGGAAGTTTCCATAATTCTTTACAAGGTCCTTGACTTTTATGATCGTTTCTTTCATTTTTTAAAAATTAAAATTCAAGCTCCATTTTTACATCGGCAGTTTCAAATGGTGAATCTGTTACCTCCACATTTTTGAATCCATATTTTGAATAAAGCTTTAACGCCGTTTGTAATTGATGATTAGAAAAAAGAAATAGTTTCTCCCCTCTAAGTTCTTTTACTTTTTGCAGGCAAGTCTCCATTAATAATTTACTGATCCCCCTTCCCCGCCAACTTTCAGCAACGCACATTTTTATTAACTCAAAAATACCATGCCCTTCATTCATGAGCCCTACCGTTCCGACAATTTCATCTCCCGCTTTTGCCAGCCAAAGAAAGCCACCTCTTCCAAGAACGATTTCTTCAGGGTTATCCAGGATGATCATATCATGACTTTCGGTAAGATTGTATTTATCTAAATAGTCAAGATTTAATCTTTTAAAATCTGGCTGGTACTTATTATTATACGCTATTATTTCTATTTTATATCCCATAAATTTATTCATTAGCACATCGGCATATTTACAAATTGGCACATTAGAGGCAAGACTCCAACTCCTCCATCATCAATTTACTCCCAACAAAAAATGGCGAACGCTGATGAAGTTCAGTTGGCTGCACCTCCAAAATTCTTTCTTTGCCATTTGTTGCTTTACCACCTGCCAGTTCAACGATAAAAGCAAACGGATTACACTCATATAGCAATCTTAGTTTCCCTTTTGGTTTATCAGTCGTTCCGGGGTACATAAAGATCCCGCCTTTTATAAGATTGCGATGAACATCAGCAACCATGCTGCCGATATATCGCTGTGTATAAGGGCCACCGTTTTCTTTTGTTTTTGCCTGGCATTTATGAATATAATCTCTCACACCTTCATCATACCTGAAAAAATGACCATGATTAACTGAATATATGTTCCCTGTATCAGGACATTTTATATCAGGATGACTTAAGGTAAATTCGCCGATAGATGGATCCAGCGTAAATCCATTTACGCCACGTCTTGTTGCATATACAAGCATAGTGCTTGATCCATAGATAACATAACCCGCTGCCACCATGTTAACTCCTTTTTGTAAAAAATCTCCCAGGTCGCAGGGAGATCCCTTTGCAGTTAAGCGGCGAAAAACAGCAAAGATGGTTCCGATAGAAACATTCACATCAATATTAGCGCTTCCATCCAGCGGATCATACATGCATACATACTTTGAATTATTACTCACCTCGTCATCAAACACTATAATATCATCCAACTCCTCACTTGCAATACCGGCGCAACTAATACCATGTTTCAACGCACCCGTGAACTGATTATTCGCAAACACATCAAGCTTCTTTACTTCTTCTCCTTGCACATTTATAGAACCAGCATCACCAAGAATATCCACCAGGCCTGCCTTATTCACTTCTACATTCACCCGCTTGGCAGCAAGACCAATGTCCCTAAGCAAACTACTCAATTCGCCAGTAGCTCCAGGGTAATTGCGATATTGCTGAATTGTAAATTCATCTAATGTAAGTACCTGCCTGTTTATGATCATAAAACGCTATTTGAAATGGAAGTAAACAAAAATAAGATATATTATTGTGTGCCCAACTTTAGTAATTCCATTTAGCATTTCTTGCGTCGCACTCTTGTACAGGTGTAATTCAATTCAGCTTTTTGAGAACAAAAACCATGGAGGCACAGGGACACAACCTTGCACCGAGATTTCTCCGTGACTCTCTGTGCACTTTGTGTCTCCGTGGTTAAATTTTTCTAGTAGCATACTCTGTCCTGTATCTTTGCAATCTCTAATACCAAATCTAAAATCTTAAATAAGTAATGCAGGTTTTCAAATTCGGTGGCGCATCGGTAAACAGCGTGGAAAGAGTTAAAAATGTTGGCGACATCCTTAAGCTATATCCCAATGAAAAAATTTTAGTTGTCATTTCTGCCATGGGCAAAACAACCAATGCTCTCGAAAAAGTAACAGATGCATTTTATGCAGGCAAAAAAGATGAGGCTCTACAATTATTTCAGCAGGTAAAACAACAGCATCTGAATACTGCAAAATTTCTGCTGGTAACAAATGCAGTTGCCTGCGAAGAACAACTAAATAATTTTTTTACAGAAGTGGAATGGCTGCTCCATGATAAACCAGTCAGAGGCTATGATTACTATTACGACCAGGTAGTATGCATCGGCGAATTACTATCAACTTCTATTGTGAGTCATTATTTAAATGAAGCAGGGATAAAGAATCAGTGGGTTGATGTAAGAGATATTTTTAGAACAGATGATAATTTCCGTGACGCTGTGATCGATTGGGGATTTACAGAAGAAAGGATCAATAATCAAATTGTTAATTTGTTTAATGGCTCTGACATTGTTCTTACACAGGGTTTCATTGGCGCAACCGATGAAAATGAAAGCACAACACTTGGAAGAGAAGGTAGCGATTATAGTGCCGCTGTTTTTGCCAACTTGTTAAATGCAAAAAATCAAACCATCTGGAAAGATGTTCCGAGTGTAATGAGTGCAGATCCAAAACAATTCCCTGATGCAACTGAAATACATGAACTGAATTATAACGAAGTAATTGAAATGGCTTATTACGGCGCCCAGGTCATTCATCCAAAAACAATAAAGCCATTGCAGAATAAAAGCATACCTCTTTATGTAAAATGCTTTTTAGATCCATCGCTATCCGGCACTGTTATTCATAATAAGACACTAAAGGGATTGCCGCCAATAATTGTTGTAAAAGAAAACCAGGTAATGATAGAACTCAGTTCAAGTGATTTTTCATTTGTAGAAGAAAAGCCAATTGCCGATCTCTTTCATCTTTTTGAAAAGCTAAAAATAAAACCCAATCTTACGCAAAATGCTGCTATCAGTATGACTTGTGTACTGGATGACAGAACAGATAAAATTGAAAAACTTGCATTGGCAGCTTCCGAGTTTTTTGATATCAATGTAACAAAAGGATTGACCTTACTTACGATCCGACATTACACAAAAGATATTTATGAAAAACTTACAACTGGAAAAAAGATGTTACTTCAGCAGAGAACGAATGATACAGTGCAGGCATTGCTACAAAAAGTATCTGAGTAATTATCCTTAGTTTTCGCACTTAAATTGTTCATACGGTTTTGTATATTATTATGTAAAAACAAAAAGATCATTAATCTTGGAACGGAACAATAATAAACGAAACAATGAGTGACTTTATAAAATATATTAACAGCATCTCCCAACTTGAACTAGATGCAAGTAATGATCTGTTAAAAGAATTAAAAACCAAAACTTTTAATAAAAATGCATTCATTTTAAAACCTGGTGAAGTCTGTAGATATTTCTTTTATCTGGAACAAGGGTTGACAAAATCATTTTCGTACAATAATGACAAAGAATTTATAATGGCTTTTTACCAGGAGAATATGATGTTCACGGAGCTTAGCAGCTACCTGGCTCAAAGACCCTCAAAATATATGCTTCTTGCATTAGAGAAAACTACAGTCAGCTACATTCACCGGGATACCATAGAAAGACTCTGTAATAGCCACCATTCAATTGAAAAAGCAGTCAGGAAATTATTTACGATAACATCTGCATGTTTTATGGAAAGAATCAGTGTGATGCTTGAGGAAAATGCAAAAGAACGCTATAATAATTTTATTAATGATTATCCATCTTTGGTTCAACGAATTAGTTTAGGCGACATGGCGAATTATATTGGTATTACCCAGGTTTCATTAAGCAGGATAAGAGCGGCTAAGTGATTTTTTATCATTTGTAAAAAAACTACCGGTTAGTGCTGCGTAGCTTTGTACCATTCTTAAAAAAAATAAATAAAAAGATGGAACAAAGAATTAATGCCTATGCAATCGGCAACAAAGCAGTAAATGCATTACATGGACTTGGACAATCAATAAAAGATTCGTCATTAGATCAATCACTCTTGGAATTACTTTATTTCAGGGTGTCGCAAATAAACGGTTGTGCTTTTTGTCTTGACATACATTCAAAAAATCTGAGAGCCAAAGGAGAAACCGAACAACGGCTTTATATTATTGATGCGTGGCGGGAGGCTCCTTTTTACTCCGACAAAGAACGCTCTGCGCTGGCTTGGGCCGAAGCCGTCACAAAAGTTCAATCAAACCTGGTTCCTGATGAAATCTATACAGAAGCAAGTAAGTATTTTTCTGAAACAGAATTGGTTGATTTGACGATGGCAGTCATCGCGATAAACGGTTACAACCGGATCAATATCGCTTTTGGTGCGAAGGTTGGGAGTTACCAGGTTAGTTCAGGCAATTAAGTATCTGAAATAAGCCGACTGGCAAAGATTGACAACATTTACATAGTAGCATTATAAGCGCCACAACAGTTGTGCTACGAAGCGCAGATAATGAAGCTTGGCCTACCATCAACAGATACTTTGATAACTTCGGTGTTGGTGCCCCTTATACAAACTATTATCTTCCCAGACGTGTCTCCTCCCAGTCTAAGTAAAAGTATTGCTTAACTAAAGGCAGGGAGGGATTCGTCGCAGCAAATAGTAACAACGAGTCCCTCTCAGTTTTCCTAAGCTCAATCCTTGTACTATTTGAAGTATACTCATCTAAAAAGAAATATATTTTTAACTGCATTAACTTTACTTATCAATTCTTAAACAGAAACAATGAAATTAACAAATAACAAAATCCTGATCACAGGCGGCGCAAGTGGGATTGGGTTAGGACTCACCGAAAGATTTATCAGGGAGAAAAATACAGTTATCATTTGTGGAAGACGTGAAACAGTGCTAAAAGAAGTTGCCGGCAAGTTTCCTGCAGTGATCACTAAAGTATGTGATCTGTCAGTCGAAGCAGAGCGCATTGAACTCTACAATTGGATTGCAGAAAATCATAGCGACTTAAATGTATTGGTAAATAATGCAGGTATTCAAAATTGGATGGGTATTTCCGACAGCAGCTTTTATCAAAAGAGCAGTGACGAAATTACAACCAATGTATTAGCGCCTATTCATTTGGCAACTTTGTTTACAAACTTAAAATCATTAGAAACTATTATTAATGTCACATCAGGTTTAGCATTTATCCCGCTTGCAAAAGTTCCCGTCTATTGTGCGACAAAGGCATTTATGCGTTCGTTCACACTTTCATTGAGACATATGTTGAGATCAACCGGCATTGAAGTAATTGAAATGATACCACCAGCCTTGAATACAGACCTCGGCGGAAAAGGCATACACGATGGACAACCTGCTGTTAGTGATTTTGTAGAAGCTGTATTCCAACAAATGAAAGAAGGAAGAACAGAATTGACATTTGGAACAAGTGAAGGAAGAGCAAAAGCAAATAATGAAACGATAACTGAATATTTTAATAAAATGAATCCCTGATCGGTTGAGTAATGGTAAGTTTTCATCCTTCATTAAATTCGGTTATTGATAACGCAATGCCTATGCGACATAACACAACTGCGTAAAATTTTACTTGAACTCCAAACTATTCAATTATGCTTGCTGACAAAAAACTAAAAGCTTTTGCTCCAACTATGAAACCTGACAAGGCAAGATCTTTTTACAAAGACATTTTAGGACTGAAGCTATTATCAGAAGATAACTATGCTTTAGAATTTGATGCAAACGGAACTCTATTACGTATTACAATTGTTGAGAATTTTAAACCACATCCTTTTACAGTCCTGGGATGGAATGTTGACAATATTTCTTCAAGTATTAAACTTTTAAACGACAAAACCATTTTTTGTGAGAAATATGACTTTCTTGAACAAGACAAGTCAGGTGTGTGGACATCACCAAATGGTTCAAAAGTTGCGTGGTTTAAAGACCCGGACGGGAATGTTCTTTCATTAACAGAATTAAAATAAAAACTGCCGCCAGCATTGTTGATATCCTTCATTCAAAAAGATGTGATATACTAACAACAACGTAACCCATCACCATAGGATCTCAATGAACCTATCTGCTCCCCATTTCTTATCTTCATTATCCAAATCAAATTGCAATGAGAAAACTATCTATTCTGTTTTTCTTTGTCTTATTTATTACACTTAATTCAATTGCTCAAACTGGGCAAGCATTAAATCCGGACCAGGTTATAACAACCGAACACATTGTAACGGTGAAAGGAGTAAAGATCCCGTATAAGGCCATTGCGGGCACTTTGCCTGTATATGGTGATTCAGGTAAAGTGATCGCTGGTGTGTTCTTTACTTACTATGAACGTTCAGATATTAAAGACCGCAGCGCAAGGCCATTGATCATTTCATTTAATGGTGGCCCGGGTACATCATCAGTATGGATGGAGATGGGTTATACAGGACCGCGACTGGTGAATGTAGATGATGAAGGTTATCCTATACAGCCTTATGGCATCAAAGAAAATCCATACAGCCTCGTAGATATGGCTGACATCGTATATGTCGATCCGGTGAACACTGGTTACTCACGCATTACTGGTAATGCAGCGCCTTCAAAATTTTTTGGCGTGAACGCTGATATCAAATACCTGGCTGAATGGCTCAGCACTTTTGTAACCCGGTATAGCCGCTGGACCTCTCCGAAATATCTAATTGGAGAAAGTTATGGTACCAATCGTGTATCAGGTCTTGCTTTAGAATTACAAAACCGTCAATGGATGTTTTTAAATGGCGTCGTACTCGTATCACCGACGATCTTAGGAGTTGAAAGAACCGGCCCGGTCGATATGGCTTCGCGGTTACCCTATTATGCCGCTACTGCCTGGTATCACAAAATGCTGCCGGCAGATCTGCAAAGCAAAGATCTCACCGACATATTACCTGAAGTGGAAGAGTTCACGATCAATGAACTGATACCGGCTATAACCCGTGGCGGATCTTTGGAAGATGATAAACGCAAAGCGATTGCTGCAAAGCTGAGTCGCTATTCCGGGCTAAAAGAAAAAGTGATCATTCAACGCAATCTGTTTATACCTGCTCAATTTTTCTGGAAAGAACTGTTGCGTGATAAAGGATATAGCGTTGGAAGATTAGACAGTCGATATCTAGGCATTGACAAACAGGATGCAGGTGATACAGTTGATTATAATGCTGAACTGGTTTCATGGAACCATACCTTCTCTCCTGCTATGAATTATTATCTCCATGATGAACTGAATTATAAAACTGATCTTAAATATTATATGTTCGGGCCTGTCTCACCATGGGATCGCAGCAATGACCATACAGGAGAAAATCTTCGTCTCGCCATGGCCGAAAATCCATTTATGCATGTGATGGTTCAAAGCGGCTACTTTGATGGCGCCTGTGATTATTTTAATGCCAAGTACAATATGTGGCAACTGGATCCAGGTGGTAAAATGAAACAACGAATAAGTTTTAAAGGCTACAGAAGCGGTCATATGATGTACCTGCGCAAACAAGACCTGGAAACAAGCACGAATGATCTTCGGGAATTTATTTTAAAAACTTTATCCAAGCCAGGGCAACCAGCACAGTATAATAAAGCATTTTAATTGATCTTTAGCTTTGTCCTTGTTCAAGTTTAAGGTATCATTCAAGAATAAAATGAGCGAAAACAAATCACTTGATCGGCTTGCGGCTTTTAGCGATGGTGTATTTGCCATCGCAATCACTCTTTTAATATTGGAAATAAAAGTTCCGCCGATCGATTCAATTCATTCAGTAAATGACGTGGTGGATTCAATTTTACATTTGTGGCCTTCATTCTTTGCTTTCCTTTATTCGTTTGGCGGCATTTTGGTTCAGTGGGTTTTTCATCATAACATATTAAATCTCCTGAATAAAACATCGCGGCCGTTTTTATATACTAATGGTTTTCTACTTCTCACCATCGTGTTCTTTCCATTCCCAACAGCCTTTCTAGCCGAGTACATTAATACTGAATATGCCATGCCTGCCATTGTATTCTATAGTGGCGTAAGTGTGATCAATGCATTGGCCTGGTTTTTATTTTATCGTTCTATTGATAAGCCAAAGGCATTAAGGACAAGTGCTTTTTCCAATGAACTATACTATAAAATAAGAAAAAGCAATTATGTAGCATTAGTTATTTACACAGCTACAACCGTTCTGGCTATTTGGTTTCCATACATCGCACTTATAATAAATATAGCTGTGTGGCTACTATGGGTAAGTTTATCGCTAATTGAAAAAGAGTAGTGGTGATGCAAAAATTAAATATTGAACAAATCGTACATGCTTCTATTTCCTTATATGCCAACAATTGGTTAAGGTGGGATTTTATGGAGATTTTCCTTTTTGGCATCTACTAACCTCGTAATTGATAGAAATTTTGCCTGTGAGACAATTAGGTTTATTCATATTTATCCTTCTTTTTAACCATGCCACTTTTGGGCAAACACAAGATGTCTGGATACGCTTTTATGATACGACCACTGAACGATCAGGTTACAAAGATCTTAAAGGCAATATTAAAATACCTGCAAAATTTGAAGGCACAAGAGCAGATAGTTTTTATAATATCATTGCCGTTAATGAAAAAGTTTGCAACTCATATCAATCTTATTATCTATTAAAAGATGGAAGAAAAGTTGGACAAGACAGTGTTTTCATGTTCGACTTCACTTTTGACTGTGAAAGCGAAGGCAAGATCATCTTCCGGGATGGAAGAAAAGACCGGGTAGGTTTCTTTGATAAAAATGGGGTAGCTATAATTCCTGCCATTTATAATTATGTTTCGTCATTTCGAAATGGTCTTGCCATTGCTCATAGAAATGCTAAGAGAAGTTGTTGGGAGAAGGGAGGCGACACAACGAATTGCGAACATTTGGATTGGGAAGGCGGAGAATCGATCCTGATCAATGAAAAAAATGAAATCCTTGCCGATAGCTTAAACATTAATCTAAACAACATTAACTGGTACTCAAAAAAAATAAATGATCCCTCTATCGACACGAGCATTTATGTTAGCATCAAAGGAAAAAACAACATTACCTATTCATTTGTTGACTATGAAAAAGAATTTAAGAAATGGTTTAAAACTGTATTTCTTCCATCATTAAACCAAGAGAATACATTGAAAAATTTACTCTTTGATGAAATTACGTACTGGTCTGGAGGAAAAGGTTGGATAGGCATAGAAAACGAAGAATTCTTAAAAATGTTTCCGAAAGGATTTTTGCCAGCAAGATTTGAAACCAATAAGATGAAAGAAATTTCAATGAGCCAGGATATGTTCAATGGATTAATTTATGACAAAGAACTATACTGGAAATATCTGAATTCGCGTGGCGAGCATAATAATGATAGATTCCCTTTATTTAGTATTTGGATCACCTATTATAAAAAGCGGGCAAAACCACTTGAAAATATCTCTTCAGATTTTTTAAAAGAATATGAAATAGACTACCAGGAACTTTTTGAATTTTTACGGACAGAGCAAGGCTATAAACTATTAAGCGCTCCTTTAAAAAATTATTAGAACTTTACAGATGCTTTAATTTTAATAGTTCGCTTATGGCAGTGAAGAAAACAACTTCAATCCCAGCGGAAAAATTAGCGGCATACGAAAAACTGGTGGCTACAAATCCTGAGATA
>Ga0207641_10001375_pt1 | contig 24043 bp, 19 predicted proteins | sample KBSSwiS62_FD_184306 | JGI IMG/M metagenome (GOLD analysis project Ga0207641, IMG submission 184306) | Switchgrass rhizosphere microbial communities from Kellogg Biological Station, Michigan, USA - KBS Switchgrass S6-2 (SPAdes) (version 2) | ecosystem: Host-associated > Plants > Roots >... | reverse complement strand
CGCTAATGCCTGCGCAATACTGGCGCCCTCGCTTCCCGAGGCGCATCGCACGATCCCCATCGTTTCCGGGCTCAGCTGGTTTAGAAAAGTGTTGGCATTCGCGGGTCCCGGCTACCTGGTGGCCGTCGGCTATATGGACCCAGGCAACTGGGCGACGGACCTCGGTGGTGGAGCGAAGTTCGGCTACACGCTGCTCAGCGTGATTCTGCTCAGCAATCTGATGGCGATGCTACTGCAGGGGCTGTCGGCGAAGCTCGGAATTGTTACGGGGCGCGATCTGGCGCAGGCCTGCCGGGAATCGTACTCGCGGCCGGTTTCGTTTGTGCTATGGGTGATTTGCGAAATCGCAATTGCGGCGTGCGACCTGGCGGAAGTGCTGGGCTCGGCGGTTGCATTGAAGCTGCTTTTCGGCCTGCCATTGATGGCCGGTGTGCTGATCACCGCGCTGGATGTGCTGATCGTGTTGGCGCTGCAGGGGCGGGGATTCCGGCTAATCGAAGCTTTCGTGATTACCCTGATCGCGAGCATCGCAGCGTGTTTTGCATACGAGATTTTTTTCGCGCAGCCTCTTTGGCGCGAGGCTGCAGCCGGCTTTGTGCCGCGGCTGGAAATCCTGAAGAACCGCGAGATGTTGTACATCGCCATAGGAATCCTGGGCGCCACGGTAATGCCGCACAATCTCTATCTGCATTCGAGCATTGTGCAGACGCGCGCTTTTGCTACGGATACTTCGGGCAAACGCGAAGCGCTGCGATTCGCCGTCTTCGATTCCACGTTGGCGCTGACGTTTGCCCTGTTCATCAATGCAGCGATCTTGATTCTGGGCGCGGCGGCGTTTCATACGCGGGGATTGCATGACATTGCGGAAATTTCCGACGCGTACAAGTTACTGACGCCGGTTTTGGGAGCGAGTTTGGCCAGCACGTTGTTCGCGTGCGCACTGCTGGCGTCGGGACAAAACTCGACTTTGACCGGCACGTTGGCAGGCCAGATTGTGATGGAAGGATTTCTGAATCTGCGCTTGAAGCCCTGGCTGCGACGGTTGATCACGCGCGCATTGGCGATTATTCCCGCGATTATCGTGATTGGCATCTACGGCGAAGGAAAAGTTACATCGCTGCTGATCCTAAGTCAGGTAGTGCTGAGCTTTCAGTTGCCTTTCGCGGTGATCCCGTTGGTGCAATTCACCACCGATAAGGTCAGGATGGGTGGCTTCGCGAATTCAAAGCTCACAGCTGTTGTGGCGTGGATCGTGGCAATCGCAATCGTTGTTTTCAACGCTGAACTTCTTTACCTAACCTTCCGCAGCTGACAAAATTGTTTCGGACATGCCTTCACCCAGCCGCAAGAAGCTAGCTGGTACGATCTTCGTTGCTCTGCTCCTGGTTGCCGCGGGTTCGGCGGTGTATGCGTTTTTCCATCCGGGACCATGGATCGTACCGGAAGAAGCCAAGCGAGTACCGAATCCACTGAAACCGGCGCAAGCGAATCTTCCCGCGGCGCAGAGACTGTATCTGGATAAATGCGCGGAGTGTCATGGCGACTCCGGCAAAGGCGACGGATCGCAGGCTAAAACCTATAACCCCCGGCCGACGGATTTCACAGACGCGGCTCATATGAATTCGGTGAGCGACGGGGAATTGTTCTACAAAATCAGCGAAGGGCACCGGCCAATGCCCAGCTTCAAGAAGCGCTTCTCGGAAGAGCAGCGGTGGCAGTTGGTGGTGTTCTTGCGCTCGCTTACGCCAGATCAGGCAAAGTAACAAGGCCTATAATCAACAAAACTCCAACAACATTGGCCGTCTGGGCTTTTCGAGCTATTCTCGTTGCGCACTTTTGTGATTCTGACGGAGCTTGAGGGATTCATGAGGAAACTTACTTTTGTTCTGAATGTGTGGTTGCTGGCAGGGGGTGTTGCGGCGGCGGCACCGGGCGCGGTGCGCTGCGGGAAATTGCTGGATGTTCGGGCCGGAAAACTTCTCTCCGATCAAGTGGTCACGTTTGACGCGGATGGAGTTATTTCTTCGGTGGCTCCCGCCTCCGGGGCAAACACGGCTGCGATCGACCTGTCGCAAGCTACCTGCTTGCCCGGTTTGATTGACGTCCATACCCACATTACCGGCGAGCCGTCGCACAGTGGCTACGCAGGATTAGGGATTTCCGTGCCGCGGTCCGCCATTACCGGCACAAAGAATGCGCGGCTGACATTGCGCGCCGGATTCACGACGATTCGCAATGTGGGTGCGGCCGGCTTCAGCGACATTGCCGTTCGCGACGGCGTGAACGCTGGAGAGATTGAAGGGCCGCGCATGCTGGTCTCCGGACCGGCGCTGGGCATTACTGGGGGCCATTGCGATGACAACCTGCTGCCGGCGGAATATCACCACAAGTCGGAAGGCGTGGCCGACGGGCCGTGGGCGGCGCGCGCGAAAGTTCGCGAAGTGATCAAGTACGGCGCCGACGTGATCAAGATTTGCGCGTCAGGCGGAGTCTTGAGCAAAGGCGATCAGCCGGGCACGCCGCAGTACACGCCAGAAGAGATGCTGGCGATCGCGGAGGAAGCGCACAAGCTGGGCCGCAAGGTGGCGGCGCACGCGCATGGAACTCAGTCGATCAAGGATGCGATTCGGGCGGGCATAGATTCGATCGAACATTCGAGCTTGATTGACGACGAGGGCATTACGCTGGCGAAGCAGCATGGAACGTACCTGGTGTTCGACATCTACAACGACGACTTTATTCTGCAGGAAGGCGCAAAGGCCGGGATGCTGCCGGAGTCTATCGAAAAGGAAAAGAAAGTGGGTCGGTTGCAACGCGAGAATTTCAAGCGGGCTTTTCAGGCCGGCGCGAAAATCGCGTACGGCACCGACGCCGGCGTGTATCCGCATGGAGATAACGCCCGGCAGTTCGGAAAAATGGTGGAGTGGGGCATGCAGCCGCTGGATGCAATTCGCGCGGCGACGTTGAACGCCGCAGATTTGATCGGCTGGAGTGACAAAGTGGGTTCACTGGAAAAAGGGCGCCTCGCCGATTTAATCGCGGTGGATGGTGACCCGCTCTCTGATGTGAAGACACTGGAGAAGGTGAAGTTTGTGATGAAGGGCGGCGTAGTGGCGCGCAATGACTTCGGTCGCTAGAGTTCTGACGGCTGTGATTCTTGCGAAGCAAATTGCAGGTGGGCTCGACCATCGCGTGGCGCTGGTTTTGTATTTGGTCCTATTGCTGGCGGGGGCGTGGCCGGTGGTGACGGCGTGGCTGCGGATGCTCCCGGCAGAGCGCGAGCCTTTCGCGGAGGCGGACGAAACATCGCAGAAAGAAGAACGCGATGCATTTGCGATTTTTCTGCTGGCGAATATCACGCTCAGTCTGCTGCTGCGCATTCCCGGCGTGAGCGCCGAGAGGTTGTCTGCGCCGCTGACGAGATTGCTTTCGGCCGAGTGGGCGAACCACATCGTGATGGTTGGTTTTATCTGGTTCGGATTTATTCCGGGCTTGGCTGCTGCCTATGGTCTGATTCGAAGCAATCCCTTGCGCTGGCCGCTGATCGTCAGCGGGGCTGTTACGTTAACGCTGTGGCTGGCATCGCCTTTTCTACTTGGCTCGATTCGCGGGAGCGAATAATTGCCGGCTTCAGAATTTTTTCGCCCAGCCTTACGTCCTGAGCGCTCCCTTTCAGCAGTAGCAAATCCAGTTATCGAGCCACAGATAGCGACACCTCCCATCATCCGGGACAATGTTTTGATGGCAGAGCTTTTGGCCCTGGATACATGTGTCTTCACCCTCGGCTTCCCGCGATGGCGGCAAAGGGACACCCTGTTCTTGCGTGGCGAGCCTCCGGAACACTTCATCAAGCGCACTTGTCGCCATCTGTAGTTGCAGTGGCGAAACTGGCACTCGTCCATGGGCTCGCTCCCACACTTCGCTTTCGAGTGGGAGTGTGTAAACCTCAGTGTAACGCCCGACCAAAAGAGAACTGAGCACTTCTGGCATGGACACACCGCTAGCGAACATTTTGCGTACCGCCGGCGCCGCGTATGGATGATGCGCCGAATCCGTGGAGGGCACTTCCGTAAACCAGTGCCAGAATGTGGCAGGCGGCGGACCAGCCCGAATTTGCTGGTCTAGTTCAGCCCGGCGTAGCCTAAGTAACGCTCCCACCCAGGCGCGGGCTTGGCGAAATCCTTCGTCGAGAATCGTGATGAAGTTGTTTCGGTTCATCCTAAGCGACCGGATTTGTGCTCCCATGTGGCGTCCGGCTTCCCCCGCGATCATATCGTTCAAGGGATCCGGCCCGAAAACATCCCATTGCTCCAAATGGAATTTTTCATAAGCCAAAAACACTTCGCGCAACCGGTCGCGGGAAATTTGCGAGAAACGCACTCCCGTGGCCCAGTGCATCAACTGACTTTCGTTCTTGCTGTTGTCAAATTGCAGATCAGCATCCTGTTTGCGTTCGACGGTCTGCTTGCAGCCGAACCAATCAATCGTGTAGCGGCCGATCAGGCCTAAACAATACTCTCATCAGACGATATTACGCGCCGGCTACCTTTACCTTCTGCAGCGCCGCAGCAACTTCGTCCACGTCCGGCACTACCGGGATGTCGTAATTCTTCAGCCAGGCGACCTTGCCGTCCTTGCCCACGATGACGATGGCGCGGCCGGTGATTCCTTTTTCAGGAAGGTACACGCCGAACTTATCGGCCATAGCGCCGCGTGGGTTGAAATCCGCAAGCAGGGAATACTTGATGCCCATTTTTTCGGCATAAGCCTTGTGGGACCAGGCGCTGTCGACACTCACACCGAGCACTTCGGCGTCGAGGGCCGCGAAGTCCTTCATGCCGTTCACCAGGCAGACGTGCTCTTTGGTGCAGACGGGACTCCAGTCCAGGGGATAGAAAACGATCACGACATTTTTCTTTCCCGTGAAATCCGAAAGCTTTACGTCCTTGTCGTACTGATCTTTCAGTGAAAAATCTGGCGCGGCCTGTCCGACTGCAATCGCCATGTTCTTCCTCCTTGTGCGAACGATCTGGCAGGTTCAATTCGTTTAGTCGCAGGAAAAGGATAGAGGATCCGCGGACTGTTGACAAAGTGAAACGTTGCGCGCCGGACGCGGCCATAGGGTGTAAAATGCTTTTAGCTGTTAGCGGAAGGAAGGTGAGGTTATGGCCGCCCACGCCGCAAGTCCCACCCCGATGATTTCCCTGCAGGAACTGTACCGCTTGTATACCAGCCTGGCTGCGAAGCCCGGCGAACCGGTGCCAATTTCTGCGTTCAAGATGTCTCACGCCGAAACCGAAAAAGTATTTTCGATTTTCGACGAGGACTATCACATCAGCCGCTTCTTTCATTTCCGAAATGAACACGGCGACAAATACTCTATCAACGGCGAAGTAGCCACGCACGTGGTCGTCGATCCCGAAATTCGCTTGGTGCTGTAAATCGCCTGAGCGCAACAGCTTCAGCGCTCAGCCGCGGGCTTCCACTTGTTCAAAAACGCCAGAATATCTTCCGGGGCCATGGAACGCGCCTTTTCGAACTCCTGATTTTTCTGGCTGATCAACAGCTTGCCAGTGCCGTCCAGGATTGCAGCAGCAGGCACGCCGCGTTCGAGCGGTACTTCGTATTTCTTGGCGATGTCCAGATTCTTGTTGTACTCGCCCACGTCCACGTGCACTACGACATAGTTGCGATTGAGGGTCGGCGCAATTTCCGGCAAATGGAAAGCGGCGTCGAGGACATGGCAGTCGTAGCACCAGTTGCCTCCAAAAACGAGCATCACCCGTTTGTGAGACTTCGTGGCGGTGTGTAGCGCTTCCTCGATCTCCTTCGGCGCGTCCGCTTCGGCGGGATACAAATCTTTTTTTTCGGCGGGACCCTTAAGACGGGTGGGGTCTTCGCGCTGTTCGGCGGCGATTTTCCAGGTTCCGCCCTGGTCTACGTAACCCTGTGCCACCTTGATGAAATACTTTCTGGAAACGCTGCCTTCGTTGGCGACCAGCGTTAGTTGAATTGCTAGCACGTGGAATCCGGGCTGTGGCTCTTGAGCGCTTTCGATTTCGGCAGACAGAGTTTTAAGGCCTTTGGTTTTCCACCCCCCCCAGTAACCGATTTCAGCCTGGAGACTGGAAGCAGATTGCCCGGGACCGAGAATTCGCGGACTTGTGGTGTAGAGCGGAATCAAAGCTTGCGTGTCACCGGCGAGCACCGCTTTGCGCCACGCATCCAGCTGCAGCACCGCAGCGTGCGGTCCCTGGCCGCGGACCGGATGTGAATCGAGAGCGCCGATGCCGAACAGAAAAAGAGCAGAGGAAAGAGGTCGCAGCTTCACAGGTGAGAGCTCCCAATCACTATCTTAACAGTTTGACGCAGCACGCCGCCCGCGGCGAGCAATGGTAATCTGATGCCATGTACGCTCAAAAGTTTCTAGTCGACGTCGTGATCGGCGGCCGGCGCCGGGCATGTCCGTTGGAGTGGCTCGATCAATTTTGCATGCGCAACTTTACGAACGCAGCGGAGTTTGACGATACCCTGCCGGTTGCGGAAGGCCAGATCGAAGCAAGTTACCGGTTGTCGCCGGAGAAATTCGCGGAAGGACTGGCGGCATGGTTGACGCAACGGGGCAAAGGCGAAGGTCAGCCGCTCGTGGTAGAGGCTCGAACCCCGGAGCGGTAAGCTGTTGATCGGGGCGCTGATGGAGGCCCGGGAGAGTCCGGATCGGCCGTAAAGTCGCCGTGACTGCGCCGCTTGTGCAGCAGCCGCATCAGATTGCCACCGAGGATGAGCGCCTCACTGTAGCGAGACAAGCCGAGCAATTTGATCTTCTGTAGTTCCACGCCGGGATGTAGCCACGGGCCGTCCGAACCGAAAAGAAGTTTTTGCGGTCCTGCGCGGCGCACGGCTTCCACGATGTAATCGAATCGCCGCACCGCAGAGGTATCCGCGTAGACATTTGGATAACGCACGATTTGCTCGATGACACGCGCGTGCGCACCCCAGTCGTCCATGAAGCTGCCGAGATGCGGCAGGATAAAATCCACGTCGGGATATTCGGGAGCGAACATATCTACGACCTGTGTCTTGTTGGCGACGTCCACGAGCAGCGGGATGCGGAATTTGCGCGCGGCTTCGCAGACTTCCCGGGTCGGCCGTCAGCCCGGCCGCATCGCCCACGCCTTTCGAACAAAAACCCTTCGAACAGAAAATGTCAGCGGTATCTGGCCGCCGCTGACTGAGAATTTCTTCGTAAGCTTCCACGTTTCTAGTCCGCGTGGGGGAGTCCGCGCTGCGTGACCAAATACACCGCGAAACTTCCCAACCAGTGCCCCCCTTCGTAGTGTTCCCCGGTAACCGCCGCAAGGCCGGCGTGCTTGTGTGCGTCCCCGGCTTGGCCAAGCTGCGCCAGGCGTTTGTCATTCGTCGGCAGCGCGGATGCGATTCCTTCCAGCATCCAAGCACGGCTCAGGTTGAGGCCGTCGAGGTGCGCCAGTTTCGGGTCGCTTGGATCCGGCGAGACCACCGGTGTCAACCATCCAGACTTGCTCATGCCGGGAATTTGCGGAAGAAATGTGCCAAGCCACTTCGCAAATTCGCGTTGTGGCAAAACGCGGCGCATCAAGTCCGCCTCGCCGAGACACGGCGAAAGAAAATCTTCGCCAGAGGGTTCGTAAGTCAAAGGGCACTCCCTGTCCTTCAAATAAAATTGGCGTGCCTTGGACGCAATCAGCTCGGCAAACTTTTCGTTGTGGGCTTGGCGTGCGTAATCCAGCATCAGGCCCATGGCAAACGCGGTCTGGTTGTGTTCCCCGATGCGGATAGGATTCGAGAGTTTCGGCAACCAGTTGCTCACGCGCTCGACGGCAGCTTGCTCGAGCGGCTGGAGGTTCGCTGCCACTTCTCTGGCTTGTGGATCGTCCCACTCCCGAATTTCCGCTACAAGTTGTAACAGCCACGCCAGCCCATAGGGGCGTTCGAAACTGGCGCGCCCTTCCGCCCGCAGATAGGCCGCTTCTTGCTCGATATTTTGTGCGGTTAAACTTTGCCGCAAAGCTCCGCGGGCCGCGGGCACAAAGCTCGCCCCCGGAAAAGTCCGGACCAGACGCACCAACAGCCAGTGGCCATGCACCGAAGAATGCCAGTCAAAGCATCCGTAAAACGCCGGAGTGAGTTTGCGGGGAGGAGCTACGTCGGCGTCGCTGTTCAGCGAGTGGCTGAGCTTGTTCGGATATTCTTTGTGCACACAAGCTAACGCCAAGTTGGCGAACCGCTCGCCTGATTTTGCGTCAAATGGATTTTGCTGCTGCACAGCAAGGCCGGTGCAAGCGAATAGCGAAAGAACCGTGCAAACTGTCTGTTTCATGACGCGCTACTGTATCCGAAACTCCGCTGCGTCGCGAGGCATTACGTGAAAAACACACTGACCATGACCGGGATCGTCTGTTAAAATTTCGCGGAATGGCGAAGAGTATACCGCTCACGTTTTTCGTGGAAAGCGCCGGCGAAGTTTCTGCCTTGCTTCTTCGTCCCAACAACTCACGGTGGCTCCTGCTTTTCGCCCATGGCGCCGGAGCAGGAATGCGTCATCCGTTCATGGAGAGCCTCTCCGGCGAACTCGCTGAGTTGCAAATTGCCACCTTCCGTTATCAATTCCCTTATATGGAAAAGCGCAGCGGCCGACCCGATTCCCCTGCCATACTCACCGCGACGGTAGCCGCTGCTCTTGGCGCAGCCAGTGAAGCGGCGCCCGGCCTTCCGCTGCTCGCCGGCGGAAAATCCATGGGTGGCCGCATGACCTCTCAAGCCGCCGCGCAAATCTTGCTTGCCACTGTTCGCGGCCTGGTGTTCTTTGGTTTTCCACTCCATCCTCCCGGCAGTCCCTCCACCCAGCGCGCCGACCATCTCGCCAAAGTCCCGATGCCCATGCTTTTTCTGCAAGGAACACGGGACACGCTCGCGGATCTCAAACTCCTCCGGCCGGTCGTTAAAAAACTCGGAGAACTAGCAACACTGCACATCATTGAATCCGCGGACCACGGCTTTCACGTCCTCAAACGTTCCGGCAAAACCGACTCCTCCGTTCTCGCCGAACTCGCGCAAACAACCGCCGACTGGGCCGGCAATCTGAAAGAATCTTGAATGGATTACTTCTTTCCCGTGCTGACTTGTCCCCTTTTTCGCGAACCATACTTGATTTGACTGCACTATGGCACTAGTGTAGTTGCAGTGGGTCGTCGCGCTACTTGGCCCCCAGCCATGCAGTGTACGAAATGCGGCTTTGACAATCAGGCCAGCGCAATTCTTTGTGTGAAGTGCGCTACTCCGTTCCCTGGTTCGGACATGACCCTCGCGGGCTCAACCGAAATCACTCCTTCTTCTTCGTTCACGCAACCCTTGCCGGGCGCCGAAAGCACTCCTTCTTCCTCGTTTACAAAAGCAGTGCCTGCAAACGCATCTGCGACTCCCGGCGCAATTGAGCCGGGCACCATCATCGGAGAACGCTTTGAAGTTCTACAGCTTCTTGGTGAAGGCGGCATGGGAGCCGTTTACAAAGCGCACGACCGAGAGCTAGAACGAGACGTCGCCCTGAAGCTCATCCGCCCCGAATTGGCGCGCAATCCGGAAATTCTACAGCGCTTCAAGCACGAGCTCATCCTCGCCCGTCAAGTTACGCACCGGAACGTCATTCGCATCTTCGATCTTGGTCAAGCCGAGGGCTACAAATACATCACCATGGAGTACCTCGACGGCCGCGACTTGCGCTCGGTCTTGCGCGAAAAAGGGAAGCTGCCGCCCGAAGAGGCCGCCAAAATCATTCTGCAAATTTGCCGCGCTCTCGAGGCCGCGCATGCCGAAGGTGTGATCCACCGCGACCTGAAACCCCAGAACATCATGCTCGACGCCAACGGACGCGCCTATGTGATGGATTTTGGAATCGCGCGCTCCGCGTATCTGCCCGGCATGACGCAAACCGGCGCCCTGGTAGGCACGCCCGAATACATGTCTCCGGAACAGGCCAAAGGTGAAAAACTCGACGAGCGCTCTGATCTCTTCTCTCTCGGTGCCATTCTTTATGAACTGCTGAATGGCGTATCACCTTATCACTCGGATACACCGCTCGCCACGCTCTGGCGGCGCATTCAAGAGAAAGCCAAACCGCTCACCGAAATCGATCCCACAATTCCCAAGCCGCTGAGCGACATTGTCGCTAAAGCGTTGGAAATCGAACCACAGGATCGCTTCACGAACGCTGCGGAATTCGCACAGGCTCTGGAGTCATGGCTCGGAATTTCGCCTTCCATGGCCGGCTCGACGACATATCAGGCGCTGGTCGTCCCGCAACCCGCGCAGAAGCCCATCTGGAAGTACACCACGATTGGTGCGATTGTTCTGCTGATTAGCGTTGCGGCAATCGGCTTGCCGAAGAAATTCTTTTCTGGTCCGGCAAAGGTGGCGCATCCGCCGGTGAGTGTCCTGGTCGCCGATTTCACCAACCACACCGGCGACCCGATTTTTGAGGACACCTTGGAGCCGATGTTCAACGTGGCGCTGGAAGGTGCCAGTTTCGTCAACGCCTTCAATCGCGGCACGGCGAAAAAACTCGCTGCGCAGCTCCCGCACCCTTCCGACAAACTTGACGAACAACCCGCCCGCCTCGTGGCTCTCGGCCAAGGCATCAACGCCGTCATAACCGGTGAACTCAGTCGCCGCGGCGACAAGTACAACATTTCAGCCACCGCTCTGGATGCGCAGACCGGCAACGTTGTCGCTAAAGCGGAAGCCACCGCGGCAAATAAAGATGAAGTCCTCCTTACGATTCCTAAGCTGGCTGCGCCGATTCGCAAAGCTCTCGGCGACACGACTTCAGAATCGGCTCAGCTTCAGGCCGCGGGCGGAGCATTTACTGCCGCATCTCTCGAGGCCGTCCACCAATACGGCATCGCCATGCGCGAACAATTCGGAGGAAATTTCGATGAGGCGTTTCAGTCTTTTTCTAAGGCCGCAGAACTGGACCCCAATTTCGCCCGCGCCTATTCAGGCATGGCGTCCGCAGCCGGAAACTTGGGCCGGCTGCAAGACGCGGAAAAGTACTCTAAGTTATCTATGGAGCATATCGATCGCATGACCGAGCGTGAGCGTTTCCGAATCCGCGGTTTGTATTATTCCAGAACTTCAAATTGGCAAAAATGCGTGGAGGAATACAGCGCATTACTTCAACAGTACCCAGTCGATAATATTGCCCACGAAAATCTCGCATTTTGCTACGCCTCCATGCACGAGGTGCCAAAGGCAGTGGAGGAGGCGCGCAAGGCCGTGGAAATCGCGCCAAAGGATCTGATCGCGCGCAATAATTTCGCTCTATACGCCTGCTATGCCGGAGACTTTCAGACCTGCGAACGCGAAGCCCGCCAACTGCAGAAACTCAATCCGAGTGACGAGGATGGCTTCCAGATTTTGGCCCACGCTCAGTTGGGGCAGGATCAATTGCAACAGGCGGCAGAGACGTATCAAGAACTCCAGAAGCTCAGCACTAGAGGTGCCTCGATCGCTACCTCCGGCTTAGCCAACCTCGCGCTCTATCAAGGCAAGTACCGCGAAGCACAGCAGACTCTCGAAAAGGCGGTCGCCGCAGATTTTACGGAAAAGCATACTGAACAGGCCGCAGAACATCTTGCTATGCTTTCGCGCGCGGAAAGCCTGCATGGAAGGAACCAGCAGTCTCTCGCGGCCGCAGACAAAGCTTTGGCTAACAGCCAGGCGCCCAAAATCAGTTTCTTGGCGGCTCGAACCTTCATAGAGGCGGGTCAGTCCGCCAAGGCTGGAAAATTGGCCGAGGAATTGGCTTCAAAGCTCCAGCCCGAACCGCAAGCCTACTCCAAATTGATTCTCGCGGAAGCGGCTTTGAAGGAAAACGACGCGAAGCGCGCATTGCCGCTCTTGGATGATGCTAAGAAACTAGTTGACGATTGGCTGGTTCACTTCGATCTTGGCCGTGCCTACCTCGATGCGGGTCTTTTCGTGGAAGCGGATTCCGAATTTGAGCGCTGCCTCCAGCGGCGCGGCGAAGCACTTGAACTATTTTCGGATGACACGCCGACTTACCACTTTCTCGCGCCCGTATACTACTACAAGGGTCGAGCACAGCAGGGACTTGGAAGTTCCGGAGCCGCCAAATCATTTTCGAAATTTGTGTCGCTTCAAGAAAAAGGCGACGGCAGCGCACTGCTGCAAGACGCAAGGAAACGCCTCGCCGATCTCACCTCTAAACAGTAAGGGGCGTTACTCTAACAACCTATTCGCCTGACGAAACATCACCGCGAAAACTACCTAGCCAGCCGGCTTGGCGCGGCACAACCTGGAGTCGGAGGGCCAGTGAAGGAGGCCCCGAATCGCGGATTAGAACTTAACATTAAATACGGTCGGTGGATCCGACGGACCGCTCTGCACTCCTTGCGGATTGGCTGGTGTCAGCTTTGTAGTGGCTGTTATGAAGTACGTATAGGTCGTATTGTTTTTGACGTTTGTGTCAGTGAAGGTGGTTGCCGGTATCGTTGCAGGTAGCACCGGGTTGATTCCGTTGGGAGTGAGTTTGGTGAACAGCGACGGATTAGCTTTTACCGCTTGCCGAATGGCTTGCACCGAGATGAACGAACCCACAGCACGCCACACATCGTATCTGCGAATCTGACCGAATTCTGGCGCGCTCCAGTTGAGAACAACGTTGTGCCCGCTCAAGCTGGCTGTTACGGTACGCGGTGAATCGGCTGTGGAGTTAGCGGTTTCCGCATCCTGCTCGTCTCCGCCACCACCGGTTCTTCCGCCACCTCCGCCGGTCCGGCCTCCGCCACCGCCGGTCCTGCCACCGCCTCCGCCGGTCCGGCCTCCTCCTCCACCCGTTCTGCCTCCGCTGCCACCAGAAAATCCGAACGCACCGGCGCGAGCACCGATTTGGCGCAAATCAAGAGCATCCCAATCATTGAACCCAAGGAATGTATTGGTAGCGCTTCCGTTGAAGTCGACGTCCTGGTCGGCAACCTTTGTATTCAGTGTAATAGTCCCATCGTTGTTCCAGTCAACTTGAGTGAGGCTCGAGCCGTTCACCCGCACCATCTGTGCGCCATCCAGAATAGGTGAGCCATCACAATGGGCGGTTGCGGTGGTGTTGCCTCCAAGCAGTTGGTCCAGGGGATCGCCTGTTAGGTTGGCGTACCAGCGCGTTAAATAGGGGGTTGCGTTGTTGTTGTTTATCCCCAGGTATTCTCTCAGGTTCGTTTCAAGCAAATTTGGCAACGACGCGCCGGAGTAATCGATTGCCGCCTGGGTCTGCCCCGCTTGGAGCTGGGCCGGAGTCAGCGGAAAACCGCGAATCTGAAACAGGTAGCTCATCGAACTAAGGTAGTTGGGTTTGCAGTTCGACCCGTAAGTCGCAACGAACGGTGTTGCGCTTTGTGGGACGTAATACGTTCCGCCGTGGGTAAGGGTTAATGTGTGACCAAGCTCGTGCAACAGCGTTCCGGCTTGTGCCGTGAGCGTTCCCACGTGATTCGTGCAATAGTTTTGACTTGGGATGGAAGGATCTGCCTGACAGTTAGCGGAGTTGTCTGCTTCCCAAAGCCCAAACATCACGCCCACGTCTGCGCCACCGCCAAAGTCGGCGTGGCCAGAACTGGTCGTCGGGCCAAGATAGCTCACCACCAGTTGCGGTTCGTTCAAGAAATTGAGAGTCGTGGTGCCTGGCAGGCTGGCCGCGTTGATTGTGAACGTCGTTTTTAAGGGGTTCGCTGGATCGGGGGAAGCATTGGCGAAGGAAAAGGTTCCGTTCAGGGCCGGCTGTGAAAGTGCTCCGGAAATCGTTACTCGGCTCACGTTCGCGTCGTTGAGACACGCAGGATTCGCGGAGTTAGCGCAGTCCCCGGGCCTCAGCATGCCTGGCGGCGATTGGATCGTCACCGTCCAAGGTCCAGGCGCGTTTGAAATTGAAAACAGCTGTGGAATCGATGAGTCCGGTGGCAGCGAAGGATCTATCGTCGTCCAAAACGACTCTTCTTCTCCCAATGCGTGTCCGAAAACCACGTAACGATAGCTTTGCGCCCGCGGATAAATAGGCACTGGGGGATTGCTATTGGGTACGGTCGCGAATTTGTCCCGAAGGGCGAGGAAGTCTCCTTTCCAACCGATGGTGGGCTGGTCTGGAAATTGGCACAGTGGCGGCACTCCACTGTCACTACACACGAAATTATTCTCCGGAAGCGCTTTGCCACCGGTACCACCCTGGATGATGTAAGGATCAGGACAAGTCTGCTGATTATTTACAGCAGGCGGCGTCAGTTTACAGACGGGACTTGCCAAGTCGCCCGGATTGTTGTACTTACCTCCGACATCAAAGTGGATATTAATATTCCTTTTCGCGAACGCATCGCCCACCATGTCCAATGCTTGTTGTTTCGGCAGGTGCGAGTGCTCCACGGTGACGCCGTCGGCTAAATAGTTCACCAGGTAGTCGACCTGCACAAAAATGTCTTTCTTATTCGAGTCCGCTTCAGGTAAGGCAACGGGCTGGCCGCTGATCAGATCGGTGTACCCCTTAAGGTCTTCCCATGTATCGAGCAGTCCATCGTTGTCCTTGTCTTGCACCGTGGTGCTGTAGATTATTGCTCCCCAGTCCACGCAACCGCTGCCGGAACCGTTCGGAACCACGGTTGAGAAAACCTGGTTCACGTTCGCTAATACGGCTCCACTTGGTATCAAAGTTTTCGAACCGACCGGGTCGCTCGACGACCACGTGGGATTATCCCAGGAACCGTTATAGATGCCGGGAAACGCAACGTTTGGATGGTTCGCGTAAGGAAACGGAAGATTTTGGCCGTTCAGCGTTACAGTTTGACTTTTGTTGGACTGACCGTCGCCCACGATGTGCGTGATCTTGACCGCCGGCGAACTCTTCGAGGACTGATAAAAACCGTTCATGGTCTGACTCATGATGGACGATGAATTGCCTGGAGCCACTGCGCCATCGTAGAGCACGATCGAATTGAGCGGAACGGTTTGCGAGTTCACGCGATAAATCAGCACGAGGGTTGCCCCCAGTGTCAAAGGAGCGCCGCCTCCGTTGCTCCCGCTGTCCGCCAGCTTGACCTGATAAGTTACAGGCGTGGTTGCGTTCGGAGTCTGAATATTGCCGTTCGCATCCAACAGCAAGTATGGGCGCACGTCGGCACGGTATGCCCGCAATGTAGTTGTTCCGTTATTGGAGCCGGCACAACCCCCCGCGCTCCAGGAAGATGGCGCGTTGTCGTTGCCGAGTCTTTCTACGCCGGTGATCGGAAAGCTACGCGGACTTCCATTGATAACGTATCCGAAAAAACCACTCTTTCCAGCCAAATCGGATTGGGACTTCTCAACCGTTTCCCAATACAGGTAAGCCGCGACGATGTCCGCGCCTGCAGGCACGCCCGAGGGATTCGGCTGGTTGTTATCGGGAATCGTAATTGTTCCCGTCGCGAGGCTGCGGCCTGTTGCGGGATCGACAGTTCCTAACCCGCGCAAGCCCACACCGCCAACAACGTAGTCGCCCGTCACAAAGAAGTTGTTGGACAATTTCAAGACGTCCGTGGTCTGTGCCGACAGGCCTTGCGCCAAGGCTCCGCAACAGATGCACACCAACACCTTCAGAATTCGGCTGGGGGAATTCATGGTTCTTGCGACCTCCAAAACAGTTCGATACCGCGGTCGGGATTAACCGCAATCCAGTAAATGAGGACGTCATCTACTATGGGGCAAAAAAACTCTATGTCAAGAACTGCTAACCTGTTAACCAGTAGGTCGGCGGTTATAGGAGTCCTGTACTCTCCCCTTCGGCAAAACGTCCACGATAGACACGGTAGCTTAACCTCGAACGGTAAGCCCTCCGGGCCCAAGGTTCTGTGTAGCCCAACCTGGTTTTGCTGATTTCGCTTTGGACCAACGCGGTCAAAAACTTCTGCTCTTCCTTCTTCCTTATATGGCAGACTGCCGTGCAATTGCTCGGAGGCTTCTGTGGCAGACACCGAACCATTCGATCTGGTCATCGTCGGTTGCGGACCGGCCGGCGAGAAAGCCGGCGCTCAGGCGGCTTATTTTGGCAAACGAGTCGCCGTGATCGAACGCGCCGGTGTGCCAGGAGGCAGTTGCATCAACACCGGAACAGTTCCCAGCAAGACTCTGCGCGAGTCCGCTCTCTACTTCTCCGGCTTGTCCCAACGCGGCCTGTATGGCATCGACTATTCGCTCAAGGACAACCTCACTGTCCACGACTTCATGCACCACGAGCGCGAAGTCGTCGAAATGGAGCGCCGCCGCATCCTCAAGAATCTGGAGCTGCACAAGATCGAGTATGTGCAAGGAGAAGCGTCCTTCGAGGATGTCCATACCGTTGCCGTCACCAGTGGCGGCAAGTCACGCAAGCTGCGCGGCGAGGTCATCCTCATCTCCACGGGCTCCAAGCCACATCGGCCGGCAGAAATCTCGTTCGACGATGTTCACACCTTCGACTCCGACACATTCCTGCAGATGGATCGCATTCCCAAATCGCTCGCAGTGATTGGCGGCGGCGTCATAGGTTGTGAATATGCTTCGATCTTTGTGGCCCTCGGAGTGAAAGTGACGCTAGTCGATGGCCGCGATCGCCTGCTGCCGTTTCTGGATTCTGAAATCTCCAACGCTCTTCGGGACCGTCTAAAAGAACTTGGTATGGAGTTCTGGTTCAACGAGCGTCCGGTGAAAGTGGAGAATTCATCCAGCGGCGCAACTCTTCATATGAAAAGCGGCAAGAAACTGGAAGTCGAAGCCGCCTTGTTTGCCGCCGGTCGCCGCGCCGCTGTGGATGGTTTGGCGCTGGAAAAAGCAGGCCTGGCTTTGAATGACCGGGGGTACATTCCTGTGGATGAAAACTACCGTACCTCCTTGCCTAACATTTATGCCGCGGGCGACGTAATCGGATTTCCCGCGCTCGCGTCGACATCGATGGAACAGGGCAGAGTCGCCGTTTGCCATGCCTTCGGATTCAAATACAAACAACGCGTGGCGTCCATGCTGCCCATGGGGATTTACACGATTCCGGAAATCTCCGCGGCCGGCGAAACCGAAGACTCCTGCAAAGAGAAGAAAATTCCGTACTGTGCTGGCCGCGCTCGCTACGCGAACAACGCGCGAGGACACATTGCAGGCGACACATCCGGGTTACTCAAGCTGATTTTTTCGCCGCAAGACAAAAAGCTTCTGGGGGTCAGCATCATCGGCGAAAACGCAACAGAGCTCGTGCACATCGGCATGATGGTGCTCGACAACGGCCTGACCATTGATGAGTTCATTCAGCAGGTCTTCAACTACCCCACCCTCAGCGAAATGTATAAATACGCCGCTTACGATGGTCTCGGCAACCTGGCCGGTCACAAGTTACGAGAAGGATAAGCGTCGGCCTGCAAGGAAGTTTGTCGGCAGGCTAGAGGCCGCTTGGCGGGGGGGTGGCCCCCTGCCCCTTTTTTGTACGTGCAGATTCTAAAAGGGTTAGAATCGCCCAATTTTGTAAGTGCAGAATCTAAAAGACTTAGCGAAACCGCTCGCGATGTTCCGCCTTGCCCCAACTTGCTGGGATACGGGATAAGAAGAAGTTACGTAAGGCACCAGTAAAGTAGTACAGTTTTGGTTCAGGTCAGGAAGTAGCGAGCCAATTCGCGAACCTGATTTGCCGCACGTCAATTTGCGCCGAGCTTTTTGAGGCGAGTGGCGGCGTTGGAGTTATTCGGGTCAAGGGATAAGGATTTCTGGTAGTTCTCAATTGCCAAGGTGTTGTCGCCGGATTCCATATACGCCTCGCCCAGACTGTCGAAGGTATTCGCAGACTGCGGATGCAACTCGGTATTGAGCTTGAACAGCTGGATCGCGTCTGCCGTTCGCTTCTGCCAGAGCAGGCGGTACGCCACGGAGTTCACCGAGCCTTCCGGAATGGTGCCGTCCTTAAGGGAATTTGCGTAAGCCTGGGTTGCAGCCTCGACGCCGTTTTCGCGCACGGCTTTGCGAAACTTCATGGCGGCGGAATCATAAGCGTCGTACTTGATCCAGCCAAACATCAGAGGTGAACGGCCGGTCGCGTTGCGAATGATCGCTGGAGCGATCGCTAATCCGCTCTCGCTGTTGGTGAACATGACGACTCCGGACTTACGTGCCGGATTGGCGACCACGAAGCATTTGAAGGAGCCGTTGTCGCCCCAATGCCAAAGGGACGTTTCGTCGCCGCTTTTCTGGATGCCCCAGCCGAGTCCCCAGAAAATTGTTTTGGAAAGCTCTTTCGGTGTCCGCTCGGTGCAGTTGGTACATTCCGGGTCCACGGCGATTTGCGGAGTTTCCATTTCGCGAAAAGTATCCGGCTTCAATCCAACGCCATTTACGATTGCAGCTACAAAAAGTGCGTAGTCGTGGGCCGTTGTATTGAGGGTGGAAGCGGCTCCGGCTTCTTTGGGCTTCCACAAATCCTGTGGCGCGCCGTCGCTGTCGTGGCCGGTGGCTGTGTGTTGGTCGAACTCCGGCCGCCAGACATAGCTGCTGCTGGCCATGCCGAGCGGAGAGAACACCAGATTGTTCATCACGTCGTTCAAGGGCTGGCCTTCGATCTGTTCGACGGCGCGCTGGAGGTACACAAAACCTTCGCCGGAATAACTGAACCGCTCGCCGGGCGTGAAATGAATCGTGAGAGGATTTCCGTCGCCGCGCCAGTTGGGAAAGCCGGTGCGATGACTGAGCACCAAGCGGGCGGTAATTTTTTCCAAGCGGGCGTCGCCCTCGATATATGGCTTCGGTAGATATTTGGTGAGAGGCACATCCAGTCCGATCTTGCCTTGTTCCACGAGTTTGAAAACGGCATAGGCAAATACGGGCTTGCTCAGGGAAGCGGCCTCGAAAACAGTGTGGTCATCGACGAGTTCAGCAGACTTTGAGTTTTTAACGCCGAAATTGTTGTGCCAGAAAACTTTGCCGCCGCGTATGACGGCGATGGACATGCCCGGGACGTTGCCTTGGCTCAGCAAGGCGGGGATGTCCTGCTGCAGTTTGCTAATTGAGGCGTCGCGGGCGACAGCGCGGCCAGACTGAGCGGGTACATCCGAACAAAGGCCAAGCAAGATGCCGGCCGTCACGGGGAAGAGAAGAAGCTTGGCGCCGACGGATTTGGCGTGCGCCGCAATAGGCATACGAGCCTCCAGGTTAGCTCATGAATGGTACGAGAGATGCGCGTCTCTGGTTCCGGCGCACCGATACAAAAAAATAGACGAAGGGACCGCCCCGCGGTTTAGAATGAGTCGCCGCAAGAGCCGCCGCCACAGCAGCCCGCGAGTTATCGCGCCGCGCAAGTCGCCCCGAGAGATACCGGACGGAGGGAAGAAGATGGTTTTCAAACAGATCTGCTTGGCAATGCTGGTTATCGCGTTTGTGTCCGCGGGATGCAGCCATTCTGACACACAAAAAATGAAGGATGATGCCCAAGCGGCGCAGCAGAAAGCCGCCGAAGCCGCCGATGCGACAAAGGAAGCAGCCAGCGACGCAGCGGACGCCGCGAAGACTGCCGCATCGGACGCGGCGGATAAAGCCAAAGCCGCTACATCCGACGCCGTGGACAAAACCAAGACAGCAACCTCGGATGCGATGGACGCTACCAAAAAGGCCTATGACGCGACGACCGACAAGACGAAACAAGTTGCCAGCGATGTAGCGGCCGAAACCAGGAAAGCGGCCGACGCGACCAAAGATTTCGCGAAAGATGCAGCTGACAAGGCCGCCAAAGCCACCAAAAAAGCGGCGGATAAGACCAAGCAGGCAGCTAAAGACGCCGCCGACAAAGTGAACCAGTAGCAAAAACACTGGCCTGGGCAGGCGGACCAAAGGCCGCCGAATTACTGCGTCGCATACAGATTCTGTTGGGTTTGCTTGAGAAACTGGAGTTTGCCCTTCAGATCGCGATCGGTATTCGGATATACGCCGTAACCAACCGCGTGGTTACATCTGCGAATGTCCTCAATTTGGAAGTAACAGGCTCTCCAATTTGTCTTGGCCGAACTTACAAAACGCATCACAGCCTGGTCCTGCCAACGTATCGGGCTCGTTCCCAGCAACACAACGGCGAAGGCCGTCAGCAGGCAATTGCGAAATACCGACCGAGGCAAAGCCAAGAAAAAGAGATATAGGCCGAGCAATCCACATCCCATGTAAATGACGTAGCGCGAAACCTGAGCGACCTGAATTCCCAGGCATGATCGGCCGTAGGCCGCATTCGCGCTGAACAGCAAGCAGAAACCCAGCAGAACCGCGACGACCAGGTTTCTGGTGCGATCGGCGGCATTGCTTTGCGGACGCAGAGCTACGATGCTGACCACCAACGAGCCTGCCATTGCGGCGAGCGTCAGAATGCCGACGAACATCGGGAAAAAACCGGTTCCTTTTGCGCCCAACGGATTCGCAAACATCAGCCAAAGAAACTTCGCGTAGCTGAGCGGGGACTGAACGAGATTTGGCGCGCAATCTACTGAAGTCTCGAATCGGTAATTCACGAAAAACGATGCGAGCGAAGCCAGCGAAACCAGAAGGGAAAGGGAAGAGAGCAGCCATCCGCGTGCCACGTAGCGCAGATTCATCCAATAATTCACGACGATCGCCGCGGGCGTTATGAGGCCCAGGAAGAAACCGAATCCGGTGTGAAGGGCCAGAAAGTTAATGGCCAGGACCACGGCCAACCGAACAGCGTTGTTGGAAATGGTCCAAGCCAAGCAAAAGAAAATGATCAGCAGCAACGGCAGCGGGCCGTGTGCGAGATTTGCGGTGATAAAGAGTGTTTCGTATTGGAGCGGAGTGAGCAGGATCAAAGGAATGCAAACGTCGAAAATCGTCAGCGGGCCGAAAAGGCGGCACTTGAGCCACAGCGCACAGGCGGCGGCCAGAATCACGATGACGCCGACTAGAAATGATTCGGCGCGGGAATTCCAGTGAAAATGCGGTTCGACGAGGAAAGCGACGACGGCGCCGAGCCCCTGACGGTGGGGGCCGTGTTGCCAGCGAAACATCTCCCACAGGGAATGATGCTGAAATAGCGTGGCTTCGTTGAATTCCCATTGGTCCATGAAAAAGACATTCACGGAGTAGCGAGAGATCAACATCAGCAATCGCGCGGACAGCGCCGCAAAGGCCGCCAAAGCGACTATGAATTCCAGGCGAATTGTCGTTTTCGTGTGTGCGGAACTGTTTTGAGGTAAAGGTGCAGTAATTTCCGATGGGTTGGCGCTGTGCATGAAGGTTCAGGTGCATAGATAGGGTACGGTTTCTAGGGAGAAGCGAGCCAGCAGAAGACGCGTTATGTGCGCAGTTTGTGAACGTCAGGGAAGCTGTTCGGTTGTATGAGACGGATTTTTCTCTGGCGTGACAGAAGAAACATTGAGGAGAAGATTGAGGGCGGTGGGGGCTGAGGCCGCCCTCCTTGCGGATTCGGTGACCGCGAATCCGAGCAAGCTCACGCTAAAATTTTGAAGTGATTACCTAAGTTCAGACCTGGCCCATGCCGCCGTCGACATGCAGTTCAACGCCGGTGATATAGGAGGCGTCGGAGGAAGCGAGGAAGGCAACGGCACTGGCGACTTCTTCCGACGTGCCGAAGCGCTTGAGAGGAACTTTATCAAGAATGCTTTTGGCAAATTCATCGACTTGTTGTTTGGACAAGCCGACTCGGTCAAAGATCGGCGTTTCGATGGGGCCGGGAGCAACGGAATTGATGCGAATGCCGCGATCGACTAGTTCTGCAGCAAGCGTGCGCGAAAACGAACGCAGCGCAGCCTTAGTCGCGGAATAGACGGAGGCGTTTGGAGTGCCTTTGATGCCGGCTACGCTGGTGTTCAGCACGATGGAAGCGCCGTCGTTCAAGTAGGGAAGGGCTTTCTGGATGGTGAAGTAGGCGCCCTTGGCGTTGATATCAAAAATTTCGTCGAAGTGAGCTTCGTCAGCATTGGCGACCGGAACGAACTTGGCGACGCCGGCGTTGACAAACAAGACGTCGATCTTGCCAAGCTTTTCAGTGACGGTGGCGTAAAACTTGTCGAGCTCCGGGAGCTTCGCGACATCGGATTTGACCGCCAACAGATCCTTGCCGATCAATTTCACAGCTTCATCCAGAGTTTTCTGGCTGCGGCCGGAAATGGCCACCTTGGCGCCTTCCTGGTGCAGGCGCTTGGCGGTGGCGAGACCGATGCCGCTGTTGCCGCCGGTAATAACGGCGACCTTATTTTGAAAGCGATTCATGAGAGCCTCCAGATTAGTTGCGATGTCGAAGTGCGCCGCGTGGTGCGCCCCCACTGGGCATTCGCGGCGCGGGAAGCGAGCAACTTCGATACTTAGATGAACGTCTAACCAAACGGTTGCAGCAAGATTGGAAAAGTGTCCGGCCGCTTGCAGTGAGTTGAAAAAGCGGCAGATAGCGCGACGAACGCGAAGAGTTTTCGGATAGACTACTCGGCGATGAATACCAAGAAGATTGAGCGAATCTCGAAAGCCTTGGCGGACGAGACGCGGTTGCGGATTTTCGAGGCCATTTCTACGCGACGCGATCTAACGTGTGGAGACCTGGTCACATTGCGGGAAGTGACGCCCGCGACGATTTCGCATCATTTGAAGATTCTGATGGATGCTAAGTTGATCGAGTGCCGCAAAGACGGGCAGTTTGTGCACAGCAGGGTTGTGCCGGAAACAATTGCGGAATATTCGACGGCGCTGGCGAAAATTGCAGGATGCGCGAAACGAGCGCGTGCACCAAAGTAACATCCTCACCATCGCTGATTGTAGGTAACCGGAATTACTTCAAATATCTGTCAAACCAGGCGACGATGCGGTTCAGGCGATCGACGAGGTGTTTTTCTTCGCGCAGACCGTGCGGTTCGCGCGGATAGACGACGAGTTCGGTTGGCACGCCGTAGCGCTTCAGTCCGCGATAGAGTTCCTGGCTTTGCCCCAGCGGGTCCACGGTATCGGCATCACCCTGCAGGATTAGTGTTGGAGTTTTGGCGTTCTTCAGAAACAGGAATGGCGAATGATTGAGAAAGCCTTCCGGCTTTTCGTAAGGAACGCTCCAGAACCATTCGTCGTAGGACGGATGCTGCTCGCTGCCGTACTCTGAAATAAGATTGGCCATGCCGGCGCCGGAAACCGCGGCTTTGAAGCGGGGAGTCTGCGTGATGGCCCATTCGGCCATGTAGCCGCCGTAGGACCACCCACCAATGCCGAGACGATACGGATCGGCGATGCCTTTGGCCAAAAGATCGTCGACACCCCAAGCGACATCCTGGAAATCAGCGCCGCCCCAGTCGGCGCGATTGCTTTCGACAAATTTCTCGCCGTAGCCTACCGAGCCACGAATGTTGGGATAGAAAACCGCGTAGCCGCGCGTGGCGAGCAACTGGCCCCAGACTTCGATGGAGGATTCCCAGGCGCCGGTGGGGCCACCGTGGATCAAAACGATGAGAGGAAGTTTGGATTTGCCATCGTAGTTGGCCGGCTTGAGGAGGGCCGCTTCGATTTGGAGGCCGTCGAAGGATTTGTATTTGTAAATTTCGGGCTTGCGCAAGACCGATGTATTGAAGGATCTGTTGAAGTTAGGGAATTCCTTTGCCGGCTGACCGGAAACGGCAAGCCAGATTTCCTGTGGCTGGGTGGCGGTTTCACCGACGAAGGCAAGATCGCCTTTGTCGTTGAACGCGAAAGAAGAGGGCATGGTGTCGGAGAGAGAAAGGTCTTCACGCGTGCCGGAGGCCGTGTAATGGAGTAGCTTGCGGGTGAAGCCATCGGCCGCGAGGAGGATCAGACTGTCGTCTTTTTTCCAGCGGTGCGCGAAGACGGCTCGGTCGAGACTGACGGCGGAGAGATTCTTGGCGGCCGGCGCGCCTGCCGGAAGCAGCCAGAGATCATGAGGGCTGGGGCCGTCTTGGCGGGAGCCGATGAAGCTGATGCTGTTGCCGGTGGGAGCGACCTGGATACCGTTAAA
>Ga0207641_10001372_pt1 | contig 24062 bp, 19 predicted proteins | sample KBSSwiS62_FD_184306 | JGI IMG/M metagenome (GOLD analysis project Ga0207641, IMG submission 184306) | Switchgrass rhizosphere microbial communities from Kellogg Biological Station, Michigan, USA - KBS Switchgrass S6-2 (SPAdes) (version 2) | ecosystem: Host-associated > Plants > Roots >... | reverse complement strand
TGACCGGGGACATCACGATCTCCCTCGCCGACGTCGACCTCGTGCACGTGTCCCTGCGGGCCCTGATCAGCTCGGTCTCCACCCTGCGGGGGGAGCCGGATGCCTGAGCTGCCCCACCGCGTGGACGCCCAGCCGGACACCGTCGGCCGGGACCTGGGCCGGCTGGTGCTCACGATCGTCGAGCTGCTGCGGCAGCTGATGGAGCGCCAGGCGCTTCGTCGGGTGGACGCGGGGGACCTGCCGGAGGAGAAGATCGAGCAGCTCGGGCTGGGGCTCATGCGGCTGGAGGAGGCGATGGTCGAGCTGCGCGCGCACTTCGGTCTCGAGCCGGGCGACCTCGACATCGACCTCGGCCCGCTCGGGAACCTGCTGGGCCCCGAGGCAGGCTCGTAGCGTCACCGGGCGGCTCCCGGGCGGTCCGCCGTCGTCGGTGTGCACCCGGTGCCCGCGCCGTTCCCGCTACGGGCACCGGGGAGCTGCTACCGGTTACGCCACCGCGGCGCCCGCTTCTGGGCGAAGGCGGTGACGCCCTCGAGCGCGTCCTCACTGACCATCAGCTCGTCGAGGGCCGCGCAGTGGTGGGTGACGGCGGCGACGGTGTCCGCGATCCCCTCGGTCTCCTCCATGACGGCCAGCGACACCCGGACCGAGGTGGGGGAGCCCGCGATGATCTCCGCGGCGAGCTCGCGGGCACCCTCCAAGGCCTTGCCCGCCTCGACGACCCGGTTGACCAGCCCGTGGCTCAGTGCCTCGTCCGCGGCGAGCCTGCGGCCGGTCAGGATCATCTCGGTGGCGAGCTTGCGAGGCACCGCGCGGGGCAGCCGGACGAGCCCGCCCGCGCCCGCGGCGAGCCCGACGCGGACCTCGGAGAGCGCGAACTTCGCGGTGGTGTCCGCGACGACGAGATGGCAGGTCAGCGCGATCTCGCAGCCGCCGCCCATGGCGAACCCGTTGACCGCGGCGATCACCGGCTTGGGGAGCGAGCGGCGCGAGGTGAGGCCCGCGAAGCCGTTCTTCGGCACCGTGACCGGCCGCCCGGAGGCCGACCAGACGAGATCGTTGCCCGCGGAGAAGGCCTTGTCGCCTGCTCCGGTGAGGATGGCGACCCACAGGTCGGGATCGGCGAAGTAGGCGTCGAAGATCTCGTCGAGCTCGGCGTTGGCAGGCGGGTGGAGGCTGTTGCGCTGCTCGGGGCGGTTGATCGTGATCTCCAGGACGCGCCCGTCCCGACGGACCAGGACGTGCTCGTAGTCGTCCCGCAGCACCGGCACCCGGGCGGGGAACAGCTCGTCCATCCGCGCCTCGTCGACCGTCACGCGGTTGCCCTCGCCGAACGAGCGCGCGTAGACCCGGGCACCGACCGGCTCCTCGGACCCGAGCAGCTCGAGCAGGCCGGTGTCGCCGTCGACGGAGCGGGCGAGGAAGCGCCGGTCGTCCGCCTCCAGCCTGCCGATCACGATGCCGATCGGGCCGCGCGGGGTATGGCTGACCGTCCAGGTCTCGATGGTGGCCCAGCCGTCCGCCGCGCGGGCCTCCTCGGGCGCGGGGGCCGCGTCGATCCGCCGCTGCAGCCGTGCCGAGTCGTCGGGACGCCAGTTCGTGGGGGTGGTCGAGTAGACCCCGACGGAGTACTTCGACAGCGACCCGCCGTTCGCGCCGACGAAGCCGTAGGAGCCCGGGTTCGCCCGTGCCCGCTGCACGGTCTCGGCGATGCCGTGCATGGAGTAGTTGTTGCCTGCGCCGCCGAAGAACGGCAGGCCGCCGGTCAGGGTCAGCCCGCGCGGGTCGTCCGCGGCGAGGCCGAGACCGTCGGCCACGTTGCTGACGGCGATGGGGAAGCAGGAGTACAGGTCGAACGTGGCGACGTCGGCGACCCCGATCCCGGCGACCTCCAGCGCGTGCTCGGCCGCGAGGACGGCGGCCGGACTGCGGGACAGGTCGGCGCGCTGCATCAGGTCCCGCTCGCGCACGTCGGCGTGGCCGTGCAGGAACACCCACCTCTCGCGCGGGATGCCCAGCCGCTCCGCGGCGGCGACCGAGACGACGAGCGCCGCCGCGCCCTGGTTGACCTTCTCCCGCGCCACGACGTAGCGGGTGTACGGGTCGGCGATCATCCGGTTCTTCTCGGTGACGGTCATGAGCTCCTCGGCGGAGCGCTCGACCGGCGCGGACGCATGCGGGTTCGCCGCCGCGACCTTCGTGAACGGCGCGAACAGCTCACCGATGCCGCGCGCGTACTCCGCGCGGGACTGCTTGAGCCGGGCCCGGCGGGCGTTGTCGAACAACGCGTACTGGGTCGGCGCGCCGGTCAGCCCGTGCGCGGTGTGGTGCCGTGAGACCAGGCCCGCCAACCCGTACCCGCGGTCCTCCAGGTCCCCTTCGACGTGCTCGGTGAAGTCCGGCCGGTCCGCGGCCTTCGCCAGCGCCTGGACCGTCGAGATGGCCTCGGAGCCGAAGACGAGCGCGGCCTCCGACCGGCCCTCGGCGATCTCCCGGGCGAGCTCGGTGAGCAGGTGCTGTGGGCCCTGGCCGCCCGCGACCTCCAGGATCGCCCGCCGCGGCGCCGCCCCGATCCGGTTCGCCACCGAGCGTGGGAAGTCGTCCGAGCGGCCCAGTGGCGCCGGGGCGCCGGGGACGGAGGTCTCGAACTGGCGGATGCCGCCGACGGTGTCGACCGCCGCGGCGACCGCGGCCGGGTCGACACCGGTGTCCCCGAGCGCCTCCTGAGCGGCCTCGGCGGCCAGCGCGACCGCGGACAGCCGCCGGTAGCCGGGGTCCTCCAGCCGCTCCGAGGCCTGTCCGACGCCCACGACGACGGGGGTCCGCGGGTCCAGCTCGACGGTCGACATCCACATCTCCTCGGTGGCGGGTTCTGGCGGTCGTCCCTCGATCATGACGTGGCGGCCGCGGTCCTGGGGAGGGCGGCCGGGTCGGTCACCTCGACCACGCCCGAGTCGACGAGCCGGTCGATCGTGACCTCGTCGAGGCCGAGGACCTCGTGCAGCACCGCCCGGCTGTGCTGGCCGGGGAGCGGCGCGGGGGTGGGCTCCGGGTCGGCGACGTGCCGGAACAGCGCGGGACCGCGCTCGGCGGGCAGGTCCTGGTGCAGCAGCGGGTGCGAGAGCGAGCCGAGGAAGCCGCGGGCGGTGAGGTGTGGGTCGTCGAGCAGGTCCGGGATCCGCAGCATCTCGGCTGCCGGGAGGCCGACCTCCTGCAGCGCCGTGACCGCCTCGCGCGGGCCGCGTGCCGCGGTCCACGCGCCGACGGCCTCGTCCAGCGCGGCTCGGTCGCGGAGCCGACCCTCGGCGGTGGCGAAGCGGGCGTCGTCGAGCCCGAGGACGCCGGCGAGCCGGGTCCAGTCCTCGTCGTCCCGGACGGACACCACGCACCACTCGTCGTCCCCCGCGCAGGGGTACACGCCGTCGAGCACCTCGGAGCGGCCGGTGCCCGCGGTCAGCGTCCCGGGGCGCAGCGACTCCTCGGCGAACCGGGTGCCGAGCTGGCCGGTGATCACCTCGGCCTGGGCGATCGCGACGCTCGCGCCGCGCCCGGTGCGACGCCGCCGGATCAACGCCGCGAGCACGGCCGCCGCGCCGATCCGGCCCGCGACGTGGTCCGGGTAGATCGTCGAGGCGTCGCTGAAGCCCTCCGGGTCGTCCGCGTAGCGCCACAGCCCGGAGAGCCCGACGGCCGCGCGCACCAGCGGGCCGTAGCCCATCTTGCGGCTCCACGGCCCGGTCGGCCCGAAGGCGCTGCTCTCCGCCACGACGATCCCCGGGTTCACCGCGGCGAGGTCCGCGTACCCGAGGCCGAGGGACTCCATGGTCCCGGGCTTGAAGTTGGAGAGCACGACGTCCGAGTGCCGGACCAGGTCGAGGAACAGCGCCCTGCCCTCGGCGCTGCGCAGGTCCAGGCCGAGGCCGCGCTTGCCGCGGTGGCCGTAGGCGAAGCCGCCGGTGAGCACGGAACCGTCCATGGACTGGCGGCTGCCGTCGGGGAAGGCGCGGTTCTCGACCTTGATCACGTCCGCGCCGAGGTCGGCGAACAGGCGTCCGGTCTCGGCGCCGACCACGATCACGCCCAGGTCCAGCACCCGAAGACCGTCGAACGGGCGGCCTGGCGGGAGGTCCGGCACGTCGGCCCGCGGGCCGGGCAGGGGGAGGTCGGCGAGCACCTCGGCGGTGTGCTCGCCGACCGCGGGGGCGGGCCTGCGGATCCCGGCGCGCGCGCCGTCGATCTCGACCAGGCCGTTGGGGACCGTGACCACGGCGCCGTCGGGCAGCGCGACCTCGGCGAACGCGCCGCGGGCCCGCAGCTGCTCGTTGTCGAGCGCCTCGGCGGGGCTCGCCAGCCCGGCGGTCGGGACGCCGTGCGCGTCCCCGCCCGCCATGGCCTCGGCGCGGGTCAGCCCCGCGAACAGCGTGCCGATCGCGGGGTGGATGAGCTTCGCCGCGCGGAACCGCTCCAGCAGCGAGGCGTACTTGGGGTCCGCGAACTCCGCTGGCTCGCCGAGCCAGCGGAACATGCCCTGCCACTGGCGCGGGGACAGCACGCAGATCCGGACCCAGCCGTCGGCGCACCGGAAGACGGGGTACTGGTGGCGGGCGTCGGGTCTGCCGCGCGGGCCGGACCGGGCAGGCGCCCCACCCGTCGCGCTGCCGCCGATCCCGAAGCCCGCGTCGATCGCATGGATCACGGCCTCCTGCACCGACACGTCGACGAGGTCCCCGACACCGGTCTCGAGCCGGTGGAGGTAGGCCACGAGCGCGACCCACGCGGCCTGCGCCGCGGCGGACTCCGAGGCGAGGTCACCGGGCGGGAGCAGCGGCTCGCGACCGGGCAGCCCGGAGCGGCAGAGCACCCCGCCGAGGGCGAGGCGGGTGGCCTCCGAGGCGGCCCGGTCGCGGTGCGGGCCGGTGCGTCCGTACTCGGTCAGCGACACCACGACGAGGGCGGGGAAGCGCTCGGCGAGGTCCTCGGCGTCGAGCCCCGGGGGGAGCTCACCGGGCCGGAACGAGGTGACCAGGATGTCCGCGGAGGCGAGCAGCCGCAGGAAGTCCGCGCGGCCCTCGGTGCTGTGCAGGTCGAGGGCGACGGAGCGCTTGTTGGCGTTGTGCGCCAGGTCGTAGAGGCCGACCCCGGCGTGCTGCGGGCCGGTGCGCCGGGACCGCGCGCCGTCGGCGGGCTCGACCCGGACCGTGTCCGCCCCGAGGTCCGCCAGGAACCGCGCGGCCGACTCCGTGCCGCCGCCGTCGGTGTGATCGACGACCCGCACCCCGTCGAGGGGGAGTCCCGCGTCCGCCACTGATGCCTCCTCGCACCGCCCGTCCGTCGCTTCCGAGGGTGCGGTGTCCGGCGGTCGCCGGTCCAGCGCATCTTCGGGGACACCACGTCCTCGTTTGGGCAACGTGCCCCCGTGGGGGAGACTCGGGGGGTGGACCTGCAGCAGCTCCGGTGCTTCCTCGCGGTCGCCCGGGAGGGGCACTTCGGGCGGGCGGCGGAGCGGCTGCACCTCACGACGTCCCCCGTCAGCCGGGCCGTCAAGGACCTGGAGCGCGAGCTCGGCGGGGACCTTTTCGTGCGCGGCTACCACCAGGTGGAGCTCACCGCGGCGGGCAGGCACCTGCTCACCCGCGCCGAGCCGATCGTCGCGGACCTGGACCGGGTGCGGTCCGAGGTGCGCAGGCTCGCCGACACCGCGGCCCGCACGGTCCGGGTCGGGGGCACCCATCTCGCCGCCCCGCAGGCACTGGAGGCCGTGGTCACGGCGGCCGAGAAGGTGGACCCGGAGCGGCCCCTCGACGTCACGCTCGCACCCTCGGCCGAGCTGCTGCCCGCCCTGGTCGCCGGGGAGCTCGATCTCGCCGTGGTGCACCTGCCCGTGGCCGACGAGGAGCTGGAGACCCTGCCGCTGACCTCCTACCGGATGACGGCGGTGCTGCGCGCGGACGACCCGCTGGCAGCCCGCTCCGAGCTCGCCACCGCCGACCTGGTCGACCACACGCTGGTCACGATGGCGGACAGCGTGCAGCCGGTGGCGATGAAGTGGATGCGGGCCGAGCTCGCGGCGCGCGGGATCACCCGCGTGGAGACGGTGCCCGCCGCGGACGTGCTGCTCATCGTGGCCACGGTCCGCCGCCGGGGGTACTTCGCGTTCGTGCCGAGCGGGGGCGACCTGCTCCGGATGTTCGACGACCCGCGGTTCGTGTCCTTCCCCGTCGACGACGCGCCCGGCCTGCGGGTCGGCGTGGCGTGGCGGCGCGGCGACCCGACGGCGGCGGAGATCGTCGCTCAGCTCGGCGGGCCCGAGGGTGCTCCGGACGACGTGTGACCGAGTCGTCGCACACCGTCGGGCACGCTGCGTTAAGTTCACCAAGCACGCAGATCGGCGTCGGTCACCCCCGAGCTGATGCTGCGGCGTAGTGTCCTGGCACACATCCGGGTCCCCCCTCCCCGAACGAGCGACAACGACGCCGGCCAGTTGAGGAGCAAGCAGCGTGACCGACAGCGAACGACCACCGGGGCAGCGGATCGGGGTGGTCGCCGAGGCGGCCCCGACGGAGACACGCGTCGCCGCGACCCCGGACGCCGTCCGGAAGCTGGTGGGGCTCGGGTACACCGTCGTCGTCGAGCCCAAGGCGGGCGTCAAGGCCGGGTTCGACGACGCCGCGTACGTCGACGCGGGCGCCGAGATCGCGAACGGGCCGGTGTGGGACAGCGACGTCGTGCTCGCGATCAACGCACCCGAGCCTGCGGCGCTCGCACAGCTGCGTCCGGGAAGCACGCTGATCGCCATGCTCGCGCCGCGCTTCGAGGAGGAGCGTGTCGCGGAGCTGGCGCGGCGGGGGGTGACGGCGCTGTCCATGGACGCGGTGCCGCGGATCTCGCGCGCGCAGTCCCTGGACGTGCTCTCGTCCATGGCCAACATCGCCGGGTACCGCGCGGTCATCGAGGCGGCACACGCCTTCGGCCGGTTCTTCACCGGGCAGGTCACGGCCGCCGGCAAGGTCCCGCCGGCGAAGGTGCTGGTCGCGGGGGCGGGCGTCGCGGGGCTGGCGGCGATCGCGGCCGCGAACAGCCTCGGTGCCGTGGTCCGCGCGACGGACCCGCGGGCCGAGGTCGCAGACCAGGTGAGGTCGCTGGGCGGGCAGTACCTGCCCGTCGAGGTCGAGCAGGAGCAGTCCACCGACGGCTACGCCAAGGCCACGTCCGAGGCGTACGACAAGCGGGCCGCGGAGATCTACTCCGAGCAGGCCGCGGACGTCGACATCGTGATCACCACCGCGCTGATCCCGGGCCGCCCGGCGCCGAAGCTGCTCACCGCGGACCAGGTGGCGTCGATGAAGCCGGGTTCGGTCGTGGTCGACATGGCCGCGGCGCAGGGCGGCAACGTCGACGGCACCGTGGCCGGTGAGATCGTGACGACCGAGGGTGGCGTCACCCTGATCGGCTACACCGACCTCGCCGGGCGGCTGCCCGCCCAGGCGTCGCAGCTGTACGGGCAGAACGTCGTCAACCTGATGAAGCTGCTGACCCCGGAGAAGGACGGCCGGGTGGTCCTGGACCTGGAGGACGTGGTCCAGCGCGGCATGACCGTCGCCAAGGACGGGGAGGTGCTCTGGCCGCCGCCCCCGGTGTCGGTGAGCGCCCCGGTGCAGCCCACGGCACCCGCGGAACCTGCCGTCGTCGAGGAACGCAGACCGCGGCCGGGATGGGTCCGCCACGTCGTCGGGGGAGCGGCCGGGCTGGCGTTGTTCCTGGTCACCGCCGCCGCGCCTGCCGCGCTGGCCGCGCACCTCACGGTGTTCCTGCTGGCCATCGTGATCGGCTTCTACGTGATCGGGAACGTGCACCACGCGCTGCACACGCCGCTGATGTCGGTGACGAACGCGATCTCCGGGATCATCGTCGTCGGCGCGGTGCTGCAGATCGCCGTGCCGCAGGCCGTGGTGATGGCGCTCGCGTCGGTGGCCGTGCTGCTGTCGTCGATCAACATCGTGGGTGGGTTCGCCGTCACGCGGCGCATGCTCTCCATGTTCTCCCGCTCGCCTGGAAAGGGCTGACCCGGTGACCGCCTCCTCCCTGACGCTGGCCGCCTACCTGATCGCCGCCCTGCTGTTCGTCGTCAGCCTCGCGGGGCTGTCCAGACACGAGACCGCCCGCTCCGGGGTGCTGTTCGGGATCGTCGGCATGGTGATCGCGCTGGTCACGGTGATCATCACCGCCGTGGCGGGCGCGTCGGTCACGGGCATCGTGCTGCTCGTCGTCGCTGTCGTGATCGGTGGCGCGATCGGGCTCTGGCGCGCCCGGGTCGTCGAGATGACCGGGATGCCGGAGCTCATCGCGCTGATGCACTCCTTCGTCGGGTTGGCCGCCGTGCTCGTCGGCTGGAACGGCTTCCTGGAGCCGCAGGACCTGACCGGCACGCTGGAGGGCATCCACCACGCCGAGGTCGCCATCGGCGTGTTCATCGGCGCCGTCACGTTCACCGGCTCGATCATCGCGAACCTCAAGCTGTCGGCGAGGATCAGGTCGGCGCCGCTGCAGCTGCCCGGCAAGAACGTCCTGAACCTGGGCGCCCTGATCGTGTTCGTGGCGCTCACGGTCTGGTTCGTGATCACGCCGCTGACGTGGATCCTGGTCGTGCTCACGGTGCTGGCGCTGCTGCTGGGGCTGCACCTGGTGGCGTCGATCGGCGGCGGGGACATGCCCGTCGTGGTGTCGATGCTGAACTCGTACTCCGGCTGGGCCGCGGCGGCGTCGGGCTTCCTGCTGTCCAACGACCTGCTGATCATCACCGGCGCGCTCGTGGGCTCGTCGGGTGCCTATCTGTCCTACGTGATGTGCAAGGCCATGAACCGCTCGTTCATCTCGGTGATCGCGGGTGGCTTCGGGGCTCCCTCGTCGTCGGGTGGGGCCGAGGTCACCGGCGAGCACCGGGAGATCGACGCGACGAGCGTGGCCGAGCTGCTGTCGTCGGCCTCGTCGGTGGTGATCACCCCGGGGTACGGCATGGCCGTCGCGCAGGCGCAGTACCCGGTGGCGGAGCTGACCAGGCGGCTGCGCGCGCAGGGCGTGACCGTGCGCTTCGGTGTCCACCCGGTCGCGGGACGGCTGCCGGGGCACATGAACGTGCTGCTGGCCGAGGCGCAGGTGCCCTACGACATCGTCCTGGAGATGGACGAGATCAACGACGACCTCGCCGAGACCGACGTCGTGCTGGTGATCGGGGCGAACGACACGGTCAACCCGGCCGCCTCCGAGGACCCCTCCAGCCCGATCGCCGGCATGCCGGTGCTGCGGGTGTGGGAGGCCGGGGACGTGATCGTCTTCAAGCGGTCGATGGCCGCGGGGTACGCGGGCGTCCAGAACCCGCTGTTCTTCCGGGACAACACCCAGATGCTCTTCGGCGACGCGAAGGAGCGGGTCGAGGACATCAACGCGGCCCTCAAGTCGCTCCAACCCGCCTGACGTGCCGCTCCCGGCGCGCGCCCCGAGCCCATTATGGAACCGTAATGGGAGCTGCGCCTGGTCCTGAGCCCATTATGGAACCGTAATGGGAACGGCGCCTGGTCCTGAGCCCATTATGGAACCGTAATGGGAGCTGTGAGCCAGGAGAGTGTGTCGGTCCGGAAGGTCGGGCGGGTGGGGGCGCCCTCCGGGATCGCGCCCACCAGGCCGCGGCGTTCCAGGAGCACGCGGTTGTCCCGCTCGATCTCGCTCGGCGCCGCGGGCCAGGAGCCGATCACCAGGCCGTGCAAGGGGACCCCGCGGTGGGCCAGTGCCTCGCAGGTCAACGCCGTGTGGTTGAGCGTGCCCAGACCGCTGCGGCACACCACGACCGCGGGCGCGCCCGGCGCGAGGTCCGGCAGCACGTGGCCCTCGTGGTCGAGCTCGACGAGCAGCCCGCCCGCCCCCTCGACCAGCACGTGCTCGTAGGTGTCCGCCAGCTCCGCGATCCGCGCGCGGTGCGCCGACGCGGGCGGGAGCCGCACCCCGGCCCGGTCCGCGGCGGCGACCGGCGCCATCGGGTGGGGCAGCCGGATCCCCTCGGACACGGTGTCGATCCCCGCCAGCCGCCGCACGACGTCGATGTCGCCGAACCCCGCGTCCAGCCCGGCCTGGGTGGGTTTGTAGACCGCCACCGACGGGCCGAGGGCGACGGCGAGCGCGGCCGTCGTGATCGTCTTGCCGACGCCGGTGTCCGTGCCCGTGACCAGGAGGATCACGCCGGGACCCCCGCGAGCTCGCCGACGACGGCGACGGCCCGGGCGGCGGCCTCCGCGGCCGCGTCCGGGGCGAGGGTCGCGCGGGCGGTGAACCGGAGCCGGGAGATCCCGTCCGGCACGGACGGCGGGCGGAAGCACCCCACGACGATCCCCTCGGCCAGCAGTCGGGCCGCGGCCTCGGCGGCGATCTGGGGCGTGGCCACGGGGAGGGACTGCACGGCGCCCGGCGCGCGCGGGACCCCGATCACCGAGGCGACGACCTCGGCGGTCCGGTGCAGCGCCGCGACCCGCTCGGGCTCGGCCGCGACGATCCGGCTCGCCTCGGTCGCCGCCGCGGCGGCCGCGGGAGCGAGCCCGGTGTCGAACACGAAGGTGCGCGCGGTGTTCACCAGGTGCTCACGCAGCGCCGGGGCGCCGAGGACCGCTCCGCCCTGGGCGCCGAGGGACTTCGACAGCGTCGCGGTCACGGCCACGTGCTCCGCGCCGGCCAGCCCGGCCGCGTGGACGGCGCCGCGACCCGCGCCCGCGACCCCGATCCCATGGGCCTCGTCGACGACGAGCAGGGCGTCGTACCGCGCGCACAGCGCCGCCGTCGCGCGCAGGTCGGCCGCGTCCCCGCCCACCGAGTACAGCGACTCCACCACGACCAGCGCCCGGGGCTGGGCGCGCTCGCGCAGCAGCCGCTCCAGGGCGGCGAGGTCCGCGTGCGGGCAGACGACGACGGGGGAGCGGGACAGCCGCGCGCCGTCGATCAGCGAGGCGTGCGCGTGGGCGTCGGAGACGATCAGGGTGTCCGGGTCCCCCAGCGCGGTCAGCAGCCCCACGTTGGCCGTGTACCCGCTGGAGAACACCAGGCAGGCGGGTTGGCCGGTGAGGGTGGCGAGGGTGTGTTCGAGGGCGTCGTGCACCGGCGCGGTGCCGGTCACGACCCGCGACGCGCCTGCCCCGGCCCCGTAGCGGTCGAGCGCCCGCCTGCCGGCCGCCAGGACCCGCGGATCGGTGCGGAGGCCCAGATAGTCGTTCGACGCCAGGTCGACGCGGACCGCGCCCGGGTGCCGACGGGCGTCGGTCGCCCGGACCAGGTCCCCGCGGGCCAGCCGCCGGGACTCGATCCACTCCGTGATCCTCATCCGTGCACCTCCGCCACGGCGCCGACCAGCGCGGACCCGATCGCCGCGATCTCCGCGGACGTGCAGACGTAGGGCGGCATGGTGTAGACGAGATCGCGGAAGGGGCGCACCCACACCCCGCGCTCCAGGGCCGCCCGGGTCACCGCGCCGACGTCGACCGGGCCGGTCAGCTGCACCGCGCCCGTCGCGCCGAGCACCCGCACGTCCCCTACCGACGCCAGGCAGGCGGCGGGGGCGAGCGCCCGGGCCAGCTCCTCGCCGATCGATCCCACCCGCGGCGCGGGCAGCAGCGACAACGAGGCCGAGGCGACCGCGCAGGCCAGGGGGTTCGCCATGAAGGTCGGGCCGTGCAGCAGCGCGCCGACGGCCTCCGCGACGGGGCCCGTGGTCAGCACCGCGGCGAGGGTGAGATACCCGCCGGTCAGCGCCTTGCCCACGCACATCACGTCCGGCACGACGCCGGCGTGGTCCACCCCGAACGGCAGGCCGGTCCGCCCGAACCCGGTCGCGATCTCGTCCGCGACCAGCAGGATCCCGTGCCGGTCGGCGATCTCCCGCAGCGCGGCGACGCACTGCGGGGGATAGGGGTGCATGCCACCCGCCCCCTGCAGCACCGGCTCGACGACGATCGCCGCCACCGTATCCGCGTGCTCCTCGACGGTGGCCGCGGCGACCGAGATCCACTCGGCGCAGTCCTGGTCCGGGGCGAACCTCCCGTCCGCCAGCGTCGCGGCGGGCGGGCGGGGGAGGAACACGTGCTCGGAGACCAGCCCGGGGAACAGCGCGTGCATCCCGTCCTCCGGGTCACACACACCCATGGCCCCGGTGGTGTCGCCGTGGTAGCCGCCGCGCAGCGCGACGAGCCGCCGCCGCCGCGGGCGCCCGACCGCGGACTGGTACTGCACCGCCAGCTTCAGCGCGACCTCGACCGACACCGATCCCGAGTCCGCGAGGAACACGTGCCGCAACGGGTCGGGGGTGAGCGCCACGAGCTCCTCGGCCAACCGGATCGCGGGCTCGTGGGTGAGCCCGCCGAACATCACGTGGCTGAAGCGGTCGAGCTGGTCGCGCGCGGCGGCGTCGAGCACCGGGTTGCGGTAGCCGTGGATCGCCGACCACCACGAGCTCATCGCGTCGATGGCCTCGTAGTGGGTGCCGTCCGCGGCCGCCAGGCGCAGCCGGACCCCCTCGGCCGCGAGCACGGCGTAGGGCGGCGGGCCGTCCAGTGGGGCGTACGGGTGCCAGAGCAGCCCCCGGTCCCGTGCGACGAGGTCCAGCGTGGCGGCGGCGGTCATGCGTTCGGTGCGAGCTCGGTCCCCGCCCCCCGACGGCGGATGGCCACCTCGGCGTCGGCGTGTGCCGTCGGGTCCGCGCCCAGCACGGTGAACCCGCCGTCCGCGATCATGTCCAGGTCGGCCTGCGCGGCCTGCCCCTCGCTGGTCAGGTAGTCGCCGAGGAACAGCGAGTTCGCGACGTGCAGCGCGAGCGGCTGCAGCGACCGCAGGTGCATCTCCCGCCCACCGGCCATCCGCACCTCGGTCGCCGGGCAGGCGAACCGGGCGAGTGCGAGGATCCGCAGGCAGCGCAGCGGGTTCAGCTCATGGGTCCCGGCGAGCGGCGTGCCCTCGAACGGCATCAGGAAGTTGACCGGGATCGAGTCGCCGCCGAGGTCGCGCAGGGCGAGGATCGCGTCCACCAGCTCGTCGTCGGACTCGCCCATGCCGACGATCAGCCCGGAGCACGGCGACAACCCGGCGGTGCGGGCCTTCTCCACGGTGTCCACCCGGTCGGCGTAGGTGTGGGTGGAGCAGATCTCGGCGTAGCGGGACTCGGCGGTGTTGAGGTTGTGGTTGTAGGCGTCCACCCCGGCCTCGGCGAGCCGCTCGGCCTGCCCGTCGGCCAGCAGGCCGAGGCAGGCACAGACCTCGACGCCCGGGTGCGAGGCCTTCAGCTCGTCCACGACGGCCGCCACCCGCTCGACGTCGCGGTCGCCGGGCCCGCGCCCGCTCGCCACCAGGCAGACCCGCGAGGCGCCCCCGGCGATCCCCGCGCCGGCCTGCCGGACCGCCTCGGCGGGGGAGAGCCACGAGTACTTGAGCACCGGGGCGTCCGAGCCGAGGCGCTGCGAGCAGTAGCCGCAGTCCTCGGGGCAGAGCCCGGACTTGAGGTTGACCAGGTAGTTGACCTTGACCGTGTTCCCGAAGTGGGCCCGGCGCAGCCTGCTCGCCGCGGCGACCAGGCCGAGCACGTCCGCGTCCTCGGCGGCGAGCACGGCGTGGGCCTCCTCGCGGGTCAGCAGGCCGCCTGCGAGCTGGCGGGAGGCGAGGTCGGCGAAGGTTTTGAACACCGTTCAAACGGTAGCCGGGGCCGTGCCGCGCGGGCAAGCCCCGGGTAGGAGACTGGACTCGTGCGACTGAACCGGCCCCAGATCGTCGAGGCGGCGACCGCGGTGCTGCAGGGGCAGGGACTGGCCGGGCTGTCGATGCGGCGGGTGGCCCAGGAGCTGGAGGTGCAGCCCGGGGCGCTGTACTACCACGTGGCGAACAAGCAGGACCTGCTCGCCGAGGTCGCCGCCCGGATCCTCGCCGGCGGCGTCTCACGCACCGACCCCCGCGCCGCGGCGACCGACCTGCGCGCGGCGCTGCTCGAGGTGCGAGACAGCGCCGAGGTGGTGTCCTTCGTGCAGGCCTACCGGCCGGAGATGCTGCCGCGGCTCGACGGGCTGTTCCGCCTCCCCGCCCCGCAGGCGGAGTGGGCCGCGCGGACCCTCGTGCGGTACGTCCTGGGGTTCGTGGCGGAGGAGCAGAACCGGGCCGAGCTGGTGCGCACCGGCATCCTGCCCGCCCCGGACCCGCAGACGGACGCGGCGTTCGAGTTCGGGCTCGCCGCCGTCGTGGGAGGGCTGGGTGGGCTGGAGGTGTCGGCGGGCGTGTAGCGGGTACGCCCCTCGGGCACACCCGCGTCCCCGCAGACGGAAGGAGGCGCCGCCCGTGAGCACGGCGCGCCCCAGCACCACCACAGACGCCGGAATCCCGGTCGAGAGCGACGAGCACTCGCTCACCGTGGGCCCCGGCGGCCCGCTCCTGCTGCAGGACGGCTATCTGATCGAGCAGATGGCGCAGTTCAACCGGGAGCGCATCCCCGAGCGCCAGCCGCACGCGAAGGGCAGCGGGGCGTTCGGGTACTTCGAGGTCACCAACGACGTGAGCGCCTACACCAAGGCGGCGCTGTTCCAGCCCGGCGTGCGGACCGAGCTCGGCGTGCGGTTCTCGACCGTCGCGGGCGAGCGGGGCAGCCCCGACACGTGGCGCGACCCCCGGGGGTTCGCGATCAAGTTCTACACGTCCGAGGGCAACTACGACATGGTCGGCAACAACACGCCGGTCTTCTTCGTGAAGGACCCGATGAAGTTCCAGCACTTCATCCGGTCCCAGAAGCGGCGGGCCGACAACAACCTGCGCGACCACGACATGCAGTGGGACTTCTGGACGCTCTCGCCGGAGTCCGCGCACCAGGTCACCTGGCTGATGGGCGACCGCGGCATCCCGCGCACCTGGCGGCACATGAACGGCTACACCAGCCACACCTACATGTGGATCAACGCGGCAGGCGAGGAGTCCTGGGTCAAGTACCACGTCAAGACCGACCAGGGCATCCAGACCTTCACCCAGCACGAGGCCGACCAGATGGCCGCGGCGGACACGGACTACCACACGCGCGACCTGTTCGAGCACATCCGGGACGGCGAGTACCCGTCCTGGACCCTGTACGTGCAGATCATGCCGTACGAGGACGCGAAGACGTACCGCTTCAATCCCTTCGACCTGACGAAGGTGTGGCCGCACGGCGACTACCCGCTCACCGAGGTCGGCCGGATGACCCTGGACCGCAACGCCACCGACAACCACACGGAGATCGAGCAGCTGGCGTTCCAGCCCAACAACCTGGTGCCTGGAATCGGGCCCTCGCCGGACCGGATGCTGCTCGCCCGGCTGTTCTCCTACGCGGACGCCCACCGCCACCGCCTGGGTGCCAACTACCAACAGATCCCGGTGAACGCGCCGACCGTGCAGACGCACTCGTACTCCAAGGACGGGGCGATGCGGATCACGAAGGTCGCCGATCCCGTCTACGCGCCGAACTCCTACGGTGGTCCGGTGGCGGACACGTCCCAGCACGTCCCGACCTGGCAGGCGGACGGGGACATCATGCGCTCCGCCTACGTCGACCACGCCGAGGACGACGACTGGGGGCAGGCCGGGACCCTCGTCCGCGAGGTCATGGACGACGCGGCCCGGGAACGGTTGGTGGACAACGTCGTCGGGCACCTGCTCAACGGGGTGTCCGAGCCGGTCCTGGAACGGGCGTTCACCTACTGGCACAACATCGACAAGGACATCGGGGACCGGATCCGGGAAGGCGTGCGGGCCAAGGCGTCGGAGACGGACCCGAAGGCCGCCGAGCAGGGCAACCCCGCGCGCAGCTCCATGCGGCGGAAGGCCTGACATGTCCTCCGCGCACGAGCACGGCGCCGGGCACCCGCACGACAAGCACGACGCCCTGGACCTCGGCGAGCCCGACGAGCGCCGTCGGACGCGCAACCCGCAGGGACCGCCGGACGACGAGGACTTCGAGAACCCCGCCGAGCAGGACACCGGCGCGCGGCGCGGGACCGAACGGCCGTCCGGGGAAGGCGCGGAGTAGGCCGGGGCGGCGGCCCGCACGTCGAGCGGACCGCCGCCCCACCACCCGGTACCGTGCGCACGCCACAGCCCGACGTCAGCGCAGGGGGAACGCCGATGAGCCGCACGGTCCAGGTCACCTTCGACGCCCACGATCCCGGCGCGCTCGCCGCGTTCTGGGCGGAGGCGCTCGGGTACGTGATGCCCGGGCCGCCGGGGGTCGAGTCGCCCGCGGACCCGCGGGCGGCCTGGGACGAGTTCCTCGCGAGGATCGGCGTGCCGCCGGAGCAGCGGAACTCGCGCTCGGCCGTCGAGGATCCCGATGGCGTGGGGCCGCGGGTGTTCTTCCAGCAGGTGCCGGAAGGCAAGAGCGTCAAGAACCGGGTGCACCTGGACGTCCGGGCGGCGCCGGGACTGCAGGGCGCGGCACGGATGGCGGCGCTGGAGGCGGAGTGCGCCCGGCTCGTCGGGCTGGGTGCGAAGCGCCTGGAGCGGTTCGAGCCCGCGCCCCCGATGGACGGCGGCCACATCGTGATGGCGGACCCCGAGGGCAACGAGTTCTGCCTCGACTGACCCGCCGCGACGGTCATCTCGGCCGGCGGAGGTGGTGGCGGCCGTCGGCGGTGCGGGTGGTGTGGCGGTGTCTGGCCAGGAGCTCGAGGAGGGGGACGGCGACCCGTCTCGTCGTGTGCAGTGCCGCTCGCGCCTCACTGAGGGTGAAGACCTCCGGCAGGTGCGCCAGGACGGCGACCGCCTGCTCCTCGGCGTCGGGGAGCAGGACGATCCCGTCGGCCACCAGCAGCAGCTCGCCCGCCCTGGCCAGCCGCGCGAGCTCCCGGGGGCCGAGGCCGAGCGCGGCCAGGCGCTCCGCGTCCGGGGCGGCGAACGGGGTCCCGGCGAGGTCCGCGCGCAGGGTGTCGAGCGCGGTCCGCAGCGCGGCCGGGAGGTCGGCGTCGCCGGGTCGGCGCAGCCGCCCGTCCCGCAGGACCAGGGCGCTCGGGAGGGCGGTGACCAGGGCTGGGTGCGGGAGTGCGAGCAGGCGGCGGGCCGCCTCGACGGGCACTCCCGGATCGAGCGGGTCGCTGTCCGCGACGGCCCGCACCAGGGTCTCGACGAGCGCGGGTACGCGGGCGGGGTCGAGCAGCCAGCCCCCGCCGCGCACCGCCTCCACCGCCGCGACGGCCGGCGCGGGCACCCCCATCGCGACCAGCTCGGACTCCTGCGCCACGCCCCGGCGCCGCAGCTCGTCCGCGGCGGACGGGACGCCGGTCGCCGAGGCCAGGTCCGCGGCCCGGGTCCGTGCGGCGCCGCGGCGGCGCAGCTCCGGGGGGCGGACGTCCAGCACGGTCAGGCCGCTCACCCGTCGGGCACCGGGATCGCGCAGCACGACCCGGTCCCCGATCCGCAGCGGCAGCGGGCGGGCGAGCCGGAGCCGGACGAGGTCGTCGGCGAGCGGTCGCACCCGGACGGCGATGGCGGCGGACCCGATGTGCAGCATGGGTTCTCGCGGGAGCTCGGCGGGGTCCCCGTGCACTCGCCCGTCCACCTCGGACACCGCCGGCCACGCGTCCGGCGTGCACAGCGCGTCCCCGCGGCCGACCGCGTCCACGCCGATCCCACGCAGGTTCACCGCGACCCGGGAGATCCCGCGCGCCCGTCCGACGGGTTCGCCGAGGCTCTCCAATCCCCGGATCCCGATCCTGCGGTCGCCCAGGACGATCTCCCCGTCGACGGCGAGGGTGCCCTCCGCGAGGGTCCCGGTGACCACGGTCCCGGCACCCCGGACGGTGAACGCCCGGTCCACCCAGAACCGCACCGGTGCGGTCGGATCCGGCTCGGGCAGCTGCCTGACCAGGGCACTCAACGCCTCTCGAAGCGAGTCGAGACCTTCTCCGGTTCGCCCGGAGACCGTCACCGCGGGCACGTCCCCCAGCGCGCTGCCCGCCAGGCGCCGCCGTGCCTCCTCGACGGCGAGCTCGGGTTCCATCAGGTCCGAGCGGGTCACGACGAGCAGGCCGTGCCGCACCCCGAAGGCGTCCAGCGCCGCGAGGTGCTCGCCGGACTGCGGCATCCAGCCCTCGTCCGCGGCGACCACCATCAGCACGGCGGGGACGGGGCCGACACCGGCGAGCATAGTCGTCACGAAGCGTTCGTGGCCGGGGACGTCGACGAACGCGACGCTCTCGTCGCCGATCCGGGTCCAGGCGAAGCCGAGGTCGAGGGTCATGCCGCGGCGGCGTTCCTCGGCGTAGCGGTCCGGTTCCATCCCGGTCAGGGCGCGGACCAGCGTCGACTTGCCGTGGTCCACGTGCCCCGCCGTCGCGACGACGTGGGTGCTCACCCGACCGCCCGGACCGCCGCGGCGAGCAGGGGATCGTCCTCGGGCGCGACGGCGCGCAGGTCCAGCAGGCAACGACCGTGTTCGACCCGGCCGAGCACCGCCGGGTCGCCGGCCCGCAGCACGGCCGCGAGGTGCTCGGGCAGCGCCACGGCCCAGCTCTCCAGCACGACGTCCGGGGCCCCGCCGCCACCGACGCGGGCCTGCGACCGCACCGCCTGGGCGCCGAGCCGCACGGCGAGGGCCTCGGCGCGGCGGCGCAGGTCCGCTGCGGAGGCGTCCAGCGCCGCGCGGGTCGGGGTGACGGGCCCGCGCAGGGTCGCCTCCATCGCCGCGAGGGTCAGCTTGTCCACCCGCATCGCCCTGGCCAGCGGGTTCCGCCGGATCCGCTCGACGAGCCCGGCGTCCCCCAGCACGAGGCCCGCCTGCGGGCCGCCGAGCAGCTTGTCCCCGGAGGCCGTGACGAGCGCGGCGCCTGCGGCGAGGGTGCTCGCGGCGTCCGGCTCGTCCGGCAGCAGAGGGTGCGGGGCGAGCAGGCCGGACCCGATGTCCGCCACCAGCGGCACGCCGAGGCCGGCGAGCTCCCGGACCGGCACGCTGTGGGTGAACCCGCGGACGGTGAAGTTCGACGGGTGCACCTTCAGCACGAACCCGGTGTCGGCGCCCACCGCGGACTCGTAGTCCCCCAGGTGGGTGCGGTTGGTGGTGCCGACCTCGCGCAGCCGCGCCCCGGCGGCGACCAGCAGCTCGGGGATGCGGAAGCCGTCCCCGATCTCCACCAGCTCCCCGCGCGACACGACGATCTCGCGGCCCGCCGCGAGGGTGGCGGCGGCCAGCGCGAGCGCCGCGGCCCCGTTGTTGACCAGCAGCGCGCCGGTCGCGCCGGGCACGGCCGCGCGCAGCGCGGCGATCGCGTCCGCGCCCCGCCTGCCACGGCCGCCGGTCGTGAGGTCCAGCTCGACGTCGCAGGTGCCCGCGGCGGTCAGCAGCGCCTCGCGGGCGGCGGCGGAGAGCGGGGCGCGGCCGAGGTTGGTGTGGAGCAGCACGCCGGTCGCGTTGAGCACCGGGCGCAGCCCCGTGACGCCGCGGGGGAGGGTGCGGACGGCGGTGTCGACGACCTCGTCCGGCCGGATCTCGCCGCGCCGCGCGGCCGCCTGCGCCCGCCCGACGACCCCCTTGACGGTCTCCCTGCCGAGGCGCTCCACCGCCGCCGCGAGGGCGGGCTCGGCCAACACCGTGTCCGTCCGGGGGATGCTCCGCCGCAGATCCATCCGCCCACCGTACGGTGGAGATGTGACGGCCACCCAGTCGAGACGGCTCACCGAGTTCAGCCACGGCGCCGGCTGCGGCTGCAAGATCGGCCCCGGCGCGTTGGCCGAGGTCATGGCGCTGGTCGCGCCGACCGACCGGCCCGCGGACCTGCTCGTGGGGACCGAGACGGGGGACGACGCCGCGGTCTGGCGGCTCGACGCCGACCGCGCGCTGGTGGCCACCACGGACTTCTTCACCCCGGTGGTGGACGACCCGCGGACGTGGGGGCGGATCGCGGCGACGAACGCGGCGTCGGACGTCTACGCGATGGGCGGGCGGCCGCTGTTCGCGTTGAACCTGGTCGCCTGGCCCACCGAGGCGCTGCCGCCCGAGGTGCTCGCCGAGGTCCTCGAAGGCGGCGCGGACGCCGGCCGGGCCTGCGGGTTCGTGGTGGTCGGCGGGCACTCGATCGACGACCCGGAGCCCAAGTACGGCATGGCCGTCGTCGGCGAGGTGCACCCGGACCGGCTGCTCGTCAACACCGGGCTGCGGGCCGGGGACGCGCTGGTCCTGACCAAGCGGCTCGGGATCGGGATCGCGACCACCGCGGTGAAGCGGGGCACGGCCACGCCCGAGCTCGTGGCGGCCGCCGTCGAGTCCATGATCACGCCGAACGCCGCCGCGTCGGCCGCCGCGGTGGCCGCGGGCGCCACCGGCTGCACGGACGTGACCGGCTTCGGTCTGCTCGGCCACCTGCGGAAGATGGCGGCGGCGTCCGGTGTGGACGCCGGAGTGGACGTCGCCGCGGTGCCGCTGCTCGACGGGGTGCGCGCGCTCGCCGAGGCGGGCACCGTGCCCGGCGGGAGCATGCGCAACCGGGACTGGGTGGCCGAGGTCGTGGACCCGGTGGGCGCGGTGTCCGAGACCGACCTGCTGCTGCTCGCCGACGCGCAGACCTCCGGCGGGCTGCTCTTCGGCGCCGCCCCGCAGCGGGCGGCCCGTGCCGTCGAGGAGCTGGCCGCGCAGGGCGTGCCCGCCGCCGTGGTCGGGGAGGTCCGGCCGGGGACCGGTCGGATCACCGTCCGGCTGTAGGGCGCTGCGCGACCCTACCCGGTGGGCGCGGTGAGCTTGCTGACGTCCTCGAAGAGGCTGGGCATCATCGCCGAGACCGCGCCGACGATCACGCTGTCCCCGCTGGACAGGCTCGCCACGGCCCCCATCGCCATGCCCCGCACGCGCGCGCCCTCGGCCACCGCGTTGAACATCTCGGCCACGTCCAGCCAGGTGATCCCCGGGCGCAGGCGCAGCTCGTACCGCGCGCCCAACGCCTCGTAGGTCTGCGCCCACGCGGCGATCCAGGACTCGTAGCGGGCCTTGAGGAAGCGCTGCACGCGGGGATGGTTGGGGAGCGCGACCCACACGATCGTCTGCAGGCTCCACAGCGGGTCCCGCATGGTCGCGCTGATCACGGCCTCGGCGACGAAGCGGGCCAGATCGGGGAACGAGGTCTTCGGGGGGAGCTTTGTCGCGGCCGAGGCGAGCTGCGCCATCGTCTGTTCCCACGAGGCCGGCCGCATCAGGTAGGCGATCAGGTCCTCGGTGTAGCGGCTCTTGTACCGCCAGCGGTCCCGGAACATCCCCACGGTGAGCATCGCGGGCCGTTCCTCCTGCTCGGCGACCTGCGCGGCGCGTTCGATCAGCCGGGCCTGGGAGAGGCCCGCGAACAGCCGGGTGCCCGCGTCGTGCTCGTCCAGCAGATCCGGGCCGCGGTGGTCGAGCAGGTCGTCTCGCAGCAGCTGGAGACCGATCTCCAGGAAGGCCCTGGTCTCGGCGCTGTTCGCGATCTTCTCCCGGGTCGCCGGGCGTGCGTCCGCCGCGACGTTCGTCAGGACCGTGGAAAGGTCGTCTTCCTGCTGCATCGTCTCCCTCGAGGCCTCCAGACCGCCACCTCCAGACTACGACCTCCAGGTCTGGAGGTGCCAGGCTCGACCCGCCGACCCGGGGGCGTGGCGCGGGCGGCGGTGGCCTCGCCCCTGCCACCAATAGGGCTTGGACACGCTCCGTGAGCCGCCACGACAGTGGCCTCGACCAGGAGAACCCCCGCCTTCCGAAGAGGTCGAGTCCCATGATCGAGCGCGGCACCGGTCCCCAGCACGACGTCGGCCCCCTGGTGGCCGCGGCCGCCGCAGGCGACCAGCGCGCCTGGTCCTCCCTGGTGCGCCGCTTCGAGCCAGTGGTCCGGGGGGTGGCGCACGGGTACCGGCTCGACGAGCGGGACGTCCAGGACGTCGCCCAGGTCGTCTGGCTGCGGCTCTGGGAGAACGTCGGCTCGATCCGGGAGCCCCGCGCCGTCCCGGGCTGGATCGTCACCACGACCCGCCACGAGTGCGCCCGGGTGCTGCGGGGGCTGCGCCGGTTGGTCCCGGTCGGGGATGCGGCGGCGGACGCACCCGCCGAGGCCGCCGACCCGGACGACGGCCTGCTCCGCGCCGAGACCGCGGCCGCCGTGCGCCGCGGGCTGGCCGAGCTCAGCCCGACCCAGCGCAGGCTGCTCGAGCTGCTCGCCAGCGAGCCCGACCTGTCCTACCGGGAGATCGGCGGGCTGCTGAACATGCCCGTCGGGAGCATCGGCCCCACCCGGGCCCGCGGCCTCGCCCGCCTCGGCACCTCCCGTGCGGTCCTCGAGCTCGCCGTCTAGGAAGTCCAGGGAGCGAACACCGCCTTCCCGCCCGGGACGGCGGTGAGCTCCGGGCAGTGCCGCCGGACCACCTCGGCCATGCCGCCCCGCTCCACCCAGTCCAGTCCCAGCTCCGTGTACACCTCGGCGCGGTAGTCGACGGTCAGGAACCGGTCGCTCTGCAGCCGCCGGGAGGCCATGAGCAGGAACATCCGGAACGCGGTGTCGCTGAACCCGAACCCCTTCGGCGGCCGCTCCGCCAGCAGCCCGACGACGGTGTCCACCCGGTGGAGGTCCCCGTCGTAGAGCTCGTGCAGGGTCTGCGCCGTCTCGCGGTCCCCGCCGCACAGCTCGACGAAGTCCGCGACCGGCGGCAGGTGCAGGGCCTCCCGGAACGCGGTGTACCGCGGGACCCGGCGCATCCGCGGCCGCAGCACGTCCACCACGGCGAGGTCCACGTACTCGCCGTCCCGCTCGAACCGGCGCAGGCCCTCGGGGAAGTTGTGCAGCACCACGGCCCCCGGGTTCGCCCGGGCGAGGTCCCGCAGCACCGTGGGCAGGCCCAACTCGCGGTGCACGGTCTCGGTCGCGGCTCCCTGGAGCTGCGCGAACGTGTAGTCGGAGCCCCCCAGCACGAAGTCGTCGGGGATCAACGGGTGCATGCGGTAGACGGTCACGAACTCCTCGGTGAGGGCGAACGGCACGCGGTCGAACGCCGTCGTCGAGCCGGGGATGCCGTGCACGGCGTGCGGGTCGAGGAGGCTCAGCCCGACGCGGTTCGCCAGGTCCGCCTGCGCGCCACGCCAGTTGATGTTCAGCGCGGCGTCCGCCGCGTCCGTGCCGAGGATCGCGGGCGTCCACTCCACCGTGTGGATCTTGGCGATCAACGCCGAGACGACGAGCCTGCCGACCTCGTAGCGCCGGTCGGCCGACAGCGCGGGGTACTCGGCGGCGAGGGCCTCGCACACGGCGTTGTGCTCGCGGGCGAACAGGGTCTGCATGGCGGACAGGCCCAGCCACCAGCTCTCCCCGAACCCGGTCTCGGGCAGACCGGCCGCGTCCCGCGGCAGGTGGCCCGCCTCCAGGCGGAGCCTCCCGTCCTCGGCGCGCAGGGCCGCCGCGGCCTCGGGGGTGGCGCCGTAGATCTCCGAGGCGTCCCACCAGTGCGTGGTGGTGTTGCGGTCCGGGTCGGAGTCCCGGGCCAGCAGCATCGTGTCCGTGGGCTCCTCGCCCGGCCGGTTGCGCCAGCGGAGCTCCGGCGGGACGGGCAGCCGGATCGGGTCCGCGGCCGCGCGCCCGTGGTGGACCCAGTCGTGGACCTGGAACTGGATCCAGGCGGCGGCCAGCACGTTGAGCGAGGTGGCCGGGATGAACCGCTCCCGCCTGAGCACCCGCTCGGCGACCGTGACGGGATCGGGCTCCCGGTCCCGGCCGTCGTCGGAGGTGGCGGGCATGTTGCGGCCGAACAGGCTCGCCGCCGCGCCCATGCCGGGCTCGGCGAGGTCGTTGCACCGGCCGTCGAGGGTGCGGGAGTTCCGGTCCACGGGCTCGGGGGTGGGGGAGCGGGTCTCCACGCGCGTGGGCGCGCCCGGGTCCCGCAGGTTCTCCCGGCGCAGCCGATGCCGCAGCACCGCGAGGTTCAGCAGCGCCAACGGCGTGGGCAGCCGGTGCCACGGCACCCGCAGCCGCTCGTTGAGCAGCCCGAACACCCGCCCGACGACGGACAGCGCGACCACCTGCCGCACCGGTTCGTCC
>Ga0207641_10001369_pt1 | contig 24139 bp, 15 predicted proteins | sample KBSSwiS62_FD_184306 | JGI IMG/M metagenome (GOLD analysis project Ga0207641, IMG submission 184306) | Switchgrass rhizosphere microbial communities from Kellogg Biological Station, Michigan, USA - KBS Switchgrass S6-2 (SPAdes) (version 2) | ecosystem: Host-associated > Plants > Roots >... | reverse complement strand
AAACTTCGCTTACCTTAGCGAGTTTTGAGATTAATGCTTCATCACTCAGCAGTCGGTGCTTCACCTCGATCGACGCCTCGATCGATTGCGCTACCTGCTGTTCAAAATCACTGGTTCCCATGATTCAGTCTCCTAAATCCCGATTATCCTTTGAAAGCTGCTTCGTCTAGCTGGTCGCATATTGCTTGAGCCCGCGCATAATCCTCGGGTGTTCCAATGTCGATAAACAAACCCTTCTGTTCGAAAGCAAAGACTCCTTCTTCGAGCGCTGCTGGAAACACATCGCGTTCCAAGCTAGCCGACCCGTCAGGAATTCGCTCAAAGATGTCTTGGCCGAATACGTACACTCCGGCGTTGATGACGCCTGGTTTCTGGCTTCCCGTTTTCTCAGAGAATCCGATCACCCGTTGTTCAGCACCCACTCGAACTGTCCCGTAGCGCTCCGCATTCTCGACCGGAACAACCGCCATGGTGGCAATACCCTTTCGACTCCGGTGAAAGCGTAAGAGCTCTGCGAAATCTAATTGCAGGAAGGAATCGCCATTCATAACTACAAACTCGGGCTCAGCTTCAAGAAACGGACGGGCCAGTCTGAGGGCCCCAGCGGTCCCGAGCGGTTGCTGTTCTCTTGAATACTCAATCGACACATCCCAATCGCGGCCATCGCCGAACTGGTCCTCGATCTGGTCTGCCAAATAGCCAGAGCACATCACCAGACGCGTGAACGCCTGGTGGCGCAATTGCCTGACGAGCAACTCAAGAAAGGATTTTTTTCCAATCGACGCGAGTGGCTTGGGAGCAGAAGCAACGACGGAACGAAGGCGTGTGCCTCTGCCGCCCACGAGCAGTACAGCCTTAGGATTGAGTTCTACGCTATGCATTCGCAAGCATCCTCTGACGAGGTTCAATCCTCACATTACCCGGTCCCAGTATTCAATCATTGCTTTGAGCGTTTGATCGAGCGAGCGCACTGGCTTCCATCCCGTATGTTTGCGTAGTTTTTCAGTACTACCAAAAATGATTTTTTCGTCCGATGGGCGCATCAAGTGCTCGGCTTGGCGAATTTCAGCTTTGACCCTGGAAAGGCGAATCGCAGTTCGCAGCAGGTCGCCGATCTGATGAGTGCCAGAAGCGCACAGGTTGTAAACCTCGCCGCGCTTACCTTTCATGGCTGCGAGATAGAAACCGCGCACCGTGTCATGGACGTCCAGAAACGCACGACGAGGAGTAAGGTTCCCGACCTCCAGGATCGGCGATTGCAGTCCTTTCTTGATGCGGATAATGCGTCGCACAAAATCGGAAGGAGCATCATCGGTTTTACCGGGACCCGTAGTGTTAAAGAGCCGCACATTTACGGCCGGAATGCCATAGTCCATGAAGTACTGGCGAGCGATGAGGTCGAGGCAGACTTTGCTGATGCCGTAAGGATGCAAAGGTTTTAAGGGCTGCTCTTCCTTCACGGGGATAGCCGAGGCAGGCACATTTCCATATTCTGCACTCGAGCAAGCAGACACAATCACCGGTCGACGTTTCATGTGACGAATCGCTTCGAACACATGGAGAGAACCCATGATGTTGGATTCGAATGTGCCCACCGGATCCGCCCACGATACTGTCGGAAGACTCTGCGCGCCCAAGTGAAAAACATGGGTGGGCTGGTACGCATTGAACAGATGCTCGACTTGTTGCCCATTGCGAAGGTCGCACTGAACGAACTGGAGATTCGGCAATTTAGGCCGTGGATCGTGCCGGTGAGACTGGTGCGATCCGATTACATTCCAGCCTTTGCTTTGCAGAAACTTAACTAAATAAGACCCAATGAATCCCTCGGAACCGGTAACGATAGCTGTCTTTTTCATGGAGTGATTTAACTGTTTCTCTTAAGCGCAAAACCTGACTGTTTAACTCTCTGACTCACGACCATCAACCAATGTGCGGATAAACAATTTTTCCCGCCAAAGCAAACGCGCGCTCCGGCAGAAAATAGCAGAGTTGCCCCACTGCTTTCGTGCTCCAGGCAGCGGTCAGGCTTTGTTTCCCTTTTGGATAGCGATAATAGGTTAGCGTCGTTCTTCGTGTACCAAATCGATCCTTAAATGCCATCAGACTTTCCTGGTCGAGATCCGACCGGCCGAAGTCGAGCGTCTTCATCCCTTGCGACTTGCTCTCATCGATCAGCCGCCAAAACAGAAATGGCATCGCGCCAAAGTTGTGAAATCGGCGATCGGAACAGCCATACTTGTAAACGACTGTGGTCTTGTGTCGCAGCGTGAGGATCGCAGCAACCGGTGTCGTATTCTTACGTCCCACCCTGATTTCAAGGCTGTCTCCCATGCACGCAACCAGATTTTCGAACCAGGCCAGCGGCTGCGGCAGCAATCGATGGCGGCGGCGAGTCTTCAACAGCAGCCGATAGAAGTCGCAGAGATTCTTGCTTGAGGCGCCGACGTCGTAAGTGATTTGCTCCTTGGCTGCCCGCTGAATCCGTCTCTGGATGGAATCCCTGTGCAGCCGGGCAAAAACCTCTTCCAAGCTCGGCTCAAGGTCCAGTTCGTGAAATGCGTATGTTCGGCTCGGCTCGAGACCACCCCCTTGAATTCCATTGAGCGGGCGAATCTCCACGTATTTCAAACCTTTTTGATCGCGCTCCTCTCGCAACCAACTTCCGAATTCCTGGAAGACCTCAGGTTCGTTCACGAGGGGCTCGCAGTGATCCGCGAAAGGAAGGGAGACCAGGCGATTACCGACGATCGGACTTCGCATCCGACAAAAAACGATGCTATCGGCAAGAGGCTGATTTGGTGGAGAGACCGTCAGTACAATCGGCTCGTAGTTATAGGTGCGAGAGAGGGCCTCGAGCCAACCGCGCTGGTGAAACGCAGACGAGCTTGGGTGACGATCGACCAGATCGTCCCAGCGCGTGTCCGCCAGCGGGTTCGCGACATACAAAGTCAATCAATCGCCACTTCAAGTGCGCTGGGCATAGACAACCGAACGCTCTTCCACAACAGATTTGTCGTAAACCTCTTCAGGTTCGTAAACCACAACGTGGCTGCCTTTATTTGAAAATCCAAATGGAACGCAGAGTAGGTTCTTCAGCTTTGCCCTCAGCTCTTTTCGGCGCTCCGACGGAACGTAGAACAGCATGAAACCGCCGCCGCCCGCTCCCAGGAGCTTCCCGCCGAGTGCCCCACCCTGCAGTCCTGCTTCGTAAATCTCATCGATGTTGGCATTCGAAATCTTGTTGGTTAATGTTCTCTTGATTTGCCAGCTTTCGTGCATCAGTCGACCAAAGTCATCCAATGAGCGCTTCGGATCAGTTACGATCATCTCTGCCGCGTTTGTCAACTGAAGCATCATATTTAGTTCGTTCTTCTTGTGCGGCGTAATCTTCATCTGCTCGCACGCAATCTCTGAAGCAGTACGCGAGAAACCGGTAAAGAACAACGCAAGGTTTTGCTCCAACTCGGCAAGCCGTTCCTGGCCGAGTACGCGCCTCACTTCGATACTGCCGTCGGTATTGAAATTGATTCGGTTGAAGCCGCCGTAGGCCGCGCTCACCTGGTCCTGTGAGCCCACCGCTTCCTCGATCAAGTCTTGCTCAACGTGGATTGCGTCGGTGGCAAGACCATGCTTGTCACGCATTTTCTCTTTCAGTCCATAGAGGCCCAGCAAGAGACCCACTGTAAACGCTGAGCTCGTTCCCAGGCCCGTGCGTGCTGGTAAATCAGCGACGTGATGTATCTCTACACCCTCTTCCATCCCCATGAACCGCAAACACTCGCGGACCGAAGGATGTTCGATCTGACCGTTCTTGACAACGCTTTCAACGCGCGAGTATGAGACCCGGCTGTGATGCTCGAAGAACGGCGGCAAATGTCGCACCGTGATGTAGCAACGCTTGTTGATGGCGGTCGAGAGGACAGAACCACCATGTTCGCGGTACCAGACGGGGTAATCGGTGCCGCCCCCAAAAAAAGAAATTCGAAGTGGAGTGCTGGTAATGATCATATATTTGGGCTCGGACGCAATTAATTATCCTGCTTTAGGCTTGTGTCGCTACTGATCGCAGGCGGCTGTGGCACTATACGAGTTTCACGTGGCCTTTGCACCGATGACTAGCTTGCTCGTTTGCTCCTGACTAATGACTTGCGAGTTTTTTTTCGTGCGACCTACGTCGTCTGCAACGGTGTGCCGGCTCCACTCAATCCTGTAAGGTTTTCGTACCCAGGTGCGCGGCGCTTGGCTCCTCACGATTCAGACCACTCCACGTGGATGGCCATTGCAACAAATTGGCATATACACGCATCGTTTCTTGGGCAACCAAGTCCCAAGAATGTCGCTCAGTCACGTAATCTCGTATCTGCCGGCGCCGATTGTCCAAATCAGCGTAAAGATCGCTGGCGAAGTATCTTTCGACAACACGCGCCAGGTGAGCTGGATCGTCGGGTTTGAACACAAACCCCGTCTTGCCTTCCACGATGTCTTCCTTCAAAGACCCCACGTCGGATGCGAGAACGGGCAGGCCAAAACTGTGCCCTAGAAACAGGACGCCGCTCTGGTAGATCTCCCTGTAAGGCAACACTAAGACGTCGGCCCCTTTAAAATAAACCTCTGTCTCGTCGTCCGGGATGTAATCCGGCCGCAGCCGTATGCGTCCCGTCTCCACATCATCCCGAATATCCTCACGGATTGCCGCCCAGTATTTCTCACAGTGCTTTGGCCTGCCCGCGATAATCAGACGATAATCGTCATGGTCCGCTGCCAAACTGCGAAAGGCCGCAACAAGTTGCTCGAGACCCTTGTAAGGCGCGATGTTGCCGAAGAATAGCAGCACCTTTTCATTCGGCCGAACTCCCAATCGTTGCTTCGCTTCAGAGGGCGTTAGCTGCGTGTTGGGAACAGCGTTATTGATCCCGAATGGAATAACGCTGACGCGACTTCCGGGCGTACCGAACTCGTCGATCAGCTCACGCCGCATTTTTACCGTGTGTACGAAGATATGGTCCGCAAGACGATATTGGATTTTGAGCGTTAGACGATTAAATGGGGAGTCGGTAGAGTCCCGCCTGCCCGCATTGACGTTGTGCGCGGTGATAACAATCCTCTTTCCCAATAACTTGTAGTACTGCGTTAGGAGAGTCCTGTCGAAGGACTCAAACTTGTTATTCCACAGGATATGAAAGATGGATGGCCGGGCTGTAGTAGCGTATCGAATCAACTTGACGTAGTACGCCAAGACCCTGAAGACCTTTCTCATGAAGCTAGCATTCGGCTGCTGATCGCCTCGGAGGTTGAGAAAGGAAACAGCGGGACTCCCATGAAACTCAGGACATTCCAGCTCGTCGTTTCCAATCAGGTCCAGAACGGCGCCCTTGGCCATGATCGCCGTAGACAAGCCGAACGCATACGGTCGATCAGCACCCCCGGTCAGCACCGCCACCTCGATCTTGGGAGGCTCTTGATTCAATGCATTTCCCCTGTACCTAAATATCTCAGTCTTTCCAGCACATTCCGAATCGGCATCAGAAATCACGGCCCATCTTGAACGCTCGCATCATTCTTTTCCAAAACGAAGGCTCTCGCTTCCACGACGTGACTCAAGGGTGTAAGCGAGCTTGTCACACTGCCTTGCCAAGGATGCCTTCACTTGAGGAAGAGCTCGCTGAGCCCATTTAGCGGTCTTCCAACCGAAGACCGGCTTCATCCAAGCATATTTCCAGCGCAAACGCGGCTCCTCCAAATGTCCATGAAGCTGCTCAGCAAGCCCCTGCAATTCCGCGACAATATCCGGTCGTTCCGGATAGAAATTCTCGTACCACGTCTGCAGGTAGTTCAAACAAGCCTTTCTGGCACGATCACTGTCCTCCAGCGACTTCAAATACTGGGCGTGTAATTTCATGGAGACGAGCAGCGCGTCTTTTTTTCGGTCGGACGCACCGACGCGGCTTAGTCGTCCAGAAGTGGTAATTCTGTAGAAAACCCGTGCTTCCGGAACAAAGCGCGTCCCCTTGGAGGCGAGAAGAACGCGGCAAAAGTATTCGCCATCGTCATCACTCAGGAGGCGTGTGTCCCACGGTCCTGCTGCATCGACCAATTCCCTGCTCGTTAGCCAAGTCGCAGTCTGCATGTGCAGATTTTCGCCCATCTTCGTTAAAAGCCATTCGACCGGTGAGAGGTCCTGCCATAGTGATGTAGGCACAAAGCGGGCATTCTGAGAGCGATAGTTGAAGTACGCCCAAGAACAAGACGCGAGGGTCTTATGGTTGTCCATAGCTTCGAGTGCTATGAGCTGCTGCTCGATCTTGTCCGGGGCTAGGAGGTCGTCCGCATCAAGCCACTGAATGTAATCCCCTTGGCTGAGGCGCAAAGCATGATTACGGGCCGCCGCAGCCCCCTGGTTCGCGGTAGAAACGACCTGTACCTGCTTGGAGGCAAACCGCGCGGCCGCTTGCACCGTATGATCACGGGAACCGTCATCCACAACGATAATCTCCTTGCGGGCCCACGTTTGTCCAATTGCGGACTGGAGCGTCTCGGCGATCCACTGTTCAGCGTTATGAGCAGGAATGAGAATCGAGACCAGCGGTTTCATGGCAGGGTGTTCCTAGTAGAGAATCGCATATGGGGTATCTTCCGTCAGCCTATATGTGCCAATTTTCAGCACTTTGGGCACCTAGTCAGAGAGCTGACCGGACGTTGGCGGTGGACAATCGCGCGATGCACTTTCGTGCGTGGAGATTGGGCCTCCTCCCGAATAGCAAGCCCGACTAGCTAATCGCGAAACTCATTCTTGTTAAATGAGTCGGAGGAACCGGGAGACCGATCTCCTTTGTCTGGCGAGGCCGGCCAATACCGGCCCCGAATGGGAATACGACGGAATCCCCTTTAGCGGCCGCCGAACCGGTCAAGCACATTCGTAGTCGCTTTCTGTAGGCGACTATCGACAGTATTCACGCTTCCCTCGGGGTAGAAGTTGTCCAATGACCAACCCCAACCCATCGTTCCAGATGCGAACACCCAAGCGCCGCTCGGAGCTTGATAGATCGACGAGTTGGCGTGTTCCGCGCCGTGGGAACCGGTGTAAGGCGAGTTCGACAGCATCGTATACGTGCCCGGTATCGCGTTCGGCAACGCTTCACCATCAACCTGACGATCGGCTTCGTACCAAACAATGCCCGGTATCACGGTGCCGTCCACTAATCCCGTGCCAGCATAAACCCAGTTGGCACTGTTGGTAACGACGTAGGGCGCCGTACCACTGTTTGGACCGTCAGTGAACTCAACTCCAGCTAAAACCTGCTCTGGACGATTCACGACAGCGTCGCGCCAGTTGACGGTCTTCAGATTTGGATCGGCGTTGGGATCGAGGTTGACGTCTTTATAGCAGACCATAACGCGGTTCGCTGCGCCAGCGGCCGAAGCTTCGAAGCGCACTTGCCAGAACACCGAATTTGCGCCAAAGAACGCGAGGTTGACCCCGCCATCACGGGCGGATGCCGCCGCGTCATACATGGGTTTCGACCAGTACTCGTCGTGCGGCACCGAGAGGAACCCGCGGAAGCTCAAAAGGCGTCCTCCGTTCTCGTGCGTGTCTACGTCTGTGGAGTAGGTAACATCATATCCCGACTTCTCCAACCAGCGAAGGAAGTTTATCTCCGACAGCCAGATGAAAGTGCCCGCGCCGTCATCCGCGTACGGCCGGTCGAATGAAACCTTCACTGCTCTTGCGGTTCCCGCGATCGTGTTCGCACCAAAGCTGTTGATCTCATACAAGCTCTTTCCGGTCGCGCTGTCATTCGGATAGTCGTTGTATGCTTGATAAGTGTTCACCGATTGCTGATACAGCAAAGCGGCTATTCGGCTGTCGTCGCGAACCGTAAAGATGATGTAGTTGTAGAACCCCTGGGCATTCTTCAAGACCGCGAGGTAGATACCGCTGGTCCAACCATCCTGGGTGGCTAGCGTGTAACCGACTGACCAGTTGCACGAGATCATGCCCGTGGACGTGTCCATCGGGCACCTGGTTTCCGGCGCGCCGTTCAGAGGTCCGATGTGCTGCATGAGACGGCCACCCAAACCTCCGTACCATCCCATCCGGTAAACATCAATGGTATAGGTCTGAGCTGGATTTACGCTCACATGGAACGCAATGTTTTCACCCTTATTGACGCTCGTGGCAGACGCATACCCCTTAATTTGCCCAGCGGTATCGTTCGCGTATGGACGCCCGTAGAGATCTCCGAGCTGCCACGCATTCGACCCGGGCAACTGATTCTCGATAACCACTGGATTGCTAGCAGCACTCGAGGTCGAAGCAGTCGCAACATTCGAGTACCCGCTTAGATTGCCGGCAGCATCTACGGCCCGTGCGCGGTAACTGAAACTGGTTGATGTAAGAAGCCCAGTATCCGCTAACCCGGTGCCTATTGGCGTGGCGACCTGCACGAAATTGCTGCAGCCTGCGCCTTGGCAACGCTCCACGCGATAGCCAGTCACGGCGACGTTATCTGTTGAGGCAGCCCATGCGAGGTTGATCTGCGTACCAAGCGCAGTTGCCGTCAAGCCCGAAGGATTGGTTGGAGGAACCGTATCCGGCGGTGGCGGCGGACTGCCGGCTGCGCGGAACGCTACCATTTGCATGACCCACTGCCCGGAGTTCAAGGTAGCCGTTGCCGAGTAGCTGCCTGTTGCCGTCACCATCCGGTCTTCAGCGATATTCCCATCCGGACTGATAATGCGGCTCGTGAATCCTGAACCAGCGGCCGTGCTCACTGTCGCAACAACGTTCGTCGCGAACAGTAAGTCGACGGCGTTCGTTGTGGCCACTGCCGGTGTGCTACTCGTGGATCCATTGCCAATCGCCTGAGCCGTCACATCCACCGGCGTGTTCAGATCCACGCCGCTGTATTCCAGAATGCGAATATCGGGAAACGCCGCAGCGCCATCAAACATCACCGTAACCGTGTTGGCGCCCGCGGCAGCCGCGACGATATTTTTCGCGAAGAAGACCGTCTGGCTCAAACCAGCGGCAGAGTTGATCGTCGGGCCGACTGCCGGCGTGTACACGTTGCCCTTGCTATCCGTCACCGATTGCACGGACTGTACCGTGTCTCCCCAGCCTACGACTACGACATTCAGGTTGCCGGCAGACTGCGCGCTTGGATAGGCAACGGCGACGCTGCTCTGGGCTGAGTGTGGCGCACCGTCTTTGACTTGAACAAAGGTGATCGTTCCGCTCGAGACAAAGGTTGTAGTGGTGGCGGTTCCCGAATCTGCACCCTGATTGCCAGCAGCATCGATGGCCCGCACGCGATAGCTATAACTGGTGGCGCCGGCCAATCCTGTGTCGCTGACGCTCGTTCCCGTCGGCGTCAGTACTTGAGCAAAATTCGAACAACCGGGACCTTGGCATCGCTCAACTTGGTAGCCGGTGACACCAATGTTGTCGGTCGAAGCCGTCCATGCAAGATTGATTTGCGACGTACTCACCGCTGTAGCCGTCAAATTCGAGGGCGCAGTCGGTGGCACCGTATCAGCCGTCGGTGTCGCTGTCGCTGTGTTGGAGTAGCCGCTCAGGTTGCCGGCTGCGTCTGTGGCGCGAACCCGATAGCTGTAACTGGTACCCGAAGTCAAACTCGTATCGCTGACAGTCGTTCCCGTCGGTGCGAACACCTGCACGAAATTACTGCAACCCGCATCCTGACATCGCTCGACTTGATAGCCAGTCACACCGACGTTATCGGTTGACGCGGTCCAAGCAAGATTGATCTGGGTGCCGTTGATCGCTGTTGCTGTCAACGTTCCGGGTGCGCTCGGGGGTGCCGTATCGGGCGCAGCCTGCGTAGTAGCGGACATCGTGGCTGAATATCCGCTTAGATTTCCCGCGGCATCGGCAGCTCGTACACGATAAACATATGTCGTGGCAGCCGTCAGCCCTGTATCGTTGACGCTGGTTCCCGCGGGAGTCAATACCTGCACAAAGGTGGTGCAGCCGACACCTTGGCATCGCTCGACGCGATACTGCGTGACGCCCACATTGTCCGTTGAAGCAGTCCAGCTCAGATTGATTTGGCTCGTACCAGCTGCGGCTGCAGTTAAGCCGCTCGGTGCTGTTGGCGCTGCGGTGTCAAGCGTGCTCGCCGATGCTACGCTCGAATACTGGCTTAGATTCCCCGCAGCATCTACTGCACGCACCCGATAGCTGTAATTCGTACCGTTCGTCAGGCCAGTGTTGTTTACGCTCGTTCCTGTCGGCGTGAGGACCTGTGTGAAGGTTGTGCATCCGGCGCCTTGGCACCGCTCCACGCGATAACCGGTCACGCCAACGTTGTCAGTCGAGGCCGTCCACGCCAAGTTGATCTGTGTGCCGCTGACAGCTGTTGCCGTGAAGTTTGTCGGGGCGGTCGGCGGAGTCGCGTCTGTGGCAGTCCCCGTCGTCACATTGACCGTGCTCGAATACGAGCTGAGATTTCCCGCCGCATCTGCCGCACGCACGCGGTAGCGATAAAGCGTGCCGGCCGTTAGTCCAGTATCCGTCGCGCTATTCACGGTTGGCGTGAGCACCTGAGTGAACGTGGTACAACCAGACCCCTGGCAACGTTCCACACGATATTGCGCGATGCCAACGTTGTCGGTAGATGCTGTCCAAGCCAGATTGACCTGCGTGCTGCCAGCTGCAGTAGCAGTGAGGCCGGATGGGGCTGTGGGTGCTGCAGTATCAAGGGTGGAGACGGAAGCCACATTTGAGTAAGCACTCGGGTTGCCGGCCGCATCGACTGCCAGCACTCGGTAGCTATAGTTCGCACCGTTTGTGAGCCCGGTATTGCTGATGCTCGTCCCCGTCGATGTCAACACCTGCACAAAGTTCGAGCATCCCGCCCCTTGGCATCGCTCTATCCGATATTGCGCAATGCCGATATTGTCGGTCGATGCTGCCCATGCCAAATTGATTTGTGTTCCGCTGGCTGCCGTTGCCGATAAGCTCGAGGGCGCGGTTGGCGGAATCGTATCGGGCGCGGGCGTCGTGGCCGTTGCGGTATTGGAATAGCCACCGAGGTTGCCGGCTCCGTCTACGGCTCTTACGCGATAGTTGTACGTCGTTCCTGTCACCACCCCGGTATCACTAACACCCGTGCCGGTTGGCGTCAGGATTTGCGTGAAATTCGTACACACTGAACCTTGACATCGCTCCACTTGATATCCCGCTACGCCGATGTTGTCAGTGGATGCCGTCCATGCAAGGTTGACTTGCGTAGCACTGATCGGAGTTGCCGTTAGGCTGCCAGGTGCGCTTGGAGGCGTCGAATCAGGCACGCTTCCTGCGGCTCGAAACGCCACCATTTGCGCGACCCATTGTCCGGTCGCGAGTCCTGCGGTCGCGGTGTAGCTCCCGATCGCCGAAACCATTCGGTCCTCAACGATATTTCCATCTGGTGTGATGAGCCTGCTGGTGAATCCAGTGCCTGCACCCGTGTTCACCGTGGAAACTACATTGGTCGCAAAGAGCATGTCGGTGGCGTTCGTCGTCGTCACCGCAGCGGTTGTGCTGGTGTTGCCGCTCCCAGTGCCGACAGCCGTAACGTCAACAGGTGCACCGGTATCAACTCCGTTGTATTCGAGGACCCGAACATCAGGAAATACGGCAGCGCCATCGAAGATAACGGTGACAGTGTTGCTTGCTGCTGTGGCGGCTGCGATGTTCTTCGCGTAATAGATCGTCTGAGTGATTGCACCGGCGGTGTTCACGGTGCGTCCGATGACCTGCGTGTACGCGTTGCCCTTGGTATCGGTAACCGACGTGACATTTCGAGTGGTGTCGCCCCAGCCTATTACTACAATATTTAGATTGCCCGCTGACTGTGCAGCTGTGTAAGTGACGGCGACCGTGCTCTGAGACGTCTGAGGGGTGGCGGAATTGACTTGCACGAAATTGATTGCCGCCGACGCTGCGGGAGGCAGCACCAGCGCTCCAGCAATGGCCAGAAAAGCCAGTAACAGAACGTTCAGGAATCCGTGCGCTCCATTAAGTTGTGCAGTCATATCTCCCCCGTCGGGAGCCACCATTCCGGGCTCCCGGGATCGCTCGCCGAATTTCCGGCCTAACACAATCCTGTGGCAAACCTGCGATTGCCATGACGCCGCCCCAGATGATCGTTACAAAAAATGAATGGAAACGTCTCACTGGAGGTTTTCTAGTCGTGCGTTGCGATTCGGGGGAATACCGGCCAACGAGCTGCTTGATTGCTGCTAACAGTACCGGGGAAGTACGGTCGAGAATGATAGCGCGATCGGTGCCACCCGTCACGCACAAACAGCGGAAAGGCTGAAATTTGCGCTCTATACTGCCCGCACTTGCACCCGCATGGTTTTACCTACGTCGTGTACTGCAGAAGGCCTGATGGCCCATTTGAGTACATTTGTGGACCCATGGATGAACTAACGAGTATCTGTCGCCTGGACTGCATCCGCCCATTTTTCAGCATTTTAGGTAACTATTGGTCCGCCCTGAGGAACGGGGCGTTTGAGCAACCGAGCGATGAACTTCCGTGCGTGGACTTTGGTGTCCTGCCTAGGCAATACTCGTCTCTAGGCAATACTCTTCGGTCATAGATTGCGAAAATACGGTTTTGCCTGAGAGGAATTCCCCCATGAACATGCCGGCAAAATGCCTAAAATGCCTGTCATTCATACTTCTCTTGATTACTCTTTTCGGCGCAACGGCGGCGCGCGCCGCCAACCACCCAGCAGCCTCGTGTTCGCAAAGCGCCGTTCAAGCGGCAGTCAGTGCAGCGAGTCCCGGAGACACCGTCACAGTTCCTGCTGGAACGTGCAGTTGGTCTAGTCCCATGGCTGTTAACGGCATTACATTGCAAGGTGCCGGAAAGTCGACCGCTGGCACGGTTATTACCTCGGACAACGCCTTTGCGATCACTAAGCACGCAACGCAAGTTTCACGCGTAAGTGGATTTCGGTTTACGTCTGGAGGGCAGCACGGCTCCGTTAGCGGAGCCGCTTCCGCTCGGGCTTTTGTCATCGACAATTGCTATTTCTTTAGTTCCGGTGGTGGTGACGTTCCATTCGTCAGACTCTCCGTTAATGGGGGCTTACTTCACCACAACGATTTCTTTATGAATCCATCAACCGCCGGCGGCCCTGATACGTTTCCGATACATGCTGGTGAAACGTGGTCGCAAGCGACAACTATGGGCACGGCGGATACCCAAGGGCCTAGTGGTGGGGAACGCAATCTCTACTTCGAGGACAACACATTCTCGAACATATTGGAAACCGCCCCTGATGGAGACGTTGGAGTTCGTTTAGTCCTCCGACACAACCATTACATCGATTCCAGCATTGTGTTCCATAGCGGTGGCAATGGCGTAGTGAATGATACGTCCCTTGATGGGACGCGGCAGTTTGAAATCTACAACAACACGTTTAGTCGGGTGAATGCCACCGGCGACAATGTTAACAAGTGGGTTTGGGTACGCGGGGGTTCGGGCGTTATAGCTAACAATGTGATGGATATTGTTGAGACCCCCGAGTGGTCCAATAAGATGCAAATTCTGCTCAGCATTGGAACCTGTCCCTCTTATCCTGTGAAATATCAGATCGGGCAGACTAACGTTCCTGCGCAAAGCCCTCCGCCACAGCCCTTGCTGATCTTCGGGAACACCGGGGCCGGAGCTACGCACGATGATTTCATTAGGATCAGTGGAGAAAACGGCGGTGGAATGACCTGCGGTAACCCCAACAGCTTCATTCAAGCCGGTCGAGACTACATGACTTCGAACACGTGGGGCTGGGCGCCGTTCAAGTATCCGCATCCGCTCAGCGATTCCACGGGTGGAGGTACGGGAACGGGACCTGCTCCTCCCACCGCCGTTCAGGCCGTGGCCAGGTGATTCGCTCCTTTGGCCATAGGAGTTCTTGATAATTCTCCGTCGTCTCTTTCTCCGCCGTCAATGAAGAGACGATGGAGGAGCTCAAGAGTAAGTGCCTTGTGCAACTCGTTGGTGTAATTTCGATCTCCCTTGAGATGGCCGCGCACGATTGCCTCAAGTCCCTTGCGCTCAATATAAGGTCTGCTCAGACTTCTGCAGTCAAGTAAAGTCTCCCGAACATAGCTGGCGAGTGCATCCCGGTACCACACTCGGAAGTGGAACACCTTGTGTCTGCCAAGAAACAAGTGCTCTAGACGCAGCGGCGAATATCTATCCAACCGAGCCAGCCACTGCGGCATCCCCATATCTGACGCGTACTCCGCCTTAAATTGGAATTCGAGAAGTGCCTTTCGTACCGCTTGCTGCGCAGGTCCCCCGTTTCCTACCAGCCCTCGATCGGTTGGGATGCGCAGTAAGCCTGGGTTGCCATCCTTGATTAAACGAAGGGAAACCTCATTACTCGCGAGTGCAGCCAACGGCGAACGAAAGACCGTTCGTACAAAATCGTTATCCAGGAACGGAGACCGCATACAGAGCTGGGTCTGCTCCAGCGCCAACACGCCATACTGATGCCAGGGAGCTTGCTGAAAAGCCGCAAACGAGACTGGGTGCGTGAACGAAACTTTTGCATAGGTTGCCCACGCTCGATCGACGTGTGTCTGGAACTCCGTGCAGAACAGGCCTTTCAAGGGCTGGGGTTTGAAAGACGTCACATGCCGCAGAATCTCCCCACCATAATTGCCTGTCATTCGAACCGGCGCAATCTCACGCGCCAGCTCGTTCAGATAGAGGTCCGGTGCTCGCCCCACTTCTACACAGCCGTCACTAAGAAAGACGGTACGTTCGGCATAGCGCGAAAACTCCCGCAAAAACACTTGATCAGCGGCGATCACCTGATGGGGCTGTCCGCAGAACTGCGCCACATGCCGCGAGACGTGAACGTCATGATTCTCGCGAAACATGCTGCCAAAGGTGTAACAAGGCAATGCACCCGGATCAGACTTGTGGCATGCCAAGATCATGCGGGTATCTAGTCCACCCGTGAGGGACATCGCAATTTGCTGGTCGCCGCGGAAGTAACGAGGAAGGTTCTGTGTAAAGACACCCCGCAATTCCTCGTAATACACTTCCGGATCCGATGTCTCCTGCTCTTCCCAATCTTTCGGGTCGAAATAGCTGTGTTTGCTCTTCAGACCTCCGTTTTGAAACACCCATGCCGACGCCGGCGGCAACACGTGAACGTCTTTGAACAGCGTCCGGTTCTCCAACACGGCACCGCAAGCGACGAATTCTCCCAGCCCTTGAGGATCAATTGTGCGAAGTTCGGATCGCACTGCCAAAATTGCCTTGGCTTCGGCAGCAAAGTAGAAGGTGCTCTCCGACTCGTGGTAATAGAGCCGATGCATTCCATAACGGTCGTTGAATAGGATCGCAGATCCGCGACGCTGGTCCACCAGAAGCCCGTGAAATCTTCCGTTTAGTCCTGAGAGAAAGGATGCATCTTCTTCGTACAGGTGAACTAGGTACGATAGTCCGTCGGCGGACAACTCGTGACCTCTCTGGCTTAGGCGTTGGGCCATCCCCGGCTCAGGGAACTCTTCTCCGGAAAACCCGAGCACCACATCGCCTCGCTCGTTTCGCAACGGCATTTCGTCACACTGATCCAGTCGCCGGGTCCACCCCAAATAAATGCCCAATGACTCGTCAATCCACGTTCCGGTCACATAGAAGGGCTCGTGGCGAAGGGTCTCCATCATCCGAACAAATTGAGGAGCAGATTTCTCGCGAGGCAAACTGGTAATGAGTCCTACGATTCCAGGCATTTTGATTTTTTAGAAAGAATCCTTTGCAATCTTACGTTCGTACCAGTGATTTCTTAGCCTCACGGCTCTCGCCACTAATGACTGCGGCAATGCGTGCCTCAGGCCACGATGGAGCCCGAGGCTTAGAGCAACCTTCCCTCTGTTAGTCAAAGGAATATAGTATCGAGGCACTAGAACTTTCTCGAAACCGCTGCGCCTTTTAAACTCTGTAAGCGAACTGCTGGGATCGCTATAAACGTAGTTGCAATACACCAAATAAGACATTTTCGTCTCTTCACAAAACTCAACAGCCTTTGCGAGCAGAGCATTTGTCGGTCTTTTATCGAAATGGTGAACCTTCGAAAGAATCTGAATAATATGTGCAGTACGGTTGACGTACGTGATTCGAATGTATCCGATCAATTCATTCTGATAATACGCCCCTAAGAATGCATTTCGATCTGCATAGGTTGAGTGCTCCTCCTTCACGGCCTCAAAGCTTTTGTGGAAGTGCCAAAAAGGCTTCCCCTGGCGAACTGGCGTCTCATTGTTGATATTTACAATGCCTCTAACAAGTGTGTCATCGAGTTCGATCACTTTCACGACAATCCCGCTTTTGGCTGCCTTTCGAACAGCTCTTCGCACGCTGGGCTCAATGCGATGATCCCACCAGTTCGCATAAGTTGTGATTGGAATGACGGCGAGGTTGTCCCACTCGGTGTGGTAGTTGTATCTCGGAGCCGTGTCAGGCAGCCTCTGTCCAAAAGTGAACAGGTCGGGGCTCAGTTGGCTTGCACTTAAGCGCTGGGTGAACGATTCGGGAGTAGCGACCGTTTCGCCTTCCAAAAGGTCCTCGTCACGGACAGTAGCAGTTTTGAGCCACCTGCCAGTGACCACCAACGTTCGGCCGTCAATCTCGACCGATGGAACTAGCACGGTCTCGCCTTTCACACCAATAGCAGTTACCCCGAGATTGGCATTCCGCTGGCCAGTTTGCGAAGGTTTTTCAGAAGTCATGACATCATGCTGGTCACTAGGACTCATATGTTAGAACTCGTCTCAGCGGTTGGCTGAACGTATTGTCTCTTTTCTTATAAAGAAAGTGCAGGAGGTGCGCATTCGAGGGTGATGAGAGCTCAGCAATGCCCAGTGCCAGCGATCAGAATTCAGTTAGAACCGGGTTTCTTCGCTTCGATCACGAACGCTTCGATATTGTTCCACTGTTGCGTGCCGTTCAGGTCTCCGTGGCCTTCTATTTTCTGCAATTCCGGATCATCAGACTCGAGCGGGAAAAAGAATCGCAGGTCCGTAAAGCCGTTGTCGAGGAGAGCATGTGAGAGCGTAGTCTTATCGTAGAGGAATTGATGGCCCCACGCACGAAAACCCATGTTAAGGATAAAGACTCCGAGATTGGGATCGTCGGCGAAATCAGAAAGACCGAAACGCTTTGCAAACCACCGTTGGTACGCGCGGAGTTCGGGGTCGGCCGGCTCGCCATATAGTTGGAGGGAGATGGCCAGGTTTGGGGTAGATGTGCGGAGGGTGCCACCCGGCTTAAGGACGCGGATGCATTCCGAGAGCATTAATTGGGCCTGCTCGTAATCAATGTGCTCGATCATGTGCTCAGAAAAGACGTAGTCGATGCTGTCACTCGGAAGCGGGAATCGGCGTGTCGCATCCAGATATACCAAGCCCGGCCGGTCAACAGAAAGATCAGTATTCAGCCAGCCGGGAAGAAGATTTCCACTTGCTCCCAGGTGCAATTTCCGCAGCGACTGTTTTCGAAAATATGCACCGATTTTGAAAGGACGAATCGCACACCAGAAAAACACGTTGACATCCCTAATAACGCCGCGGAAAACGCTTGGGAGAGCGACTAACAGCGCCGACAGCTTAAGTCGCTGCTTCAGCCGGCTTTTCAGCTGCTGCTTGCGTTGCGGTCGTTGGACTGGCCTCCTTAGGGGAGGAGCAGGAGTAATGGCCGTCCTAAACATCGATGATCCAACCCCACAAACAAGTGAAACTCACCGTCTGTGGCTAGCAATTGTAATATTTCGCTAAACAGCTTAACACAAAGGGACCACCGGTAACATGTCCGTGTTTACGATTAGACTCTGCGGAAAATTAAGAAGCACGATCTACAGGACAACTAATCAAACCCAATTGTGACTAATGCGGCGCCGACTATCCTCAAGAGCATCTCCGCTCACCTTTATTTCTAAAGCAGAGCTGGGAATGCCTTTTGCAGAATTCCGCGTTCTAGCGCGCGCCATTGTATGCAGTCCATTCTTGCGGCGTACAGGAACGTCAATCGCTCCCAACAGAAAAACGACCCACATTAGTTGGCCCTTGAAGGCCGCCTCTGTACAGTTATAGATCAGCAGGATCGTCCACATTGACAACTGGAGCGAGCCGAAACCGTACGACGCATCGAGCCTTTTGCAAATCGTTCGGTAGCTTGATATTAAGAATGCAATCAGTAGTAAGAGCCCGATTAAACCCAGATTGACGTAAACTTCGAGGTATCCGTTGTGTGCCTCATTAATCACACCAACTTGACTCCAGACCTCTTGTAGACGAGGGCCTAACCAAAAGCTTTCGTATCCGGTCCCGAGCAAAGGATTGGTGTGCATGTGTAGAAGCACATCCCATATCTTGGTTCGATCGGTGAGGGTTGGGTCGCGACCAACGGCTCCCGCGACCTGCCCCTTGACGTCGAAACCGAATGACAGAATTAAAAACAAGCATAAACACGTCGGAATTAGTCCCTTGAGGAAACGGGGATGTCGCTGAAAAGTCTTGGCATGAGCCGCTGCGATTATCATGCAACCAAGCGCCAGGCAAACACGGGACGTGGCACTATTGGATAGGTTCAGCAACCAGAGCACCATGGCGATGAAGCCGATGTTCAGCGCCAAGATCAGTTTTGTCCTCCGCTCCTTACGCTTGGACCAGCGGGTCACTGTATCCCAGAACAAAAACAGTCCACTCACTAGGCAAGCAACTCCAAGCATGTTCTTGCTCGTCGCAGCCCCTCCATACGTAGCGATTCCTGTCCATGGATCGTATTGTTTACTAATCTCCGGGAAATACTTGACGAGCACAACGGATAGCGGAATGAGCAGGTAACAAAGGCGGCGGAGCACCACTCGGACAGCTTCCAATGGATGAGCCTCAGACAGAGTAACAAGAATCATCAGATAGTTACCCAAGTCTCGGAACCACCGCTTAAAGGCTATAAAGGGAAAGTCCGACCACACAACGCTCACCAGCGCGAAAGAAAGGAACGCCGCCAAAGCCAAATTTCGGGAGATAAAAGTTTCCCAGTTGAACGACCGTGACACCAGGATGCCAATCGCGAACAAAATTAGAGCGGAATTGATGGTGCGGTCAACGGGATTCCCTTCCTCGAGTGCTGCAGACACGGTCGTCATTCCCCAGCTGAGCCATTGAGAAGGCAATCGCGATCCGATGATGAATATCCAGATCACCGGTACCCACAAGGCTACTGAGATCGTCGAACTCTTGGCAGGGTCGAAGCGCAACAACACCACCAGTATGACGAGCCAGAGGAACAGCGCTAGGGAAGGGGGCATGGATTCAATGTGCCGAGTGAGGCTGACCGCCTCTCCGAACAATTGTATTGGTGGCACGATTGTTCTTCATACAACAGGGTTCGCAAGAGCTCCTGACAAACTGCGAGTTCCGCCGATATGGACCTGCTCGAAGATGGCGTCCATGATTCTGGCAGTCAGCAGTATTTGGCGGTAAGGAATAGGTACAGGCTTGTCCTCTCGGATGGAACGGTAAAAAGACTCAATCAAATACCGTATTCCGGAATCTACGTGAAAATCGCTTCCTATGAATAATCTAAGGTTTTTGGCTAGATTTCCGAGATGCTGTCTCGCGAACAGCAAGGGGGGGATGAAGTTGTCGGCATAGCTCTTGAATTTGGTGCCGCGAAGGCGCAGCAAGATTTCGTGATTCTGGTCGAGAATGAGGCCGTTCTTTGAGCCGTAGATTCGAAATTCATGGATCGACGGCCTAATTTGAGAAGAGAAAGTGAAATATGCCGTTGTTCGCTCCTGCTCAGCGATGATGACTCGAAGCTCATCCACGATTTTAGTCTCACCAATGCTTCTGAGAAGCGGGCTTACGAAACCGTACGCAATCACCTGCGGACTATCGCTGGTCAAGAACTCCGCAATTCGAGCGATGCCGTGGCTGATAATGTTATGCAGTAACTGTCCCGGTAACGTTCGGACCCAGTGATGCTTATCTCCGAGCAGGGCTCGTGCATAACTGGGATCCCCAAGGTCGTAGCTGTAACAACTTTCCATGTGCAGCGGAACGCCTAGGTAGCCGTCTTGCACCAAGGCTCTCATGCGCCGCGCCGCGTGGCTGAATTGATAGTTGTGCCCCACAGTTAGTTTGACATTCTTCTGATTCGCTAAATCGATTAGGCGCTGTGCCTCGTCCGCATCGATAGTAAACGGCTTTTCCACATATACATGACAACCGTTTTCAAGGCAAAAATGAGCTATATCGAAATGACTCTGAGGCGACGTGGTGATGTGAACGACATCTGGGCGCGTTACACCCACTAGATCCGTAATATTGCTAAAATATTGCTTAATGGGAAATCGCTCATACAGTTGTCTGGCCATGAGCGGTTCGCGATCGCACACGCCGACGATCTCACAGCCCTCCAAGTTTTGGATATGGGAGGCATGCGAATCAGCGATTTTCCCGCAACCGACAATAGCGACCTTAAGCATTTCGTTCACCCTGGCGGCAACTTGCAAAATATCGACGCATCCCCTCCTCAGTGGACAGCTTTGGCCTCCAGCCTAGTCTCCGTTTCAACTTCTCATTGCTGTAGCATGTCTTCTTCCAGTCTGCATGCCAACGCTGTCGGTTGAATGCGGGTGGCAACTGTCCTTTGGACCACTCGGAATACCTCTCCCACATGAAACAGATCGCATGACTGATCGCATGTGGTACATACACTGACTTGAAGCGTTTTACATTATTTTTGTACCAACGCAGAAATTGGCGGCTGGATGGTAAATCATCATCTACGACATTGAAAACCTCGCTATCGACTCCTTTGACAAGACCAGCCAGAACAATTGCCTCTGCGCAATTCTCAACGTGCGTGAATGGTATTCGGTTAGATCCTCCGAGATGCAGGAAAAGTCCAAACGTGCCGATGCCTACCCGACCAGTGATTTCAGAGTTTCCCGGACCATAAACGCTTCCGGGTCTGACTACCACGTAGGGTATTCCAAACTTTTTTCCATACTCGGCGACCAACTGCTCTTGCCTGACCTTGGCATAGCAATACGCTTCGCCACGGTATTCGGGGTGTTCTTCCGTCGGGCACGATTCGTCCAAGCACCGTGACTTCTGTCGGTTTGAGTACACAGTGAATGAACTCACAAGGACAAATCTCTGAAGCGTCGCATTGCGCAGACTGGCCTCGAGCAGGTTACGTGTAGCGACAACGGAGTTCATAAATGCATCAGGGAACGATTTTTCGCCGATTCCGGCGGCTAAATGAAGAATGACCTTTACATCCTTACATGCGGCTTCGCAATCTGCACTAGAGAGAAGATTGCCCTGGAATATTTCAACATGTGTCCCTTGAGGGGAGCGTTTGATGATCGTATCGATTTCTGCGAAATTGCTTGATGGTCTGGTAAAGCATAGGAGATTGCGGAATCCGCGATTTACAAGGTTCTCCACGACCCGAGATCCGATAAAGCCTGCAGCGCCAGTGATCAGGACTCGATCCTCCGGCGTGATCGAATGGCCAAGCGCGTGCTCGAACCTATGCTTGTGCGATGATGCGATGTCCTCGCCGGTCATGTCCATGCTCTGACTCATCTGCTCACTCCAGAGAGAAGGTACTCTCGACAGTCTTGTCCAAAGGCATGTCGATGTATTTCTTGCACTGAGCACCGAGATTGTTAGACTTCGGTGTGTTGTGGATTCGCAATCGCAAACCGGGGAGGGCGTCCGAGTTATCATCAAACAACCGGGCGTGAAACACCTCAGCCTCAGCACAGTCCTGTTCAAACACAACCGCCCGGCGCTTCCGAAACCAAGCCACCGCCTGCGAAGCTGTCGCAAACCATGCGCCGCGGGTGGTCAAACTCTCAAGCAGCTCGCCATAGGTTGCACCCCACAATCTCTCGGGCGCAGTGCTGCGATCGTGCCAATTGATTGTGAGACAACCCCCAAACTGTCCAACATGGTCTTGCAGTTGGTCCACGAGAACCCTCGCCTGCGACGGCTTCAAGCCTAAATGGCTTGGATAAAACAACGCGGTATCCATGATGTGCAGTGGCAGTTCCATGAGCTGTTCAACTTCGAAAGGTTTGTACGCTTGAGCGGTACCGGCGCGATATCCCACCGTCTCGTTGTATCCGACCGTTGAGTCGTAATTCGCGCCTGCGCTTTCTAGCGTCTTGGGAGAATTTTGATCGAAGTACAGCCAGTGCATGCGAACGCCAATTTCAGAATCCCCGGACAACTTTCTAATTTCTTCAAATTCCACGCGCCCGCGATCGCTGTCGATCCAGGCATCAATTCCATGTAGTCCAATTTCACAACCAGAGCCCTTCAGCTTTCGAATTGGGCCCCCGACGTCGGCAGCTTCGTACTGTGCTCCGCGGAAAGGTGGAGCCGGACCCTGAGCATTTTTCCCCGGCAACTTCTTGAAAGGAATTACAAAGAAAGTCGAAGGCCGCCCTTTCTCCAGCTCCAAATACCGATCGGCAAAATCACTCCAAAAATCTCTCGCGAGTCCGATCTGAACCAGCGGCAGTTTCAACGTCGCCACCGCGTTCTTCAGCAAGCCTCGCCCTGAAATCCCACCTCGAATGGCTTGGAGAAGCGAACCGACGGTAGCCCGGTACACAAATCCCAAAACCGTGTGATCCCACTTATGCTTTCGTATCGAAGGATGATCTACATCATGCGTCAAACAGGCAATGAACGAGTGTGCATCGGGAATCGGCGGAATCTCTACAAGTGCGACACCCGACCCAACAATCAAGTCACGAAGCAATGCGATGTGCAGGTCCAGCGTGGGCGTAGCGGCGTGAATCACCGGCTGGCCAGTCGTCAGGAGCGTTTTAATTTCATTGAAAAGATCGTAGCCGATGTGGGCTCGGACGATCTCCTCAGAAGAGTGCGAATATGCCAGGCACTCACCAGAGCTCTGATCTACTAGAAGCTGACCATCGTTTCCGGGAAACGATGTTGTGCCGCAATAAATTGGAATTTGATACTGCTTCGAGGCCGCTATCCGCGCCGGCCTTTTAATATCCTCAGCGGCAGACACTGCGCTTGCGTAAGAAACAACAAGTTTCGCAGAGCCGGTGTATGCGGCGTTTCCGCAACAAAGCACCACATCGTACTTGCGCTCGCTCCGGTGAAACTCCCATGGAGTCTTGAACAGTTCAAAGAATTCACACACCACCCTGTTCTGGGACGGATCTGCAATCACTCCGATCATCGGCGCCCGCCCTAGGTGAGCACTGCCACCGGCTCCGCATGGACGCGAAGCCACTGTTCGCACACAACCAGGCTAAACAAAATTTTGTGGTTGTCATTTCTGCCCGAAGCGTGATCTTCATAAAGGCTGCGAACCGCGGCCGGACGCAGATAGTCGTAGATCTTGGACTTACTGTCGAGCAAGAGATCTGGCATCTGACTTCCGATTGCATTTCGAAACCAATCATCCACCACGTTAACCGCAAATCCGCGCTTCGGCCGCTTGAGGATCGATTCAGGAAGATACGATGCGCTGACTTGGCGGTGCAGCCATTTGCGGCTGCCGTTTCTCACCTTAAAGCTGGCCGGCAAGCGCTCGACGTACTCAACAATTTCTTTGTCTAGAAACGGCACTCGAAGCTCTAGACTGTGCGCCATGGACAACTTGTCCGCATACATCAAGAGTTCGTCTGGAAGCGTGGAACGGACTTCCAGGAACTGCAGGCCTCCGAGCTCATCTGTCTCCGACAACAGGTCGGAAAGATCGGCCCAGCATTCCAATGCTTTGTCGCCAGTCGCCGAATCAAGCAAACCCTCCTGAAACAGATCGTCAATCTGTTCACCTGGCAGCAGCGACAACACATGCTGATATCGTCGCATTCGGTCTTGAATCGCGAGTGCGTGAACACCTCGTTTCAGCGTCTCATTTCTGGGCAGTGCTGATACACCCGATGCGATTGGAGCTCGCATCCAGTTCGGCATCGCGGTCCACAACGCGCTGTAGCGAACGCCGAGATGCCGCTTATACCCACCAAACAATTCGTCCGGGCCTTGGCCTACGAGCGCGACCTTTACATCCTGGCGAGCGCGCTGACAGACAAAGTACAT
>Ga0207641_10001362_pt1 | contig 24233 bp, 24 predicted proteins | sample KBSSwiS62_FD_184306 | JGI IMG/M metagenome (GOLD analysis project Ga0207641, IMG submission 184306) | Switchgrass rhizosphere microbial communities from Kellogg Biological Station, Michigan, USA - KBS Switchgrass S6-2 (SPAdes) (version 2) | ecosystem: Host-associated > Plants > Roots >... | reverse complement strand
GGGGGGGGGGGGGGGGGGGGGGACGAATTCGCGGGACGTGACCTTCCCAAACGCAGACCTGACGCGTTTAGTGCTTGCGGCAGCTATAACCGCTGTTAGGGTGCGCCACGGTCATAATTGGCGCAAGTATATTCTGGCTTACCATCGCGTTAGCTGGGTCATCGTCCGGGATCGAAGTGTGCATTCTGATAAACGGCAGAGCGAACTGATTACGGAGAGCGCACGCCACCTCGTAGATAAGGCCTACGCGATCGTTCGCGGATGATATCTATGGCGATACCTGTAGCTTGCCGCAAAGCAGCTACTCAGTGTAATAGTCCTGCGGCCGCAATTGATGGAGCAATGTTATATCTGCGGTGTGTTAAGAAGTAGTTTTTCCAAATTTAAGCGTTATTCGACGATGTTCAGCAGTACGGTGCTGACAACATTCCAGGAAGCTTCGCGACTGAAGTCGCTAAGGAGATCAGGTTAGAGATGAGCGCAAGTCAAGACGCGGGTTCCATGGAATGGCTTACGAATGTTGTGGCAATCCCCGGACTGACGGCACTCTATACCCTCGATGGTCGAAGGATCGACAGCACGAACAGGGTGGTCACGCCCGTTACTAACAAGAAGTTCACAAAAGATTATGCCGGAGCGCCGGAAAGCTGCACGATTCCGACCAATCTGGATTTCGTCGATACGCCAACAATGTATCTAGGCTACGTGACGTCGCATTACGGGCACTTTCTTACTGATTCCATGTCGCGATGGTGGGCCACGCTCGATTTGGACCTGCCATGCTTTGCGCTGGAATCGCAGAAACTGACGTCGAATTTCCACGTGGAGATTATCGACGCTCTGGGAATTCGGCTGCTTCCACCAACCGATCGCCCGACGCTCTACCGTCGCGTTCTGTCGCCCGAACCGAGCCTGACGCGCGAACTGGATATCAAGCCATTCGCCGATCGCGCGCATCTTCGCGTTACTGATGTCCTTTATCCACAGCCCAAGTTCGAGTTCAGCAACCGGATTTTCCTGTCACGGCTGGGCTATCCCTCCAAGCGGCGTATCGACCAAGAGGCCGAACAAGAGCTTGAGAATCGCGCTGCCGCAGCCGGCTACCAGCTGATCAAGCCCGAAACGCTGACATTTGCGCAGGAGATTCAGATATTCAACGAGGCCGAATTCATAACAGGTATCTTAGGATCGGCTTTTCTGACCGCCTTATTTTCGCGCAAAAGCTATAAGGGCCACATTGCAATCTTTCTGGCAAATTCGAGCTTGGATCGCTGTGGCATGGTCCATAAGATAAAATCTCATGGGCTCGATGGCATTGAGTGCATGAGCTACGACGCCGAGAACAGGATGCTAAATATAGATCCTGTTCAAGCGATGAATGCTTTGGGCAGGCTTGGAATGCTCTGATGGGACGGGTGCGGCGTGGTTTATTATCGGATGCCCATCCATCGACGACGCACACTCACTCCTTTTCAGCACAATGAGAGTTTGATGCGTAATCACTTTTTAGCGATGGGTGGGACAGCGATCAGCGGTGCTAAGATATTCCCAGTGAAGGAACCGATATTTTATGAAATGCGTCATCCTCGCTGGAGGAAGTGGTACCCGCATATCCGACGAGCCGGGGACAAGCCCAAAATCGATGATTCAGATCGGAGATAATCCCATAATCTGGCACCTGATGAAGCTGTACTCTCATTATGGAATCAACGATTTCATCATCGGCCTTGGCGACAAGGGATATGAGATCAAGGAATACTTCTTGAACTACTATCTGCACAACGCCGATGTGACGTTCGACATGGCGGACAATAAAGTCGAATTCCATGCCAAACGAAGTGAGCCGTGGAGCGTTACGCTGGTCGATACCGGACATCAGACGGCCACCGGCGGGCGGCTGCGGCGCATCCGCCCCTATGTCAGCGACGCGACATTCTGCATGACCTATGGCGATGGCTTGTCAAATGTCGACATCAATGCCCAGCTTGCTTTCCATCGACAGGCAGGCCGATCTGCAACGGTTACTTGCGTTCGTCCGCCGTCGCGGTTCGGCCGGATCAATGCCAGCGAAGGGCAAGCCGAAGGTTTCGAGGATCAACCCATTAGCGAAGGTGGCTTGATCAATGGCGGCTTCTTCGTCCTCGATCCGGAGGCTCTAGATGGCTGCACGTCGGACCACACGATCTGGGAAGAGGAGCCGCTACAGCAACTAGCGGCGGCCGGCCAGCTTTCAACGTGGGTCCACGAGGATTTCTGGCAGCAGATGGATACGCTGCGCGACAAGCACACCCTCGAAAATCTCTGGGCGAAAGGGGTAGCTCCGTGGAAAATCTGGTGATATCGGACAGCCTGAACGGTCACAGAACCAGCTGTCGCAGCTGCGGCGAGCCGCTGGAGGTCTCGGTATGCGACCTGGGCTCAACACCCCCGACCAATTCCTATCTTCGTTCTACGGCTGCATTCGCCACCGAAAAGAGTTACCCCCTGCATGCGCGCGTCTGCGCGAACTGCTTCCTCGTCCAGCTGGATTATGACGTGGCGCCCGAGGAATTGTTCGGGGATTACGCCTATTTCTCGTCCTACTCGGATAGTTGGTTGCAGCACGCGCGCGACTATGCGGCGATGGTCACCGATCGTTTTGGGCTGACATCGGACAGCCTTGTGGTAGAAATGGCTAGCAACGACGGCTATCTCTTGCGAAACTTTGTCGACCGGAAAGTACCGGTTCTGGGCATTGAGCCATCCTCTACGGTAGCGGAGGACGCCGAAAAGCTCGGTGTGCCGACGTGGGTAGAGTTTTTCGGCGAAAAATGTGCGGAGAAGGTTGTCAGCACGCTCGGCAAGGCTGATCTCGTCATCGCCAACAACGTGCTTGCGCATGTCCCCGATCCGGTCGACTTCGTAAAGGGGATCGGCACGGTGTTGGGTCCCGCCGGTGTTGTGACAATCGAATTTCCCCACTTGCTCGAGCTTATCGGAAGGTGCGAATTCGACACGATCTATCACGAGCACTATTCTTATTATTCGCTCATTTCGGTGACGCGCCTCCTAAAAAGCGGCGGTATCGAGGTATTCGACGTCGAGCAGCTCCCCACGCATGGCGGCTCGCTGCGCGTGTATGGCTGCCTAGAAGGCGCACACACGCCCGTCGAGAGTGTGGCCGACATGCTCAAAATGGAGGCTGCTGCGGGCCTTGATACTATCGCGGCCTACACCGACTTTGCCCAACTGGTCGATAACTGCCGACGAACCTTCCTCGCATTCATCTCCGACGCGTGTGCCAAGGGGCAAAAGGTCGTTGCCTATGGCGCTGCCGCGAAGGGGACAACGTTCCTGAATTTTTGTGGTGTATCGGCAGATGATATTGCGGTCGTGGCCGACAGAAACCCTCATAAGGTCGGCAAGTGGTTGCCCGGATGCCACATCCCGATTGTCTCGGCGGAGGCGCTGCGCGAAGTCAAGCCTGACTATGTATTGGTTCTGCCATGGAATCTCGCTGACGAAATCCGGCAACAACTTGCGGACTTCGTAGACAGTGGGAGCCAGCTTGTGACGGCTATTCCGACCGTCCAAATTCTCGGCCCGCGCTGAATTTGTGAGGGTTTTGATCACCGGCGGCGCAGGCTTCGTTGGGCGCTCCGTGGTCGCCGCGGCTACGAAGACCGGTCATGAGGTTCATGTTGTGACGCGCCGACCGGCTGACGACCTACCACTTGGCGCAGCTGCGCACGTAATCGACCTCCTTTCCTCGGCGGATGACAATCTGCTGCCGATGGCCGCCATACAACCGGATGTGCTGGTGCATTGCGCCTGGGTGACGGGGCCGTCGGAACTTTGGCAAAGTGATCTTAATGAGCAATGGGTGGAGGCATCCAAAAGGCTCGTCAGGTCGGCCATCGATGCCGGAGTCAGGCGGGTCGTTGGTATTGGAACCTGTGCGGAATATGACTGGTCATATGAGCTACTGAGAGAGGGCGTAACCCCCTGCGCTCCTCTATCCGCCTATGGGAAAAGCAAGCTTGCGCTCTGCAAGACATTATCGAGTCTCTGCTTACGCAGCGGTGTTTCATTCTCTTGGGCGCGCTTGTTTTTCCTGTATGGACCTCATGAGCGTACGGGACGGCTAATTAGCGACGTTGTCACTAAACTGCTTAGTAGTCGGGAAGTGCCCTGCACTGACGGCCTCCAAGTCCGCGACTTCATGAACGTGTCGGACGCTGGTGAAGCGATTGTTGCGCTGATGGAAAGTGATGTCACGGGAGCGGTCAACATTGCTTCGGGGCACCCGCTCAGCGTTCGGCAGCTCGTCACAGCATTCGCTGCAGCACTGAGGCACGAAGATTTAGTAAAATTCGACGCTCTGCCCCGACGCGCAGATGATCCCGCCAAACTGGCTGCCGACATCACTCGTCTTGTGCGGGAGGTCGGTTTTCATCCCAGCAGAGATCTCGCTCAGGGTGTGAAAGAAACCGTTGCGTGGTGGCGCGACACAATAAACGCAACTCCATAACATCGATAGTGTAGACGATCACCCGCGCCGGATCGGGGAAACCGAGGAAGGCGGACACACCGCCGCACGCCTAGACAATCGCGCGGTCGTTGACAAACGAGGCCAATGAAATTGCGCAGCGCACAGCTCCGGATTTGATCCAGATGATATCCGAGATATAGCATTCAGTAATGAACGCCATATATGGATCCATTCCCTTAGCCACTCATTGCTCTGCAGGTCGCGGTATTAAGGGGCCCCACTCGCCAGTTGCACCTATTCGCATCCGATCTGTTGTAAATACAAATACCCGATCAGCGCCTACTCGTTCCTTCGGCACATATCCGAAACTAACGAGCAGATCGGTAGCGATCTCGACATGCTCAATTGAACCGTCAGGACCGCCGACCGGCTTTTCCTCGATCAAAATCACGGGACGGCATCTTTTCAAAGTCTGCTCAGCACCCCGGAGGGCAATCACTTCGCTACCCTGGATGTCCAGCTTGAACAGGCCCACATGGTCCAGCTCGAGGCTGTCGAGCGTGACCATCGGAACGACTTCCATAAGCGTTTCGTCGATCACCTTGAGGGGAGGACGCCCCACCTCGGCGTGATCGAACACGAACGCACCACCCAAGCTCTTGGGCGTTAAATAAATCGACACTTCACGATTTTCGTCGCCAACCGCCATTTTCTTTATCAGCACATTGTTTGGCACGTTCTTTTCGAGACATTCAATGTTGGCGCGCAGCGGCTCGATAGCCCATACTTCGCCGAATTTCTCAGCGAAGTGACGTGAGAAAATCCCAACATTTGCGCCCAGATCGATCGCGCGGCGCCAGTCCTGCACATATTCAAACGCCTTCTCTCGTTGGGGGCGCTGATAATCGGCGATGCCGTCGCCGAAAACTTGAAAATGTCGTTCAGTGTCTGGAAAATACAGCTCACCGATCATAATCGTCGTCATCATTGAACCCTTCGTGGCGGTACAAGCACCTTATATTTGCTCTATCATTTAGCAAGTTCGCCAAGGCCTCTATTGGATTGAGCAAAGGGCTGACAGGCTCAAGGAACTATAAAAACCCCTTCGGATTCGTAGGATCTCTTAACCACACGCCCCCACTCTTCGCGCCACCAGCGTATAATCAAACGGCGCATTTTTGGCGATGCCCTGCGTCTGCACCTGCGCAGATCGTGGCGTTTCGACGCGGATGGTGGTGCGGCCCCAGCCGGCGGCCTGGCAGCCGTAATGCACCGTGGCGCTCTTCGCCTCGTTCGCAACGACGAAGCGCGAACAGCCGCTCTGATCGTGAACGACCTGAATGAGGTCGCTGCCGTCCGCCACACATAGCTGCCTGGGCGGAAGGCCCTGTGCTTCCAGCCGCCATAGGCCGCCTTCGAGCTGGGTCAGGGCCGTGAGCGACAAGGGCGCTGGCGGAGCAGGAGCCGGTGCGGGCGCAGGCGCAGGCCCCTGCGCTGCGGTGAGCACCGAGGCTAAAATCCCCAATAATAATACCGCACCCGCACGCCACACGATTCGCATCTATTCCCCCCGGCGCTGCTGATCCGTCGTCGCCCATTCCTCCAATGCGATCCGCAGGATACGCATATTCGACAAACGGTCTATGTCCCAAGATGGACGGAATATCGTTACAAATGCTGTGATCTTCGGCACGGTCAGGCGAAAGATGCGAGTCCCAACGTGAAGCGCTTTGCGCAGAATTCGCAATCAACATGGATTTCGCCCGCCTCGTCGGCCATTTCCTTTCGCTCGTCGAGCGGGAAGCGGCTGATCACGCCGCGGATATGGTCGGGATCGCAACGACAACCCTTGGACAATGGGATCGCGTCGATCGTGCGGACTTCCTCTTCCTCGTTGAACAGCCGCCAGAGCACGGTTTCGAGCCGCAACGCGGGATCGGTTAGCTCGGCGAGCGTCAGTGTCTGCGCCAATGCGCGGACATGATCCCATTCGGGATGGTCGAGCCTCGTGTGTATGCGATCCCTGCCCTCCTCGCCCTCCGGCAAATGCTGAATCAGCATGCCGCCGGCAAGATGGCGTCCGTCATCCAGCCGCTTCGTCCAGAGGCGGACGAGGCTGGGGAGCTGTTCGGACTGCGCGAAATAGCTTTCCGCCGCCTGCGCCAGCGAATCGCCCTCCAGCGGCACGATCCCCTGATAGCGCTCGCCGCTCATCGGTTGATCGAAGGTGATCGCCAGATATCCCTTGCCGAACAGCGCCGACAAGGGCGGATCGATCGGCAGTTCCGCCATCCGTGCGGGATCGTGGCGGATATAACCGCGCAGCTGCCCGGCCTGATAATCGGCGACGAGCAACTCGATCGCGCCACCCTCCGCCTGCGCCTGCATCGTCAGCTTGCCGTCAGCCTGCTTGAGCGTCGATCCCAGCAGCGCGGCAAGCGTCAGCGCCTCCGCCAGCAGCTTCTCGATTGCCGGCGGATAGCCGTGGCTGCCGAGGATGATATCGAGCGACGGGCCGAGCCGCGCGAGACGACCGCGCGCATGGCGCGACGGGATAGTGAACCCCAGCGCGATATCGATATCGACGCGGCGCTCGGCGGTATGTGGGGAGTCGGTGATCACGCCCTCATCTCGGCATGAAGGGCAGGCTTTTCAAGCCTGCCCTTCAGTATCAGAGTTTGTCCAAACACCACAGCAGCACCGCCTTCTGTGCATGCAGGCGGTTCTCCGCCTCATCCCAGATCAGCGATTGCGGACCGTCGATCACGGCATCGACCACTTCCTCGCCGCGATGCGCGGGCAGACAGTGGAGGAAGACGGCGTCGGCCTTCGCCGTTGTCATCAGCGCCTCATCGACCTGATAGGGCATCATCGCCGCCAGCTTCGCTGTGGCATGGTCCTGCCCCATCGAGATCCAGGTATCGGTGACGATCACATCGGCGCCCGTTGCGGCTTCTGCCGCCTTACGTGATGATCGGATATCGCCGCCCCGGGCTCTGGCCGCCGCGACGACCGCCGCGTCAGGATCGTAACCTTCCGGGCAGGCGAAGCGCACCGGGAAGTCAAGCAGGCTTCCCGCCTCGATGATAGAGTGGAGGACGTTGTTGCCATCGCCCAACCAAGCCCATTCGACGCCCGCTACGTGCCCCTTATGCTCGAGGATCGTCAGCAGATCGGCCATGATCTGGCACGGATGCGATTGATCGGTGAGCCCGTTGATCACAGGTACCGACGCATATTTCGCCAGTTCGGCAATCTTCTGATGATCGTCGGTGCGGATCATGATCGCGTCGACATAGCCGCTGAGCACGCGTGCCGTGTCTGCGACCGTCTCGCCCCGCCCGAGCTGCATCGAGCCCGCGTCCATCACGATCGTCGTGCCGCCCAGCTGACGCATCGCCATATCGAACGAAACGCGGGTGCGGGTCGAGTTCTTCTCGAAGATCATCGCCAGCGTATAACCGGCCAGCGGCGCGTCAGCGTCCGGCATGCCCTTGGGCAGGCCCGCACGCGCGAGCTTGCGCGTCTTTGCCGCCTCGAGCATCGCCGTCAGCCCCGCGCTCCCCGCATCGGCGAGATCGATGAAGTGCCGCGTCATGCCGCGGCCTCATAGTCCCGCGCCGCTGCCGACAGCTTCTCGATGCATTCGGCGATATGGCTTTCCTCGATCACGAGCGGCGGCAGGATACGCACGACATTCTCGCCAGCCGCGACCGTCAGCAAGCCATGGTTGTCGCGCAAGTGCGCAACGAATCCACGCGCTTCCGCCGTATCCTTGAGCTTGATGCCGAGCATCAGGCCGACGCCGCGCACGCTATCGAACAGATGATCATGATTGGGGATCAGTTGCTCGAGGCTCTGGCGAAGCCGGTCGCCCATTTTGCGGACATTGGCGAGAAATTCGTCATTCGCGACGATCTCGAATACGGCTTCGCCCGCTGCCATCGCCAGCGGATTGCCCCCATAGGTGGACCCGTGCGTGCCAGCGACCATGCCCCTGGCGGCCTCTTCGGTGGCGAGGCACGCGCCGAGTGGGAAGCCGCCGCCGATTCCCTTGGCGACAGCCATGAGGTCGGGCGCGATGCCATATTGCTCATGCGCGAAGAAAGTGCCCGTCCGGCAATAGCCGCACTGAACCTCGTCGAGGATCAGCAGCAGGCCCTGCTCGTCGCAGATCTGGCGGAGGCCTTTGAGGAATTCGGGTGTCGCCGGCGTCATGCCGCCTTCGCCCTGGACGGTTTCCACCAGGAAGCCGGCGGTGGTATCATCCACAGCCGCTTTCGCCGCTTCAAGGTCGTTGAACGGGACAACCTCGAACCCCGACAGCAACGGCTCGAAGCCGTCACGCATCTTCGGCTGATTGGTCGCGGAAATCGTGCCCAGCGTCCGGCCATGGAAGGCGTTGGTGAAGCTAATGATCTTCACCCGCTCCGGCGCGCCATTGACATAATGGTAGCGCCGCGCCGCCTTGAGCGCACATTCGACGGCTTCCGCACCCGAGTTGGTGAAGAACACCGTGTCGGCGAAGGTCTTGTCGACCAGCTTCTGCGCGAAGGCTTCGCCCTGCGGGCTGCCGTAGAGGTTCGAGACGTGCATAAGCGTCGCCGCCTGATCGGCGATCGCCTTCACCAGCGCAGGGTGACCATGACCCAATATGTTGACGGCGATGCCGCTGGCGAAATCCAGATAGCGCTCGCCGCGCTCGCCGATCAGGTGACAACCCTCGCCTCGCACAGGACGCACGCCGCACCGCGGATAAACCGGCATGAGCGGGGTGATGGTCATGGCAAAACTCCTGTCCTGAACGACGTTGAAAGCTCCGAAAACGCAAAAGGCGGCCATCCCGGCCGCCGATCGGAGCGCGCATATAGGGGGGCAGGCCCCGCATCGTCAACGGTTCGTCGCATCGCCCCTCGCGCCTCTCTCGATTGCGCTCCGGTCGGCCGGCCCCGTCAGGCGTCGAGGCGGCCGAGCCAGTCGGTGATCATCCGCCGGCCCGCTGCGACAGCGGCCGAACCCAGCGCGGCATGATCTTCCCGCATCCGCGCCACGCTCATGCCGGCCTCCTCGACATAGGCCTCGTTTTCCAGCCAGGCTTCGAAGCGCCCGTCCTCGCCCATTTCGGCATGGCATTGCAGCGCGAGGATATTGTCGCCGCGGCGAAAGGCCTGATGGCTGTATCTGTCGGTGGACGCGAGCAATTCGACGCCGTCCGGCAGATCGAAGGTGTCGCCATGCCAGTGGAGCACCGACACGTCCTCGATATGACGCAGCGGTGAATTAAGCCCGTTGGGGTTGATCCGAACCGGCGCGAAGCCGACTTCCTTGACCGGCCCTGGATAAACCCGCGCGCCCATCGCCGCGGCGATGATCTGCGCGCCGAGGCAGACGCCGAGCGTCGGGCGATCGAGCATGACGCGTCGGGCCAGCCGGACGACCTCGCACGCAATCCAGGGATGCGCATCCGTCTCGTAGACGCCCATCGGGCCGCCCATCAGGACGACGAGGTCGGGTTCGTCGAAATCGATATGGGGGAAAGCCGGATCGGTCACATCGACACGGTCGATCTCGTAACCGGCGGCTTCCACCGGCTCGCGGAAACCGGCAATGCCCTCATAAGGCGTGTGGCGAATGATCAGCGCGGACTTCATGGGCGCCAACCTAGCCATATCGGCGGGCGAGTCAGCGTAACAAATTTTGTCTATCGGATAGATAGACTCAATCGCCCACGCCTTAGTCGCCAGTAAGTATGCGGTCGACCAGTTGTTTCACCGTCGGCACGAAACCGTTCGAGTAGAAGGGGTCCTGCTTGAACTTGTAGGCGGCATGCCCCGCGAACATCAGATTCTCATCGATCGGCCCGCCATGGGCGATGTCCTGCAAGGTCTTCTGGATGCAGAAGCTGCGGGGGTCGGCCAGACGTCCGGTCGAATTGCCCTCGGTGTCGGCCCAGGACGAGAACGAACATTGGCTCAGACAGCCCATGCAATCGGCCTGATCCTTGCGGATGAACTTCATCTCATCGGTGGTGACGAAGATCAGCGTGTTGTCGGGGGTTTTGAGGGCGTTGGTGAAGCCGTGGCCATGCCATTCTCGCGCGCGATTGAGATCGCCGAGCGTGACCCAGAAATTCTTGCCCTTGACGCCGACGTCGAGCTGGAACTGATGATCCCCCGCCGCTTCCATCGAGAAGGCGATCTGGCGCTCGGAACGCGCTTCGAGGCTGCGCAGGAACGGGTTGCGCACCGCCGACGAATAGAAACCGGTCGGCGAAAAGCGATGGAGCAGGATATCGCCGGGATCGAGCTTGGTCAGATGATCCTTCCAACCCTGCGGGATCGGGCTTTCCTGCGTCAGCAGCGGACGCGTGCCGAACTGGAAGGCGATCGAACCGAGCTCGGGATTGTCGATCCAGTCATTCCAGTCGCGCAGGTACCAGACGCCGCCGGCCATGATGATCGGCACGTCGTCCGAAATGCCGCCGCTACGCATCGTATCGCGTAGCGCCTTGACGCGCGGATAGGGATCCTGCGGCACCTTGGGATCTTCGGCGTTGGACAGGCCATTATGCCCGCCCGCGAGCCAGGGATCCTCGTACACGACGCCGGCCAGCCATTCGGCAGCCTTCGAATAGGCCCGCTTCCACAGCGCGCTGAAGGCGCGGCCGGAGGATACGATCGGCAGATAGTTGACGCCATAGGACGCCGCGATCTCGCTAAGCTTGTACGGCATGCCCGCACCGCAGGTCACGCCCGCGACCATGCCCCTGGTCTTTTCAAGGACGCCGTGAAGGATACGCTGCGCGCCACCCATCTCCCACAGCACATTGATGTTGATCGCGCCCTTGCCGCCGGCAATTTCGAACGCGCGCTTAACCTGCTCGACGGCGCCGTCGATGGCATATTGAATCAGCTCTTCGTGACGTTCGCGGCGCGTCAGCGCGCTGTAGATCTGCGGGATGATCTTGCCTTCGGCATCATAGCTGTCGGCGTTGACCGCCGACACCGTGCCGATGCCGCCCGCCGCAGCCCAGGCGCCAGAGCTTGCGTGGTTCGTCGCCGCAACGCCTTTGCCACCTTCAATCAGCGGCCAAACTTCGCGCCCACCATAAAGGATCGGACGAACGCCTTTGAACAAAATTGCCTCCACAACAGATTCCGCGCCCTATAAGGGCAACGGTCATAAAAATCGCCCTAATTCGGATGCCGAAGAAGCCGGATCTGGGCTGATGGTATTTCAGCGCGCGCGGATCAGATTCCAATATAGGTTATGATAGCACGAAATCATCACCTCTTCAGCATAGTCTCGCAACGCCCCCGCACGATTGGCGGTACCGATCGAGCGACGGAGCTCGCCATCGGCGCAAAGCCGGGCCAGCGCCGCCGCCAGGCCGTCCTCATTCTCCTTCGCGACGATGAAGGGGCTGTTCGCAGCACTGGTCATCGCAGCGATATCCCCGACATCGGTCGACAGTGCGGGCAGCGCGCAGCCCATCGCCTCGACAAGCGAGATTGGGAACTGCTCGCTATCCGATGACAATGCGAAGATATCGAAGCCGGCCATGTGAAGCGCGGGATCGCGGACAAAGCCCGGCAGGATGACCCGATCGGCAACGCCGAGCATCGATGCGACCGCCATGATGACGTCGCGCTCGGGCCCCTCGCCCAGAATGACGAGCCGCGCGTCGGCGGGTGCGGCTTTGGCGAAAATCCGCACGAGGCGCGGCAGATTCTTGACGGGACGCAGGCCAGCGACGGTACCGATGACGAGGCCACCATTGGGTTCTACACCCTCGATCGGCAGCGGGTCGGCGATCTCGGCGTCGGTGGGCAGGCGGATACCGTTCGGGATGCGCTCGATCCTGCCCCTCGGCTGTTTCCAGACGTCGTGCGCGATCGCTTCGAGCCGCTGCGACGGCACAACGACATGCGCGGCGGTTGGCAGCATCAGCCGGCGGAACCAGACGCGTGCGGGCTTCTGGCGGGCGGCTTCGTCCTGATTGAAGCCGTCTTCATGATGGACGAGCGGGGGAAGGTGCAGGAATGGCGCGAACACCCGCCGCGCGCCGACCGCATCCATCGATCCCCAGTTATAGGTGAGCACCAAATCGAAGCCGCGCATATAATCGGCGAGGTCGCGGTAGCGGCCCATCGACGGTTTACCGTGCAGCGGCGGTGCTGCCGCATCACCGGGAAAGCTGACGCGAATGGCAGGGTCGATCGCTTCACGCGCGCCGAGCGCATCGGGAATCGAACTCAGGATCACATGCTCGGCAGCATCGCCGAACGCGTTCATAAGCCGGACGGCGCGCGCCTCCTTGCCGCCCAGGTTGAAGGTGGAGTGGCAGTGGAGGATGCGCGCGCGCGACATCAGGAGCTGCTGTCGATCCGGGCGAGCAGGCGATCGATCGCGGCGGTGCTTTCGGGCTCGAACAAGGTCGGCGCATGGCCGATGCGCGGGAGATCGATCCGCTCCAGCATGGGGAGCGTGTCGGTCATCCGCGTAGCGGTGGCATCCGAAAGGACATCGGACAAGCCACCGCGAAGGAGCAGCGCAGGTATAGGCTTCAGCGCCTCCAGCATCGGCCAGAGGTCGATCGCTTCCCCGGCATCAGGCCCCCGAAATGGTTCGGCGATCGACATGTCATAGTCATGGACGATCCGCCCCGCCGATGTCAGCCGGCAGAGGCGCTTTGCCATTTCGAGCCATTGCTCAAGCGTATAGTCGGGATAGTTCGGGCCCTGCGACTCCGCGAGCGAGCGAGCGGCGTGGAGCCATGTCGGATAGCTTCCCGATTTGCCGACATAGGTGCGGATGCGCTGCAGGCCCTTGGCTTCGATGACCGGGCCGATGTCGTTGAGCAGGATGCCCGCGATCTTCGTCGGGTTGGTCGCGGCGATCAGCATCGACAAGAGGCCGCCGAGCGAGGTGCCGAACAGGATGAAGCGATCGAGCGCGAGATCGTTGATCAGCGCCTGTACGTCCTGGAGATAGACCGGCGGCACATAGCTCGCCGGGTCCTTCGACGCCGCACTTTCACCACGGCCGCGCAGTTCGACCAGAATCAGGCGATGCCGGCCGGCCAGCCTGTCGGCCACCGCCGCGAAATCCCGGGCGTTACGCGTCAGCCCGGGAATACACAGGATCGGTATCCCTGATCCCGCATAGTCGCGGTAATGGAGGCGAAGGCCGTCCTTCGACCACCAGTAACCGTCTTCCCATGCCGCCATGCTTGCGCCTCCACATATAGAGCCCCCATATCGCCGCATGACCATCGCCCCGCAACCCGCCGCCTACACCGCCGATCCGAAGATCGAGGAGATGGGCGGCGCGATCTCCGATCCTGTCACCGCCGCCGACTTCCCGAAGACGGTGCTGCGCTTCCGCAATCGCCGTTGGGACAAGGCTGTTGGGCTCGACGAGCTGAGTGACGCGCAATGGGTCCGCCATTTCGGCCGCTTCGATCCGCTGCCCGACAACCTGCCGCATCCGCTGGCGCTGCGCTATCATGGCCATCAGTTCCGTTCCTACAATCCCGACATCGGCGACGGGCGAGGCTTCCTGTTCGCCCAGCTACGTGACGGTGCGGGCCGTCTGCTCGATCTCGGCACCAAGGGATCGGGCACGACACCGTATAGCCGCTTCGGCGACGGGCGGCTGACGCTCAAGGGCGGGATGCGCGAGATCCTCGCGACCGAGATGCTCGAAGCGCTGGGAGCCGAAACCTCCAAGACCTTCTCCCTGATCGAGACCGGCGAAGACCTCCAGCGCAACGACGAGCCCTCCCCTACCCGCTCGGCGGTGCTCGTCCGTCTCAGCCACAGCCATGTCCGCATCGGCACCTTCCAGCGGCTCGCGGCCATCGAGGATGCCGATACGATGCGCGCACTGATCGGCTATGTCCTGCGCAACCTCTATGGAGAGGCGCCGGGCAGCGCGCCCGCGGGGCAATTGCTCGGCCTGGTCTGCGAGCGCACTGCGAAACTCGCCGCGAGCTATATGGCGGCAGGTTTCGTGCATGGCGTGCTCAACAGCGACAATATCAACGTCACCGGCGAGAGCTTCGACTATGGCCCCTGGCGCTGGACGCCGACCTGGGCGCCCGGCTTCACCGCCGCCTATTTCGACCAGCAGGGCCTCTACGCCTTCGGGCGGCAGGCGCAGGCGATCCACTGGGACGTGATGCAATTCGCCATATCGCTGCGCACGGTTGCGCAAGCCGAGGAACTGGCCGGGCCGATGGATCGATGGCCGGGACTTTACGAAACCGCCGTGGCCGAGGCGATTTGCGGGCGGCTGGGCGTTGCGCCACGCGGGGAAGAAAGCGACCTCGCTTTGCTGCAGGCAATGGACGAAGCGCTGCAGGCGACCAACATAGGGGTCGACCGCTTCTTCTTCGACTGGCGTGGCGGGACGCGGCGGGCGGCGTCGCCGGCCGATGCGTTCTATGACGGCCAGGCGTTCGCGCCGTTCGCAACCGTGATCGCCGGCTATCAGTCGACCGTGTCGCTCGACCATGCCTATTGGCGCGACGCCAATCCCTGTTCGATGCTTATCGACGAGGTCGAGGCGATCTGGACGGCGATCGATGAGCGCGACGACTGGTCGGTGCTGGAGGGGAAGGTCGAAGCGATCAGGCGGATGGGCGAGGCAATGCGCGGTTAAATCGTCGGTTTTGACGTGAAAATCGCCACTTTAGCGCGATTTTAGGCCTATTTTTATTAATTCTGATACAAAAGAAACTTCTGTATCTTATTGTAATGTACCGATTTTATCAAAATATTTAACAATAAACGGAGCTTTTGTCCCTCGCGCCCCGCGAAATGACGGCCTGCGACGCACCCGCGGATAGTGTATAGCAGAAATTACGCAGTGCGTAAATTCCGTCATCGAGCGGCGAGAGCCATTACGATACCTTAGGCCCTCCGTGCCGCGCCTCCGCTCTGGCGTCATCCCCGATCAGGCGCGCCCATATTCCGCCGGGCTGCCAGAGCGTGTCCATCAACGCTCGCGAGCTTGCGTCATCGCGCCCGAGGACTTCGCGCTGATAGCGATAGAGGAAGGCCGATACGCGCATGTTCATGATGCAGTGGACGTGCACGAGGTCATCGCCGATTGCCGCCATGGCGTCGCAGAACTGCGCATAGTCTGCCTCGGTCGGCTCCTGAAAATCGACCGGAATATGGATATAGCGCATGCCGAGCGCGCTGACGCTCGCCGCTTCGTCGGCAAGCGCATCCTCGTGACTGTGCAGCCCCAGATTGATGACATGGCCGACGCCAAGATCGCGCAGCGCCCCGAGTTGCCCTTCGGTCGGCTGTCCAGACGTCGTGATCCGATTATCCAGCCGCCGCCAGCTACGAATATCCTGTGGGTCTTTCATCGCGCATCCTCACCTTGATGATGATGCCCAGGCGCGCGGCGTAAATGTTCGCGCTCCACGGTGGTGGACCACCTTCAGCGCCAGTCACGCGAACGGGCGATGTTTAGCATGGTAGAGACGCGAGGCAAGGTTGCGCGGTTAGATCGATGGGACTATATTAAGTCCGAATTCAGTCGTGATGGAAATGGGCATGCGCTATACCGATCAGGTCAAGCCTATCAGCTATTTGAAAGCCCACGCTGCGGAGGTGCTGCTGGACCTCGCCGAGCGGCGGGAACCGATGATCATCACGCAAAATGGTGAGGCGAAAGCGGTGATCCAGGACGTCGTCTCTTTCGAACAGACGCGAGAGACGCTTGCCTTGCTGAAGCTGCTGGCGCTCGGCACGCAGGACGTCGAAGCCGGGAAGATCAGGCCTGCCCGCGATGTCATCGCGCGCCTCAGGTCGAAGGCGCCTGTTCACGAATGACGTCGAAACGATATGACGTCGCGCTGACCCGCGGCGCGGAAAAGGATCTCGAGGCGATCTACGATTATCTGGCCGCGGAACGGTCGGCCGACGATGCGCAAAAGCTTCTCGACGATCTGCTCGCCAAGATCGATGCCCTTGAGCAATTTCCGTTGCGCGACGACGTACCCAAGGAGCTGGAAGTCCTCGGTATCCGCGAGTTCAGGCAAATTCTGCTTCAACCTTATCGGCTTATCTATCGCGTCGCCGAACAGAAGGTCTTCATATTGGTGATCGCTGACGGGCGGCGTGACATGCAGACGCTGTTGGAGCGCCGCTTACTCGGTTGGTGACCCTCTCCCCGCCGGGGCGAGGGAATTTATCAGCCTGTCAGTCCGTCCACATACTCTTGAGCCGCGCGAAGAAGCCGCTCGACTGCGGGCTCTCCTCGCCCGTTTCGGTGGCGCGGAATTCCTCGAGGAGTTCCTTCTGCCTGGCCGTGAGCTTCGTCGGCGTTTCGACGTCGACCTGGATGACGAGGTCGCCATGGCCGCGGCCGTTGAGGACGGGCATGCCGGCGCCACGCTGGCGGATCTGCTTGCCGGACTGGATACCCGGCGGAATGCGGATGTCGTGGCGCTTCTTGTCGAGGCCTGGGACTTCGATCGTGCCGCCAAGCGAGGCGGTGGTGAAGCTGATCGGGGCGCGGGCGAACAGGGTCGAGCCGTCGCGTTCGAACAGCTTGTGCGGCTTGAGATGCAGGAAGATGTAGAGATCGCCGGCCGGGCCGCCGCGTGCGCCCGCCTCACCCTCACCCGTCAGGCGGATGCGGGTGCCGTCATCGACGCCGGCCGGGATACCGACATCGAGCGTCTTCGTCTTTTCGATGCGGCCCTCGCCGTGGCATTCATCGCAGGGATCGGCGATGACCTGACCCGCGCCGTGGCAGGCCGGGCAAGCGCGCTCGACGACGAAGAAACCCTGTTGCGCGCGCACCTTGCCATGGCCGCCGCAGGTGCCGCAGCTCTTGGCGCTGGTACCCGGCTTGGCGCCGCTGCCGTCGCACGTGTCGCATTCGGCTGCGACATCGACGGTGATCGATTGCTGCTTGCCGGAGAACGCTTCCTCGAAACTGATTTCGAGATCGTAACGCAGATCAGCGCCGCGACGGACACTGGATCGGCCGCCGCCGCCGCCACGGCCGCCGCCCATGAATTCGCCGAAGATATTCTCGAAGATGTCGGAGAAGCCTTCGAAGCCCTGGCCGCCGCCAGCACCGGGACCGCCATTCTGGAACGCGGCCTTGCCATAGCGATCGTAAGCCGAGCGCTTCTGCGGGTCCTTCAGGACGTCATAAGCTTCGCTGATCGCCTTGAACCTGGCCTCGGCTTCGGCGTCGCCGGGGTTGCGATCAGGATGGCATTGCATCGCGATGCGCCGATAAGACGACTTGATCGTCTTATCGTCCGCCGTGCGCTCGACCTCGAGCAGTTCATAATATTCGGTATCAGCCATTACGCCCCCGGACAAACGCGCCGGCAAAGCCGTCACCTAAACCCCTCTCCTTCAGCGGAGGGGTTGGGGGTGGGGCTTCGCCACCATTACTGCGCGAGAGGAGAGGCCCCACCCCAACCCCTCCGCTAAAGGAGAGGGGCTTGAGAAGGCGGGGCCCTCCCACCCCTTACTTCTTGTCGTCGACTTCCGAGAATTCGGCATCAACCACATCGTCATCCTTCGGCGCTTCGGCACCCGGCGACGCGGCGTCGGCCTGCTCCTTCTCGTAGATCGCCTGGCCGAGCTTCATCGCAACCTGGGTCAGAGCCTGGGTCTTCTCGGTCATCGCGTCAGGATTGCCGCCTTCGACAGCGGTTTTCGCTTCGGCGATCGCGGCCTCGATCTCTGCCTTGAGATCCGCGCCGACCTTGTCGCCATGCTCTTCGAGCTGACGCTCGGTCGAGTGGATCAGGCTTTCGGCGTTATTCTTCGCCTCGGCCGCCGCACGACGCTGCTTGTCCTCATCGGCGAACTTCTCTGCATCCTTGACCATCTGATCGATGTCGGCGTCGCTCAGACCACCAGACGCCTGGATCTTGATCTGCTGCTCCTTGCCGGTGCCCTTGTCCTTGGCATGGACGTTGACGATGCCGTTGGCGTCGATATCGAAGGTGACCTCGATCTGCGGCACGCCGCGTGGCGCCGGCGGAATGCCGACCAGATCGAACTGGCCGAGGATCTTGTTGTCCGCGGCCATTTCACGCTCGCCCTGGAAGACGCGGATCGTAACGGCGTTCTGATTGTCATCGGCCGTCGAGTAGGTCTGCGACTTCTTGGTCGGGATCGTCGTGTTGCGATCGATCATGCGGGTGAACACGCCACCTAGCGTCTCGATGCCCAGCGACAGCGGGGTCACGTCGAGCAGCAGAACATCCTTGACGTCGCCCTGGAGCACGCCCGCCTGAATGGCGGCGCCCATCGCGACGACCTCGTCAGGGTTGACGCCGGTGTGCGGCTCCTTGCCGAAGAACGACTTCACGACGTCGCGCACCTTGGGCATGCGGGTCATGCCGCCGACCATCACGACTTCATCGATGTCGCTGGCCTTGAGGCCGGCATCGGCGAGCGCCTTCTTGAGCGGATCGGTCGTGCGCTGGATGAGCGGATCGACGAGACGCTCGAGATCCGAACGGGTGATCGACTTGACGAGATGCTTCGGACCCGTCGCGTCGGCCGTGATGAACGGCAGGTTCACTTCGGTCGTCTGCGTCGAAGACAATTCGATCTTCGCCTTTTCGGCAGCTTCCTTCAGACGCTGCAGCGCAAGCCGATCCTTCTTGAGATCGATGCCTTCGGCCTTCTGGAATTCGGCCGCGAGATATTCGACGAGCTTGGCGTCGAAATCCTCACCGCCCAGGAAGGTATCGCCGTTGGTCGACTTCACTTCGAACACGCCGTCGCCGATCTCGAGGATCGAGATGTCGAAGGTGCCGCCGCCGAGATCGTAGACAGCGATCGTCTTGCCGTCGTTCTTCTCGAGGCCATAGGCCAGCGCTGCCGCCGTCGGCTCGTTGATGATGCGGAGCACTTCGAGACCCGCGATCTGGCCCGCGTCCTTGGTCGCCTGGCGCTGCGCGTCGTTGAAGTAGGCCGGAACGGTGATCACGGCCTGCGTCACGGTCTCGCCGAGATAGGCCTCGGCGGTTTCCTTCATCTTCTGAAGCGTGAAGGCCGAAATCTGCGAAGGCGAATAATCCTTGCCGCCCGCCTGGACCCACGCGTCGCCATTGCCACCCTTCACGATGTGATAGGGGACCAGCTCGGTGTCCTTCTTGGTGATCGGATCGTCGAAGCGGCGGCCGATGAGGCGCTTCACCGCGAAAATGGTATTTTCCGGATTGGTCACCGCCTGGCGCTTGGCCGGCTGACCGATCAGGCGTTCGCCATCCTTGGCGAAAGCAACGATCGACGGCGTCGTGCGCGCGCCTTCCGCATTTTCGATAACCTTGGGCTTGCCGCCTTCCATCACGGAGACGCAGCTGTTGGTGGTACCCAGATCGATCCCGATAACTTTAGCCATTACAGTCCTTTCAAACCCCACTAACCCGATCAAGGCCGTGCCCCCAGCTAACGAGGCGAGCACTCCTGATGATCACGTTGACCCGGGCGATATAGGTGGGGATTCGATTGCTGCAAGACACATAGTCAGCCTATTTGGAGCAACATTTTTAAGGATCGACCGATGCGGGGCCTGCTTATCCTCTCCATGACCGTGCTGATGCTGGCAGGATGCGGCGCGAAAGCGACCGATAAGCCGCAAGTTCGCGACGCCTGGGTGCGGCTCGCCGCGGTGCCCGGGCGACCCGCGGCAGGCTATTTCACGCTCAAGGGCGGCAAGGCGGACGACAAGCTCCTGAGGATCGACAGCGCGCTGGTAAAGGCGATAGAGTTGCACGAGGGAGGCATGAGCGGGGGCATGATGACGATGAAGCCGATAGCGGCCGTGCCGCTGCCAGCGGGCGCGACGATCGAGTTCGCGCCGGGCGGCAACCATGCGATGCTGTTCGACATCGACAAGGCGATCACCCCGGGCACGGCGATCCCGTTATTGTTCAGCTTCGCCAATGGCGTAAAAGTGGAAGTCGAGGCCAAGACGGTGCCTGCCGGCAGCGATGACATTGGTGGGATGAAGCACTAAATGCCGCGCACCGCCCCTGTCTTTCTCGTCGGCGCCGAGCGCTCGGGCTCGACCCTGCTGCGATCGATGCTCGCGCATCATTCGCAGATCGCGTTCGGGGGCGAGTTCGATTTTCTTGTCGATGCGATCTCGGCCGATGGCCGGTTCATGAAGCGCGCCAATTTCCTGAAGGCGATCGAACTCGACCGCAGCTTTGCCCGGCACAGGCTGACCATTCCGCTGGAAGGCAATTTCCCGGCGATCGCGAACAATCTTCTCGACCAGATCGAAGCAGGAACGCCCGGCGCCAAGATCGTCGGCGTCACGCTGTTCCGCGATTTCGACCGGATATTATATCTCTGGCCGGAAGCAAGGTTCATCCACCTGGTTCGCGACGGGCGCGATGTCGCGATGTCGACCCTTCCGACGGGCCTGTCGGGCAATCTGTGGCACGCGATCCAGAACTGGGTCGAGGTCGAGGTGCTATGGGAGCGGATGTCGCACAAGCTGCCGATCGAGCGCCAAATCACGGTGAAATATGAAATGCTCGCCCGCGATCCGGAATATGAGCTGCGGCGGCTGACCGACTTCCTGGAGATCGCATTCGATCCGGCGATGCTGCGCCATAATGACGATGGATCGTATAGCGCGCCGCCCGGCGACAGCGTCGGCAGATGGCGGAACGCCGATCCGGGCGACCTCGGCGCCGCCGAACATCGCGCGGCACGCTGGCTGCTGCAGAACGGGTATTTTCTGAGCGGGTCGGTACGATCGCCGTCCATCATCCGGCGAGCGTCGCTGCGATTGCAGCACCGCATGGCGATATCGAAGCGGCGGCGGGCGCTGTTCGGCACGAAGATGTGGCTGAAGGGGGTATTGCTAGGGCGCTTCGGCTCGCAGAAGGCCAAGGATGCACTCGTCAGGCGGGAGAATGAGATATTGGATCGCAGGCCGGGTTAGCCTGAAAGCGGCCCGGCCCCTGCCCGTCATGCTGAACTTGTTTCAGCATCCACTCATCCGCGAGGGTAACAAAGGAACTCCAGCGCTCCCAAGCCTCCCGGTGGATGCTGAAACAAGTTCAGCATGACGATGCAAAGATATGAGGGCCGAAAGCCTTCAGTCCGCCGCCTTCGCCACGCCCACCAAGGCCGGACGCAACAGGCGGTCCTTGATCATGTAACCGGCCTGCATCTCCTGGATCACCGTGCCGGGTGCGGCATCGGCGTGGGGCAGTTCGAGCATCGCCTGATGCTTGTTGGGATCGAGCTTTTCGCCCATCGCCTCGATCTTCGTGATGTCGTTGCGCTGAAGGACGTTGTCGAGTTCCTTGCCGGTCATCTCGATGCCGGTGAGCAGCGCCTTCAGACGATCGTCGTCGCGCAGATCCGCGGGGATCGCCGACAGAGCGCGCGACAGATTGTCGGCGACCGACAGCACGTCACGCGCGAATTTGGTCGCGGCATAGGCTGAGGCGTCCTGTTTTTCCTTTTCGAGGCGGCGGCGGACATTCTGCGTTTCAGCCTGTGCATAGAGCACTTCGTTGCGCAGCTTCTCGATCTCGTCCTCAAGCTTGGCCAAAGGGTTACCGGCGGGCGCTTCCGCCTCCTCGACCTCCGCGGCTTCGTTTACGTCATTGTCGTTGATCTGATCTTCGCTCATGCCGTCTTCCGGTTCATCACTGTGTTCGCGGGCTGATATAGTCAAAGCTGCGCCTGCGAACAGGGGTCGCGTGCAAATTGCCTCTCGAGCCCAACATCTTTAGGGCGTGACGCATGTCGATCCTGGATGCGCACCGCGACTCTCTTGCCATGCTCGCCCAACGATCGCGCACCCGCGCGCTGATCGGGCGGCGGGGGCATGACTTCGCCTCGAACGATTATCTGGGGCTCGCCGGATCGGACGAACTGCGCGCCGCCGTGTCCGATGCGCTGGAGCGTGGCGTTGCGATCGGCGCGGGCGGATCGCGGCTGTTGCGGGGCAATGATCCCGAGCACGAGGCGCTGGAGGCCGAAGCGGCTGGTTTTTTCGGGAGCGAATCCTGCCTGTGGTTTTCGACAGGGTTCGCGGCGAACAGCGCGATCTTCTCCACGCTGCCCGCCGGCCGCGACCTGATCGTCCATGACGAACTGATCCACGCCAGCGCGCATGAAGGCATGAAGCTCAGCCGGGCGACGGCAGTGGCGGTGGCGCATAACGATGTGCAGGCCTTTGCCGATGCGGTTACGAATTGGCGCGCAGCCGGCAACAGGGGCCGTGCATGGATTGCGGTGGAGAGCCTGTACAGCATGGATGGCGATATCGCGCCGCTGACCGAGCTTGCGGCGCTCGCCGCGCGGGAGGATGCGTTCCTGATCATCGACGAGGCACATGCGACCGGCGTGTTCGGGCCGGATGGGCGCGGGCTTGCCGCCGCTCTCGACGGTCAGGACAATGTCGTCACCCTGCGGACGTGCGGCAAGGCGCTGGGCTGCGAGGGCGCGCTGGTCTGCGCGCCGCGCGTGCTGACCGACATCCTCGTCAGCAAGGCGCGCGGCTTCATCTTCTCGACCGCACCCTCGCCGCTGATGGCGGCGGCGGTGCGCGCCAGTCTGAAGCTCATCGCCATGCAGCCGATGCGGCGTGAGCGGCTGCATCGGCTGATCACCGTCGCGGGCGAGCATATGCCCGCGAGCGGATCGCAGATCGTGCCGGTCATCATCGGCGAGGATGGAGAGACGATGCGGATCGCCGGTGCGCTGCAGGAGCGTGGCTTCGACGTGCGCGGGATCAGGCCGCCCACCGTTCCCACAGGCACGTCGCGGCTGCGGATATCGCTTACGCTGAACGTCGATGAAGCGGCGATCGTTGCGCTGGCCGGCGCGATCGAGGAAGCACGCGCATGAGCCAGGCGATCGTCGTCACCGCAACCGATACCGATGTCGGCAAGACCGTGTTCAGCGCGGCGCTGACGGCGGCGCTCGACGGTGCTTACTGGAAGCCGGTGCAGGCCGGGCTCGATGGCGGCACCGATAGCGAGCGCGTGCGGGCACTATTGGGTCTGAGTGCCGACCGTATATTGCCCGAAGCCTATCGGCTGAAGACGCCTGCCTCTCCGCATTTCGCAGCCGCGATCGACAATGTCGTGATCGATACCGCTGCGCTCGTACCGCCGCCCTGCGATCGGCGCCTCATCATCGAAGGGGCTGGCGGCGCGCTGGTGCCGCTCGGCGGCGGGCTACTGTTCGCCGATATGTTCGCGCACTGGCGGTTCGACACGGTGATCGTCGCGCGGACGACGCTCGGCACGATCAATCACAGCCTGATGACGATAGAGGCGCTGCGCGCACGCAACGTGCCGATCCTCGGTATCGCCTTCATCGGCGACGCCAATGAGGACAGCGAACATACGATCACGGCGATCGGCCATGTCAAACGGCTGGGGCGACTGCCGTTGCTCGACAGCCTCGACAGCCACAGCCTGTCGGCGGCCTTTGCCGAGAATTTCGATCTGGCGAATTTCGGCGGATGAGTTCGGCAGTCTGGCATCCGTTCACCCAGCATGGGCTCGGCGAGGAGATCCCGCTGATCAACCGGGCCGAGGGCGCGGCGCTTTACACGGCCGACGGGCGGCGGCTGATCGATGGGATCTCCTCGTGGTGGGTGACCACGCATGGGCATTGCAACCCGCGAATCATGGCGGCGATCCGCGAACAGGCCGAGCGGCTCGACCAGATGATCTTCGCGGGGTTCACGCATCAGCCGGCCGAGGATGTCGCGCGCG
>Ga0207641_10001360_pt1 | contig 24266 bp, 24 predicted proteins | sample KBSSwiS62_FD_184306 | JGI IMG/M metagenome (GOLD analysis project Ga0207641, IMG submission 184306) | Switchgrass rhizosphere microbial communities from Kellogg Biological Station, Michigan, USA - KBS Switchgrass S6-2 (SPAdes) (version 2) | ecosystem: Host-associated > Plants > Roots >... | reverse complement strand
TCTTTGAGTAATAGCTCTGCCAGGCAGTGATTATCTGGTTTGATATTTGTCTTTTCCATACAGTGAAAAAAGTAATTTTAATAGTAGTTATTTCCCTTGTTGTAATTATCAGCGGTGGCTTTCTTTTTTTAAAATATGGCATATTAAAAGCCAAAGATCTTACGGCAGTTAATTCCACTGCGTCGCAAGCCGGGGCAACACCAGCGAAAGAATCCTCAGTACTCGATCTGCGGCCGGCTATTATCGCAAAAATTCAGCAATTGGTAAAAGATGGTTCGGATGGCTTGTATAATTTATCCATACAAAAAATAGATCCGGACCTCCTTTCCTCAAAACTGGATGTAATTGACGGCATCATTGCAGTTGATACTGCCACGATGCAACGGCTTGATGCATCCAAAAAATTACCGGATGATGTTTTCCATATCAATTTTCATTCACTTCATATTGATGGCATTGGTATCAATGACATGCTGAGCAAAAAGAACATTGACATTAAAGGTGCTTATTTAGACGATCCTGTTATACATATTTATCATAAAGCCCGGTCTTATAATAAAGAAGCAAATAAAAAAAATGACAGCCTGACGCTGTACCAGCGATTAACGGGTGAGCTGGAAAAGATCATTATTGGTTCTATCACTATAAAACACGGAACCCTGTTTATTCATGATGGCGGACATAACAACCACCCGACAAAGTTTAATGACATTACAATAAAGATGAATGATATCTTAATTGATTCCTCCACGCAATATGATAATAAACGATTCCTGTTTGCAAAACATGCGTTGATCGAAACAACCAATTATTCATTTGCAACGCCAGACAGTTTGTATTTTGTAAAGTTGGGTAACCTAAGCCTGGTTGGAGAAAAGCATGAAGTAACAATATCGAATGCAGAATTAAAACCCCGCGGTAGCAGGCAGGAATTTGTAAAAAAATTAACCACACGGGACGAAATGTATCATGTGGTTATTCCCAAAATTATTTTTTCCGGTCTCAACTGGTGGCAATTGATCAATAAAGAAAAAATAATTTCGGACAAAGCAGATATTTATGGCGGAACTGTTTCGGTGTATTCTGATTTAACAATACCAAAAGATGATGCTGTGCCTTTAAATCACTTTCCTCATCAATTGGTAATGATGATCCCTCAACCTGTATCAGTATCTGAGCTCAGGTTTCATGATCTCAAAGTTTTTTTCACACAATATAATCCTGAAACCAGGTCAATGGGTAAGGTAACTTTCAACAATATTAATGGTGTTGCAAGGCACATAACCAATATACCCGCTGAAATAAAAAGATCTCCATTTACTTCGTTATCCGCAAAAGGTTTGTTTATGAATAAAGTGCCGCTAACGGTTTCTTTAAAATTTGATCTTTCAAAAGTAAAGACTGGACAATTTTCGGGAGAGGTAGAGATGGACACGCTTGATAAGAATATTGTCAACCCGATTGCTGAACCTTTGGGCCGCTTTACCCTTAAACGAGGGCAAATGCAACAGGGGATCGTTCATGTAGATGGAGATAATAGTAATCTTCATGGAGCAATCAAATTTTATTATAATGATCTTCATATTACTCCTTTGAAAAGTGACAGCAGCAATGGCCAGCTTAAAAAAGCTCACCTGAAAAGTCTTTTAGCGAATTCCATTTATATAAAAAATGAAAACCCGCAGGGAGGAGAATTAAGAAACCCGGATTATATGATTGTCCGTGATCACCACCTCAATTTTGTATCGTATATATGGGCCACAATAATGACAGGGATATTAAAAACGATCGGTGTGCCGGTAGGTCTTGCCATGGAAAAAAAATAAGTATAGAACTGTTTTGATCGGTCGGCCAATACAAATTGCATTCATTATTGTATGAGTTTGCGCATATCAAAAATTAATTTCCTTGTTTCACTTCAGCCTGTATGGTTTTCAATTGTGACAATGACTGCTCAGTTCGTTGCCATTCTTTTCTTGCTCTTCTTGTATTTGTATCTGGTTTATACCCCCTGAAAAAGGAAAGGATATTCTGTTGTAAAGAAACTGTAACCGAATCAAACTGCCGGTTCTTGAGTTTGCTTAATAGCGCTGTATAAGTGTTATCGGCGAGTTGGTATTCTTCGGGGGCCGTCTTACGACCGGTATCAAAATTTATATTGTTTAATATAATGGGGCCGCTTCGCAGGTCTGAAATATACCAGGTATAATATTTAACCGTTGTATCAAAACTTTGAATAAATAATTTTTCTGCAACTGCTCCCGGCGCTTTAAATTTTAATACACGCAGTGGACCGATCTTCGGGGCAATACGGAACAATAGTGACCATACATTGGCAAAGGATGGTGGCCGTTCATCTTTGCTTACAAAATCACGATGATAATCTTTCCGATGCATGGTATAAATAAATTTACGGCTGGTGGCACCGGGTGTTGCTTTACTGATATCTCCTTTTTTACTGGCCCATGCTGCCCTTGTGATAACAGGGAAAAGATCTTTTACTACCCATCTGAATGTACCGATCGTACGGTCCAGGTTGTTAAACAAATCATTTACATTGATGCCATAAATTCTAAAAAAAGATTTTTCCAATAAGGGCCGGGCTATTTTAAAGCCTATAAAATCATGATAAGTATCGGGAGCATAATTGCCTCTTGCTGTTTGCAACACATCAAAGGAAAATTCCATACGCACATGTGCAACAGGATCTTCTCCATAAGTAGCTGTATCGCCAAATTTCTTTTCTACTTTCGGATAGGTCAATGGCACTCCCGGGTTGATGCCAATACTGTGACCATACTTATCGGCATTGTAATGACATAAGACACCTAACGCAAATGCGTATTCATTTACGTTTTGTGCATCCTGCAATAGTGCCGCCACAAAATCGCCGCTGCGTACATAGTGAATTAAATTGGTAAATAGTTTACTACCCCGGGGGAAATACCCCATATCGGGAACTACTGCCCCACCATATGCATAAGCATGTGCGTCTTTTAATTCCTTTTCTGTACTTCCCGGGTATTTTTGTTTTAAGAGCGGAAGCAAAACTTTGTCCCAATTGACATCGATCAGCGCTTCATGAGTTAAAATAGAATAGGCATTAGATGTACAGACAGTACATAAAAAGAATAATACGGCAACCATTCTTTTAAATACGGGCAAGTGACGAAGGCACATCATATCGTTATAAGATGCAATAAGCGTTCCTTTCTGTCTTTGCGAAGCCTTATGATGGAAAAATTTTCTCAGGTGCAAAATTCATGATAGCATACTAAGGGTCTGTGTAACAGGAGATTTCAATGGATATTCCTGAACTGATCTTCACAATGCCGAGACCAGTTAAACTAAAAAGGTTTAGCCGGTGATTCTCCCTTTATTAATTTAACCTCGTTTTTTTTTGATTCATAGCTTGAATTATAAATCTCCAATTGAGAATTGAATTTTTCACGAAATGAATCGCTAACCTCGGGGGCATAAATTATAGTATTAACGACATCCGGATTTTTTAGAATATCTACAAACGTGATGGAAGCGGGGCTTGTTTCCCACACCATGCAGAAATATCTTCCTGCTGTAAATACTCCTGATGCGGCAGCATTAAATCCTTTTAAGAGTTCAAGATCATAAGAGACGGATAATTCATTGACTGTTATACCCAACGTTTCCGCCTCATTTAATGAATCAACATAAAGTTCAATTGCCATACAGCGGTTGATCTGATTACTTTTTAATTAAACTTAGCGCCAATATATGCAGACAGGTTCTCATCACTCATTTTGTTGGAAGTGCTTTCCTGTGTCACGGTATTTTTAAACTGTGGTGTATCTGCCATGTACCGCATCAGCTGTTCCTGCGAAGTACCTGTGCCGGTCAAATGTACTTCCTCTGCGTTTTGCATGTGAGATAATATCTTTTTAAAGAATTTGTGTTGCAATGTTTTTTCATCATTGTGTTCGTTTTTTTCACTGGTATTATGTTCAGCTCCGGCATTGCCGGCAACAGCAAGCACAGTAAAATCTTCTGTATCCGCAGTTGCCCTTCCTACTACGGTTGCATGATGAGTATCCATCCATACGCCAAATTGTTTTTTGTTTTTTTGTCTCATGCTTAAAGATGTGTTTATTATTGCGATTATTATTATATACTTATATGAATTAGTTATATAATTCACACATTGCAGGTACTATCCGGATAAATAGAAAAGAGAAGCATTTGCTCCTCTTCATTTTTTCTTTTAAATCCAATTTTTCTTCGGGACGGTTGCGGTAGGTTCAGCAGTTGTTTCAGATACTGAAATTTGAAAGTGATATCTTTAATTTAATGTCCATGTCTCCGTGACTTAATTTTATTTCTAGCTGAGTCACTAACATTCTATCTTTAAAACATGAAGGCCTGTCCCCATTTTATTAAAAAAATATCAACTATTGTTTTATTAACGACTGCAGTGACCGCTTCTGCGCAAAACAAAGCAGCCAAAAATAATGGCGAACGTTTACAACTGGCTGACGAAATTGACCGTTCGATCCGCACGGATTTGCTGAATAAATGGTACCCGCAAGGCATGGATAGTATGTATGGTGGCTTTCTTACCACGTTTACTTATAACTTTTTACCAACCGGGCCGCAGGATAAAATGATCGTTACCCAGGCGAGACATGTGTGGTCAAATGCCCTGGCTTCACGTTTATATCCTGAGGTCACTTATTATAAAAAATGTGCAGCACATGGTTTTAGTTTTTTAAAAGATAAAATGTGGGACAAAACCAATGATGGTTTTTATACATTGGTTGACCGGCAAGGGAATGTAAAAGACGGAGAAGGGAAAACAGCCTATGGAAATGCATTTGGAATATATGCATCGGCGGCATGGTACCAGGCTTCGGGTGATAACAATGCATTGCAATTAGCTAAAGATTGTTTTGCGTGGCTGGAAAAAAATGCACATGATCCAATCCTCAAAGGTTATTACCAGGATCTATTGCCGAATGGTACACCCGTTAAGCGTACTGCTGCAGATCCATCTACATCAACGGTTGGATATAAAGATCAGAACAGTTCTATTCATTTGCTGGAAGCATTTACTGAATTATATTCAGTATGGCCCGATGCATTGGTTCGTCAGCGGTTAGAGGAAATGTTGCTGTTGATCCGTGATGTTATTACAACTAAGAAAGGAAGTCTTAAACTTTTTTTACAACCTGACTGGACACCGGTATCATTCAGGGATTCATCAGAAGCAGTGATCTTACAACACCGGTATATTGATCATGTATCTTTTGGTCATGATGTAGAAACAGCTTACCTGATGCTTGAAGCGTCGCATGCATTGGGATTAAAAAATGATACAACTACAATGAGAATAGCTAAACTCATGGTGGATCATGCGTTGCAAAATGGTTGGGACAAGATCAACGGTGGGTTTTATGATGAAGGATATTATTTCAAAAATAGAAAAGAGATCACGATTATAAAAGACAGCAAGAACTGGTGGGCACAGGCGGAAGGGTTGAACACATTATTACTGATGGCGGATAATTTCCCGAACGATCCGATACAGTATTTTGAAAAATTTAAAATCATGTGGAAGTATATACAAACTTATTTGATCGATCACGAATATGGCGACTGGTATGAAGAAGGTCTTGATAAAAGCCCCGAAAGAAAAACTGCATTAAAGGGTCATATCTGGAAAGCGACTTATCATCAACTTCGATCATTAACTAATTGCGTGCAAAGACTTCGACATGATAAATAAATACAAACGATGAATTATCATGAGGTTCGTTTATGTATATCGTCTTTTAACCCGGCGGGAGCAAATTCCACTACTTTGATAGCCCTGGCTTTATTTCTCAGAAATGGCGGCACAGCCAATAATGCCTGCTGATGACTGTCGGCTTCAATAAAGGCATACGCATTATGATCATGATCATAACAACCCCATTCAAAATGAGTAAGGAAGCCTGCATTATATTTCGCAAAATGATCGATCGCCAGCTGGCAATCTTCTAAAGTGTGTGATGAGATCACTAAATAGCGCTCCATGATTAATTAATTTTGAAATTAAGAACTGAGTACTAAGTTATCAGTTTTTATTCGATGTATTTATTACAAAGACGATCATCTCAACTCACCGTTCAATAATTATCCTTCTCTACTCAACAAACAAACTATTCTACACAAGAACCGGATACTGCTGATCATTAGCTGTTGATTGCACTGCTTTACAACTTTATTTTCGTTCCTGAAACAAATCAAAATCAATTAAATCATTAACCAAAAAACTTTATCATGCAAAACAAAATGCAGATCTCAAATCCAAAAGCTATCGGGTTGAGATCGATGATCATGGGCTTATTAACTGTATTAACCGTAGCTCTTTTATTTTCTTGTACTAAAAATGTAGCGGATGTGCCTGCTCAGGCTGCAGAAGAAGCAACCGCAATAGATGAAAATCCCCATGGCAAAAACGACAACATCATTCATGCGGTGCCTTTTGAAACTACAGTATTTGTTCCTTGTGCCAATGGTGGTGCAGGCGAAGACGTAAAATTGACCGGGTTCACAAATTTTATTTACGGGCTCGTCTACACCGATCGCGGATTCACGTTGGTGTATCATGACAATGTTCACCAGGTAACTGGCGTTGGTTTGACAAGCGGCGAATCATTTGTAGCGTCAGGTGGAACTAATGGAACAGTGGTGGGGGTATGGTATAGTACTGAATGGGTAGGAAATACAACCACTCAAATGAAGCTTGTTGGTCAGAATAATCAGTTCACAGTAATATATAAACATCATATCACGGTTAGCCAGGACGGCGGTGTAACGGTTAATAACATAGAACAAACAGCAGATTGCAATTAAGTAAAAGGACGGTGTTAGTAAATAAGAAAGATCCTTCGGGATCTTTTTTTTATTTGCTCATTTTTAAGTTATATTGAATGATCTTATCGTACAACATCAAGGACACATCAACAGCAGGGAGTTCTTTATCCAACCATCTTTCAATTGCTACTGTTCTATCAGGGTTAAATTTTGCGGTCATTTCATAATAATGACTGTATTCGCTGTGCTTTATACTGATACTTCCATCCGGAAAACCACAAGAGATAATGGTTATGCATAGTGATAATGCACAAAAAAAAATAGTTGACTTTTTCATAATGATAATCTGTCGTAAAGAAACTAAAAATGTTGCACTGATCCTTTCGTCATTCTAATCTGCCTAGAGGTAAAAAAGATTTGGCACTCTGCCGTGTCGGCACTTACTTTGCCGTTCAAAGTACTTTTCATATTAACATGAAAGATAAAAAGTGAAACGTCAAAAGGGGAGTACATTTCACGTCTGACGAAATAATAATTTACATTACAGCATAACTTAAAACTAAAGGGATGGCAACAATATTGAATATCCAGAACCTGGGCAAAACTTATCAGAGTGCAGGCCGTGAGTTGACGGTGCTGGAGAATATTAATTTTTCTGTAGAAACAGGATCAACAATGGCGATTGTCGGGCCATCAGGCAGTGGCAAAACAACCTTACTTGGATTGGCTGCAGGGCTGGATCGTTCAACTACCGGTTCAGTAGAATTAAATAATATAAAGCTGGATCAGTTGAATGAAGACCAACGGGCCGCTATACGAAATCAACATGTGGGTTTTATTTTTCAAAGCTTCCAGTTGCTTCCTACTCTTACGGCACTTGAGAATGTGATGGTGCCATTGGAATTGCGTGGAGAAAAAAATATAAAACCAAGAGCGGTTGACTTGTTACAAAAAGTTGGTTTGGGAAATCGTGGTCATCACTATCCTGCACAGCTCAGCGGTGGTGAACAACAAAGAGTATCAATGGCCCGGGCTTTTATCAACAAACCTCAAATTCTTTTTACCGACGAACCAACTGGTAACCTGGATGCGGAAACAAGTCGTGGAATTGTTGAACTGATCTTTAACCTGAATAAAGAAGCTGGTACTACATTGATAATGGTAACACATGATCTTGAGCTGGCAAATAAGACAGGCCGTATTATTAAACTGAAAGGAGGAAGGGTTGTATCCGATGAACCTACAGGAATTAATAATTAAAAATTAATAATTAAGAATTGTCAGAAGTTAATATAGATAAAGACATGAATCAGCAAAGAGGTTTGAATTTTCCGTGGTTAGTAAAGATGGCGTGGCGTGATAGCCGGCGCAATCGTTCAAGATTATTTTTATTTGTATCATCTATTATACTTGGCATTGCTGCTATGGTTGCCATTTATTCTTTGGGAGATAATATGAGTGCCGAAGTAGACAGGCAAGCAGCTTCTTTGTTGGGCGCTGACCTGGAGATCGGTAGTGGTAAACAAGTGAGTCCTGAAATCCGAAAGATGGTTGACTCACTCGGTGAAAAAAGATCGGAGCAACGAATGTTTCCTTCGATGATCTATTTTTCTAAAAGCAACAATACACGTTTGGTGCAGGTTCGTGCATTGGGTGGTGACTTTCCCTATTATGGAGAGTTAGAAACGGTGCCTGCAGCCGCAGGAAAAACATTTAGAAATGGACAAGCTGCATTGATAGATCAAACGATGATGTTGCAATATGGTGCAGTCGTTGGCGATAGCGTAAAAATCGGGAATGTAAGTTTCGTCATCGCAGGTACATTAATAAATGCACCAGGACAAACAGGATTATCAGCATCGGTGGCACCCCCGGTGTATATACCACTTCAATATTTGGAGCAAACAGGACTATCACAAAAAGGAAGCAGGATCGGCTACCAGTTCTTTTTCAAGTTCGATAAGTCGGTGAAGATGGACGAACTTGTCAAAAAGATTGAACCACGAATAGATGCTGAAGGTATGAGTTATGAAACAGTAGCCACGCAGAAACAGAATACGGCAAGATCTTTACAGGATCTTACCGATTTTCTTTCTTTGGTCAGTTTTATTGCTTTGTTGCTGGGTTGTGTTGGGGTGGCCAGTGCTATTAATATCTATGTAAAGGAAAAAATAAGATCAGTGGCCATACTGCGTTGCTTGGGCGCAAAAGGCTGGCAGGCATTTCTTATTTACCTGATACAAATTGTTGTGGTAGGTTTTATTGGTTCATTGGCCGGTGCAGCTTTGGGAACAATCATTCAACAATTCTTGCCGATCGCATTCAAAGATTTTTTACCGATAAAAGTTACGGCAGATTTTTCATGGTCAGCAATAGGGCAGGGCCTGTTATTAGGCGTTGTGATCTCTTTTCTTTTTGCTTTATCTCCGCTGATAGCTATACGAAAGATCTCGCCATTAAATACACTGCGATTATCGTTTCAAAAATTTAGTTTATTCAGAGACCCGGTAAAATGGCTGGTATATCTATTGATCATTCTATTCATTTTTGGATTTAGCTTTCTTCAAATAAAGGAAATACCTGAATCGATCGCTTTTACTCTTGTTATTTTAGTTTCGTTTTTAATATTGGTAGGAACAGCTGCATTACTGATGTGGGCTGTGCGACGTTTCTTTCCTAATGCTGCAGGGTATTTATGGCGGCAAGGATTAGCAAATTTATACAGACCCAATAATCAAACAACCATTTTGATCGTTGCGATTGGATTAGGTACCGGCATTATCTGCACTTTGTTTTCTATCCGTGCCATCTTACTTAATCGTATCGAGATGACAGCTCGTGACAATCGATCTAATACAATATTATTTGATATACAACCGCAACAAACAGATAGTGTTATCGCTTTGGCCAAACAATTTAATTTGCCAATTGATGGAGCTGTACCTATTGTGAACATGCGATTGGAAAGGATCAATAATATTACCGGCGAAACTTTGCGAAAAGACAGCACCATTAAAATGTGGAAAGGAATATTTGATCGTGAATACAGGGTAACGTTTCGTGATTCTTTAACCAGCTCAGAAAAAATAACAAAAGGAAAATGGTCGGGTAAAGCGGAAGGAGATAAAATATTTGTTTCATTAGATGAACGTTATGCAAAGAACAATAGCATTAAGGTGGGAGATACAATGAACTTTAATGTGCAAGGTGCTCCTGTAACCACTATTGTTGGGAGTTTACGTCAAGTTGATTGGGGCCGGGTACAAACAAATTTCCTGGTTGTATTTCCCACTGGGGTCTTGGAAAAAGCGCCGCAGTTTCATGTATTGGTGACCCGTATTGAAAACAAAGATGTGTCTGCTCGTTTTCAACAACAGCTTGTGCAGAAGTTCCCGAATGTTACTGTCATTGATTTGAGTGCAGTATTGAATATAGTAAGTAACATAATAGATAAAGTAGGTTTCATTATTCGCTTTATGGCAGCTTTTAGCATATTTACTGGTTTGATCGTATTGATCGCTTCTGTGCTGATCAGTAAATACCAGCGAATACAGGAGAGTGTATTGTTGCGCACAATTGGTGCAAGCCGAAAACAGATATTTTACATCACAGCGCTTGAATATTTTTTCCTTGGTGCCTTGGCAGCAGCAACTGGTATGTTTATGTCGTTGGGCGTAAGCTGGCTGGTTGCAAAATTTATTTTCCAAACAGAATTTATATTGAAATGGCTGCCATTGTTGGGGGTGTTTGTATCGGTATGTTTCCTCACTGTTTTTATTGGGTTGATCAATAGTCGTGCAGTAGTAACGAGACCACCGTTAGAGATTTTAAGGGAAGAAGTGTAAGGTGTTCGATGTACTTTTTGTCAACAAGGCGCTTGAACAACAGGAAGCTTGTATTCTACAATCCAACTATTTTCTTAAATTCATTTTCTCTTGCTTCGATAGCAAATGCAGTAACCTCTACTATTTCGTCAATAAGTTCGAGGTCATGATCTGTCGGTTTACGGGCTTCGGTATAATATAGGGCAAATGTCCCCAGCAACTCATCGTGGGCATTAAATAGCGGTGTTGACCAGCACGAACGCAGACCCTCAACTAATGCATAAGATTTATAGTCTTTCCACAGTGGATCAGTTGCAATATCTTCCACAATTACCTGTTTGCGATTGAATGCTGCTGTACCACAAGAACCAACAGCAGGACCAGCTTTATTTCCGCTGATCGCTTTAGTATAACGTTCGGGAAGTGAAGGAGCAGCTCCATCAAATAACTGGGTTGTTTCGTTATTATATAATAGTATAGATGTTAGAATATCGTTCCTGCTTTTATACTCGATCCAACTTAGTATCTCATTAAGTATCTCTTTCAATTGTTTTTCACTGTTCAACATGGTCTTCACATCTGTTTCCAACAGTTTTAGATCCAGTGATGATAACAGGTCCAGGTCTTCGGTAAACTCACTCATAATGATAAGTTTCTATGAAGTTATGATTTTTTTTTGCTGCTAAATCCCTGCAAGGCCCCTTCAGATTCATTAATGATGAACCTTATTAAGTTTGCAGTAAACTAGTCAGAGAAGCTTTTCTAACTGCTTCCAAACATTTTCAGCCACTATAAGATGACCTTCTGCAGTTGGATGAATACCGTCTGCCTGGTTGAGTTCAGGTTCTCCACCGACACCTTCTAAAAGAAATGGAATGAGCGTCATTTTATTTTTAGCAGCCAGATCAGTATAAATATTTCGAAACTCAGTAGTGTAGGCTTGCCCCATGTTTGGGGGGATCTCCATGCCTGCAAAAACCAATTTAGTGTCAGGATATTTTGCTTTTACTTTATCAATAATATCCTGTAGATTTTTTTTAGTTTCTGAAAGTGGAGTACCACGCAAGCCATCATTTGCGCCAAGTTCAAGAACAAAAATATCTACGGGTTCACGCAAGATCCAATCAATACGGGTTTTGCCACCGGAAGAAGTTTCACCGCTTACACCTGCATTGATCACTTGGTAAGGAAGACCAAGTGAATCGATCTTTTTTTGAATGATCGCCGGGAAGGCCTCAGAAGGACTCACACCATAACCTGCTGTAAGACTATTGCCATAAAAAACAATTGACTTCTTTTTTATAACAGTGGCGGTTTCCTTTGGTGTATTATTTTGATCTCTAGCCGCTGGTTTTTTATTATCTGTGCAACCTGAAAATAGTATGAAGAATCCGGCAATAATGATTGATCTTTTTTTCATATCTCTTGTACTCAAAAAGATTTAGCTGGCGTGATAACAATACTCCCATATTCTATTGGCTCATGATCGCCTTGTAACATAACAGGACCTGCATCTCCTTCATGACTATTCAATGCACCCCCTGTAATGCCAGATATTTCCTGGTTGCAAATAATTGTCTTTCCATTGAGCACAACGGTCACCATTCTGCCGATCAAAGTGATCTCATAGGTTTGCCACTCGCCTGGTTTTTTTCCTGCACTTTCACTGGGTGCAATAAAACCATAAATTGATCCTAACACATCTTTTGCAGGTGTTTCTTTATTATAATCTGTGATCTGAACTTCATAGCGACCTCTTAAATAAACACCACTATTACCATCTTCGTGAAAACGAAATTTCACCTGTAATTTGAAATCATTAAAAGTCGCATCAGAAATTAAATTTGAGCCAGCTTTCGGGCTTTTCAAAATTCCATTCTCAACTATCCATTGATTAGTTGGTCGTGATGCATGCCAACCTTTCAGATCTTTCCCATTGAATAGTTGTATCGGTTTATCCCAAACTGGTTTTGTATTACGGGTTAAAGCTGGTGCATGAAACGCAGAGAATTTGCAATTTCTCCCATCTGGCAGGGTCATAATACCAACAAGGCTATCTCCTTCAAGAGTTGCTTCAAGATTTAAATTATTTGACTGTGCTTCCCATTGTGGAGGAATAGAAAAACTAAGTTTACCATTACTGAGGTTTACCTGCGAGATTGGTCTTGCACTCCCACCGGGTCCAACAAATCTTCCAACCAAAACACGATTACCCGATCTTTCTACTTCAAGCCAGGAAGGAAGATCTCTCCCGGAAATATTAACAGTGATATCCCATCTGCCAAGAACAGAAGATGTATCAGAATAATTTTCGGCTTTAATGACAGACAGAATAAGGAGACTAAACAATAAAGTTAAAAGGGATCGTTTCATAGTTTGTTATGTTGGTAGTGTGTAATAATAGTTAACATCGAAGTTAGCTGAATTTTGGAGGTCTAGACAATAGCTGCCGTCAATGACAAGCTATACAGCTGATAATATTTTATCTAGCCCGCAATCTGTCAGAGATTGAGTATTGAATATTTTCATTGACTCCGGTGACATGATCTTGTTTCTTTGTTCTATCCATTTATCCATACTGGCGCCATATATCTTTCGTGTTTTTGCTTCATCCAGGTTATGTATTTTACCCCAATGAAAACTGTGAGGAATATCCCTTGCTTCGAGTTCATTCCATACTGCATTATAAAAATTCCGTGTTGTGTTTGATTCAGCGCAATCCAGTTCGAGTATGCAGGTAGGATCGAATTTGGTGAAGGCAAGTGTTGCTGCAGATCTTTTTACATACCGGTAAGATAATATACCTGAAAGCGGCCCGTGATCTTCATTCATTTCAATGAGCAGATCATTTACTTCCAACACACGGTCAAGTGGAATGCCGATAGCGGTACTGAGTAATTTGCCACGGATATTATTATTTGTAAAAATTTCCCCTGATGTTCCCAGCACTCCTTCATAAAGAGTATAAGAACTTTTTACCAGCTTACTTACCACGAGGTGAGTTAAAGCCGGAACAAGATCAGTGATGATGCCTATAACTGCAGCCACATCATCACCGGGACCTGCCTTATTAAAATCAACAACGGGTGGTTGATAGTTATCTGTATAAGGACGTTTGTACATGATAGTAGCATATGCTCCACCGGCAAGATTGTACTGATCAATGACGGCCTGGAAATGGAATGGCCGTTCATTACCATTAGGAATAAAATTAGCATTAGAAAAATCCAGCGTTTCCATAATATGCCTGAATGAATTATCAAGCGGTATTTTTTTGCGATAGCTTTCCAACAAATAAATATCTTCTGTCTCTATCATCACACCATGAATAAAACCAAAGCTGCCAAAACTTACAAGGGCAGCATTGAAAAGCTCGTCATCCGCCACAAGTTTAGTTTTAAACTTTTGAGTGAATATGCCGGATACGACGGGATATGATTCTCTTTCTAACCAGATATGTTTATCAGAACCGGTAATAATGTGCATGCCAACGATAAAATCAGGGACCGAACCAACATCTATTGCCGAGCCATGTGTTCCGGTTGAAAAACATCCAACAATAGTTTGCCCGTTACTAGCGCCTGAAGTTTTTAATGATCTTTTGTTCTTTTTTAACCAGTCGTTCAATTCCTGGATCGAATTACCACACTGGGCAAATAAAAGATCATTTGGAGTTCTTTTATAGTTAGGTGATAAACTTTGAGTGCTCCTGATCGGGAAGATCATATTCAGCATCTTGGTGTTTAGTATCCAACCTTCTGCTGCCGCTACTTTCGTGAAGGACCATCCAACACCCAATGCTCTGACAGTTTTATTTTCAGCAATTGCTTTTCCAAGCAAAACCTGTATAGCTTCTGTCATTGCATTATAATCATCAAAGCCATTACCTGTATTGCCATTGATGAGATCGAATAGATTATTGATGGGTTGTGTAAAAGTATCATGACGGTTGGTCCACTGTTTTGCATTAGTGGGCCGTATTTGCGGCTGTGACATGTAAATAAGTTATTAAGATGAAAGAATTATAATCCATCGATCTCACGCTGGCAAGGTTTATGACATTTCCATTCGATCTTTACAGGTGAAACAATACCCAACGTGATAATTGTTACGAATGATTGTCCGAAGTTTTTTGAGAATACTACTTCATCCAGGGCGGCGCAAGTATCTGTGCAATTAGGCACGTGGAAATTTTGAGGTTTGTTTACAAGACCCCATAAATAGGAACGCATTACGGTATCCCTATACTCAGTTCCCGGATCATTTTTTGTGTTAATGACCCTGTAATGATAACAACTCTGTATCATTATAACAGAGAGGATCAATAAAATTAAAAAGATCTTTTTCTCTTGCAGAGGAGTAGATGGTTCAGTCATAAAATAAGTTAAAGGTTAAAATGACAGAAGTTGCATTTGAGCTGAATATCGATTAATGCCAATAATTTTCAGTTATGCCACACCAAAAGTTCGTATAATCCGAAGATTAAAAAAAATAAAATTGGTAAAAGAATTGCAGGAGAAATATTATTGAAACATACTAAGTTTGAAATAGCCTAAGTGTATTTCATCCTCAGCAAGACAATCTGAGGTAGTTATCAATAAACTGTTTTTTTCTTTTGTAACTGCAGGAAGTATATCTGTTATTTCATAGATATCATCTACGTCTACCCCGAATTTATCATCAATATGTGAAGTGGCGCCTTTAAAGCCGGTATGCCTGAAGAATGCAGTTTGTTTTGAGAGGTTAATGGCTTCTGACTTATCTGAAGCTGCAATCACCATTTTATAATGAAATTCTTCAAACTCATTTTGTTTATAACCTCCAAGATTAATAAAGAATAATTTGAATGCGCTGTTTTGTTTGTTTTCATTTTTGGAAACGACTTCTACTTTATAACCATTTACATTCGTTACTTCACGCCAGGCATCGAGATGGAGTTTATTATTTCCCGGCCAGAATGTTTCTATATCCGGGATCAGATCTTTGATACTATCACCGATACCAAAGAAAACATCATGCTGTTCAATGTTCCGCTCAGGCGGAGTAGCACCGATCAATAACATGTAAAGCTTTGGCATGAAAAAAAATTGCCTGAAGGTAATAAGTGAAAAAGATATACTGAAAGAAGTAAGAAAGGATTTTTCTATTGCCCCAACACTCTTTTTATTCCTTCGCACATAGACTTGATCTTGTAATAAGCTTCATCAGAGTTTTCATCTTTATTTAGTTTTATATAAAGATACCCTGCTCGTTTTTTTATATAGAAGAAAGAATGATCTTCCAGGGCGATCTCGCCGTCAATACGAGTATGGCGGAAAGACATATTACCAGTTGCAAGCATATCGTCCATATATCTTTCCACAGCTCCTGTTTTACTATGACTGAAGCTAGCCTTCATTTTATAATAACGACCATTTTCGCTATAACTGATGCTTGTATTGTTGTGAAACCGGCAGGAGATAATAGTTGTAACTATCACCAATAAGCAAAATAAAACGGGTAATTTTTTCATTGTATTTGTTTGAGATGAATAAATAACCTGGCCAGCTAAATACTGGTAAAGTTTGTTTGTGTAAAGTTGAAGTTGGAGGAAACCGGAGGTTGAAGTTCAGAAACAAAATTAATAATGAAAATGAATTTTTCCTTTTCTTTTTATGGACGGTTATAAATGGGCTTAACCGGAATAAAATATTAGAGTATCAGGCCATCGTTCCTGAAAGTATCTTAATTAATTTTTCTGCATCAATATTGCCACCGGAGATCACACAAACAATTTTTCCTGTCCCTGCTTTTCCTGTTAGGGCTGCAGCAAATGAAGAACCACCAGCCCCTTCTGCAATAACACGGGTTCTTTCCATCAATAATTTTATTGAATCTGCAATTTGCTTCAGGCTTAAAACAATGGAGCCATTTGCGAGCTTACTGACTAAGGGCCACATTTCAATAAGAAGACCAGCACTTCCCATTCCATCTACAAAACTTGGAGTATACGTTACTTTCACCGGCTCACCAGCAGCAAGAGATGGCGCAAGTGGCGCTGCTGTCTCTACTTCCGATGCAAAAATTTTTACATTTGGTTTAATTGTTCTTATAGCCGTCGCAATTCCGCTGATCAATCCACCGCCACCATAAGGAACGATCACTGTATCCACATCAGGAAGATCTTCGAGTATTTCCAGGCCAACTGTTCCATTGCCTGCAATTACTGCCGGATCACTTACAGGATGAATGAATAATCCTTTCATTCCTTCAAATTTTCTTGTTACAAGTACCTGCCACCAATCGTTAAATGGGATCTTGATAAATTTTGCACCAAGTCTTGTTATCGCGTCCAGTTTTGTTTGTGGCGCATGATCGGGTACGATCACTGTGCAAGGAATTTTCATCATTCGTGCATTCCATGCAATGCCCTGCGCCATATTACCAGCACTTGCTGTGTACACTCCATCATTCAATAATGATCTGTCAGCAGTGCTCATTGCATTGTATGCACCTCTTAATTTAAAAGAACCGATAGGTTGTAAGTTTTCCAGCTTCAGATAAATTTCTCCCGGAAGATCATCGCCATAAAAACGAATAAGAGGCGTGCGATTTATTTTTTCTTTGATGCGGTGCTGTGCATCTTTAATATCCTGCAACGAAACAGAGATCTCTTTTTGTGTTGCTATCATTTTCTTATGTTTTTCCTTGGTTTAAATAGCTTCGATTTACGAGATGTGAGCTTCGAGACCCATAATTCAATTTTGTATCAATGATCGCAGCTCGTGGCTCAAAGCTCATAGCTTTAACTTCTCATAAATATGGTAAGCCGAAAAAATATCTTCAGCTGCAATGCCTAAAGATTTAAAAACAGTGATCTCTTCATTATTCTCTCTTCCTTTTTTTGATCCTGATAAAACTTCACCGATCTCTGCTTTTACATGATCATCCGTTACTGCTCCTTCTTTTTTAGGGATCAAAAAGTCTCCGGCTTCATTAAAAAGAGATTCATAGCGGTCAGTAAATAACTTTGACCTGGCGATTGCAGATGTATCTAATTCTCTTGATAAAGCTGTGCTGGAACCGACCGCATTGATATGTGTGCCTGCCGAGATCCAATCTCCCATTACAACAGGTTCTTTTGATGAAGTAACTGTACAGATGATGTCTGCATGTTCAACGGCCTGCTGAACATTTTTCTTTACATGAAAATGTAAGTTGTATTCACCTGACAATTCATTAACAAGTTGCTTTGCATTTTTTTCATTACGACTCCAGATATTAATATTCGTGATGTTTCTCGCCAGCAACATAGATTCAATATGTCTTTTGGCCTGCTCACCCGAGCCGATGATCGCAAGTGTTGATGAATTACCTCTTGATAACAATTTTGTTGCTACAGCACTGGCTGCTGCTGTTCTGATAGCGGTGATCTCTAATGCATCAAAGAGCATAAGTGGTTGTCCATTTTTTGCATCAAATAACATTACTATTCCCTGGTGAGAAGGAAAACTTGCTTCCTTGTTAGCATGAAATACACTGATCACTTTTATACCCATCACCCCAAGTTTGGCAGCATGACCCGGCATCATGCCTAATACACCGCTACCATCAGGTAGCCGCATAATATTACGTAAAGGTTGCAGGCATTCTCCAGCCGCCAATGAACTAAACATTTTTTCCATTACCTCAATACATTCTTCCATCGGCAATAGAGATGCGATCTTTTCTTTATTGACAAATAACGGATCCATTCTCTTAAGTGTTCAAGAGTAGTTTTATTAAAGATAGAATTTTTAGAGGTTGAATGGAGATACCTGGCTCCTTTGCTGAACATAAAAGCATTTTAATTTATTGCAGCACCCTTTTCGATTCCTTTCTGCTTGATCATAATTAAAAAAAGATGCTGATCTAAAGACCAGCATCTTACTATAAAAAGATTAAACTAACCATTTCCATTTTTCTTCTTTGGCGGTGGATTTTTTGGAGGTTCTGTTTTTTGTGGTTGACTCTTTGGTGGCTGATCTTTCGTTGGTTGACTTTTCTGTGGTTCGGTTCTTACTGGTTGTTCTTTTTGTGGTTGAGTTTTTACTGGTTGGTTTCTCTGTGGTTCATTTGGTACCGGTTGATTTTTTTGTGGTTCAGTTCTCACAGGCTGATTTTTCTGTGGTTCGTTTCTTACCGGTTGTTCTTTTTGTGGTTGAATCTTCACTGGTTGGTTTTTCTGTGGTTCATTTCTTAGTGGTTGTTCTCTTTGTGGTTGAGTTTTCACCGGCTGGTTTCCCTTCGGTTCAATTGATTTATTCGATTTGTCTGCTGCGATAACCTTTGATGGTTTTGCAGATCTTTTATCCGAGGTACTGACTTTTGGTTTATAAATCGCCACTTCATTTCCTGATGCTCTTGTTCGTCCAGGATTTGATGATTCACTTAATCTCACCGGCGCTAAACTTTTTTGTGTATACCGTTCCACTTCTGTTCGCTGGGGTCCGCTTACAAATACATTTCTTGTAGGTCCGCCACTTGTGCTGTAATTATTAATTACAGTTGTATTGTTTATGATCGTCGTATTCTGTGGCGGGCTTACATAATAGTTATAGATGGTAGGGGAGGCGATATAACGTCTCGGTACAAAACACCAATAATCATACGGCGGAGAATAATTACCAAATGCAATACTGATACTGACACCGGGACCTAATGGCGCCCAACCATAGTAATCGCCACCGCCACGCCATACTACCCAGGCTGGTGCCCATTCATAATCGGGTATCCACAACCATCCATAATAACTATCATAATGCCAACGCCCATAATGGAACGGTGCCCAGCCCCACTCATAATCGGAAACCCAGATCCAGTCATATTCATTTGACCAAACCCAATGACCGCTTGTTCTATACGGATGGAAACCGCGGCTAACATTTGGATGCCATACATAGCCATATTGCGGGTACGATATCCATGTTCCATAAGGGGAAAGGTTATCATAAAAAAACTGGAAACTTACGGAAACGCCCTGTGCTTTCGTTTGTTGCGATGGAATGCTTAAACCAAGCATTAGCACCATCGCTAAAACTATATTTATCTTTTTCATTTCTGTTCATTTAGAGTTATTTAATTCTTCAACATGGAATAATGACAAAGTCCATACCATGCAGAGCATTGTTCGTGTTGGAACAAGAATGCTGTTCTAGAACTCCGAAAAAGTTGTTGAATTAACTACCTGTTTTAGTTGGATTTTGAAAAAACCATGGAAAATGCAAAGAGATTAATGTCAGAACATTTTGATTTTTCCTAACACTCGGCACAAGTAAGTGTCGAATAAAAATATCATTGTAAAAGGCGCAACGTAAAGTAAGTCTTTGTTCTACACGCCGACCATTTTCAAATAGTCGTTTTTTCTTGCTTCAAATGCGGATGCAGTAACGTCTACTAGTTCGTTGATAAGAGTGAGATCATGTTGTGTTGGTTTGCGGGGCTCGTTATAATACACAGCGAATGTACCGAGCAATTCATCGTTTGCACCAAATATGGGTGTTGACCAGCAGGAACGCAGCTCTTCAGATAATGCATAAGATTTATAATCTTTCCAAAGCGGGTCGGTTGCAATATCATCCACAATTATTTGTTTGCGAAAGAATGCCGCGGTACCACAAGACCCCGCAGTGGGCCCGGCCGTAATTCCATGGACCGCAGTGTTATAATTATCGGGAAGTGAGGGAGCGGCTCCTATAAATAACTGGTTCGTTTTTTTATTATATAAGAGGATGGATGTTAAAATATCGTTCTCACTTTTATATTCTATCCACGTCACTATATCAGTAAGTATCTCTTTCAAATCCTTTTCACTGTTCAACATTTCCTCCACATCTGTTTGCAACAGTTGGGAATCCACCTTTACTATCAGATCTTCTGTAACCTGGCTCATAATAAATATTAGAACCCTAAAGTTATAGGTTTAATAATAATCAATGAAACTGCAAGTATGAATAATTTCTTCCCCGGGTTAACCTTTTGATTGCAGCGGCTCCTGCACTCCTTCAGAATCGGATATTGTAAGCTCATTGGTTGGAGATTGAGTAACCATGCCAAAATCAAATTGCATATCGTTGAGTTTGCGGTAGAGGCCGTTATGATTCATGAGTTCTGTATGTGTTCCGGCTTCGCTTACAATTCCTTTATCGATCAGGACAATTTTATCTGCATTTCGAATAGTGGAAAGCCGGTGTGCAATAACAAAAGATGTACGACCCTTCATCAGGTTATCCAATGCATCCTGCACTAATAATTCGCTTTCACTGTCCAGTGATGATGTGGCTTCATCTAAAATCAAAATGGCAGGATCTTTTAAAATAGCACGGGCAATAGCGATACGTTGTCGCTGGCCGCCACTTAATTTAATTCCCCGTTCTCCAACGATAGTTTCATACTGCTCCGGAAATCTTTTTACAAACTCATGTGCATTGGCATTTTTTGCTGCAGCCATAATTTCTTCATCGCTAGCATCTGGTTTACCATAAGCAATATTTTCTTTGATGCTGCCGCCAAATAAAATAACGTCCTGCGGCACAAAAGCCATTTGCCGTCTCAATTGTGAAAGTGGAAATTCACGGGCGGGTCGTTCATCAAAATATAATGTGCCATTATCAGGTTCATAAAAATGAAGCAGGAGTGAAGCGATAGTTGATTTGCCGGCACCACTTGGACCTACAATAGCGATCTGTTCACCATTTTGTGCAGTAAGAGAAAGATCTTTTAATACTTGTATGTCTTTGCGACTGGGATAACTAAATGCGACATGTTCAAACCGCACATTGCCTTTTAATATATGTTGTGGCTCTATAACGACTTGCTTGATGTCCACCGGTTCACCATCATTGCGTAAAATTTCCCTTACACTTTGCGTAGCGCCAAGTGTTTTTTGTAACTGTGAGAACATATCCGCAAAACCTGCAAACGTTCCGCCAACAAACATGGAGAAGATAACAAACATGATAAGTGAACCAATTGTAAATCCACTTCCTGGTTCCTGGATCATTCGACCACCAAACCAAACAACAAATGCCAGCGTTCCAAACAAACTAAAGATCATGAATGCTACAAAAGCACCCCGATATCTTGCATTGCTTATAGCGGTTGATACCACAGCTTTCAAACTTTTTACATAACGACTTATTTCATAAAATTCACTGGTAAATGCTTTTACTATTGAAATACCTTGAAAGGTTTCCTGGACGATAGTGCCACTATCAGCCAATTGGTCCTGTGTTTTGCGTGACATTTTACGAATACGTCTTCCAAATACAACTGCAACGATGGCAAGTAAAGGAACCACTGATAACATTACTAAAGCAAGTTTAGGGCTAATCCAGAAAATAAAAAACAAACCAATGATGAGTGTAAAGATGCCACGTAAAAATTCTGCAAGCGTAAAAGAGATGGCATCCTGTATTTGTGAAAGATCAGAAGAAATGCGATTGCTTAATTCACCCACTCTTTTTTCTGTGAAAAAACTCATTGGCATAGTAAGCAACTTACTGTAAACGTCTTTGCGCATATCAGCTAAACTTCTTTCGCCGACCGCTGTAAGCAAATACACTCTCATGAATGAAAAAAATGTTTGCACCGTCAATTGAGCGAATATGAGCAACAATGTTGTATTTAAACTCCAATGGATATTTTTTAAACCAAATTGTGAACCTCCGCCAATTCCGGGCAATGCAGCACCGGGTGAAGCTGCATCGATCATCTTTCCTAAAAATAAAGGAAACAAACTGGTAGTGAATGCGGAGAGAGCAATGAATACTAATCCTAAAATAAATTGACCGCGATGAGGTTTTAAATATTTAAAAAGAGCAAGAGCCTGCCGCAGATTTTCTTTATTGATCTTTGCCTTCGGTGTCTTTCCTTCTGATGAACTGCTTAAATGTCTTGTTGCTGTAGCCATTGCGTGTTATAAGTTGATTTATCTAAATGCAAGTTACGACCTCACCCCAAAAAACGTTACTTGAATAGTAATCTTCACTTCCTCTCTCCATACGGTGAGGATTGGGAAACATTTCAAATATTAGAAATGGTGATGGATGAGGTTAAAGATGGAAATTGAAAAGAGTTGTCTTAACATGACAACTCTTTTATCAATTGAAATTAATTCTTTCAAATTATGTAATATTCTCTTCCAATTTATCAAAAGATTCATTCCATCCTTTTATACAATCTTCACGCATTTCTTTTGGTATACCCTGGTGTTTGAGTTTCATTTTTGTTGCACCGTCAGCTTCTTCGAGATACACCGTTATCAAAAGTTCTTTTGGCCAATCTCCCGGCATACCATATTCAGATGCAGGTTTAATATTTCCTTTATCATCTGAGAAGCTATCGGTAACCACAAGTTTTCTTTCAGGAATTAGCTCTTTGACCACTCCTGTTGACCAGTATTCTTTTCCATCAGGCCCACGCATACAACTCAAATATTTACCACCAACTCTTGCTTCCATTTTACTTGAAGGGCAACTAAACCCTCTAGGCCCCCACCATTTTTTAAAGTATTCAGCATCTGTCCAGGCAAGCCACACTACACTTACTGGCAAATTGAAAACTCTATTTATCACAATTTCATTTTGTAAAGCAGACCCTTGCTGCTTTATATCCTGTTTGGTTTTTGTTTCCATTTGATTTTAATTTTTGAATGTAAAAAAACACATCACTGTTTAACCTTGTAAAAGGAGAAACCGAATGGACATTATATTCCCCAAACTTTATGCCTCGTCGTTGTTCTTTATGTTATAAAATTGGCTTTTTCCTCTGGCACAATTTTTTACCTTTTTTCTAGTATATCTATTATTTAATCAAAAACGTGTATTATGGATAAAATGGAAGTAAAAGGTCAATTAAACCAATGGAAAGGAAAACTTAAAGAAAAATATGGTCAATTAACGGATGATGATCTTAAATATGAAGAGGGTAAAGATGATCAGTTTTGGGGAAGGATACAGCAAAAAACAGGCAAGGCGAAAGATGATCTCATCAAATGGTTAAGAGACCAGGGTTAAGTTTTTTATTTCTTAATATTAATAGTAATGATCCATTATGATCATTACTATTTTTTTTTAAATTATTACTGAATCCATTACATGCATAACGCCATTCAAAATTTTTGCATCCCGGGGTTGAATGGGAATATCGCTGATCTTAACAGTACCATTATTTACCTGCACCTTTAATTCACGACCATTTACAGTGATAAGTTTATCACCATCTTTTAATTCCTTATAATCTATTTTCCCGTTTACAATATGGTTGCTTAAAAGATCTGCAAGCCTGCTGCGGTTCTGAGGTTCGAATAACTTTTCCAACATTCCTTTTTCTAATTTTTGAAAAGCAGAATCGGAAGGAGCAAAAAAAGTAAAGGGTCCCCTGCTGCTGAGTAATTGATCAATGTCTGATGCATGCACAGTTTTTTTTAGTGTTTTCAGATTCTTGTCCACATTCACAACTTGGGTAAGATTTGACATTTCAATTGATTTACTTTCTGATTTCATTATCTAAATAAGGTGGAAAGATAATCTTTAAAGGCCAGAGCGTCCGTTAAAGTTTCCCTCATTAATAGTACATGATCGCCATAAATAG
>Ga0207641_10001356_pt1 | contig 24281 bp, 24 predicted proteins | sample KBSSwiS62_FD_184306 | JGI IMG/M metagenome (GOLD analysis project Ga0207641, IMG submission 184306) | Switchgrass rhizosphere microbial communities from Kellogg Biological Station, Michigan, USA - KBS Switchgrass S6-2 (SPAdes) (version 2) | ecosystem: Host-associated > Plants > Roots >... | reverse complement strand
CTTCATTCTGCCGTTCGCTCTCACGTTCGTGGCGATCCCGTTGGAGACCTTCATCCACTCGCTGCGCACCGTGCTCGGCCTGATTGGAATCGGCTTCATGCGCGCCATCGCGTTGCTGTTGCGGGTCTTTGGCAACGGTATGCGCCACATCGGCACCCTCGCGGAGCGCCTGTACGACCTGCCGTTGTTTGTCCCGCTGTGGATCGAGTCACGGGTGGCTGGGAATCAGAGCCAGCCAGCCCTTCCGGAGGAGCCGCGCCCGGCCGCGTGGCGGGAACAGGAGGTCCAGTCGTGAATCGAACTACCCGATACCGCCGTTGCGCCGCGGCGGGGCTCGTTCTGATGCTGGCCGCGTGCAGCGGCGGGCAGACGACGAGCGTCGCCCGCAACACCGGACTGTATCTGTTGATCGATACATCCGGCACCTACAATCGTCAGGTCACAAAGGCTGAACAGATCATCCTGGTAGCATTGTCGAAACTGCAACCGACAGACTCGTTCGCGGTTGCGCGCATCGACACAGCGAGCTTCACGGAGAAAAACATCATCGCAAAGGCGACGTTCGACGATCGCCCGAGCACCTGCAATCAACAGAAGCGGGCGTTCGCCAGCCGGATCGAGAAGTTCATTGACGACTCGACGCCGGCACCCTACACCGACATCACCGGCGGCCTGCTGCAGGCCATCGAGTACCTGAAGGAGAAAAACCCGGGTCACAAGGAGATCCTCATTTTCTCCGACATGAAGGAAGACCTTGCCAAAGGCTACGTCCGCAACATCCCACTCGACCTGAAGGGCTTCGACGTAGTCGCCCTCAACGTCACCAAGCTCCGCACGGACAACTTTGATCCCCGCGAGTACATGGCTCGCCTGGATACCTGGAAGTCCAAGGTAGAAGCCGGCGGCGGCCATTTCCGGGTCATAAACGACATAGACCGTCTCGACGGACTACTGTAGGCGCCGCTATGCTTTCGCGATGCAAGCAGCCTCGCGCGCCGATCAGATTCTTCGAGACACCTTTGGATACCCCGCCTTTCGCGGCCAGCAGCGAGACATCGTTGCGCACATAGCGGAGGGCGGGGACGCGCTCGTGCTGATGCCGACCGGCGGAGGCAAGTCCCTTTGCTTCCAGATACCCGCGCTCGTCCGTGAAGGGATGGGCGTCGTGGTGTCGCCGTTGATTGCGCTGATGCAGGATCAGGTAGCGGCGCTGGAAGAGGCGGGCGTACGAGCTGCCGCGCTCAATTCAAGCATGAGCTGGCCTGACGTGCAGGACGTCGAGCGCCGCGCGCGACGCGGTGAGCTGGATCTTCTCTACGTTGCGCCGGAGCGGTTGCTCACTGATCGCTGCTTAGAGTTGCTAGCGTCTTCAAAGCTGGCGCTATTCGCCATCGATGAAGCGCATTGCGTTTCGCAGTGGGGTCACGACTTCCGGCCGGAGTACATCAAGCTTGCCGTGATTGCTGAGCGCTTCCCCGGCGTGCCGAGAATCGCGCTCACGGCTACCGCTGATGCCCTGACGCGAAAAGAAATCGTCGCGCGCCTGCATTTGCAGAACGCTCGCGAATTCATCTCCAGTTTTGACCGTCCGAACATCCGCTATCGCATCAACGAAAAAATCAGCGCCCGCAAGCAGCTGCTCGAATTCATAAAGACCGAGCATCCAGGGGATGCCGGCATCGTCTACTGTTTATCGCGCAATACCGTCGACGAGACGGCAGAGTTTCTGGCCGGAAATGGCATTAACGCACTCCCGTATCACGCCGGACTGGACAGCTCCACGCGCGAGTCCAATCAGAATCGCTTCATTCGCGAGGACGGCGTGGTGATGGTCGCCACCATCGCGTTCGGAATGGGCATCGACAAGCCAGACGTCCGCTTCGTCGCCCACATCGATCTTCCCAAGAGCATCGAGGGGTATTACCAAGAGACCGGCCGCGCTGGTCGCGACGGCTTGCCCGCCGACGCCTGGATGGTCTACGGACTATCCGACGTAGTGCAACAGCGGTGGATGATCGACCAGTCCGAAGGCGATGCCGCGTATAAGCGCATCGTCACGTCTAAACTAGACGCGATTCTTGGCCTGTGCGAAACGACCTCGTGCCGTCGCGTTGCTTTGCTCGACTATTTTGATGAGTCGAGCAAATCATGCGACAACTGCGATAACTGCCTCACGCCTCCAGAGGTGTGGGATGGAACCGAGGCTGCACGCAAGCTGATGTCGTGCATCTTCCGATGCGAGCAGGCCAGTGGGTTTTCCTTCGGCGCCCAGCAGGTCATCGATGTCCTGCGGGGTAAGAGCACAGCAAAAGTGCAGCAGTTTGGGCACGAGAAGCTGACTACGTTTGGAATTGGCTCAGACTTGGACGCCAATCAATGGCGTTCAGTGCTTCGACAGCTCGTCATGCACGGTTTAGTCAAAGTGGACCACGAACGATTCAACACGCTTCGCCTGACCGAGACGAGCCGCGAGGTACTCCGCGGCGAACGTCGCCTCAGCCTGCGTCGTCAGGCCGCGAAGCCAGTATCGAGGCGGGGGGAGCGTCGAGCCGTCGACAAAGCCCGCATCACTGCCACCCCCGACAGTGCGAACGCAATCGTATTCGAGGCCCTACGGGGCTGGCGTCGCGACATGGCCAAAGAGCACGGCGTCCCCGCCTACACAATTTTTCATGACAGCACGCTGCTGGAATTGGCAGAGCGCCTCCCCAGCTCCCTGGACGACCTGCGCGACATCTCCGGCATCGGTGCCACCAAGCTGGAACGCTATGGCGAAGCGCTGCTGGAAGTTATGCAGAGCGCTAACGCCTAAACTGAGGGTGCGGCATGTTCGGAGGTCGAAACAGTAATTTCGCCATTGTCGTCTTCGATTACCTCCAATAACTGATTTATCAAATCTTGCCCAATCTCTTTGAGGGCGACCTGAAATAATTCGCGCTGTGTTTCGCGATCCATCCGTTTCTCCGAGCCCAGGCAGATGAGGCCCGGGTGCAACTCCTGAACTCCGAACAGCGCACGGAAGTCGGCAGCATTCTCGGTGACGAGTGTAAAGTCCTCTTTGAGCAGGAACTTCATGAGAAAGTCGTCCCTGGCGCCTAACAACCCCCGGTCACGAACGCAGGTGCACTCAAAACCCGCATCGATGGCTACTTGGACGAGATCGGGAGACAGGCATTCGTCGATCAGAAACCGGTGCGTCATGCCCTCGGCCGTTTTTTGACGACTCGTTTGCTCTTGAGCTTCCAAGGGGCTGAAGAGCCGGTAGAGGCGCGCGGTTTGGCTGGATAGTTCCTCAAGTATTCTCGCGCTTCCTCGATGTGTTGATCTCTCAAGAATGGATAGGACTGATCGAGTTCTTCCCGATCGACTCCGCTGTCGAGAAGCTCCAATACCATCTTGATCGGTACACGGGTGCCGGCAAAGACTGGTGTGCCGTTCATGATCATGCCATTGGCCATGATGAGTTTGCCCCATGCGTCGGGAGGCACGAGTTCCTTAACGTCGAGAGGCCGCACGTAAAGGCTACGTCCGTCGCGACTCCATGACGCACCTCGTTCAAACGCGATCTTGACTGCCTCTACGATTTTCCTCTCATACGTATTAAAAATTGCCAAGTATTGGGCATCAGTTAACTTGACGTCGCCAGGCGTTTTGCTCAGATCTTCGAGCACCTCCCGGGCAATAAAGGCCGTAAACCGCTTTCCCTGGTACTCCATGTCCACGGGCACGCCTTCCCACATCGTCATTGCATTTGGACGCCGAACTACATTTGGGCCCTGGGCAATCGCCAGTCTCACGCCGGGCCCGGTTTTTTCGTTACCCGCGACGAATTCGACTCCCTCATTTTCGAGCGTCTGAATCACGTTTCCAGCGGCGGCCGTATCGGCTCGTTTTCCTTCTTCCATATCTCGCACCGTGGTCACAGCTACGCCGGCGCGTTCGGCCAGCTTGCTTTGAGTCCAGTCGAGAAGGGCACGGGCGGCACGCACCTGGGGGGGGATAACGGTTGAGATAGCCATGCGATGCTCCGATCCATTTCGACTAGAGCATAATAGGCGATTTAAGAAATACAAAATAGGTGAAAATCACCTATAAGTCGGTATCGTGTTCTTTTAGAAGGCGGTACAGCTCTTCGGCTGCGGAACTCATGGAGAACCTCCGGCTCGAGGTTCGATCATCGGTCGCACCGGATTGTCTGCCCATCCGTGCGTCGTTACGATGGGAAATATGACGCAAATTCCCACATGTAAAGCGCCAGACCCCGATACTCACCGCCCGAAATTCCGTCCCCCGCCGGGCAGTTGCGACGCGCATTGCCACATTTTCGGTCCCGGTGACCGATATCCGTACGCCCCCGATCGCACGTATACGCCCCCGGATGCGCCACTCTCCCGATTCAAGGAATTGCAATCCATCCTGGGACTCGAACGGGCGGTTCTCGTCAATGCAAGCTGTCATGGCGTCGACAACACCGTCATTGTCGATGCCATCGCCCAAAGCCAGGGCCGTTATCGAGGCGTAGCCAACGCCGACGATTCGTTCACCGAACGGATGTTCGAAGATCTGCACGCGGCAGGATTTCGCGGCGTGCGCTTCAACTTCGTAAAACACCTGGGTGGCGTGCCCGACATGGATGAATTCCATCGTGTCATTGCACGCATCAAACCGCTCGGTTGGCACGTTGATCTGCACTTTGACGCAGTCGATCTGGTTGGATATGACGAGCTCCTGCGCAGCCTGCCCGTGCCGTTCATCATCGATCACATGGGTCGCGTACCGACCAAGGCCGGGCTCGAGCAGCCGCCGTTTCAACAACTGTTGAAACTGGCGCGTACCCATCCCGATTGCTGGGTGAAAATCTCAGGCGCGGAACGAATCTCCAGCAATGGTCCGCCGTTTACGGACGCGGTCCCGTTCGCGCAGGCATTGATTGCCGCAGCCCCCGACCGGATCCTCTGGGGGACTGACTGGCCCCATCCCAATATCGCCCGGCACATGCCCAATGACGGCGACCTGGTCGACCTCGTGCCGCTTTTTGCACCAGACCAGGCCCTGCAGCGTAAGATATTGGTGGATAACCCACACAGGTTGTATTCCTTTGAAGGTTGAGCCAAATCCGTTCGATGACATCCCGGGCACGACGCTCTTTGATGCGCAGCGCTCGCGCCAGGGCTATCACCTCAACATGTTCTGCATGTCGCTGATGAAGGCGGAAAACCGCGAAGCCTTCAAGGCCGATGAAGCGGCCTACCTGCAGAAGTTTCCCATGACCCCCGAACAGCGCGACGCCGTGCTCAAACGCGAGTGGAATCGCCTGATCAGCCTGGGTGGCAACATCTACTTCCTCGCCAAGTTGTTTTCAACCGACGGCAAGTCATTCCAACATGTGGCCGCGATCATGACCGGCTCCACGCAGGAGGACTATGCCCGGATGATGATCAACGGCGGCCGCTCCCCCGAAGGTAACCGCAGCAAAAAGGATTGGGAAAACCGTGGCTAAGCTGGTGGCAGGGGTTGCTACATCACACGTGCCGGCGATCGGCGCCGCCATCGACCTCGGCAAGACCGAAGAACCGTACTGGAAGCCTCTGTTTCAAGGCTACGAGCCTTCCAAGAAGTGGATCGCGGAGCAGAAGCCCGACGTCATCATTCTGGTTTACAACGACCATGCGTCGGCATTCTCTCTGGAGATCATTCCAACTTTCGCGCTCGGTTGCGCCGCGGAGTTTCCTCCCGCGGATGAAGGCTGGGGTCCCCGCAAGGTCCCGGTGGTCAAAGGTCATCCGGAGCTCGCCTGGCACATCGCCCAGTCGGTGATCCTCGATGAGTTTGACCTGACCATTGTCAACAACATGGCGGTGGACCATGGGCTGACAGTTCCACTCTCACTCCTGTTTGGTCAACCGGCGGAGTGGCCCTGTCAGGTCATCCCGCTCGCTGTCAACGTCGTGCAGTACCCGCCGCCCACGGGCAACCGTTGCTACAATCTCGGCAAAGCCATCCGCCGCGCCGTGGATTCTTTTGACCCGGATCTGAAGGTGATGATTTTTGGAACAGGCGGGATGTCCCATCAATTACAGGGGCCGCGTGCCGGCTTGATCAATCGGGCTTTCGACACCGCCTTCCTGGACAACCTGACAAAGGATCCGCGCAAGTTGTCACAGATGCCGCATATCGATTACGTCCGCGAAGCCGGCTCGGAGGGCATTGAGCTGGTCATGTGGCTGATCATGCGCGGCGCATTGGATGAAAAGGTGCGCGAGGTCTACCGGTTCTATCACGTCCCCGCCTCCAACACCGCGGTAGGGCACATTATTCTAGAGAACGAAGCATGAAGATCGCGTTGGCAGGGCAGGGCGCATTCGGCGTCAAGCACCTCGAGGCTATTTCCAAGATCGACGGCATCCAGGTCGCCTCCCTCGCAGGTGGAAACCCCGAGCAGACCGCGGAAGTGGCCAAGAAATTCAACATCCCACACAGTACCTGCGATCTGGCCGAGAGTCTCGCACAGCCCGGCATCGAAGCCGTCATCCTCGCAACGCCCACCCAAATGCACGCGAGCCAGGCCGAACAATGCATGCGCGCGGGCAAGCACGTGATGATCGAGATCCCCGTTGCCGACAACCTCGCCGATGCCGAACGGCTGTTACAGGTGCAAAAGGAGACAGGCGTCGTCTGTATGGGCGGCCACACCCGCCGCTTCAACCCCAGCCATCAGTGGATTCATCAGCGAATCAAAGCGGGTGAGCTGAAGGTTCAGCAGATGGATGTGCAGACCTACTTCTTCCGCCGGACCAACACCAATGCGCTGGGCAAGCCGCGTAGTTGGACCGATCATCTGTTGTGGCATCACGCCTGTCACACGGTCGACCTGTTTCAGTACCAGACCGGTGAAGTCGCCTCCCGTGCGCAGGCTCTGCAGGGACCGAAGCACCCGCAACTCGGCATTGCAATGGACATGAGCATCTCCCTCAAAGTCCCCTCGGGCGCAATCTGCACCCTGTCTCTCTCCTTCAACAACAACGGTCCGCTCGGCACCTTCTTCCGTTACATCTGCGACAACGGAACCTTCATCGCCAACTACGACGATCTCGTGGACGGCTATCAGAAGCCCATTGACGTGACCAAGGTGGCCGTCTCCATGAACGGAATCGAGCTGCAGGACCGTGAGTTCTTCGCGGCCATCCGGGAGAAACGCGAGCCCAACGCCAGTATTGCACAGGTGTTGCCGGCGATGCGCACGTTGGACCGATTGGAAAAGAGCCTGGAATCATGATCATCGATTGTCACGGCCACTACACGACTGCTCCCGGGGAGCTGCAGAAGTTTCGCGACGCACAGATTGCGGCGTTGAAGGACCCTGCGCAGACGCCGTCGCGTGAGAGTCTGAAGATCAGCGACGATCAGATCCGTGACAGCCTCGAGAAGGCGCAACTCAAGTTGCAACGCGAGCGCGGCACCGACCTGACGATCTTCTCCCCGCGCGCCTCAGCGATGGCGCATCACATCGGAAGCGAAACGACGAGCCTGGACTGGTCGCGGATTTGTAATGATCTGATCAAGCGCGTTTGCGGCTTATATCCAGACAATTTCGTTGGTGTTTGCCAGCTGCCTCAGTCGCCCGGTGTGCCGCCGGCCAACAGCGCGGCGGAATTGGAGCGGTGTATCCGTGACCTGGGATTCATCGGATGCAACCTGAATCCCGATCCGTCCGGCGGCCATTGGAACTCACCGCCGTTGACCGACCGGCATTGGTATCCGTTGTACGAGAAGATGGTCGAGCTGGATGTGCCCGCGATGGTACATGTGAGCTCATCCTGCAACCCCAACTTCCACGCAACGGGCGCCCACTACCTGAACGCCGACACAACAGCGTTCATGCAGTTTTTGACCGCTGACCTGTTCAAGGACTTTCCAACACTGCGGTTTATCATCCCGCACGGGGGCGGAGCGGTGCCGTTCCACTGGGGCCGCTATCGCGGCCTGGCCCAGGACCTCAAGCGCCCGCCGCTCGAGGAGATGATGAAGAACAACGTCTTCTTCGACACGTGCGTCTACCACCAGCCGGGCATCGATTTGCTGCTGAAGGTGGTCCCGGTGGACAACATCCTGTTCGGCTCGGAAATGGTCGGCGCCGTGCGTGGCATCGATCCCCGCTCAGGTCACTACTATGACGACACGAAGCGTTACATCGAAGCTTCGTCCTTGAGCGCAGAAGACAAAAAGAAGCTATTCGAAGGCAACGCCCGCCGCGTGTTCCCACGCCTGGCAAAGGCCGCGTAGCCCGCCGCGAACCAACGCCGCCAAGGAAGTTTGTAGCTGCAGCGACGTCCTCGCTGGCGGGCGCGTAGCGCTACGTGCTACTGGCCGTTCCAGATGGCGTCGTCGACGTACGCCTCACCGGACATGATTTTACGGGCGGTGCGGAGCAGGGCGGCGCGTTGCACTTTGATGCCGGTGCCGTCGGGCTCGACGTCCATTTCGACGGTGAAAAAGCCGGTCGGGTGCTCGACGTCCAAGCGGCGCGATCCCCCGGTGGCAGAGCCGGCGCCGCTGCTGCCGATGCTACCGTTGGTACCGGTGCCGGCGCCGCCGTTGGCCCCGCTGACGCGAGCGATATTGGCGGTCACTGAGCCGGGCACCACACAGGCAGTGGCGACGCTCACGGCGCCGAAGACGCCAATGGCTTTGTGGACTGTGTGAGGAATGAAGTTTCGTGTCGCGATCGCACCGCCGTTTTGGGGCGGCGATACGAGGCACATCTTCGGCACGGTCTTGCGCGTGACGTCGCCGAGGTTCATGCGACGGCCCGCTTCCAGGCGAATGGCTTCGACGCGCGCTTTCAGCGCCTTGTCGGCTTCGAGGTCAGCGGGCGATTCCGCGCCTGTTTTGCCGAGGTCGGCGGCACGCATCACAACCACAGGCATTCCGTTGTCGATGAGCGTTGCCTCAACGCCTTCGATGACGTCCACGGCGTTGCCAGTTGGAAGCAACGCCCCGCAGCTCGAGCCGGCGATGTCGAGGAAGTCGAGCAGAATCGGCGCAGCAGTCCCGGGGACACCGTCAATGGAGGCATCGCCGCTGTACTGCACGCGTCCGTTGGGTGTGTGGATTTCGGCGACGGCGATGCTTGATGTATTCACCATGTGAATACGCACGCGCGTGCGGTCACCCGTGATCGGCACCAGCCCGTTCTCGATTGCGAACGGCGCAACACCGGCGAGCATGTTGCCACAGTTCTGCGAACCGTCGACGCGCGGCTCGTTCACGACGACCTGCAAAAACAGATAATCGACGTCAGCGTCAGCCCGAGTCGAAGGGCCAACGATAGCGACCTTGCTCGTCAAACTATCGGCACCACCGAGCCCATCAATCTGCCGGACGTCAGGCGACCCCATGATCGCCAGCAACACCCGATCACGCACTTCCACCGCCGCCGGCAAGTTACGCGTGAGAAAGAAGGGGCCCTTAGAGGTCCCGCCGCGCATGAGTGTGCAGGCAATGGCCGTCACATCAGGCCCGCCGCGTTGTGAGAGGCGTCAGCACGCCGCACCCGCAACGATTGCCACGGCGCGGGCCATGCAGCGCGTACGCGGTGGCCGCATAGTCGTCACGTTATTTGTACTCCAGCCCCAACGCCGCGAGCTTCTCGCGGAATTTGTACAGGTCGAGGCCCAGTTCGCCGGACGCCAAGCGTTTCCGCTTTTCTTCCTCGTTGGCGATACGCTTGGCCGCGGCGTCCGCAACTTTGACTGCGTCGGCGCGATTGACGGCAACGACGCCGTCGTCGTCAGCGACGATCACGTCGCCCGGCTCGATCCGCTGCCCGGCGCAGATGACCGGTACGTTCACCGAACCCAGGCTCGCCTTAACCGTTCCCTGCGCCCAGATGTTCTTCGCCCACACCGGGAACTTCATTTCCGTAAGCGTTGCAACATCACGGACGCCCGCGTCAATGATGAGCGCGATCACTCCCCGAGCCTTCAGAGACGTCGCCAGGAGGTCGCCGAAGTAGCCGTCGTTGCATGGTGAGCTTGGCGCGACGACGAGCACATCGCCTGGCTTACACACTTCCACGGCGACGTGGATCATCCAGTTGTCCCCCGGCGGCACCAAGACCGTCACGGCCGGGCCGGCGAGTGATGTGCCGGAGTAGATGGGCCGCATGTACGGTGCCAGCAAGCCGGTTCGTCCCTGGGACTCGTGAACCGTCGCAACGCCATGTTTCCCCAATGCGCTGACCGCAGCGGGGTCCGGGCGAGAAATCTCGCGGTAGACAACGTTTTTGCCAGTCATCCAAGGATTCTAAAACGATCAGTTGGAACTGTAACCGGCTGTCATGCGTTAATCGCACACCGCGTTACCGGCACAACAAGGGGTATTCCATGGCTCGTTCGTTCTGGAAAGGCGCCATTTCATTCGGCCTCGTCTATATTCCGGTGAATCTGTATTCGGCGACTCACAGCGCCACAATCGACCTGGATTACCTCGACAGGCGCGACTTCTCCCCGGTTGGTTACAAGCGCTACAACAAGCGCACGGGCAAGGAAGTTGAGTGGAAGGACATTGTGCGCGGGTACCAGTACAAGAAGGGACAATACGTCGCGTTGAGCGACGAAGATTTCCGGCGTGCCAACACGAAGGCGTCCCAGACGATCGACATCCAGAGTTTCACGGAAGCCACCAACATAACGCCGGAGTACTACGAGACTCCGTACTACGTGGCTCCTCAAAAGGGCGGAGAGAAGGTTTATGCGTTGTTGCGCGAGGCGTTGAAGAAGACGGGCAAGGTGGCCATCGCGAATGTGGTTGTACGGACCCGGCAACATCTGGCTGTTGTGTTGCCCGAGAATGACATTCTGGTGCTCAACACGTTGAGGTTCGCTGACGAGATCCGCTCAGCGGATGACATGGGTGTGGAGGCGCCGGCTGCGAAGGGGGCCGGGCTCTCGGCGAAGGAGATCTCCATGGCGGAGAAGCTCATCGATGGCATGTCGGGTGCCTGGGAGCCGAAGAAGTATCGGGATACGTACCGCGAGGACCTGATGAAGCGCATCAACGAAAAGGTGCGTAACAAGGAAACCCACACATTGACGGAGCCGGAGAAGGAAGCGAAGCCGAAGAAGACGGCCGAGGTCATCGACCTGATGGAAGTATTGAAGCAGAGCCTGGCAAAGGGCGGAAAGGCCGGCCGTGCCGGCCCCCACCGGGCGCCCGCCAAGCGCCACGCAAAGAAAAAGCGCGCGTAATCCGCGTGCGGGCCGCCGAAACCCGGCTCGGCTCGCCGCGCTTGCGCTGCGATAGAGGCGAGTGATCCGCCGTTTATGCTGTGATCCTCCGCACCACGCCATCCGAGAGCTCACCGCGCGTCCGCGGCCTGCCGAGTTCTTTTCAGCGTCTTCTGGGTAGAATTACCCAATTAAGTGGTACTTATGTTACACTCGGTCCTCACTATCAGGACGCAGCAATCCATGACTACCACGGCCACTCGGATGACGGACTCTCATCGCATCAATGCGGTAGCGCTCGATCTCTTGCGCAGACCGTCCGTTTCCAAGCGTGGTTCTGCAGACCCCGCGGCTATTCGGGAGTGGATTGAGAAGCGGCTGGCTAGTGGCAGCGGCACCATTAGCGGCATTGAGCTGCATAGAGAGATTGAAGCGGGTGTTCCCGGGCAGTCGATACCCACGCTGATCGTTGTTCTGGATGTGACGCGTGAGGATTTTAGCGATCTGCTCGGACGGGCTCGAAAAACGCTCAACGACTTGGTTCAGCGCGAACACCTGTCGCGCGCGGACAGCGACTCGCTATATCGGATTGCACGCGCAATCGTGCATGCCGTGAGTGTCTTTGAGAATGCTGCATACGCAGTTCAATGGTTGAAGGAACCTAACGAAGCATTAGGTGGCGCAAAGCCCCTGGGCTTATTAGCCACAGTCGAAGGCGATGAGTTGGTTCACACGGAATTGGGCGCAGTCGAGCATGGAATGCCCGTTTGAAGGTTTATCGTTTCGTCGGTCTGCGCTTTCCAGATGGGCTCTCGTACGAGGGAGCACGCCGATACGGCGGCAGATGGAACAGCAGAGGGGTAGCGGTGTTGTATTGCGCGCTCAGCGAGTCGCTCGCGATGCTGGAGATGCGCGTCCATTCCGCGCACCCGTACCCACGGACACGGTGGAAATTCGCTATCGAAGTACCTGACGATGCCGTGACTTCAGTACGCATTGAGGAACTGCCGCGCGGATGGGACGCACTTCCGGCGGGTCCCGCGAGCAAACGCTTTGGTGACGATTGGGCTCAACGATGCTCGAGCCTGGGCCTGCTCGTACCTTCGGTTGTAGCGACTGAGGAAATGAACCTCATGCTCAATCCGTTGCACCCCAGATTTCAGGAGATCCGCGTCATATCCAAACAGCGCGTGATGCTCGATAAACGACTTTATTCAGCACCGACGAAAGCCCACTCGGGAACTCACAGGAAAGTGGAACGATAGGTTGGAAGTGGGTGTTACCCAAAGCTCGGTAGCAAAAACTCCGTCAACGTCTGCACAGCCGGTGTGCGGATCACCTGCGCGGCGACCTCAATGTCATCAGCCAGCAGCCGGTCCGAAGTCGCAAAGGGAACGCGCGCGCGAAGCGCGTCGAGGCCTTGCTGCAGGGAGGCGGACGTCTTCAGGGGCTTCCTGAAGTCCAACCCCTGGCAGGCAGCCAGGAACTCAATTGCGATGATGTTATGCAGGTTGCCCGTCATGGTCAGCGTGCGGCGCGCACCATGAGTGGCCATGCTGACATGGTCCTCCTGGTTCGCCGAGGTGGGGATGCTGTCGACGCTTGCCGGGTGCGACAGCATGCGGTTCTCCGCAACCAGGGCCGCAGCGGTGACCTGCGCCATCATGAACCCCGAATTCACACCGCTGTCCGGTGCAAGAAAAGCCGGCAAACCGCTCATCTTCGGATCGACCAGCAACGAAATCCGCCGCTCAGCGATCGACCCAACTTCAGCACACGCGAGCGCCAGAATGTCTGCCGCAAAGGCGACGGGCTCCGCGTGGAAGTTGCCGCCGGATAACACCTCCGCGGTCCCCGCGAAAATGAGCGGGTTGTCCGTCACGGCATTCGCTTCGGTCAACAAAGTCTCGGCGGTCTGAGTGATGATATCCAGGCACGCACCCATGACCTGGGGCTGACAGCGCAAGGAGTACGGGTCCTGCACCCGTTCGCAAGTTCGATGCGACTCGCGGATTTGGCTCCCCACGAGCAACTCACGATAAACCTGCGCGACCTGTACCTGCCCGGGGTGACCGCGCAGCGAATGAATGCGTGGGTCAAACGGCACATCGCTGCCTTGGAGGGCATCCAGCGACATGGCACCGCTGACCATGGCGGCGGAAAACGCCGACTCCAGCTCGAACAAGGCGGCAAGCGCCAGCGCGGTGGAAACTTGCGTGCCGTTGAGCAGCGCCAGTCCCTCCTTGGGACCTAACTCAACCGTCTCGATGGAAAACTCAGCCAAAAACTCCGCGGCCGGCCGTATGACGCCATCCCGGCGAATCTTCCCTTGTCCCAACACAGCCAGCGACATGTGAGCCAGCGGTGCGAGATCACCAGAGGCTCCCACCGACCCCTGCGCCGGCACGCAAGGACACAGCCCCGCATTAATCAGTTTCTCCAGGAACCTGACGAGGGGCTCGCTGACGCCCGAAAACCCCTGAAGCAGGCTCGCCAGCTTCAGCACCATCATCAACCGTACGATGGAATCGTCCAGCAAAGGGCCGACGCCGGTGCTGTGAGACAGAATGATGTTCTTCTGCAGCAGCGCACGCTGGTCAGTAGGGATGCGGGTGTTGGCCAACAACCCGAATCCCGTGTTGATTCCGTACGCTGCTGCATCCCCAGCGGCGAGCTTCGAAGTCGTCGCGTGAGAGTCACGCACGGCGCGCATCGCGCGCTCGTGCACCGAAACAGTGACCGGCTCGCTGTAAATGCGGCGCAGCTCGGTGAGGCTCAAAGGGCGCGAGCCCAGCTCGATTTCTGTGGTCATGAAATCACTTTAGTTCTGTGAAACGAGTTTGCCAGCGCGTACGACGCCGCGGCGAGGGTTGAAACCAATCCAGTAGCTCAGCTCTTCAACTGAGCGGATATTCCAGATGACGAAATCGGCGACTTTTCCCGTAGCCAACGTGCCCCGACTGTCGAGCTCTCCGAGCGCTCGCGCTGCATTGCGCGTAACACCGGCTAACGCCTCATCCGACGTGAGTCCGAAGAGACGGGTAGCCATGCTCATGGCCAGCAGTAAAGAAGTGCCGGGCGCCGAGCCAGGGTTGCAATCGGTGGCAACCGCCACCGGCGTCTGCGAGGAGCGAAACGCGTCGATCGGCGGCCGATGGCCTTCTGCGAGGCAATAAAACGCAACGGGTAACAAAACGGCGACCGTGCCGGCGGCAGCCATGGCCGCTGCGTCCTCAGCGGTCGAGAACTCCAGGTGGTCGCACGACAGTGCATGATGTCGCGCTGCCATCTGGCTGCCGCCGAGGTTAGAAAGCTGCTCGGCGTGCATCTTCACGGGCAAACCAAGAGCCGCAGCAGCCTCAAACAGGCGCTCTGATTGTGCCAAATCAAACCCAATCGTCTCGCAGAACACGTCTACCGCGTCAACCAACCCATCACCATGGAGCGCTGGCAACCACTCATCGCAGATCACGCGGATGTAATCGTCAGCTCGTCCTTTGTACTCAGGAGGCAGCGAGTGCGCGGCGAGCAATGTTGTCCGCACCGTAACGGGAAACGACCGCTGCAACATGCGAGCAACGCGCAGCATCTTCCCTTCGTCGGCCAAAGTCAGGCCGTAGCCCGACTTGATCTCGATACAAGTAACGCCTTCCGACAAAAGCGATAACAGCCGCGGCACGCTCTCATCGAACAGCTCCTGGTCCGAAGCCGCGCGCACGGCACGCATGGTCGACAAGATCCCGCCGCCTGCGCGTGCAATCTCCGCGTAGGTCCGGCCTTTCAACCGCTCGGCATATTCAGGAGCCCGTGTGCCGGCAAACACCAGATGCGTGTGGCAATCGATCAGTCCGGGCGTAACCCAGGCACCACCGAGGTCCCGTACCTCAGCTGGACCGAACTTGGGCAAAGCGTCTTCGAAGCCCACCCATTCGATCTGACTATCCCGCGTGAGCATCGCGCCGTGTTCGAACACGGTCATCGAGTCATCGCATGTGGCGATGCGCGCGTTTCGCCAGAGAGTCAGCATCAGCCCAAGAACGGCAGATTGAGGCCGTTCTCCCGCGCGCAGGCGATGGCTGTCTCATAACCTGCGTCAGCATGTCGCATGACACCCGTAGCCGGATCATTCCACAACACACGCTCAATGCGACGCGAGGCGGCCGGCGTACCATCACAGACGATCACGACGCCGGAATGCTGGGAGTAGCCAATGCCAACACCGCCGCCGTGGTGGATGGACACCCAACTGGCACCGCCAGCTGTATTCAACAACGCATTTAACAGCGGCCAATCCGCCACTGCATCGGAACCGTCACGCATCGACTCAGTCTCGCGGTTCGGGCTGGCGACCGAGCCGGAGTCCAGGTGATCGCGGCCGATCACCACCGGAGCGCGTAGCTCGCCCTTGGCCACCATCTCATTGAACGCCAGTCCCAGGCGATGCCTGTCGCCGAGGCCCACCCAACAGATACGTGCCGGCAGGCCTTGGAACTTGATGCGCTCGCGAGCCATGTCGAGCCAATTGTGGAGGTGAGCATCACCCGGAATGAGTTCTTTGACCTTTGCGTCGGTGCGGTAGATGTCTTCCGGGTCTCCTGACAGGGCGACCCATCGGAAGGGGCCGACACCGCGGCAGAAGAGGGGGCGGATGTACGCCGGCACGAACCCCGGGAAAGCGAATGCATCTTTGACGCCTTCATCGAAGGCAACCTGGCGCAGGTTATTTCCATAGTCAAAGACAGGAATTCCAAGCTTCTGGAACGCGAGCATCGATTCGACGTGGCGAGCCATGGATGCACGCGATGCAGCAACAACCTGTCGAGGGTCTTCAGAACGCAGCCGGTCCCATTTCTCCAGAGACCAGCCGGCAGGGAGATAGCCGTTCACAGGATCGTGAGCCGACGTCTGGTCGGTGAGAGCGTCCGGTTTGATTCCGCGTCGCAGCAACTCGGGCAGAACCTCGCAAATATTACCCAGCAGGCCCACGGATACCGGCCGCCCCACACGCCGTGCGTCTTCGAGCATCTTCAAGGCCTCGTCCAAAGAGGCTGCTTCTTTGTCCAGGTACCGCGTCTGCAAGCGCTTGGCAATGCGGTCGGGTCGGCACTCCACGGCCAACATCGAAGCCCCAGCCATCGTTGCGGCGAGAGGCTGGGCACCACCCATTCCGCCGAGGCCTGCCGTGAGGATCCACTTCCCGGCGAGGTTGCCGCCGAAATGCTGACGACCCATCTCCACGAAGGTCTCGTAGGTACCCTGGACGATGCCCTGGCTACCGATGTAGATCCACGATCCCGCGGTCATCTGGCCGTACATCATCAACCCCTTCTTATCGAGGGCGTTGAAATGATCCCAGTCGGCCCATTTGGCGACGAGATTGGAGTTGGCGATGAGGACGCGGGGGGCGTCCGGGTGCGTGCGGAAGACGCCTACGGGCTTTCCAGACTGGATGAGCAACGATTCGTCGTCACCGAGGCGCCGCAGGGCGGCCACGATCTGGTCGAAAGCCTCCCAATTGCGCGCGGCTTTACCGATGCCGCCGTAAACAACCAGGTCTTCGGGTCTTTCAGCTACCTCGGGATCGAGGTTGTTGAGCAGCATGCGTAGGGCGGCTTCGGAAATCCAATTGCGGCAGCTCAGCTCGGTACCACGGGGGGCGCGAAGGGGACCGCGGGCGTTCAGATTGTCCATTGTCGTTATACCTGTATAGACAGTGCAGGTTCAGAAGGATCCGGTGAGCTCGTAACGCGAGCCCGGATGGTAAAGGTCCGCGACCGTGGCAATCCGCTCGCTCGCCCAAGTGCGGCGCCTGATGAGCAAACATGCATCGGTTGCATCGAGTTTCAACATACGTCGAATCCGGCCGTCGGGAATCACCGCCCTGACCGTATGCTCGGCGCGCTGCAGCGGCGCGGCCGTCATCAGGAACTGATGGGGCGTAACTCGAGTGAAGTCGTTTCGCAGATAGCCGGGTACCACTGTTGGATTTACGTAGCGATCTTCGACCTGCAGCGGAACACCGCCTTCCAGGTGAATCACTAACGAGTGATCGAGACGCGCGCCTACAGCAACGCCGCAGCGCTCGGCTAATTCCCGTGTAGCGATGGTTGACTCTACTGACGCAACCTTCGCTTCATATGAGTGACCCCGGGCACGGATCTCGTCTGCGATGTTGCGCACCTCGAGTGGGTGGGCATGCACCCGAGGTTCAGCCACGAACGTGCCGACGCCGGCTACACGAAGCAATACACCTTCTTCAGCCAGCTCCCGAAGCGCGCGGTTCGCCGTCATGCGGGCGACATCCAACTCGCGCACCAACTCGTTCTCAGAAGGCACGCGCTCGCCCGAGCGAAGAGAGCCGTCCGCGATCTTGCGAAGCACGTATTGCTTAACGTGCAAATAGCGGGCGGTAGCGGGCAGTGGCTGGGACATCTCAGGAGCTTCGCATCTTGCCATACCCCTGTCTAGACAGGGCTGAGCCGGGTCGCTGCGCCGCCACTTTAATAAGATGTTTCACTGCGAGCCCGCTTTGGGTAGAATGCGCGCCCCCGCGGGCCTCGGCCGCGGTGGACGGGGTGGGGCAAAATCCACACCGTGAGCTTCGAAGAGCCCCCCGAGGGGCTTTTTTGTTTTCTGGTGGGCCGTTTGGGCCCATTTTTGTTTGTAGCGGCGGGTAGTTGCGATGACGGTGACCTTGCGGGAGAAGCTCATCGCCCTCATTGAGCCTGTGCTCGCTCAATTGGGCTATGAGCTGGTTGAGCTGGAGTACGCCGCAGGGCGCACGAGTGCTGTTGTGCGCATCTTTATCGATCAGCCGGCAGGGATTTCGGTCGATGACTGCGAGCGGGTCAGCCGCGATGTGGCGGCGCTTCTCGACGTCGATGATCCGATTCCGACCGCGTATACGCTCGAGGTGTCGTCGCCTGGTTTTGACCGGGTGTTGCGGACGCCAGGTCATTTCGAGCGATTCGTGGGCGAGCGGATCTATGTGGAGCTGCAGGCGCCCCGCGCGGGACGCAAGCGGTACACGGGGATCCTGAAGACCGTCTCTGCGGCGGGGATCGAGGTGGAAGTGGATAAGCAGACGGTCGACGTGCCGTTCGGAGAGATCGCGAAGGCACGATTGGCACCGCTGGCAGGTTGAGCTTTAGGCAGTTTTGGCAGGTAGGGGTAAGACGCGTGAACAAGGAAATTTTGATGGTGGTCGATGCCGTCTCGAACGAGAAGGGCGTCGATAAAGAAGTCATCTTCGAGGCTCTCGAAGCCGCGCTCGCGTCTGCTACCCGCAAAAAGCACGGGGAAGAGTGGGATGTCCGGGTCTCCATCGACCGCAAGAGCGGCGACTACGAGACGTTCCGCCGCTGGAAGGTTTTTGCTGACGACTCCAAGGAGCTCGAAGTTCCGGAGCGTGAGCTGCGTATGGAAGACGCCCGGGATATCGACGCCAAGGTCGAGGTCGGTGGCTTTGTGGAGCAGGGCATGGAGTCGGTGGCCTTCGGCCGCATCGCTGCCCAGCAGGCCAAGCAGGTCATCGTGCAGAAGGTGCGCGAGGCCGAGCGTGCTCAGGTTGTCGACGCTTACAACGACCGCGTCGGAACGCTGGTCAGTGGCGTCGTCAAGCGTGTCGATCGTAACGGTATTTATGTAGACCTCGGCAGCAACGCCGAAGGTTTTATTCCGCGGACGGACATGATTCCGCGTGAGCAGGTCAAGCCGCAGGACCGCATCAAGGCCTTTCTGAAGGAAGTGCGCTCGGAGCCCCGTGGGCCGCAGCTTTTCCTCACCCGGACGGCTCCGGAGTTCCTGATTGAGCTGTTCAAGCTGGAAGTGCCCGAGGTGGGCCAGGGTTTGATCCAGATTCTCGGCGCCGCGCGCGACGCCGGTGTTCGCGCGAAGATTGCGGTTCGCAGCAACGATCCGCGCATCGATCCTGTGGGTGCTTGCGTCGGTATGCGCGGTTCGCGTGTGCAGGCCGTCTCCAACGAGATTGCCGGCGAGCGCGTCGACATCATTCCGTTCGACGAGAACCCGGCACAGTTTGTGATCAACGCGATGTCACCCGCTGAAGTGATGTCCATCGTCGTAGACGAGGACTCACACAGCATGGATATCGCGGTGTCCGAAGAGAAGTTGTCGCAGGCGATCGGCCGCGGCGGCCAGAACATCCGGTTGGCCAGCCAGCTTTCCGGATGGGATTTGAATGTGATGACCGAGTCTGACGCCGAGGCCAAGAGTGAGACCGAAGCGAAGGAGCTCGTTCAGAATTTCATGAAGCAACTGGATGTGGATGAGGACGTCGCAACGATCCTCGCACAGGAGGGTTTCTCGACGATCGAAGAGATCGCTTACGTCCCGCAGGCAGAGCTCGCCGGAATTGACGAGTTCGATGAAACCATCGTGAAGGAATTGCGCAACCGCGCCCGCGACGTGTTGCTGACACAGGCAATCGCGAGCGAGGAGAGCCTCGATCAGTCGATGCCTTCCGATGACCTGCTGCTGCTCGAGGGCATGAGCCCTGATCTGGCGCTCGCGCTGGCACGCCGTGGTGTGCGCACGCGGGAAGAACTGGCAGAGCAGTCGGTGGACGATCTGGCGGATATCGATGGGCTCCAGGCCGATGAGGCCGGCAAGCTCATTATGACGGCACGTGCCCATTGGTTCGAGGCAGGCCAGTAAGGCACGGAGGGTTGAGTAACCTATGGCAGAAGTAACAGTTTCCCAGTTTGCAGAAGTCCTGAAAGTGCCGGTCGATCGGCTGCTCGTGCAGCTCGACCAGGCAGGCATCAAGGTGGACGGACCCGACGCTCGCATCAGCGATGATGCGAAGCTCGAATTGCTGACTCATTTGCGTCGCTCCCACGGAAGTGGCGACGACGGCGATGCTGCGCCCCGCAAAATCACGCTCAAGCGCAAGACGCAGAGCGAGCTCAAGCTGGCCAGCGTGCAAGGCCGCGCTCGTACGGTGAACGTCGAAGTTCGCCAGAAGAAGACGTACATCAAGCGCGATGTTCTCGAAGAGCAGGCCCGCCACCATCAGGATGAAATCGACGCGAAGCGTCGTGAGGTCGAGGACGCCGCACGTCTCGAGGCCGAGCGCCTGGATAATGAGCGCCGTGAGCGCGAGCGTGTTGAGTCCGAGAATCTGCGTCGCGCTGAAGAAGAGCAGGCGAAGTTGCGGGCCGCGGAAGAAGCACGACGTGCTGCTGAACAGCGTGCGCGCGAAGAAGCCGAGCGCCGTGAGCGCGAGCGTCAGGAACAGCTGCAGGCGCAGGCCAACAAGGCTGCCGCAGCAGCAGTTGCTCCTGCCGCCGCCGCACCGCAGCAACCAGCTTCACCGCCACCGCCCGCTCAGCCAGCATTCGTTCCGCGAATTGTTTCGACTGGACGTGTAAATCCGCGTCCGCAGCAGAAGGCTTCTCCTCCGCCCCAGGCGAAGGGTGGACAGCAGCAGTCGAGGCCTCAGGCTCAGACTCAGGCCGCTGCGCCGCCAGCCCCTGCTGCGCAGGAACAGCCCCGGCGGCCGGCAGCGCCTGGAGGCGCGGAGCCGACTCGCTACGGCCGACAGGAATTGCACGTCGCCGGCGATGTCAGCTCGCGCTACAAGAAGAAAAAGCGCGGCAGCAAGATGCGTATGTCCTCTCCGAGTACGGAGGGCCGTCACGCGTTTGAGATGCCAACAGCTCCGGTGGTTCGCGAAGTGTCGATCGGTGAGACCGTGACTGTGTCCGAGCTCGCGCAGAAGATGGCCGTGAAGGCCAACGAAGTGATCAAGGTGCTCATGAACATGGGTGTCATGGCCACGATCAATCAGCCGCTGGATCAGGACACCGCGATCCTCGTTGTTGAGGAGCTCGGCCACACCGCGAAGGTGTTGAAAGAGAACCAGATCGAAGAGGACTTGCAGGGTGTGGCGAGCGAAGAGCCGGAAGTGGGCGAGCCACGTCCTCCGGTTGTTACCGTCATGGGCCACGTCGACCACGGCAAGACCTCGCTGCTCGACTACATCCGCAGCACCAAGGTTGCGGCTGGCGAAGCAGGCGGGATTACGCAGCACATTGGTGCGTATCACGTCGAAACGCCCAAGGGCGTCATTACGTTCCTCGATACCCCTGGCCACGCGGCGTTCACCGCCATGCGTGCTCGTGGTGCGAAGGCTACTGACGTAGTTGTGCTCGTTGTTGCTGCCGATGACGGTGCGATGCCGCAGACTGTTGAAGCGATTCAACACGCCCGCGCGGCCGGCGTGCCGATCGTTGTGGCTGTCAACAAGATCGACAAGCCCGAAGCAGATCCGGACCGGGTCCGCACCGAGTTGTCCAAGCACGATGTCATTCCGGAGGAGTGGGGCGGACAGACGATTTTCGTCAATGTCTCGGCTCGTACCGGTGCCGGTATCGACAACCTGCTGGATTCGATCCTGTTGCAGGCGGAAATCCAGGAGCTGCGGGCTCCGCGGGACGGCCTGGCCTCGGGCATCGTCATCGAGTCGAGCGTCGAGAAGGGTCGCGGTGCCGCCGCCACTGTGCTCGTGAAGAAGGGCACTTTGAAGATGGGCGATCCGATCCTGGCCGGAACGGAATTCGGTCGCGTGCGTGCGATGTTTGACGAGACGGGCGCTGCCGTGCAGACGGCCGGACCGTCGATGCCGGTTGTTGTGTTGGGTCTGGCGAATCCGCCTAATGCAGGCGATGACCTCCTGGTTGTCGAGAGTGATCGCAAGGCTCGGGAAGTCGCCCTCTATCGGCAGAGCAAGTCACGCGATACCAAGCTGGCTCGCCAGGCTCCGCGTGCTGAAGATGTCTTTTCGCAAATGGGCGAGGCGAAAGCCGGCGTCGTTACAGTTCTCCTCAAGGCGGATGTGCAGGGTAGCGCCGAAGCACTGCGCGAATCGCTGGACAAGCTGTCCACGCCTGAAGTGCAGGTCCGTGTGTTGGGCAGTGCGTTGGGCGGTATCACCGTTTCGGACGTGCAGCTCGCCGCGGCGTCAAAAGCACTCATCATTGGTTTCAACGTTCGTGCCGATGCCGGCGCGCGCGATGCAATCAAGGAGCAGGGCGTCGAAGTCCGCTACTACAGCATCATTTACGAAGTCATCGATGACATACGGCAGATGATGTCCGGCATGTTGAAGCCGGAGATCAAGGAAACCATCGTCGGCATTGCGCAGGTGCGGGAAGTGTTCCGTTCCAGCAAGTTCGGTGTGGTGGCCGGTTGTCTCGTGACCGAGGGCGTCGTGAAACGCAACAACCCGATTCGCGTGCTGCGCGACAACGTGGTGATTTTCGAGGGTGCGCTCGAGTCACTGCGCCGCTTCAAAGATGAAGCGGGCGAAGTGCGTGCGGGTACTGAGTGCGGTATCGGCGTGAAGAACTACCAGGACGTACGGGTAGGCGACCAGATCGAGTGCTACTCGCGCGTCGAAGTCGCTCGCACGTTGCAGTAGTCCCTTGGCCGAAGCACAGCGAAAAAGACGCATTGAAGCCGAGATCCAACGGGTGCTCTCGGAGTTGATTGCGCGCGAAGTAAAAGACCCTCGCGTGGGCAATGTCACTATCACGGCGGTGAATGTCGCCGCGGATATGGGCGCTGCCCGCGTGTACTTCACGCCATTTGCTTCGAAGAATCCGCCCGACCAGGTGCGTATTGGCCTGACTCACGCGGGGGCTTTCCTCCGCGGTGAGGTCGGCCGGAGACTGCGGTTGCGGCACGCGCCACGGCTGGAGTTCATCTTTGACGATACGGCCGAAAAGGCGTCCAACCTCACGAGTCTGATTGACCGTGCGGTGAAGGACGACGAGGCGCACCACGTCGACGACGACAAATCTGAGTGATTAATGGAATCCTGCTGCTCGACAAGCCTTTGAAGCTCTCGTCGAACGCGGCTCTCCAGAAAACCCGCCGGATGCTCGGAGCTTCCAAGGCAGGGCACGTCGGCAGCCTCGATCCCCTGGCCAGCGGGATGCTGCCGATTTGCCTCGGTGAAGCCACCAAAATCGCCGGGGACATTCTTTCGGGCAGGAAGCTCTACCGCTTTACCGCTGCTCTGGGAACGCGTACCGCCACGGGCGACACGGAAGGTGGTGTCGTGGAGACCTTGCCAGTCCCTGCTTTTGACGAGGCGACTCTGAAGGCAGTGCTCAAAGGGTTCCTTGGCCATCAATCCCAGATTCCCCCCATGTTCTCCGCACTGAAACGGGATGGGCAACCGCTTTACAAGCTTGCCCGCCAAGGGATCGAGGTTGAACGTGCCGCGCGCGAAATCGAGGTTTTCAGCCTCGAATGCAAGACGTGGCCGGCTGAAAACGGAAAGCTGGACCTCGAAGTCCTGTGCTCCAAGGGCACTTATGTCCGAACGCTGGCAGAGGACATCGCCAAAGCGCTGGGCACCTGCGGACACGTCCAGGCACTTCGACGGGTCTACGTCGAGCCGTTTGATAACGCTCCGATGGAGACGCTGGAGTCGATAGCCAGCGCGATTCAGGCAGGCGGTGCGCCGACCATTCTGCCGGCTGATGCGCCGCTACAACACATGGCCGCTGTGATGCTCGATTCGAGAGCAACAGGCAAGATACTGCACGGTCAACCAGTGATCACCGAGCAGTCCGGACCGGCTGGCCGCGTGCGTCTATACGACCCGCAGGGGACATTTATAGGCATAGGCGAATCGGACGGTGCTGGCGGCGTCCGTCCGAAGCGGCTATTCAGTGGTGAACCGAGATAGACGGGTCCAGCATCTGCAAAGCGTTGGCTACGTCTGGTTGTCCTGTACGCTGAACGTCGTCCTGGCTGTAGGTGCGAACCGGGCTGGCTGAACACTCATTGGCTCGCGGCTGAATGCGCGAAGCAGTGGTATTCGGCGGGCAGGCCGCCGCGACCGCGGTCCGGGCCGTGGCGGGGGGCTGGCTGCCGGTCGTGCTGCACGCGGCCAGCGAGGCAGCAAGGCAGAAGCACAAAGTTTTGAACATGACTGCTCTCCTTGGCAGGTTTGAACTTGTAGCGAAGGCGCTTCACCCGGTAGAATTGGCGGCTTCCCAAAAGGGTTCAAGAGACAAG
>Ga0207641_10001354_pt1 | contig 24292 bp, 22 predicted proteins | sample KBSSwiS62_FD_184306 | JGI IMG/M metagenome (GOLD analysis project Ga0207641, IMG submission 184306) | Switchgrass rhizosphere microbial communities from Kellogg Biological Station, Michigan, USA - KBS Switchgrass S6-2 (SPAdes) (version 2) | ecosystem: Host-associated > Plants > Roots >... | reverse complement strand
GCTTTTCGAGGACCCGTCGAACAGCGGTTCGCGCAGCTGCCCTGGGAACTCTCAACACGCGGTCTCCCCGTGATCCGGGGCTGTCTCGTGACTATCGAGGCGATCCGCCATTCGACGGTGCCTGCGGGCGATCACACGCTGGTACTCGCGGAGGTCGTCGACATTCATTCTTCGGGCGACGAGGTCGATCCCTTGTTGTATCACCACGGTGCGACGACCACCGTGCACCGTGCCTGCGGGCGCGAGCCGGCCACGGCTGGAGCGCCACGATGACGGGCCTGCCGCTCGACGGCATCGTGGTCGCCGACCTGTCGCGCAAGGCCCCGCCGGACGACCATGCCAGTGGGTCCGGCCGGACGATGCCGGTATGACGCCGACGGTCGTGCTCGTGCACGGCGCTTACCACGACGGATCGTGCTGGTCACTGGTCCAGGACCGGCTCACCCGGGCCGGGATCGTCAGCTACGCGGTCAACCTGCCCTTCGACTCGTTCGCCGGAGATTGCGCCGCTGTCCGCGCTGCGGTCGCGGCGGCCAAGGCGAACGGGCCCGTTCTGCTCGTGGGACACAGCTACAGCGGCTTGGTCGTCTCGGTCGCGGGGCACGCGGCCGACCGGCTGCTGTACGTGGCGGCCCGCATGCCGGCAGCCGGTGAGATCCCTGCCGACCACACCGAAGGCTGGACCCTGTCAGGCTTCCGCGCCGCGGTCACCGCGACCCCGGACGGTGGCACGATGCTCTCCTCGTGCGCGGCCGAACTGTTGTACAACACCACCGACCCGACCCTGCGCCACTGGGCACAGCAGGCATGGCGGCCCATGCGCAGCGAAGTGCCGGACCATCCGATATCCGACCCGGCATGGACCCGCGTCCGCACGCGCTACGTCGTCTGCGCCCAGGACCGCGTGGTGAACGTTGCCGCGCAGCGAGCCGTTGCCGCGCGGGCCGACGATGCCAGCCGGATTGACTGCGACCACTCGCCGTTCTTCTCGGCTCCCGCCGAGATCACCGCCATCGTGGAACGGGAAATCTCAGCCATACCCGCGAAGCCCGGCTTCTGACCGCTTCACCACACAAAGGAACCCAACCAACGAGGTCCCGATGATCGCACCCGCCCCCCAGATCACCGCCCGACGGCTCGAACTCGCCGACGGGACCGTCAGCTACTTCCGCTCCGGACAGGGCCGCCCGACGCTGTTCTTGCACTCGGCCGGCGAGGCCGCGCGCTGGCTGCCGCTGCATGATCGGTTGTCCGCCGTCGCCGAGGTGATCGCACCGGATCACCCGGGCTTCGGCGAATCGACCGACTTTCCCGCGCTGCGGTCGGTGAGTGATCTGGCACCCCACTACATCACAATCCTGGATGAGCTCGGCCTTGAGCGGGTCGATGTCGTGGGCGTCTCGTTCGGTGGCTGGGTCGCCGCCGAGCTGGCCGCGCGCGCCGGACCGGGTGGCCAACCTCGTCCTGATGGCACCAGCCGGACTGCACCTGCCGCACAACCCGGTCGCCAACCTGTTCACCATGAGCCCTGAACAGGTTGTCCGCTCGCTGTTCCACAACCAGGCAATCGCCGACGCGATCCTCGCCACCCCGCCCGAGGCGGCAGGGGTCGTCCGCCAGTACCGGGATTTCGCCGCGCTTGCCCGGTTCGGCTGGCCGCACCTGAGCAACGCAGAACTCGAGGGGCGGCTGGCGAACATCACCGCGCCCACCCGCGTCATCGCGGCCGGCGACGACCGCGTCGTCCCGCGCGAGCACTGCGATCGGTACGTCGCCGCCATCCGCGGTGCCGAACTCACCACGATCGACGAATGTGGACACGCCCTGTACGGAGAGCGACTCGACCAGGTCGCCGAGGCCGTCCTTGCACACCTGACCAACTGACCGCCAACAAAGGAAGCAGAGCCCGCCATGACAACGACGGACAACCCGCCAACTCAGCTCGCCGGCATCGACCGCATCAACCCGGTGCTGGCGCGTGCTCAGCAGTTGCAGCCGCTGCTGCGTGAACACGCCCAGGCCAACGAAGAGGCATGCCAGCTCACCGCGCCGGTTCTCGCGGCATTGCACGACCAGGGCCTTATCGGGATGTGGACGCCGGCCGAGCTGGGCGGCGCCGAGCTCGACCCGGTCACCTCGCTGAACGTCCTGCAGACCTTGGCCGCGGGAGATCCCTCGGCCGCCTGGGTCCTGATGGCAACCGCACTGGCCACCGGCACCGCGGGTGGCTACCTGGCAGACAACGCGGTCCACCAGGTCTTCGCAGGCGACCGCTTCCCGGTGATCGCGGGGCAGGGCACCCGGCCGGGACGAGCTGTGCGCGAGGGCGACAGCTACCGCCTCTCCGGCGAGTGGAGCTTTGGCTCAGGCATCAAGCACGCCAAGTGGATCCACACGCTGGGCCTGGTGGAAGGCACCGGCGAGGCGCTGATCTTCATCGTGCCGGTGGAGGAAGCAACCCTGATCGACAATTGGGACGTGATGGGCCTCCGGGCGACCGGCAGCATCGACTACACGCTCGACAACGTCCTCGTTCCGGCCGAGTTCACCCACCCCGCCACCACCGAAGCGCCCCTGCGCGGGGGATCACTGCTGCGTCTGGGCATCATCCACCTCGCCATCATCGCCCACTCGGCGTGGGCGCTGGGTGTCTCCCGCGCCATGCTCGACGAACTCGGCACACTGGTGCGCGGCAAGGCGGGCCGGGCGGGCAGCGTGGCCGACAGCACCAACTTCCTGGCCACCTACGGCAAAGCCGAGGCTCAATGGCACGCCGCCCACAGCCTCGTACACCGGGCCTGGCAGGCGATCACCGACACTCTCGACGCCGGCAATGGACCCACCCACCAGCAGAAGTCACTGGCCCGGTTGGCTCTCTACAACGCCACCTGGGCAGCCGAGGCGATCAGCACCACGGTCTACCACGCGGCCGGCACGACCGCGCTCCGCCGCGGATCGTTGCAGCGCTACTACCGCGACATGCACGCCGGCACCCAGCACATCACCTCCAGCCCCTCGGTGATCGAGGAGTGCGGACGGGCGTTCGCTGGACTGGCCCCCGACAGCGACTGGCTTCTCATGCAACTCGTCCCCACGACGTCGTGACCGCAGAAAGTGCTGTCCCTCACCGCAAGATTCTCACCAGTCCGAGCCCTAGGAAAGGTCGCTCAGTGATCGTCATGTCACGTGCATGCAAAGGAACCCGCGTCACCTGTATCGCGTCAGCCGTCAGCGTCCTGCTGCTCACGGCAGCCTGTGGCGGGTCGACCGGCACATCTGGGCAGCTGCCGGGCGTCGCGTCCTCGCCGACCGGCACGCCTGCCGGCAACCAGGTCGAGAACGGAGTGACTGACTACCTTGCCTACGTCGGCGGCACGGCGGGTGCGAGCGATCAGGGCAAGCAACCCATCACCGTGGGCTGGGTGAACGTCGAGGGCACAGCGAACGGTGCACCCGAGGCGACCGCGGGCGCAGAGGCTGCCGTGAACTACGTCAACAGCCAGCTCGGTGGGATCGACGGCCACCCGCTGAAGCTGGAGGTGTGCAAGATCGCTGCCGCAGAGGAGGAGGGCCAGCGGTGCGGTCAGCAGATGGCCAATGACTCGTCAGTAGTGGGCGTGGGCTTCGGCAACGTGTTCGTCGGCGACCAGTCCTTCGACTCGGTCCTCGCCGGCAGGAAGCCGGTGGTTGTGGGCGTCGCCACCGGGCCGTCCGTGCCGGGCGCCGCAAATACCTCGATCCTGTTCGGCGACCTCTCGCACGTGTTGGGACCCTTCGGAACCTACGGCCGTGATGTTGTCAAGGCGAAGTCGGTGGCCATCATCCACACGAACACGCCACCCGACAGAATGGCGGCGGAAGCGGCTGCAAAGGCGTTCGCGGCGGTCGGCGTGAAGGTCAAGTCGGTCGGCTTCGACCCACAGGCGACCGACCTGCTGGGCCCGGTCACGGCGGCCGGCGGTCAGAGCGCGGACCTGGTGGTCGCCCTCTCCGCCGGCCAGGGATGCGTCGGCATCGCCAAGGCGCTCCAGCAGCTGGGCAGCACGAAGCCGGTGGCTTCGACGCCGGTGTGCCTCTCGCCGGATGTGGCTGAGGGACTGGGCGGTGACCTGCCCAAGTGGAACTACGGCATCGCGCAGACACTGCCCACAGACGCCCATGCACCCGATGTTGCCGCGTACGAGAAGGCTTCCTCGGCCGCAGGGCTCAGCAAGGAGAACCAGGGCAAGGTGTGGGCAGCGGTGTCGTGGAGCGAGATCCTCGCGTTCGCGAAGGCCATGAACGCCGTCGGCAGCGGCAACTTGAGCCCTGAGTCTCTCTCAGCGCAGCTCAAGAAGTTCGAAGGCCCTGTGGTCATGGGCGCCCCCACGGTCAGCTGCGGCAAGTACACGGACGCTCCCGCTGTGTGCAACGACCAGATCCGCTTCTATGGATACGAGGGCAAGGGAAGCTTCGTTCCGACCACCGGCTGGCTGCGGCCTCCGGCCTGACGTCGGCGTTGCGAACGAACGGATCAAGCCCATGGAACAACTGCTACTCTTCGCGCTGCTCGGCCTGGGACAGGGAGCATTGGTCTCCGGAATCGCGGTCGCTGTCGTGGTCACCTACCGCGGCTCCGGCGTCATCAACCTGGCCACCGGCGCAGTGGCAATGGTGGCGGGATACGCCTTCTGGTCGATGCGAACCGGATTCTTCGGATTCTCTCTCGGACCGGTCGAGGCCCTGGCGGGCGCACTGGCCGCGGCCGCAGTGAGCGGCCTGCTGAGCGAGTACCTCGCATTCCGTCCACTGCGCAGCGCCCCGCCGCTCGCCAGGCTCGCTGCATCGCTGGGGCTCCTGCTGACTGCCCAGGCTGCCGTCCTGTTGGGCTTCGGAACCGAACCCCGACAGATGCCGTCCATGCTGCCCTCCGGAACGGTGAAGATCCTCGGCGCCATCATCCCGATCGATCGGTTCATCCTGGCCGGGTGCGTGGTGGTCATGACGACAGCCCTGGCCGCGCTCTACCGATGGACCCGCTTCGGACTGGCCACTCGGGCCGCCGCGGAGAACGAGTACGCCGCGCTCCTCATAGGCCTTTCCACCAAGGAGCTCTCGCTGGTCAACACCCTGATGGCCAGCCTGGTGGCCGGACTCTTCGGTGTGCTTGCCGCTCCGATCGTGCAGGTCGACTCCAGCACGCTGCCCTTGCAGGTCGTCCCGGCGCTTGCCGCAGCGTTGTTCGCCCGTTTCACCTCGCTCAGTATCGCCTGTGCGTCCGGACTGCTGATCGGCGTGCTTCAGTCCGTGCTGTACTACCTGTCGACGCTGAGCTGGTTCCCGACGGACCACGGGAATGCTCTCCCGGGTGTCCAGCAACTGATTGTCTTCGCCATGATGGTCCTCGCCCTGTTCCTGAGGGGAGCGCATCTCCCCCGGCGAGGGGAAGCCACCCAGCAGCGGCTTCCGGTTGTTCCCGTGCCAGAGGGCCTGCTGCGCACCGCGTTGCTGTCCGCAGGAGCCTGCGCCGCTGCCCTCGTGGTTCTCCCGTTCGACTTCCGCCAGTCGTTGACGAACTCCTTGATCGGAGCGGTCACAGTGATGTCCGTCGTCGTGATCACCGGCTACGTCGGTCAGATTTCCGTCGTACAGCTTGCGCTCTCGGGGACAGCAGGCTTCACGCTGTCTCATCTGACCATCGGCGCGCACCTGGGCTTTCCCCTCGGCCCGTTGATCGCGGTGGTGGTTGCCACGCTGCTGGGCGTTGCGATCGGCCTCTCGGCACTGCGAGTCCGGGGGGTCAGCCTCGCGGTGGTCACCCTGGCCGCGGCCCTCGCGATGGAGCAGGCACTGTTCGCCAACACCTCGTTCGGGGGCATCGGAGGGCTTCGGGTGCCGCCGCCTGAGCTGTTCGGCAGGTCCATCGGACCCGACGCAGGCTTCCGTGGGTTGGACAATTCGGAACCTAGCCCTGTCTTCGGGTTCCTCGTCCTCGCGGTCACGGTCGCCCTTGGCGTCTACGTAGCCAACTTGCGCCGCACGTCGCTGGGTCGTCAGATGCTCGCCGTCCGATCGAATGAACGGGCAGCGGCAGCCGCCGGCGTGAACGTACGTAGCGTGAAGGTCGCGGCGTTCGCCATCAGCTCCTTTGTCGCCGCCAGCGCGGGCACGCTGTACGGATACAACTTCGCCTCCGTCAGCGCTAACCGATTCACCGCGTTGGCCTCGCTCGGCCTGCTCGCCTTTGCCTACGTCGGCGGCATCACGATGGTGTCGGGTGCGGTCTTTGCCGGCCTGCTTTCAACCGAAGCCCTCATCCCGCACGCCCTCGACAGGTGGTTCGGGATCAACGGGACATGGGCACTGCTCTTCGCCGGCGTGTCCTTGATCCTGACTCTCGTCGCGAACCCCGACGGGGTCGCCGGTGCCCGCCACCGTAGCAAGATGCGACGACGCCAGCGCCGCACGGGACGAGAAGGACGAAGGCAGCCGGTCATCGCCCGTTCTGAAGAGCGCGGTGGCGAGAAGGGCGTTGAGGTGGCGTCATGACCGACGGACTGATGGTGAGGAACCTTCGCGTCAGTTACGGGGGCGTGCATGCCTTGTCCGGAGTCGATCTCAGGGTGCGGCCCGGAGAGCTGGTCGGCCTCATCGGACCCAACGGTGCCGGTAAGACGACCTTCATCGACGCAGTTACCGGCTTCGTTGCGTATGACGGGACCGTTTCGTTGAATGGCGCCGACCTGACTCGGCTCCCCCCGCACAGTCGCGCTCGTCGAGGGTTGGTCCGGACGTGGCAGAGCATCGAGCTGTTCGACGGGCTCACGGTCGCTGAGAACGTCGCGGTCGCCGCAGAGCCCGGATCAGGATGGATCACCATGCGGGAGACTTTCACGAAGGGGAGGGCACACGTGGGCGCCGCCGAGCAGGCTCTCGTCCGTCTTGGGCTCGACACACGAGCACACACCGACGCGGGCGAGTTGTCCCAGGGCGAACGAAAGCTTGTCGGGGTGGCACGTGCCCTCGCAAGTGGCCCGCAGGTCATCTGTCTCGATGAACCGGCCGCGGGTCTGGACAGTGATGAGAGCGTGCAACTCGGCAAGCGCCTGCGCTCCCTCGTGGACACGGGTATCGGCATGCTCCTCGTTGACCACGACATGGCCCTGGTCCTCGACGTCTGCGACAGCGTCGTCGTGCTCGACTTCGGCAAGGTGATCGCATCCGGCCCTCCCGCGCTCGTGCGCGAGAATCCCGCGGTCATCTCTGCCTATCTCGGCAAAGCGGCCGAGACCGCATCCGCGAAGGAGCCAGCATGAACGAGCCCGTTCTCCTCCTGGACAGAGTCACCGCGGGCTACGACGGCGTGGCCGCGATCCGAGGCGTCACCATCTCGGTCAACCGCGGGGAGGTCGTGGCACTGCTGGGCGCCAACGGCGCGGGCAAGACCACGACACTCAAGGCCATCTCGGGGCTTGTCAGACCGATCACTGGCGACGTCAACATGAACGGCGTGTCCCTGGACAAGCACGCACCCGCCGCGAGAGCGCGGCTTGGGATATCGCACGTGCCAGAGGGGCGCGGTGTTTTCGCAGGCTTGACAGTCGCCGAGCACCTGAGCCTCGGCTATCGGGGCGAACGACTGGATGCCGAAGCGTTCTACGAACACTTCCCTGCGTTGTCGAAGCTGCACAACCGACGGGCGGGACTTCTCTCAGGGGGCGAACAGCAGATGCTAGCCGTCGGCCGGGCCCTGGCTCGCCGACCCCAGGTACTTCTGCTCGACGAACTCAGCCTGGGTCTCGCCCCTGTGATCGTCGAAGCCCTGCTTCCGGTGGTCCGAGAATTCGCGAAGACGACCGGGTGCGGAGTTCTCCTTGTGGAGCAGCACATCGAACTCGCCTTGGAGGCGGCGGACCGCGGCTATGTCCTCTCGCACGGTGAGATCACCCTCGAGCGTCCCGCAGCCGAACTTGCCCGCGATCGTGACCTGATCCTGGCCAGTTACCTGGGCGGCACCGCCCCAGCAATCAGCCGAAACGGCTGACCGACATGGACGCTTGTCACGTACTCTTGAACGCGCCTGTTGACTCGGGGACCTACGTCAATTGTCTCGACGCTCTCCTGCACACATGGCCGGGAAGGGACACGTGCGTGGCCCGGATGAACTGACCCAGACTGTTGGCTTCCCAGACCGGCGTCCAACTGTTTCCAGATAGACCGCGATCGCCCGGGATCTTCGCCGACCGCGCCTCGATCATCCGACTCGTCGGCGGCCGTCCTCGCCGAGCAATACGGCGAGGGCGGAAGGCCACCGCTACCTCGACCTCGACGTTCTCGCCAGGTCCCAAGCCGTCCAGGACGCCGCCGCAGACGACGTGAGCGAACGCGTCATCCAGGCCCTCACGGCCTAACCCGGATCTTTCGTCGGGCGGTGCTGGCTTGATCGGCACCGGTGCTGGCCGGTGTGGCGGGGCTGATTTTGCCTGTTGGGTGTGACAGTTCGGCCGAGGTCGCTCGGGTGGGCGCCGGTTTCCACTGGTCCGGTCGGGTTCCTGGGGCGTCGGGACTGCGAGGGAGTGCTCAGCCGGGAACGGTGAGCGCGCGCAGCCGGGCGAGGCCGTCGCAGAGCAGCCCGGCCCAGGGTGCGTGTGCGGGCAGGTGGAGCACGGTTCGGCGGGCGTGGCGGGCTCGCTGGGCGGGTAGGGAGAACAGCCGCAGGCGGAGTCGTTTCGGCTCCCAGCGCCGCGCCGGGTGGTCGGTGTAGGCGAGCATCTGCGTCCAGGCGGTGATCTCGCAGGCGAGCGCGACCACTGCCTGCCAGATGCGGTTCTGGTCGAGCTCGTGCAGGTGCAGGTTGGTCAGTCCGGTGTCCTTCGCGGCGCGGATGCGGTCCTCGGCGCGGGCGCGGCGGCGATGCCGCAGCTCGAGGTCGGCGAGCTGACGGCGTGGGCCGCCGGGGCGGGTGTTGGTGGCGAAGGCGGTGTAGCGCAGGCCGTCCGGGTCGGTGATCCGCAGCTGCGCGCCCGGGTGCGGACGTTCGCGGCGCACGATCACCCGCATCCCGGGTGGCCAGGTGGTCAGGTTCATCAGGCCGGTGGCCTCGATGACCCAGGCTCCAGGACGAGGTTCGCGGTCGGCGTCCAGGGCGGTCTGCCAGTTCGCGGCCGGGAGGGCGGCGAGCTGGTCGACCAGTGCTTGGGACAGGCCGAACCCGACCGAGTAGGACAGCCGCTGCCGGTGGAGCCAGCCGAGGAGCTCGTGCGAGGCGCCGGCACCGTCGACCCGGATCAGGACCTTGCGACCGGCCCGGTTGCCGCGCTGGTGTCCTGGCAGCTGACGCAGCGCGGACCGGATCACGGTGACGTGGTCGGCAGCGGTGTTCGACCCGGCGTTGCCCGGGCGCAGCAGCGCGGCGAGAGGCTCTCCGGTCCCGGCCGGGCCGTGGTCGACGAACGCCCACAACGGGTGGTGGCCGAAGCCCTTCTTGAACGTCGGTGCCGCACCTTGCTTGTCGGAGTGGGCGGTCACCAAGGTGGCGTCCACGTCGATGACCAGTGGGTTCGCCGAGTCGGTGTCGTGATCGGGAGCCGCGTCTGCGGCCGATGCCCAGGCCCGGGCTCTTGCCGCACCGCGGGCGGTGTCGATCGCCGCCAGCACCGCAGCAGCGTCGGCGGCGAGGCGGTCGACCGTCCCCGGACAGTCTGATCCGAGGCCACCGACCCGAACAGGGCAGGCTCGGCACGCAGCAACGCGATGTCGGCCAGGCAGTCCCCACCCACTGCCAGCGCGAGCGCCAAGTCGAGCAGCACCTTCGCCGGGTCGTGCACCGCCAGCCGCAGCCGCCACGGCTCCAACCCCCTCGACAGTGCTCGGTCGAGCCCGACCTTGGCGATGGTCTCGGTCAGCAGCCTCGTCCCGGCATGGGACACCACCGTCGTCGCGGCCGTGTCGATGTCCGGGCACGGGTAGAACCCGATAGCCTTCTTCACCTGGAGGGTGCTCCTGCCTGCGCGACGATAGAGACTTCAGCAATCCCTATTCTCGCTGGTCAGCGGCACCCTCCAGCCCACTGACACGCCCTACTCGGCGAACCGCGATGAAAGCCCCGGGTTAAGGTCGATAGACCTCGGCTCGTTCGTCCTGCTGAGCAGGGCCGCCGCCTGGGGTTAGTTCACCTCGGGGCTTGCACTCACCGGGTGATTCTCGCCCACGCTGTCACTCTCTGTACAGGATCAGTCGTCAAGAGTGATGAGGCCAGGCGCCAGGAGTGAGCTGCGGCAACTCCCTTTTGGCGCAGAGGCCCGTTCACGGCAGGAGCGTAAAGGCCTCTGCGTGCCGAGGGCGGACGGCGTGGAAATGTCTGTGGTCGAGGGTGGCGACTTCGCTGATGTTGAGGCGTTCGGCGACTGCGATGACGGCGGCGTCGGTGGTGCCGAGGGGGAAGTCGGCGTAGGTGGTGACCAGTTCGGCCATGCGGGCATAGTCGTCGAGTTCGAGGTCGACGACGGTGAAGGTCCGCTGGACGATCGACTGCAGGAAGGCGGCTTCGACTCTGGCTCCGCCGGTGCGGCCGAGGAGGTAGCCGACTTCGGCGACGACGGGGGCGGGCACGAGGATTGGGCGGCGGGCCATGTGCAGGCTTGCGAAGAGGTCGGTACAGGCCCGGTTGTGTTGGTCGTCGCGGTCGGCTGCGGCGACCAGGGGGCCGGTGTCGCAGACGATCACCTAGCGGCCGAAGCCGTCGGCGAGGAGCTCGTCGTGGTTGCTGCCGAGGTTCGTGCGCCCGCTGGCGAAGGAGCTGAAGAAAGCGGGTGGCCACTCGGCCGCCGGCTCGAGGTGGGCGCGGCGGCGGGCTTCGGCGAGCACAGCGGGGACCTCTTGCTCGGGGAGCTCATCGACAAGTCTGTGCAGCTCGTCCCGGTCGGCGCTCATGTGGAGAGGGTACCGGCTGACGACGGCAGAGTCGGGCGTTGCGTCTCGTTAGTCCGAACCGGTGGTCTTCTTGACGACCGCTGCCCACAGGTGAACGTGGGTGATCGCGGCTGAGTAACGTCGAGCAGCGGGTCGAGTTGATCTACAAACAAGAACCCCAGATCACTGCTAACCTGCTGTGACCTGGGGCTCGTGGTACACCGCCACGGACTTGAACCGTGAACCCGCTGGAGGGGAGTCGGGTCTTGTCCGGGAATGTCCGAGAGTCATCCGTGCTGGTCAGATGGTCTACTCCGTGTCCGTCGATCATCGGTCGTGGTGCCTACCCGGCACCGTGATCGGTGGTAAGCGGTGACCAAAGCGGTGACTGGAGAGGCGGACATCCGGTCCTCCCGGGGTAGGGAGCGGGCGTCGCGAAGTCGGCGTGGCGTGCGAAGGCGGCGCCCGGTCCGCCGTCCGTTCACAGGTCCTGAGGCCCCCGCGGAGGTCCGTGCAGCCCTTTGGTGAGGGGCGAGGCTTGGGGCGTCGGACTGCCGCACCTACTCCAGTGGTGTCAATGCAAATGCGGCGGCGGGTTTCGTCCGTTATGCCTGCTATAGGCTGAACTGTTGATTCGTCGACTTGACACTGACGACCGCACAGACTGCGCCATTCGATTCGCTTACTCGTGTCTACTGCAAGGGAAGATCCACCGACAGCTAATTGAGGCGTCAAGCGCCTCCCCGATTGAGGGAATGGTGTTGATTATGCTGTCGGGCGTCGGTCGGGTACTTCATGATCGGAGGTGTCCAACAGGTTGCGCCGACCACCTCGTTCCCGGAGGACATCGATGGAGTCGACCTCGTTTCTTTGGCTGGAGATCACCGGCAAATGTCAGCTCGAGTGTAGTCATTGTTACGCTGAATCTGGGCCTGCCGGAACTCACGGATCGATGCGACCAGAGGACTGGATTCGAATTATAGACCAGGCCGCGGAACTGGGAGTTTCTGCGGTTCAGTTCATCGGAGGTGAACCGACTCTTCATCCCCACCTGCGCGGCTTCGTCGACCACGCCCGAGGTGTTGGTCTTGAAGTGGAGATCTTCAGCAATCTTGTCCGTGTCACGCCGGAGCTGTGGGGCTGTTTCGAGCAGCGTGGTGTCCGATTAGCCTGTTCGTACTACTCGGACGATCCGGTCGAGCACGCGAAGGTGACGCGCCGGCGCGGGAGTCACGCCCGGACTCGGGCCAACATCGTCGAGGCCCTACGCCGCTCGATCCCCCTTCGGGTTGGTGTCATCGATCTGGCGGACGACCAGCGATCAGAAGCAGCGATTGCGGAGTTGAAGTCGCTGGGGGTCGAGCACGTCGGCTACGACCGACTACGGCATGTCGGACGTGGAGGCGGGACATCGGCTGGTGAGGTCGGTCAGTTATGCGGACACTGCGCCTCCGGGGTCTTGGCCATCGGGCCTGATGGGGCAGTGTGGCCATGTGTCTTCTCGCGATGGCTGCCGGTGGGGAACGTCTTGACCGACGACCTTCGAACTGTCATGGGCGGCCCGCGGATCGCCGACGTGCGTGGTGATCTCCGAGCCGCGTTCGGTGCGCCACCGCCGTGCCTGCCTAACATGTGCAATCCCCAATGCGGTCCGTTCTGCGGGCCGGCGTGCGAACCTCAGTGCTGGCCCACGGGGACCGGTCCATGCGGCCCCAAGGGTGGGTGTATGCCGAACTATGAGGCGGAGCCGATCGTGGCCGCTAGATCGACCGGTGAGGTCTGATCGCGGCCCCGCCCGGCCTACTGCCGATCTGGTGCGTTAGAATTGGTGCCATTCCCTTCAGATCGATGGGAGGTACCGAGTGTACGTATCGAGCGCCCACATTCCTGAGGCGCTTCGGCCGGTTGTGCTGGAGAAATGGCCATACACTGTTCCGGCCGTGGCGCAACTACTCAGGAACGGATTGGTGCTTCGGCGATCACTCACATTCTTGGTCGGCGATAACGGTTCCGGGAAGTCAACCATTGTCGAGGCGATTGCCGAAGGCTTCGGCCTAGACTCTCAAGGTGGCCGTGCCGCCGCACTACGAGGACGTCCCGATCCTGTCAAGACCGAGCTGGGCAAGGTGCTCCGCCTGCGGACGACCTCGGCTGGAGCAGCGATGCTGTCCGGGCCGCGACTGAAGAAGCGCGGATTCTTCCTCCGAGCCGAGACCGCGTTCTCAATGACGGAGCAGCTCGGGGGAGTCCCAGGATACTGGGCCGCCGATACCTCGAGGATGTCCCACGGCGAAGGCTTTACCGAGGTCTTCGGGACGATGATGCGAAACCCAGGCTTCTATGTCCTCGACGAGCCCGAGTCGGCGCTGTCCTTCACGACCTGTCTTCAGCTGGTCGCTCTGATGCACCAGATCGCCCAACGAGGCGCACAGGTGGTCTGTGCAACGCACTCGCCGATCCTCGCGGCGACACCCGGAGCGGACATCATCGAGCTCGGCGAGCACGGCATGCGCCGAACGACCTGGCACGATCTCCAGCTGGTCGACCATTGGCGACGATATCTCACAGATCCAGACATCTACTTGCGTCATCTCCTCGCCACCGGCGATGACAGGCACGATGATGTCACTCAATGAGCAAGCCCTGGCCGATGACCGGTTCAGGGCTTGGATGCAGCTCAACCTCGAACGGGCCGCCGAGCATTTCGGTGTCATCACGGGAGGCACCCCGACGTTCGGATGGCGCATGCGCAGCATCGGCTCATCTGCAGCGTCTGGAGGCGACCGGTATTGGCTCCGGGTGGTCAGCGAGCTTTCGCAGTGGGCCTGTGGCCGAGCCTGGACCGGAAACGCCGACGCGAATGCCATTGGTGGCATCGCGAAGCCACAGCTCGTCGGCGTCACTGAGTGGGATGAGGGCAGCTGGCGGCGCCAACGTGCCGAGCTGCTCACGCTTCTGCCCGGCAGCCCGGCTGCCCCCTCCGCGGACCTGACCGAACCGCTCGCGCTGAGCCCGTTGTGGTGGCGACAGCTGAAGGCATCATTGCAGCGGCTCCGAACATTTCCGACGGAGCGAGTGAGTATCGCATCAGAAGCTGCCTCGCGTCGCCTGCGAGAAGCTTTCGGGATCCAGGAGACGCAGTTTCGGGTCGAAACTGTGCATGGGGACCTGCACTGGCAGAACGTGCTTACTCCGAGATTCGCCCTCATCGATTGGGAACTCTGGGGTCGCGGACAGGTGCACACCGACGTGGCGAGCCTTCTTCTCCACAGCCTGCGGATCCCCTCGGTCTTCGACAGGGTGGCCGAGATGTTCGCTGCCGAACTGGGCTCCGAGGATGGACGCCTGGCGCAACTCGTTGTCGGTGCGCGGCTGCTCTCGCGAATCCGCGGTGGGGACTTCCCGGAGCTGGCGCATCCATTGAGGAAGCATCTGGCGAGGCTCGGCGCGACCCCATTGGGATGACTTGAGGGACTCAGGTGGCGTAGGCGTCGGCCTGGATCATGTAGAGATCGTGGTACAAGCCGCGCCGGGCCATGAGTTCCTCGTGGGTACCGATCTCGGCGATGGCGCCGTGCGCAAGAGCGACGATGACATCGGCCCTCCGGACGTTGGCGAGTCTGTGGGTGACGAGGACCGTGATCCGCTCGCGTCCTGTGGACATCTGCCGCAGCGCCATGAACGCCGACTGTTCTGCGCGAGCATCCATCGCCGAGGTGGGCTCGTCGGCGACCACAACACCGGCGTCTCGGTAGAGGCCCCGGGCGACGCTCATGCGCTGCCATTGGCCGCCTGACAGATCTCGACCTCCCTGGAATTCGCGGGAGAGGATCGTGCCTATACCCTCGGGCAGTTCCTCCAGCACGGGTTTCACTCCCGCGCGCTCCGTTGCTGTCGCGAACCGGTCTCCATTGGCATCCGACGCGTCATGGCGTCCGATCCTCACGTTGTTCTCGGCAGTCATCGGCCAACGCACGGCGTCCTGCATAACGACGGCGATGTGTTCGTGCAGGTTGGAAGGGTCAACTGTCGTCGTCGACACGCCGTCCCATTGCACATCGCCTGAGGTCGGCAGATACAGGCCTGTTAGCAACTTCGCCAGGGTTGTCTTGCCTGATCCATTCTCCCCGACGAGCGCCACTACCTGGCCTCGCTGCACACTCAATGAAACATTATGAAGTGCGTCGTGCGGCTGTCCGGGATAGCGGAACGATGCATTGCAAACCTCGATCTTCGACGGGGCCGCGCAGCTGCTTTCGCCATCGCCGGAGCGGCGGCGCTGCTGGAGGTCATCCAGGCATTCCTTGAACAGATCGACGTAGACGCCAACACCGAACAAGCCGTTCAGCGCGAAGATGCTGTTCGCGAAGGCGCCGGCCGCGCGCTGCATCGCAATTGCAGCCGTGCCACCTAGCGCGAGTGGCAGCCAACTGACGTAGACAAGCAGTCCGACGATGAGATACCCAGCTCCGGTGGCCACCGCCGAGAGCGCGCGGCCTGCCGTGCTGACCCGGTTCTGTCTGCGTCCGAGATCTATCGCCCCCCGCGTGATCGCCGCAGAGATGCGGCGGTGCTCAGCGATCAGTAGCCGCTGCGTTGTGTTCGCCCGCACTTCAGCGGCATTCTGCCGCTCCGAGATCAAGCGCCCGGTGACAGATCGACGCCGGTAGTCGGAGTTCAGCGCCACCATCGCGGCAAGCTCAGCCTGCTGCCCACGAAGCGTCGCCCACGCCTGCGGCATTCCGATGACCAGGATCAGCGGCATTAAGAGGGGTTGCAGAAGGCCGGCCGTGGCGACCGCGGCGACGAGCGTGACGAACGACGAAAGGAGCGTCCCGAGCAGCGACACTCCGTTTCGAATTCGGAAGACTGCTTGGCCCGAGCTGCGGCGCACCTGCTGGGTGAAATCGGGGTCATCGAAAGCCACCAGTTCGACGTCGAGAAGCCTGTCGTAGAGCTCCTCCTCCGCTAGCTGCTCGATCCGCGGAGTGAGTTCGGCGAGAAGCAGCCTGGCGATCGCCTCGAGCAATCCGCGTGCGGCGGCGGCTCCCACCACCAGGCCGAGCGGCGGAAGCGCCGTGACGAGGGCGCGCGGATCCGAGGTGATAGCGAGCAGGCCAGCGAACACCTGTGACGTCGCCAGGAGACCGTAAGCGGTGACCGCTGCCGCCAGGACCTGGACCACTCCGGTGCCCGCAGTCAAGACGGGCGACGCACGCCATGCCCAGCGCACCAGTGGTAGAGCTGTCCGCGGCATGTGCCGTGCGATCGCCCAGACACTGGCCGACGCCGCCTCCTCCTGGCTGCGCAGGTAGTACGGGGTCTCGATGTCCTCGGCGCCGATCCATGCCTTTTGATGGCCAACCGGACCGTCGTCGCGGGCTGAGTCCACCAACCAAGTCTGAGATGCCATAGGGCCGGACGCCATCCCTGAGAAGGGTTAGACCGGCCCTCGCAGGTCTAGACACGCCCAGCGGAGTGGAGTCCACCATCAGCGCCGCCCCGACGGGTTGTCCGGACCGGCAGCCGCATCCGCATGACTTCGATGACCCGAGAATGAGGTCTGAGACTCCGGTCGTGCCCGCCGAGGACGCGCTGGGCCACGCTCGATCATTCGGCGCGGTGGGCGTCGGGGTTGGCTTTGGTCAGTGCGGTGACGTCGCGCTACCCGTCGAGGAGCGGGTCCACCTCGGTGACGTCGAAGGCTCCGCCGGAGCGGGCACGGCGTGCCCGACTCGCGGTCGAACTTGGCTGCCTCCACGGGCAGGAGCCGCTGCAGGTCATGGCGGGGAAGAGGCCGTGGGGCTGGCTGGACCGCACTGGTGGCCGGCGGGAATTGAGACGTCGGCGGTACGGACTATCCGGGCGCTGGGAGCGTGAACAGGTGACTCCCTTGCGCGAGTTTCCGTTGACTCTGCGTTGACTTCGACCTTCAAAATCTAAATTCGGGTCGAGAATAAGAGGCCCTGACCTGCAGCGATGAGTACACCGCCTCGGACTCGAACCGAGAACCCGCTGATTAAGAGTCAGCTGCTCTGCCAATTGAGCTAGCGGTGCATGTCTTGAATTATTTTGCGGTGTCCCTTGCGCGGCACCGGTTTCCAGTGTAGCACCGGCTCCCGGGGGCCTTGCGTGGGGGGTCCGCGACCCCGGGTGAGTGACGGGACTTGAACCCGCGACTTCCTGGACCACAACCAGGTGCTCTACCAGCTGAGCTACACCCACCATCGTCCGCCGGGGTGACCCGGTGACAGGAGAAGACTACGCGATCGCCGCAAGCGCCTTCACGCCGGGGGGGCCAGCGAACCCGACACCGCGGCCGCGGCGGCCCTGGCCTCGTCGGACGTCGGGCCGGGGGGCTGCACGAACAGGGTCCTGCGGTAGTACTCCAGCTCGCGGATGGACTCGATGATGTCCGCGAGGGCGCGGTGGGCGAGGCCCTTCTCCGGCTTCGCGTAGAAGACCCGGGGGAACCAGCGGCGGGCGAGCTCCTTCAGCGAGCTGACGTCGATCATGCGGTAGTGCAGGTGGGCGTCCAGCTCGGGCATGTCCCGGGCGAGGAAGGCGCGGTCCGTGGCGATCGAGTTGCCCGCCAGCGGGGCGACGCCCGCCTCGGGCACATGGGCGCGGATGTAGGCGAGGACCTGCTCCTCGGCCTCGCGGACCGTCACCCGGGAGGCGCGGATCTCCTCGGTCAGGCCGGACTTCGCGTGCATCTCCTCGACGACCGGGGGCATCGCGGCCAGAGCGTCCTCGTCGGCGTGGATGACGACGTCGACGCCCTCGCCGAGCACGTTGAGGTCGCCGTCCGTGACCAGGACCGCGATCTCGACGAGCTTGTCCCGCTGCAGGTCAAGGCCCGTCATCTCGCAGTCGATCCACACCAACCGGTCGTTCATGACCCGCAGCGTAAGCCTCCTGGTCTAGGCTCCGCCGCGTGGCTGAGAACACCCCCGCCCAGGAGATCGCCGCCGGCTACGCGACGGAGGGCGAGGCGCTCGAGCTCGGCACCGTCCTCGTCGACGGCCAGGTGGACGCCGGCGCGCGGGTCCGCATCCCGTTCGCCACCCTGAACCGGCACGGTCTCGTCGCGGGCGCCACCGGTACCGGCAAGACCAAGACCCTGCAGGGCCTGGCCGAGCAGCTGTCCAACGCCGGGGTCCCCGTCCTGCTCGCCGACGTCAAGGGTGACCTGTCCGGGCTGTCGAGGCCGGGGGAGGACGGGCCGAAGATCCAGTCCCGCGCGAAGGACACGGGGGACGACTGGGTGGCGACCGGCTTCCCCGTCGAGTTCCTGTCGTTGGGCGGCAAGTCCTCCGCCATCCCGATCCGCGCGACGATCACCCAGTTCGGGCCGATCCTGCTGTCGAAGGTGCTGGACCTCAACGACACCCAGGAGTCCACGCTCGGGCTGATCTTCCACTGGGCGGACCAGAACAACCTGCCGCTGCTGGACACCAAGGACCTGCGCGCCGTCATCCAGCACCTGACCAGCGACGAGGGCAAGGCGGACCTGAAGGGGATCGGCGGGGTCTCACCCGCCACCGCGGGCGTCATCCTGCGCGCACTGGTCAATCTGGAAGCGCAGGGCGGCGAGGACTTCTTCGGCGAGCCCGAGTTCGAGCCCGCCGACCTGCTGCGGCAGGTGGACGGCAAGGGTGTGGTGACGCTCGTCGAGCTGGCGGAGCAGGCGGCGAACCCGAAGCTGTTCTCCACCTTCCTCATGTGGCTGCTCGCGGAGCTCTACGAGGACCTGCCGGAGGCGGGCGACCTCGACAAGCCCAAGCTCGTGTTCTTCTTCGACGAGGCGCACCTGCTCTTCGGCGACGCCTCGAAGGCCTTCCTGGAGCGCATCGAGCAGACCGTGAAGCTGATCCGGTCGAAGGGCGTCGGCGTGTTCTTCTGCACGCAGCTGCCCACCGACGTGCCCAACGCCGTGCTCTCCCAGCTCGGCGCGCGCGTCCAGCACGCGTTGCGCGCCTTCACCCCCGAGGACCAGAAGGCGCTCACCAAGACCGTCAAGACCTACCCGACGTCGAAGGTGTACGACCTCGAGGAGGCCCTGACGTCCCTGGGCACCGGCGAGGCGATCGTCACCGTGCTGTCCGAGCGCGGCGCGCCGACGCCCGTCGCCTGGGCGCGGATGCGGGCGCCGCGGTCGCTGATGGCGGCGATCGGGGAGCAGGCGGTCACGGAGGCGGCGAAGGCGTCGCCGTTGTACGGCAAGTACGGGACCACGATCGACCGCGAGTCCGCCTACGAGAAGCTGACGGCGAAGATGGCCGAGGCGGCGCCCCCGCCGCCGGTCGAGGAGGCTCCCCCGCCGGCGCCGGAGCGGCACAGGCAGGAGCGGGAGGAGCCCGGGATGGTGACGCAGATCCTGCAGTCACCCGCCGCGAAGTCCTTCATGCGGTCCATGGCCACCCAGCTCGGCCGGGAGATCACGCGCGGGCTGTTCGGGACCCGGCGGCGCTGAGCAGGCCCGGCGTCGTCTGCTCGACGAGGTCCACGGCCGTGACCGGGTCGACGTCGAGGATCGGGTAGCCCCCGTCCCCGGCGGCGGTCACCGCCTCCAGGGTGACCAGGCCCGCCCGGCGCTGGAACACGCTCTGCCGCACCCGCCAGCCGACGATCCCGGTGCGCTGCACCGCGACCGTGCGGCGGGAGAAGCCCCCGAGCCTGCTCACCAGGTAGGTCGGGGTGAGCGTGTGGCCGAGCGCGCGGTAACGGTCCCACGCGAGCAGGGCCGCGAGCGGGAGCAGCACGAGCGCGGTGGGCCACAGCCAGTCCCACGCGGGCCAGACCCGTCCGACGACGACCGTCGCCACCACGAGGACCGCCACCGGCACGAGGGCACGGGACAGCCTGCGGCGCAAGGCCGCCCGGGGATGGCGGTGCAGCGTCGCGCGGGTCGGGTCGGGGGCCTCGCCGGGGTGCAACCGGGCGAGCGCGGCGGCCGCGACCCGGTGCGCCTCGGCGCGCGGGGCGGGCGGCTGGAGCGCGCCGCTCTGGGCGTTGCGGCCGAGCCCGGTGGACAACGCGCGGGTCTGCGCGCCGCGGCCCGCGCGCAGGAGCAGGGGCTCGTGCACACCGACCCCCCGTAGCCGGTCCTCCGCGACCGTCAGCGAGCGGGTGGTCAGCAGCCCGCGGCGGACGTGCAGGCGCCCGTTCTCCCGCAGGAGCCGGTAGCCCCACCAGCGCTCCACGAAGATCACCACCGAGCCCACGACCGCCAGCGCCAGCAGGGCCAGGCCCACGATCCCGATCGCGAGCCACAGCGGCGCGTTCGACAGGCGTGCCGCGACCGCGTCCACGGCCATCCGGCGCGGGCTCAGCCCCAGCTCGCCCGCGAGGTTGAACGCCGCCGCCGCGACCGCACCGATCCCGGCGAGGGCCGAGAAGGTCAAGGGCGCGAAGCGGACCCAGGTCCAGTCGAGCCGGGCGAGCTCGACCTCGTCCGACGGTTCGGCCGGTCGGGCGGCACCGCGGTCCAGCAGCTCGGCGCGCAGGCCCTCGCCCTCGGTGGCGGCGACGGCGTCGAGCTCCAGCCCGCCGTGCCGGTGCTCGACGCCGGTCCCCGCGGCGTGGACCACCACGACGTCGAGCCGGAAGAGGCGGTGCAACGGGGTGGCGGTGAGGTCCACGGTGCGGATCCGGTCCCGCGGCACCGAGCGGCGCTGCCTGCGGATCCAGCCGCTGTGCAGCTCGACGCGCTCGGGCGTGATCCGGTACTTCGTCGTGCGCCAGCGGACGATCCCGGCCAGCACCACCAGCACGGTGATCCCCGCCGAGATCCACAGCCGCACCGGGTCGTCGCCGCGGCCCGTGACCAGCAGGACCAGCAGCACGGGCACCAGCCGGACCAGGGCCCGGGCCGGGGCGACCACGAGCATGCGCGGGTCCAGCCGGCGCCAGTCGGTCACGTGGCGTCGCCCGGCATGGCCTGGGTGGTCTCGGTGAGCTGGCGGGCGAGCTCAGCCGCGTCCCCCGCAGCGAGTGCGCGGATGACGACGGGGCCCCGCGCCGACGCCGTCGTGACGGTCACGCTGGCCAGCCCCAGCAGCTGCTGCAGCGGGCCGTGCTCGGTGTCCACGGTCTGCACCCTCGAGATCGGCGCGATCCGCCACTCCCGGACGAGCCAGCCCGACAGCGTGTAGACGGCCTCGTCCGTGACCTCCCAGCGGTGGATCCGGAACAGGACCCCGGGCACGACGGCGGCGTACACCAGCCCGACGACGACCGTCGCGCCGAGGGTGCCCCACAGCCAGCCCGGGCCGCCCAGCACCAGGGCCACCACCAGCTGCGGGAGGGCGATCCCCGCCGCGACCCCGAGCCCGCGCAGCAGCCACCAGGTCCGTGCGCGCGGGTCCACGCGGTGCGCGGGCGGGCGGAGCGGGAGCGCCGTCGGCACGGTCTGCATGGGGTCATGCTGCCCGAGAAGTAGGCTCGGTGGGCGTGCGACCCCTGTCCCGACGGGCGACTCCGCAAGCTCCGGCGCCGAACCCATGGGCGACTCCGCAAGCTGCGTCGCCGAACCCATGGGCGACTCCGCAAGCTCCGGCGCCGAACCCATGGGCGACTCCGCAAGCTGCGTCGCCGCGCTTGATCGCCCTCGACATCGACGGCACGACCGTCCACGAGCACCGACCCCCGAGCCCGCGGGTGCTCGCGGCGGTGCGGGCGGCGGCCGAGCAGGCCCACGTGATGCTCTGCACCGGTCGGACGGTGCTGGGGGTCGGCCGCGTGCTCGAGCAGCTCGGCCTGGGGAGCGGCGTCACGGTCTGCTCGAACGGGGCGGTCGTGATGGACACGGCGTCGGGTTCGGTGCTGCGCACGGTGAGTCTGGACCCTGCCCCGACGGTCGCGCTGCTGCGGGAGATCCTGCCCGGCGCGATCTTCGGCTGCGAGGAGACCGGTGTGGGACAACGGATCACGGCGCCCTTCCCGGAGGGGATCCTGGCGGGGCGGGTGCGGGTCGTGCCCGAGGACGAACTGGTCGCAGCGCCGACCGCGAAGGTGATCGCCTACTGGCCCTCGGCGGCGCCCGCGGAGGTCGCGGCGCGGATGGCGGGCGTCGCGGTGCCGGGAGCCGAGGTGACGCTGGACCACGAGCTGCCCTGGGTCACGATGGTGCCCGCCGGGGTGTCGAAGGCCTCGGCGCTGGCCGCGGTGGCGGCGGACCTCGGCGTCGCGCGGGAGGACGTGCTCGCCGTGGGGGACGGGGACAACGACCGTGCGATGTTGCGCTGGGCGGGCCTGGGGGTGGCGATGGGCCAGGCCCCCGAGGCGGTGAAGGCGGACGCCGACGAGGTGACCGGGACCGTTCTCGACGACGGCCTGGCGATGGTCCTGGAACGCTTCCGCTGACCGGGACGAACCGCAGAGCATGGTCGAAGCGGCCCTGAGGCTCGTCTCGGCGGGTCAGGGCTTCGGGCCGCCGCCGGTGCCGCCTCCCGCGCCGCCGCCGGTGCCGCCTCCGCCGACCGGCACGGGAACCGTCGTGGTGGGGGCGACCGCCGTCGTGGTCGGCGGGGTCGTGGGAGGCGTCGTCGGCTGGATCGTCGGCTCACCCGGGGGCGGCACGATCGGCACCACGGGGGTGGTCGTCGTGACGACGGATCGCGGGGTCGAGGTCACCGGCCTGCGGGTGGGGGCGCTGGTGCCGTCCTCCGCGACCGGGGGGAGGGTGGCCTCGGGGGCAGGGGTGGCGATCTCGCTGGTGTTCACCCGGGGGGAGGCGTCTCCCACCGACGCCGTCTGCGGCCAGAACGCCACGGCCCCGATCACCGCGACGGCGGCGACCAGGCCGCCTGCGCCCACGATCAGCACGGGGGAGCGGCCCTTGCGCTCGCCCCCCTCGTACTCGGCGTAGGAGTCGAACATCCCGCCGGGCGGGGGCGGCGGGGCGGTGTAGCGGGTGGCCTGGGCATCCGTGGGGAGGGTCTCGGTGCGCGCCTCGGCGTTCGGGCCGGAGAGGAGGCCGTAGGTCGGATCGGCGTAGGCGCCCCCCGCGGGGGCGTAGGCCGTGGGCGCCTCCCCGACGGGCGCGTACGCCGTGGGCGCCTCCTCGGCAGGCCACCGGCCCGTGCCGTTCGGCGTGAACTCGCCGGTTCCCTGCACCGCCATCGCTCCGTTCCCACTCTGGCCGAGGAACGCCGCCGCACCCTTGGCGACGGCGGACTTCGGCTCCGCGTCGACGACCACCGGCCGTCCCAGCTCCTGTGACACCAGCTGCGGCACCAGCGGGATCCGCGAGGACCCGCCCACCAGCAGCACCCCGGCCAACGCCTCGGGGGTGATCCCGGCCGACTCGACGGCGCGGCGCAGCGCCTGCACCGTCTCCTCGACCGACGACCGGATCTCCTGCTCGAACTCGGCTCGGTGCAGCCGCACCGACCCCTGGTACCCGGGCAGCCACACGGGCACGGTGACCTCGGTGTCCGCGGACAGCGCCTCCTTGGCCCGCGCGCACTCCCGACGCAGGTCGGCGACGGCGGCCAGGACCTCGGGATCGGCCTCGTCCAGCCCGGCGAACCCCGCGGCCGCTCCCTCCGCGACGTGCTCGAACACCGCCTCGTCGAAGTCGATGCCGCCGAGGTGCTCGATCCCCTCGGGCCTGCCGAGCAGCGAGAAGCCGCTCGCGTCCCGCCGCACGACGGCCGCGTCGAACGTCCCGCCGCCCAGGTCGTAGACCGCGACGGTGGCACCGGGGTGCAGCCGTTCCTGCGCGGCGTAGTGCACCGCCGCGGCCTGCGGCTCGGCCAGGAGGGTGGCGGTGACGCCCTCGGCCGCCAACGCCCCCTCGACGAGCGCGCGCTTGTGCGGGCCCCAGGACGCCGGGTGCGTGACGGCCACCGCGGACGGAGGACCGCCCTCGCGCGCGGCGACCCGGTCCACCACCCAGCGGACGGTCAGCGCGCACAGCGCCTCGGGCCGCCAGGACCGCCCACCGGCCACGATCGGCGTGGGATCGCCGAGCCGCCGCTTGAACTCACGGACGATCCGCTCGGGCTCGGTGGTGTGCCGCTCGGCCGCCTCCCCGACGACGGTCTCGTGCTCCCCGACGTACACGACCGACGGCACGTCCACCGCCCGCTCACCCAGCGGCACCGCCTCGGGCGGGAGTCCCGGGCGCACGACCGCCGCCGCGGTCCGCGTGGTGCCCACGTCGATCCCGAGCAGGTAGGGGTTCATCGCCACCGTTCCGTCGTGGCGCCGGGAGCGGGGGAGCGGGCGCCGGGTACAGGGAGTCGCCGGGTCCATCGACCGGCACCCCGGCCACGTTAGCCACCCGAGGGCGTGACCCCGACCCCGTGCGACGGGCGTGCGCGAACGCTCGGTGAGCGTGTCAGAGGCGGTGCTGCAGGGCCTCCGCCGCCGCAAGCAGGTCCGCCGCCCCCCG
>Ga0207641_10001353_pt1 | contig 24295 bp, 23 predicted proteins | sample KBSSwiS62_FD_184306 | JGI IMG/M metagenome (GOLD analysis project Ga0207641, IMG submission 184306) | Switchgrass rhizosphere microbial communities from Kellogg Biological Station, Michigan, USA - KBS Switchgrass S6-2 (SPAdes) (version 2) | ecosystem: Host-associated > Plants > Roots >... | reverse complement strand
GGTCGGTCTTGGCGTGATGGGCTTCCACAGCTTCCTCCAGGCGCGCGGCCTCTCCTTCGAAGGCGCGATGGCGAAGAGCTGGAATCTCAAGATCTTCCGCCACATCGCCGCCGCCGCACAGGAAGCGTCGATGCTGCTGGCCAGCGAGCGGGGCCCCTGCCCCGACGCCGCCGATCAGGGCGTGATGGAGCGTTTCAGCTGTAAGATGGCGATTGCGCCGACCGCTTCGATCTCGATCATCTGCGGCGGCACCAGTGCCTGCATCGAGCCGATTCCGGCGAACATCTACACGCACAAGACGCTGTCGGGCAGCTTCTCGATCAAGAATCCCTATCTGGAGAAGCTCCTCAGGGAGAAGTCGAAGGACACCGACAATGTCTGGAACTCGATCCTCGAAAAGGGCGGCTCGGTCCAGCATCTCGACTTCCTGAGCCAGGAAGAGAAGGACGTGTACAAGACGAGCTTCGAGATCGACCAGCGCTGGCTCGTCGAACTCGCTGCCGATCGCACGCCCTATATCGACCAGGCGCAGTCGCTGAACCTGTTCATTCCGGCCGATGTCGAGAAATGGGACCTGCTGATGCTCCACTTCCGCGCCTGGGAGCTCGGCATCAAGTCGCTTTATTATCTGCGCTCCAAGTCGGTCCAGCGCGCCGGCTTCGCGGGCGGGGTCGAAAGTGACAACACGCCCGACCTCAAGCAGATCGAGCTTGTGGCGAAGGATTATGACGAGTGCTTGGCCTGCCAGTGAGCCGTTGATTTTCGGGTGACGAGGCGGCCGCGTGAGATGATCACGCGACCCTTCTCTTTAGGAGGGCACGGACCTCGCCCCCTCGTGCTTCGTGTATGACCCGGCGTTTGCCGGATGAGGGTTTGGCAGTCAGCCCACGCCCAATATCTCGCGGTACAGCGCAAGATATTCGTCGGCCATGCGCTCGACCGAGAAGCGCTCGACCGCCGCTTTCCGGCACGCCGCGCGATCAATCTCTGCCGCACGTTCGATCGCCGCCACCGCCTCGCTGACGCTGTCGACGAGGAAGCCCGTCACCCCATGATCGATCAGTTCGGGCATCGATCCCAATGGCCGTGCGATCACCGGCGTGCCGCAGGCGAGCGCCTCCACCACAGAAAGACCGAAGGGTTCGGCGAAGTTGATCAGGTGAAGCAGCGCGCGTGCCGATCCCAGCGCCCGCACGCGCGCCTCGCCGCCGACCGCCCCATGATGAAAGATCCGTTCTCGGTCGATCAGCGGCACGATCTCGCGGTCATAATAGCCCTGATCCTGGACGATGCCGTACATGGCGAGCCGCCGCTCCGCGCGCCGGGCCGCCTCGATCGCCTCGCGCGGCCCCTTGTCGGGGTGGAAGCGTCCAAAGAAGAGCAGATCTTCCGAACCGACTGGATCAAAGGGGAATTCGCCGATCGGGATCCCGTGGTGGATCGTCGCGGCATAGCGCAGATCGGGCGCGCGGTCGGCCCGGCTGATCGCGACATAATGGACGCGATCCTGATATTCGCGGAACATCGGCATGATCCGTTCGGACGAGAAGCCGTGGATCGTCGTCACCAGCGGCGTATCGACGAGCCGTGAGAAGGCGAGCGGCACGAAATCGGCCTGGTTGTGGATCAGGTCGAACTCGCCCGCGCGTTCGAAGACATGGGCGACATGGCGCATTTCCCACACCTTCGCGTCGATCGCCGGATCCTCCGAATAGGGCGCGGGCACGACCCCGGCGAGCGTGCCGGCGGTCTCGCTATCGAGCGTTGCGAACAGGGTGACGTCCACCCCGCGCGCAACCAGCGCCTCGGTCAGCAGACTCGTGACCAACTCCCATGGACCATAATGGCGCGGCGGGGTGCGCCAGCTTATCGGCCCGAGCATGGCGATTTTCATATGGGTTGGTACCAATTCCTTTTTCCCGCTCATCCTGAGGAGGGACTGAGCGAAGGCGAAGGCCCATCTCAGGATCCTTCGAGACGCCGCTTCGACAAGCTCAACTCCTCAGGACGAGCGGAGCGGAGTGTCAAGCTGGAGATCATCTAATCCCCGCAAAATCACGCCCTCGTCGGGCGCCAGCACGATCCTTCCCTCTAGCGGCAACGCCGTCTGCACCGGCCCTCGCGTAGAAATCAGCGGCTCGAAGCGGCCTGCCGGCAGATCCAGCGGTTGCAGCCGCGAACCGAGGTTGAGCGCGATGACGAAGTCCCGGCCACGGCGATAGGCAAGTATGTCGCCCTCCGCCTCGAGCAGCGCGAAGTCGCCGATCGCCAATGCCTCGTGCGCGCGGCGCAGGCGCAGCAATTCGCGATGGAGCGTCAGTATCGAGCCCGGATCGCCGGCCTGGACGGCGACGTTCCGCATCGCCCAGTCGGTGTTGAGCGGCAGCCATGGCTCCGCGCTGGAAAAGCCGGCATGGGCGCTCGCGTCCCACGGCATCGGCGTGCGCACCGGATCGCGGCCGAGGCCAAGCCCCGGCTCGCGCAGTTCGCGCGGGTCCTGCACCTTGTCGGGGGGAATGATACCGTCTTCGAGCCCCAGTTCGTCGCCATAATAGAGCGTGGGCGTACCGCGCAGCGTCAGCAGCAGCATTGCCGCGACGCGTGCTTGGCGCTGGCCGCGCCGCGTCGCCGAACGCGGTCGGTCATGATTGCCAAGCACCCAGTTGGGCCAGCCGTTCGGCGGGAGCGCCCGTTCATACTCGTCGATCATCCGCGCCAGCGAACGCGCGTCCCACGGCGCCTCGATCAGCTGGAAGTTGAAGGGGAGGTGCACGCCCGGCCTTTCCACACCATAATAGGCCATCAGCTTTTCCACCGGCAGATAGATCTCGCCGATCAGAACCCGCTTGCGCCCGTTGCTGCCGAAATCGTCGGCGATCGCGCGCATCTCGGCGGCGATCGCATGGATCTCGGGCTGGTCGGTCGAGTTGAGCTGCAGAACGCTGTGCATCTCACCCATGCCGTGGCGATAATCGGGATTGGCCGGATTGTCGGGGAACCCCTCGGCCTTGATCATGTGCCAGAGTACGTCGATGCGAAAGCCATCGACCCCACGCGCGAACCAGAAGCGCAGCACGTCGAGCATCGCCGCCTTCAACTCAGCATTGCGCCAATTGAGGTCGGGCTGTTCCTTGAGGAAGGCGTGATAATAATATTGACCGGTCGCGCGATCCCATTCCCAGGCCGGGCCACCGAAATCGCTGATCCAATTGTTCGGTGGCCCGCCATCGGCCGCCGGGTCGCGCCAGATATACCAGTCGCGCTTGGGACTATCGCGCGACGACCGGCTCTCGATAAACCAGGGATGCTGGTCCGAACTGTGGTTCGGCACGAAATCGAGCAGCACTCGCAGCCCCCGATCATGCGCTGCCGCGAGCAGGCGATCGAAATCGTCGAGCGACCCGAAGCGCCGATCGACGCCGCAATAGTCGGCGACGTCATAGCCGAAATCGGCCATCGGCGATGGGAAGATCGGCGAGATCCAGATCGCGTCGACCCCGAGGCTGACCAGATAGTCGAGCCGCGCCTCGATCCCGGCCAGATCGCCGATGCCGTCGCCGTCGCTGTCCTGGAACGAGCGGGGATAGATTTGATAGATGACCCCCGACTTCCACCAGCTCATGCGAAACGGCTCTTCTCGACATAGCTGATGCGGCAGGCGAGATCGGCCTCGCCGCTTGCGATGATATAGTCGTCGCCGGCCTCGACAATGCCGGTCGAGAAGACCACCGGTGTCGGCAGATACAGCTGCCGCGCGATCGGTCTGGTCAGCTCGGGATTGGCCTCGATCAGGGGAACGCCGTCCTCGATGCGGAGGATGCGGCCCGGATCGTCGGCGGCGTGGAGCGCCCAGAAGCTGCGATAGGTGCCGACGCTCGCCCGCCTTTCGACGCCATGATAGATGTGGAGCCAACCATCGGGCGTCAGGATCGGGGGCGTACCGCCGCCGACCTTCATCGACGAGGACGAACCTTTGCGCGCGCGGATTCCGGGCGCCTCGACCGGCTTCCAATGCAGCGCGTCAGGCGATCGTGCGAGGTTGATCGACGGGCCGCCGGCATAGGGGCTCTCGCTCGGATAGGCGAAATAGACCTCGCCGAGCGGGCGGGTCAGCGCCCAGTAATAGCCGTTCACCAATCCCTCGAAGAACAGCATGTCCTTGTTCTGATGGTCGAGGATGACGCCCTCGAGGCTATAGTCGAGCCCGTTCGACGATATGTGCAGCGTCGTGCAGTGCCGCTCGGCCGACACCGAGCAGGTCGTCATGTGCCAGCGATCACCGATCCGGCTGATCCGCGCATCCTCGACGCCATAGTCCTGATAGCTGGTCGCGGGCTCGATCGCCTTGTCGTAATGGACTGCGACCACCTCGCGCGCGTCCGCGGACAGTTCGACCGGCAGCAGCCAGCTGAGCGAGGTCAACGCGAGCAGGCGGTGCAATCCCTCCTTCAGCGAGAATTGGCGCGGGTCGGTCATGTCGATCCCGGCCATATGGTGGCGATCGAGCACATAGCCGCCCGGCGTCCAGCGAATCGCCCGGATGTGGTCGTCTTCGATCGGTCCCGACAGCGCCTCGGCGATCCGGACCATCATCAGCAGATTGCCGTTCGGCAGCCGGGTGAAGCCGGGGTTGAACGCGCCGAGCACATAGGTCGCCTCGCCGATCCCGCGCCGGAGCGGCGAACGGGAAAGATCGACATCATCGGGCGTAAAGATCAGGAAATCGCGCGCTTCTGCCATTGGCTCTCCATCCCCGATGCGAACGCCGCTCGGCGCCCGGCTGTTCCCTCCAATCCCCCCTGCCCTTCAGGGAAGGGGTAAAAGACCCACCGCAATACACCCCTAGTGTGTCACGCTTCACCGCAACCACAAGCGCTTGTGGAAAACTCTTCGAATTCGCTTGGTCCGAATCCCCCTCTGGCATAGCATGTCCGAACCGGCACGACGCAGGGCAGGCGGCGTCGCGACGGGTTGAATCGGGGCCGAAAATCCCGATCTGACAAGGGGGCGCACGGTGATGCTCGAGACATCGAGGCTTGGCTGATGGACCTGCCGGCGTCATCGATCATGGCTGCCGCGGCGGCGCTATCCGGATCGTCCGGAATGGCGCCGCGGCGCCTGTTGGCTTCATATTGCTTCATCATGTTCGCCCCGGCGGGCATCCGCATCGCTTCTAGTTGAAAGGTCGTCCCATGCCGCTTCTCCAGGCCAGCCGCACCTACAAGCCGTTCGAATATCCCTGGGCGTTCGAATATTGGAAGCGTCAGCAGCAGCTCCACTGGCTGCCCGAGGAAGTGCCGCTGGGCGAGGATTGCCGCGACTGGGCGCAGAAGCTCACCGATCATGAGCGCAACCTGCTGACCCAGATCTTCCGCTTCTTCACCCAGGCCGATGTCGAGGTGCAGGATTGCTACCACGACAAATATGGCCGCGTGTTCAAGCCGACCGAGGTCAAGATGATGCTGACCGCGTTCAGCAACATGGAGACGGTCCACATCGCCGCCTATAGCCATCTGCTCGACACGATCGGCATGCCCGAGACCGAATATAGCGCCTTCATGCAGTATAAGGAGATGAAGGATAAGCATGATTATCTGGCGACCTTTGGGGTCGACAGCGATCAGGATATCGCCCGGACGCTGGCGATGTTCGGCGGCTTCACCGAGGGTCTGCAGCTCTTCGCCAGCTTCGCTATGCTGATGAACTTTCCGCGCTTCAACAAGATGAAGGGCATGGGCCAGATCGTCACTTGGTCGGTGCGCGACGAGACGCTGCACTGCGAAGGCATCATCCGCCTGTTCCATGCCTTCGTGAAGGAACGCGACTGCCTGACCGCCTCGGTCAAGGAAGACATCCTCGACATGTGCCAGAAGACGGTGCGGATTGAGGATGCCTTCATCGACCTGGTGTTCGAAATGGGCCCGGTCAACGGCATGACGCCGAAGGACATCAAGAAATATGTCCGCTACATCGCCGACTGGCGGCTCGGCCAACTCGGCCTCAAGCCGATCTACATGATCGACGATCATCCCCTGCCCTGGCTCGCCCCGCTCTTGAACGGCGTCGAGCACGCCAACTTCTTCGAAACCCGCGCGACCGAATATTCGAAGGGCGCGACCCGCGGCCAATGGAGCGACGTGTGGGATCAGTTCGATCGCCGCACCGAAGCCAAGCGCGCGGCGGCGGCGAACGAGGACGGCGCCGAAGCGAATCTGTTCGGCGCGGCGGGGCTTGCGGCTGAGTAGGAGCGAACGCCCTTCCCTAATGAAGGAAGGGCGTTCGAATATTCGGTCCGGGATTATCGCACGACATCATCCCGGAGTTTTCCTGTAATTAGCCCGGCCGGTTATCATCATCCAACCGGTCGGCCCGGATCTGGCGGCCCAGTTCGTCGAGGCGGCGCTGGATGATCGATTCCTCGTTCGCGGTCAGACGGCCGCCCGAGGCGCGGAACTGGCTTTCCTGATAGCGGATGCGGCGCAGTTCGTCGCGCGCGGCCTGGGCCTCGCGCTTGCTGATCATGCCATTGGCGCGCTGGCGGTCGATCCGTGCCTCCATCCGCGCAGCGCGGGTGCGAACGTCGATGTTGCGATAGGCGATCGTGCCCGGCCGCGCCGACATGCCGGTGGTCACCCAGCGGCCGCGCGCGTCATAATAGCCGGTGACGGTACCGGTGACCCAGCGGCCATTCTCGTCATAATAGCCGGGCGCCGAGCGCGCGGCCCAATAGCCGGTCGGGGTCGACGTACGACCGCTCTCGGCGATCCAGCGGCCACGGCTGTCGTAATAGCCCGCGGCAGGGCCTGCGACCCAGCGGCCACCCGCGTCATAATAGCCGGGAGCCGAAGCCGAGACCCATTCGCCGTCGGCGGCATAATAGCCGGTCACGCCGATCGGGACCCAGCGGCCGTCGCGGTCGCGATAGCCCGAATAGCGGGCGTCGCCATCGAGCGAGGTCCAGCGGCCCGACTGGTCATAATAGCCGTTCGGCGCGCCGGAGACCCAGCGGCCGTCGCGGTCATAATAGCCGCGCGCATCCTCATAGGCGATCCGATTGGCATGCCAGCGGCCATTTTCATCATAATAGCCATAGGCGACGTTGCAGTTGTCGCTGTCGCCCTTGGCGAGCTGGTTGCCGGCGAGGCCGCCGGCGATCGCGCCGCCGATCGTGCCGACTTCCTTATGGCGCCCGCCGTCGATGACGCGGCCGAGCACCGCACCGATGCCGGCGCCGGCGATTGTCGCGACGGTGCGGCCGGTATTGTCCTGTCGGCAAGGCGAGGCGGCTTCCGCGCTGCTTGCGGCGGTAAGGGCGGCGATGCTCGCCGCGGCGATCAAATAACTACGCATGTCACTCTCCCGGAACGAACTCCCGTTCCCCCGGCGCAGAGACGCTTTGAGACAGGTTAAGGTTCCCCAGGCGCAAGCACCGGGAAGGTCATGAACCCTATCAGGCGGGCGTGCGCGGGCAATCGGATATCGCGGATGGCCGAGTGAGCGCGCGGCATTTCAGCAATTACGTCGTCACCCCGGACCTGGTCCGGAGTCCCGCTTTTCGTGTCCGCGCTTAAGGTAGAGGCGGGATCCCGGGTCAAGCCCGGGATGACGAACCGGGATAATGCTACGCCCTTGACGCCCGCGCCGATCGCTGGGATTCTCTCCCGAAACGAACGGGGGAATGCCGATGCGCGTCTACGTCCTCGCCGCCGCCACTCTGATCCTGGTCGCGAGCCCGACTCTCGCGCTCGATCCGGTGGCGAAGCGCCCCTCCCAGCAGCTCGGGGATTCCCGGCATCAGCGGATGCGCGAACTGCCGGCCGATTGGCTCGACGGCGAGCTCGACGCGCCGGCCGACGATCTCGCCTCGGCCGAACCCCGCCGCAGCCGCGCGGCGCGCGAAGAGGGTAGCGCCCAGGAACCGGCCGAGTGCAAGGCTCGCGACGGCACGACCGGGGCGATCCTCGGCGCGGTGGCGGGCGGCTTGCTGGGCAACGTCATCGACGGGGGCAATCATCGCGCGCTCGGTACGCTGGCCGGCGCGGGCGGCGGTGCACTGCTCGGCCGATCGATCGAGAAATCGCGCGGCTGCAAATGATGTCGCGAAAGGGCGCGACGGCCCGATCACGCGGCCTGGCTGGCGTTCGGAAAAAGAAACAGGCCGGGTGCTCGTCGCTGCACCCGGCCTGCCGCCGGCCCCCACCGGGCTGTTAAGCCTCAGATAAGCGCGTCGGCGATCCAGAGGAGCGGAGCCCACATCGCGGCCGCGAGAGCGGGAATGAACATGGCGCGGAGGCACAAAGGCCATTTCGCCTCGCCGTCGAACGTCGCGAGCGGTACGGCGGCAGCGGTGGTCCCTCGCCCGATCGAGCCGGAACGGGCGCGGAAATGGTCGAGATCGTGCATCAGCTGGCTCACCGCAATAGCTCGTGCGCGGCGATCGAGCTCCCCTGCGCATCATGTCGGTGAACTCTAAGCATGGCGACGGCGCGGGCAATGGGGCGCCCTTCCGATTTAGACCATCGGCTGAGGGTTGGCCCCCAAAAAGCCCTCGGGCGTCCGCGCCGTGCCCGGGAGAAACGGATCGACCGCTTGTCGATCCGCCCCCACAGCCGCGCCTGCCTTCATCACTGCCGGTCAGGGGCGATGGCGGACATCGGCGTGCGTGCGATCAGGCCGGCCGGTGCAGCGCGCAGAGCTTGTTGCCGGCGGGATCGCGCAGATAGGCGAGATACAGGCTCATTCCGCTGACCTCTCGCATGCCGGGCGGATTCTCGCACGTGGTGCCGCCATTGGCGACGCCGGCGGCATGCCAGTTATCGACCTGCTCGCTCGATTCGCAGCTGAAGGCGATCGTGCCGCCGTTCGCGGCTGTCGCGGGATCGCCATTGATCGGCCTCGTGACGGCGAACATTCCGGTCGGGCTGGCATAATAGGCCTGATCCTTCTCGGGATTATAGCCGGCGGGATCGACTCCCAGCACGGCGAATGTCGCGTCGTAGAACTTCCTCGACGCCTGCACATCGTTCGAACCGATCATGACATGACTGAACATAATTGCCTTTCCTCCCATGCGCGGCAGGGACGGCCGGCGATCGCAGCCCCCTGCTCTTCCGCCCTTTTAGGACCTGCCGTCACGCACGCCAACGCAGTGGATGCGATATATTTTAGGTTGTTGATCCGTAACGATAATTCTTCATTAGGGGTTTTGCAGGCATCTAGTCCCATGGAAACCGGACCGAGCGCCCTCGCAGCAGAGAAAATCAACGTGCTCATCGTGGATGATTCGCTCGTCATCCGCGGCATGCTGTCGAGCATCATCGAAAGCGATCCCCGCCTGCGCGTGGTCGGCGCCGTCGCAAGCGCCGAAGACGCCGACGCGGTAATCGGCCGCCAGATCGTCGACGTCGTCACGCTCGACATCGAGATGCCAGGAATAAGCGGGCTCGATTATCTGAGCTCGCTGGCGCGGCGGCGCATCCCCGCGGTGATGCTTTCGAGCAGGATCGGAGATAAGAAGAGCAAGGATGCCGAGATCGCGCTCGCGCGAGGGGCGATCACCTGCTTCAACAAGACCGAAGCGGTGCGGGGCGCTGCCGAATTGCTGGGCAGCGTGCGAGAGGCCGCACGCCACAAGGGAAAGCCGCTGGCACCGGCATCCTTCGACGATGATGTCGCGCTGACGCCGGGCGCGATCGCCGCGCTCGACATGCTGATCGCCGAACATGGCGAGGGGCTCCGCACGTTCATCGCCCAGCGCATCGGCTTCGCGACGCTCGCGAGCGACAGCAGCGCGATCGCGAAATGGGTGGCGACCGCGCGCAAGCTCGACGAACTGATGCGACTTCGTGGAAAAGGTCGCTCCGACCGCAATCGCGCATGGCCGGACGAGGATTGCGCGCGGGATACCCAGGCTTCCGCCTCCTGAACGCGCTGTCACACGGACCGGCTCCCTGTCCGATTCACGGCAGGTAGGCGCGCCTCGTGTGCGAGAGTGGCAGCGAGGCCGCATCGAACATGATGAAATTCATCGGCATCTGATAGTTCATCGAAATGTCGACATAGGCGACGCCATTGCTGGTTCCGCGGGTCAGCGTGACCTCGCTGACATGGCTGGAGCTCAAGCCGAATTTGCTTGCCTGGAGCTTGGCCCGGATCTGATCGTCGGTCGGGGTCGGATAGATCGTCGCGTAGCGCGCCGCCGATTCCACCGCACGTTCGATTCCTGCATCAGCCAGGAAAAACCGGTCGATTTGAAGCATCCCGATCAACATGGTCAGCAGAAGCGGCGCCGTCAGCGCGAATTCGGTGGTCGAGACGCCGCGACGGTCGCGGGGGAGCTTTCCGATCATCATCCTCACTGCACCCTAACCTGCGCATAACCGCCGATCGGTATCGTAGCGCTGGAGCCGAGACCGACCGGGAACAGAGGGCGATAGCTGCCGGCCACCGCGATTGAAACGAAGCGGCCGATCTGCGCGCCCGAGGCGCAGGTGCCGTCAAAGGAAGGCTGCCTGACCGCATTGCATTCGAGCCACTTGTCGAGGGTCACGGCATCCTGGCTGACCCCTGCGGCGCTCGCCGCCTCGGCCTTCAGCAGCTGGAAGGCGGCACCGTTGAGGCCGCTCGCAGTCGCCATCTCGATCGTCCTTGCCGACGCCTGCTGGACCTTCAGCTTCTGCGAGTAACCCAAAGCAAGATCCGCAACGCCCATCAGCATCACGGCGAGCACCGGCAGGGCGATACCGAATTCGATCGCGCTGACACCCCGCTGGTCGCGGACCAGCTGCCGAAGCCGTCCCGGCATCGCGCGCCCCCTCATCCGACGAGCTCCACGCGCGTCCCGGTGAAGGAATGCGATCCTCCCGTCGGACAATTATTGGTGATATTGGTATTGCCGCTGAAGCTGACGCGGCGGCTGACGAGTTGCAGGCACTCGGTGTTCATGCCCGACGTGCCGTTGAAGGTGAGGGATTGGGCCGGCATGTAGATCGCACCTTCGAGCTTCGAGCCGCTATTCCCGTTGATCTTGTTGTCGTTATTGTCGAGCGCGCGGCGATCCTGGTAGAAGAGCACGCCCGAATATGTACCGCTGGTCGGCGCGGTCAGATTGACGCTGGCGCCACCGTTCATGTCGATGGTGGCGATCGAGCCGGGATTGCTTGTCGCATTGTTGCTGGTCAGGATGAAGGTGACTCCGCTGCCGCTGATCACGGCCTGCGATCCCGCGCTGAACTGGCTTCCGTCGATATAATAGACGCCGGGATCGAAATGGACGGTGCCCTTGAGGTCCATGCCCCGATAGCAGGCGACGCCCGTCGACGGATCGGGCGATACGTTGACGGTAGCGCTCGGATTGACCGAGAGCTTGGCCGCGCAGGATGGCAGCACGGGTTCCGGCAGCGACTCGAAAGGATCCGCCTGCGGCACCGAATAAGGCAGCAGCACGGTGCCCGAGGCATAATGGCTGCTCGCCGGCAGCCCTCCGACAGCCGAAATCGGGGTCGCATAGACATTGCTGCTTCCGCCGGCCGTCACGGCAGCCGTCGAGCTTGAGTTGGTCGACATGCCGCAACCCATGTTGACCGTGGCATTGCCGTCGATGGTGATGCCGGCGGTCGGTGTTCGCTCGAGCGAAATGACGCAATAATTGCCGTTCTGTAGCACGGCGGCGGTCGCCTCGACGGTCAATATCGGCGCGGAGCTGAGGAAGAGGCTGGAGAATGGCAATGAGCGTTGCGTCTTCAGGACCACCCGCACCGCGTCCATATTGCCGGCATAAGCGCCGGTCGTCGGCGCATTTTCGATCGTCGGGCTGCCGAGCAGCGTCACGAAGCTGTGCCGGTTGATGTCGGCGGTCGCGGCCGCGACGACGCCTGCATCCTGCGAGCGCGCATAAGCGCCAGCGAGCGCCGCCGAATCGGCCTGCCGCTGGATTTGGCGTTGCCAGACCGTCCACTGGACGGTGTCGGTCGCAAGGCCGCCGGCCCCGATCACCACCGGCATGGAAAGCGCCGTGATGATCAGGATATTGCCGGCGCGGTCACGCCAGAGGCTGAGCAACTTCCGGATCATGGTTTACCCGATGATGTCCATGACCGCCGCTATGCGCGCGTAACGGTTTCCGCCGCTTTAGGGATTATAGTGACCGACCATGTCAGGAAAGGACGGCAGGCCGTATCGCTGCGCCTCGTCAAGATCGGGGGGAGAGGCAGCCATTGGCGAAATAGGCGGCGATGGCCGCCTCGTCGAGCGGCTCGCACAGCAGGAAGCCCTGCAATTCGTCGCAGCCGATGCTGGTCAGATATTGTCGCTGCTGCTCGGTTTCCACACCTTCAGCGGTGGTCGCGAGGCCGCTTGCGCGAGCGAGGTCGACGATAGCGCGGATTACGGGGCTCGGCGGCTGACCGAGCTCGATGGTCGTGACGAAACTCTGATCGATCTTGATGCGATCGACTTCGAAACCGACCAGATGCTTGAGCGAGGAATAGCCGGTGCCGAAATCGTCGAGCGCGACCTTGACGCCGATATCGCGAAGCCAACCCAGATTGGTGCGCGCGCGGTGGCCGGTTTCCAGGAAACTCGTTTCGGTAATTTCGAGTTCGAGCCGGTTCGGCGCGAGGTGGGTCTGTTTGAGCGTGGCAAAGATCCGTTCAGCCAGTTCCGGGTTTCGCAACTGCACGGCCGATAGGTTGACGGCGACGATGCCATCGCGCCATTGCGCGGCGGCCGCGCACGCCTGTCGGATCGCCCATTCGTTGAGCGGTTCGATCAGGCCGCATTCCTCCGCGATGGGAATGAACATTTCGGATGGCAAGAGCCCGTGCTTCGGATGCGTCCAGCGAATCAGGGCTTCCGCGCCCACCGGCGCTCCGTCCCGTGTCGCGAAGAAGGGCTGGTAGAGGATCTGCAGGTCGCGCATGTCGACCATCGCGGCGCGGAGCTCGGCCTCGATCTCGTTGCGCCTGCGGATGCGGTCCCCCATGTCGGCGGTGAAGAAGCTGTGGCGACGCCGGCCCTTGAGCTTGGCATCGTAAAGCGCGATGTCGGCCTTGCGGACGAGTTCGACGGGATCGGTGCCATCGCGCGGCGCGACCGCTATGCCGATGCTCGCGCCGATCAGCACCTCGCCGTCGCCGAGATCGATCGGGCGCGCGAGCGCGCGATGGATCTGGCCGCACAGCCGCTCGCCCGAACGGACCGCATCGGTGGCCGGATGGATGACGGCGAATTCGTCGCCACCGAGCCGCGCCACCAGATCTTCGGGCGCGAGTTCGCCCAAAATGCGCGACAGCGCGCGAATCAGCAGATCACCGGTCGGATGACCGAGATGGTCGTTGACGTTCTTGAAATGATCGAGGTCGATATAGAGCAGCGCGAGCTCGCCGCTCGGCGACAACTGCGCAAGATCGGACGCGAGTTCGCGATCGAAGCGCGCGCGGTTGGCGAGACCAGTCAGCGGGTCATGATCGGCGAGATGTTGGGCCTCCGAGCGGGCTGCGCTGAGCTGCATCGTGCTGTCGCTTATGCGCCGCAGCAGCCAGCCGACGATCACGCACACCACCAGCAGCGCGGCGATCAGCACCGGCGCGATCTGGATCAGCATGACGCTGCCCGGCCGAAAGGGCTTCCAGACGAAGTAACCGAGCAGGGCCCCGCCGCGCGTGCGCAGCTCGACGCGTCCCTCATCGGGATCGACCGGTTCGCTCCTCGAAAAGCGTCCTTCGGCGAGCTGATAACGTTGCGACAGATCGGCGATGAACCCGCCGTCGAGATAGCGGATGCTGACGTGCAGGAATTCCCGGCCAGGCGGCTGGGGAATCTCGCCGGTGTCCGACACGATCGGTTTGACGCTGATGATGGCGGGATGGCCCTGGATCTTTCCCAGGTCGATCGCGCCCGGCGTCTGCACGGCGTTGGCATTCACGAAATCCACGCCACGGCGCGTCTTCGCGCGCAACTCGGCGATCAGCGGCCCGACGGCTTGCCCTATGGAGCGGGCATAGGCCGCCGGATCGACCCGCCGTCCGCCCCGCATCGCGTACAACAGCCGATCGCCCCCATCGAGGATGAACGCCTCGTCGTGGCCATAATAGGTGTACATCCAGATGCCGAGATTGTCGTCGAGCCAGGCCTGGTCCAGCGGGGACGCCTTCAGTTTTTCGACGCTCTCGTCCCAGAAAGTCGACGTTTCCTGATCATGGGCGATCCTGCGAAAATGGTCGGCCAGGACAATGGCGATGACATTTTGCTGGCGCGCCAGCGAAAGCTCGTCGGATTTACGCGCGGCGACCCACATGAACCCGGCGAGCAAACCCGCCATGAGCAACACGATCAGCAGGCTGCGCGCGAGGATCTGCGAGGAGAGCGCTTCGCGCGCGCCTCCGCCCGGCTCCAGCCATCGCCCGGTCGCAAGATTGCGGCGGCGGTCGATCAGCATGTAACCGGCACCTCTTGTCCCGCATTATGGCTGACCGCCCCCATCGGCCGCTGATAGACCGAATCGGTTCTTGTTGCCACCGCCCGCACTGTGGTTAACGGGCGAACAGAACAGCCCCATTTCGCTACATTTCGCGAGTTCACACTCCGGTCACGATCGCTCGCGTAGCGCCGCGTCGATGGCGTTGGCCTCTCGCTCCAGCATCGCCGCCATCTCGCCCAGCTTCTGCCGCTCGGCTTCGTCATCGGTGTTATGGGCCAGCAGGCGGGCCTTTGCCGCCTCGCGCCTCAAGCTATTCGCACTGCTCCCCTTCTCGCCACGCATGACCTCAGGCGCCTCCGCCGGCGATCCCGTCGAAGCCGGGCGCTTCCCGCAACCGCCTCCGCTTGTCGGCTCCATGAAAATGCCTCTCCATCTTCCCGACCTCGGCTGCGTCGCTCAAGAGTCCGCTGCGCATGAATGCCCCCCTGTCTGCTCCCGATGCAACCGCTGTTAGGCATGTCATCCAGCGGACACAATCGCCGCTTGCCGCCGATTTGGATCCGATCTGCGTGAGCCGGAGTGCAAGAGTTGCGCGGCGGCCGACGCGGCCTGGTGGTCACAGCACTGTAATGACCCTGCGCTAGGCTGTTCCCCCGGATTATCGAGGATCGAAGATGTCACCTTTCGAAACCGCGCAACTAGGGCGGATCAGGCAGGAGCTCGCTGACAGCTTCGACGAAGAGCTCGAGATGGAGGTGGACGAGCGCCGCCTCGAAACGATGCTCGCCGACATGGAGGAGCATCCCGAGCGCGAGCAGCTCGACAGGCGCCTCTACTTCCGGGAGCTTTTCAGGCTTCAGCATGAACTGGTGCGGCTGCAGGACTGGGTAGTCCACGAGGGGCTGAAGATCGTGGTGACCTTCGAGGGCCGCGATTCCGCCGGCAAAGGCGGCGCGATCAAGCGGATCACCCAGCGGCTCAACCCGCGCGTCTGCCGCGTCGCGGCTTTGCCCGCGCCGAGCGAGCGCGAGCGTAGCCAGTGGTACTTCCAGCGCTATGTGCAGCATCTTCCCGCGGCGGGCGAGATCGTGCTGTTCGATCGAAGCTGGTATAACCGGGCAGGCGTCGAGCGGGTGATGGGCTTCTGCTCCGAGGACGACGTCGAGGAGTTTTTCCGCTCGGTCCCGGAATTCGAGCGAATGCTGGTCCGTTCGGGCATTATCCTGCTCAAATATTGGTTCTCGATAACCGACGACGAGCAGCAGTTCCGCTTCCAGATGCGGATCGCCGATCCGCTCAAACAGTGGAAGCTATCGCCTATGGACGTGGAATCGCGGCGCCGCTGGGAAGATTATACCCGCGCCAAGGAGGCGATGATCGAACGTACCCATATCGACGAGGCGCCGTGGTGGGTCGTCGAAGCCGTCGACAAGAAGAAGGCACGGCTTAACTGCATCGCCCATCTGCTCGAGCAGATCCCCTATGAGGACGTGCCGAAAAGCTCGGTCTTCCTACCCGCGCGCGTTCGACACCCCGATTATGAACGCCACCCGGTGCCGCCGGAGATGTACGTGCCGGAGCGCTATTGACCTTCCCTACGCGCCGATCGGGCAAGCGCAGGTCGGGCAGCGTCCGCTGGCTTATGGGGCCGGTTTTATCCCGTCCACCGCGCGTTTTCATGTCGCCGCGGCCATTGCGGTCATCCAATCTGAACCCTAAGCCGCGCTATGATCTCGGACCCACCATCCACGCGGGGCGAGGGCGCGGCCCGATGGCGCGCCTATGCGATGCTCACCGTGACGATGCTCTTCTGGGCGGGCAATACGATCGTCGCACGCGCGCTTCACGCTGACATACCGCCCTTCATGCTCGCATTGGTCCGTTGGGTCGGTGCGGCGACGGTCATCGCGCCGTTCGCGATCCGCCATGTCGTCGCCGAGCGGGCGGTGATAAGGCGCGCCTGGCGGCCGATCCTGTTGCTGGGCTTGACGGGCGTCGCCGCGTTCAATGGCTTTCTGTATCTCGGCCTCGGCTACACATCGGCGTCGAACAGCCTGCTGCTTCAGGCATTGATACCCGCGATGGTGATGCTGGTCGGCGCGGTCGCCTTCAGGGACCGGGTGACGCGCGTGCAGGCGGCGGCGGTCAGCCTGTCCGCCGTCGGGGTCGCGTTCATCGTCTTTCGCGGTGACGTGCGGGCAATAGCTTCGCTGCAATTCGGCTATGGGGACATGCTGGTCCTGTGCGGCTGCGCGGCCTGGGCTGTGTATACGGCCTGTCTCCGGATGAGGCCGCCGATCCACATGACGAGCTTCCTGCTCGTCACGTTTATGATCGGAGCGCTGGCGATGGCGCCGCTTGCCATCCATGAGGCCGATGCCGTCGCGCGGATCGACTGGACAGCGGAGGTGCTAGGCGCCTTTGCCTATGTCGCCATCTTCCCCTCGGTCATCGCCTATTTCCTTTACAACGCGGCCGTCGCCGCGATCGGACCCGCCGCAGCCGGGCAGACGATCAGCCTCCTGCCGCTATTCGGCGCCGGCCTCGCCATGCAGCTGCTCGACGAGCCGCTGCATGGCTATCATTTGGCCGGCATGACCATAATTCTTGCGGGGATCCTCGCTGGTTGGCGCGCCACGAGAGGCCGTTCGCTCTAAGTCTTTGCGCGTCGGCCGCGCCAGCTTCACATATTGGGATAGTTCGGTCCGCCGCCGCCTTCGGGCGTCACCCAGTTGATGTTCTGGGTCGGGTCCTTGATGTCGCAGGTCTTGCAGTGGACACAGTTTTGCGCGTTGATCTGCAGGCGAGGTGTATTCTCCTCGACCCCCACGATCTCGTACACGCCAGCCGGACAGTAGCGCTGCTCGGGTGCATCGTACCACGGCAGGTTGATGTCGATCGGGACCGAAGGGTCCTTGAGCTGGAGGTGAACCGGCTGGTCCTCCTCATGATTGGTGTTCGACAGGAACACCGACGAGAGACGATCGAAGCTGATCACGCCGTCGGGCTTTGGATAATCGATCTTCGGCGCGATATCCTTGCGCCACATCCCCTCATTGTCCTTGTGGTGCTTGAGGGTGAAAGGCAGGCCGATCTTGAGATAGCGCATCCACATGTCGGCGCCGGCCAGCAGCGTGCCCGCGAGCGGCCCTAACTTGGCGACGAACGGCTCCACGTTCCGCACCATCTTCAGTTCCTTGGCGACCCAGCTCTCTTCCAGCGCCTCCGGATAGCCCGTCAACTCGTCACCACCGCGATCGGCTGCAATCGCCGCGAAGGCTGCTTCGGCCGCAAGCATGCCCGACTTCATCGCCGTGTGGCTGCCCTTGATCCGCGGCACGTTTACGAAGCCGGCCGAACAGCCGATCAGCGCCCCCCCCGGGAAGGTGAGCTTGGGCACCGCCTGCCAGCCGCCCTCGTTGATCGCGCGCGCACCATAGGAAACGCGGCGGCCCCCCTCCAGGATTTCCCGGATCTTCGGATGCTGCTTCCAGCGCTGGAATTCCTCGAACGGATAAAGGTGCGGATTTTTGTAACCGAGGCCGACGACGAAGCCGAGGGCGACCTGATTGTTCGCCTGATGATAGAGAAAGCCGCCGCCGACTTCGTCGCCAAGCGGCCAGCCCTGCGTGTGGATGACACGGCCCGGAACATGTTTGGCCGGATCGATGTCCCACAGCTCCTTGATGCCGATGCCGAAGACCTGCGGCTCGCAGTTCGCTTCGAGGTCGAACTTGGCCTTCAGCATCTTCGACAGGTGGCCGCGGACGCCCTCGGCAAAGAAGGTGTAGCGGGCATGTATCTCCATGCCCGGCATATAATCGGGCTTGTGGCTGCCATCGCGGGCGATTCCCATGTCGCCGGTAGCCACTCCCTTTACCGCCCCGTTATCGTCGTAAAGGATTTCGGCCGCGGCGAAGCCGGGGAAGATTTCCACCCCGAGCGCCTCCGCCTGGCCCGCCAGCCAGCGGCAGAGATTGCCTAGTGACACCGTGTAGGTGCCGTGATTGCTCATGAAGGGCGGCTGAATGATGTGCGGCAAGCTGAACTGCTTGTTCTTGGTGAGCACCCAGTGGAGATTCTCGCTGACGGGAACGGTAAGCGGGCTGTCCAGATCGCGCCAATCGGGGATCAGCTCGTCCAGAGCGATCGGATCGACGACTGCGCCCGACAGGATGTGCGCGCCGACCTCGGAGCCTTTTTCGAGCAGGCACACCGAAAGCTCGCGACCCGCCTCATTGGCAAGCTGTTTCAGGCGAATCGCGGCCGCCAGCCCGGCCGGACCGGCCCCGACGATTACCACGTCGTAGGTCATCGACTCCCGCTCAGACATTAGCTTCGTTCCTTGTTCCTGCTTTCCAGTCGTCGCGTCGCAAAAACGTCACGCCGGAAAAGGCGCTGCCCGCAGATTGACGGCCTCGTCAACCCCTTCCTTAAGTCCGGCCATGGATTTGGGGGGGAATCTGCAAGCTTCGTCCGCGCATCTCGCCAGCCTGATGGCATGGTGGGAGGAGGCTGGCGTCGACATGCTCGTCGAGGAGGAGCCGCGCGATTGGCTCGCGCTCCGCCCGGCAGTCACGCATATCGACGCCACGGCGCGCCCGCTCCCCCCGGCGGCGGCGGCGGCGGCGCCCTTCCCCGACACACTTGAGGGCTTCCGGGCCTGGCTCGCCACGAGCGATACTATCGCGCTGCCGCTCTCCGCCCGTATCGCCGCCAGCGGCGATCCTGGATCGGGCCTGATGGTTCTTGTCGATCTTCCCGAGGCGGGCGATGCCGCGGCGGGCCTGCTACTCAGCGGCACCGCTGGGGAACTGTTCGACAAGATGATCGCCGCGATGGGCCGCGACCGACGCTCGCTCTATCTCGCCTCCATGGCGCCTGCTCGCCCGGCCGGCGGCTATGTCGACAACGCGGCCGGCGCGCTTTTCGGCCGGCTCGCCCGCCACCATGTCGGGCTCGCACGGCCTCGCGCGCTGCTGCTGATGGGCGAGCAGCCTTCGCGAAGTTTTCTTGGGCTCGGCTTCGTCGAGGCACGAGGGCGCGTTCACGAGATCGACGTCGGCGGCCATGCGACGAGCGCGGTCGCCACCTTCCATCCCCGGACGCTGCTGCAACATCCTCAGCAGAAACGTCGCGCCTGGGAAGATCTCCAACTATTGATGAAATTGCTCGGATGAAACGCTCGCTCCTTCTGGCCGGTCTCGCGGCGCTCACCCCCGCCATAGCGCCCGCTCAGACCTCCCTTGTGGTTCCCGTCGCCGCGGCCAGCCTGGCCGCGGCGGGCCAGCCACTCGCCATCGGCTCGGGCCTGACCGCCGACCAGCGCACCAGCTATCGCGCGATCTTCAGCGCCATACGACGCGGCGACTGGACGGCCGCCCAGACCGGCATCGACGCGCTGCCCGGCGGCCCGCTGACCGAGGTGGCGCGCGCCGAACTCATCCTTGCCAAGGGATCTCCCAAAATCAGCGACGACGCCTTGTCCGCGCTACTGGTGAATGCAGCCGATTTGCCGCAAGCGTCCGAACTCGCAGCGGTCGCCGCGCGGCGTGGGCTGGCCGTCCCTCCGCTCCCTGCGGTGCGCGACCTGGTTCGTTTCGCCGGCCCGTCGAAACGGCAGTCCGCCCGCGCCCTGCGCAAGGACCGGGCGGCCGCGGCGCTCGCGGAGGTCGCGGGCCCGCTCGTGCGTGGCGACCGGCCCAGCGAGGCCGAGGCGATCGTCAACGCCCGGCTTGGCGATCTTTCGCCCGAGGCGCAGGCCGAATGGCGACAGCGGGTCGCCTGGGCCTATTATCTTGCGGGCGACGACGCCAATGCGCTGCGGCTCGCCAACCTCGCGCGCGACGGCGCCGGCGATTGGGCGGTGCAGGCGAGCTGGGTCGCCGGCCTCGCCGGCTGGCGCCAGCGCGATTGCGCGGCGTCGGGCGCCGCCTTCGAAGAGGTAGCGGTGCGCGCGCGCGATCCGGAGATGATCGCTGCCGGCCTCTACTGGGCGAGCCGCGTCGACATGCTGTGCGCTCGGCCCGAACGGGTGGAGGCACGCCTACGATCGGCGGCGCGGATGAAAGAGAGCTTCTATGGGCTGATCGCGCAGGCCGCACTCGGCATGAGCGACGAGACCAGCCCCGACGTCCGTCTCACCGGCAATGACTGGTCGGCAATCAAGACCATTCCGAACGTGCATCGCGCGACCGCGCTGGCCGAGATTGGCGAGGTCGCGCTGGCCGACGCGGCGTTGCGCCACCAGGCCCGGATCGGCCTGGCCCGCGATCATGAGTCGCTCGTCCATCTTGCCGCGCGCCTCAACCTTCCCGCGGCGCAGATCTGGCTCGCGCAGAACGGACCATCGGGCGCGCAGCTTTCGGCCTCGGCCCGATATCCGATGCCGGGGTGGACGCCGGCGAGCGGCTGGCAGGTCGACAAGGCGCTGATCTTCGCGCACGCGCTCCAGGAGTCACAGTTCAAGGTCGACGCGACCAGTTCGGCCGGCGCCCGCGGTGTGATGCAACTCATGCCAGGCACGGCCCGGATGGTGGCGCGCCACCTCGGCCGCGTTATCGATACCGGCGCGATGGCCGAGCCTGCTGTCAACATCGAGCTGGGCCAGGCCTATCTGCGTGAGCTCGCCGACAATATGTCGTCCACGGGTGGCCTGCTGCCCAAGGTCATAGCCGCGTATAATGCCGGCCCGAGCTCGGTCGCCAACTGGAACGGGCGCGGACGCAACCTCGCAGATCCGCTGCTGTTCATCGAATCGATCCCCTTTGCCGAGACCCGCGCCTATGTCGCGATCGTGCTGCGCAACTACTGGATGTATCAGCGCCAGACTGGTGTCAGAACCGGCAGCCTTTCCGCCCTCGCGCAAGGAATGTGGCCGCGCTTCCCCGGCATGCCCGGTCGGGACGCGGTTCGGCTCGACGCGGCTGGCGCGACCGCGGCGGCGGAATAGGCTCGGTAATCTTGGTGGATCTATAATCTCAGGCCACCGCGCGTCCGCTTTGCAATGGAAACGGCCTTCCCGGTTTCACGGTCAGATCCGGCAGGCCCATTTGCGTCTTACGAGCTGAAAATTCCTGCTCGCTAAGTGGCCGGACGATGTGGGGGTGTGCCTATCTGTTGCCTTATCAGATGTGATCGAGTGTGATGATAGCGATGGACTCCGGCCTTCGCTGGAGTGACGATGAGAAGATTATGCCGATCAAGGAAGACCTGGCCTTTCTCCCTGTTCGCATTGCGGTGTTGACGGTGTCGGACAGCCGCGACCTTGCGCAGGACAAGTCGGGCAGCACGCTCGTCGCACGGATCGAGGCAGCCGGCCACGTCCTCGCCGATCGCGCGATCGTGAAGGACGATGTCGAGTTGATTACCGCTCAACTCCACCGCTGGATCGACGATCCCGAGGTCGACTGCGTGATCACCACCGGCGGCACCGGGGTGACCGGCCGCGACGTGACGCCCGAGGCGCTGCAGGCGGTATGCGACAAGGAAATACCCGGCTTCGGGGAACTGTTCCGCTGGCTCAGCTATGCCAAGATCGGCACCTCGACCATCCAGTCGCGCGCTACGGCGGGCGTCGCCCGCGGGACCTACATCTTCGCGCTCCCCGGTTCGACCGGCGCCGTTAAGGACGGCTGGGACGACATCCTGGTGCATCAGCTCGACAGTCGCTTCATGCCCTGCAATTTCGTCGAGTTGATGCCGAGACTGATGGAGCGGTGAACTCCATGGCAAGTCCCTCCCTTCAGGGGAGGGGTTGGGGTGGGGCTCCCCCTTAGCTCGACGTTGGTGGGGAGATAAGCCCCCACCCCCGGTCCCCTCCCCTGAAGGGGGGGTGATTACGTGCCGCCGCCTTCTTCACGATAGTCGGTCACGCGATTTTCAACCCTTCGATGTTCATCGCCTTCGTCAGCTTCGCGCTTTCCTCGTCGCTCATCATCCCGCGCAGTTTGGGAAAGATCTTCTCCTCCTCCTCGCGGATATGCTCCTCAAGCATCGAGCGGAAGTCACGGATCTTGGGAAGGAACTGCGGATGGTCCGCCGCCATCTGGCCAAGTTCGAAGAGATATTGTTTCACATAGCCATGGTCGGTGTTGAGCCGGTCGGCCTCGCCCGCCTGGCCGTGGGTGCGCAGCGTCGCATAAACGGCATTCTCCTCCTCGATCGCGTGCTTTGCCAGCGCATGGCTGATCTGGGTGAGGAGCAGGCTGCGGCGAACCTTGTGCGTTTCGTCGGTCTTCTCGATCTGGTCGAACAGCGCCAGCGTCGCGCGATGCTCGGCGGCGAGGGCGTCGTCCCATTCTCCCGCCGCGAAAGTCGGGGCCTGCACGAAGATCTTGCGAACCACATTGGCGGCGAGCCCGACCGTCAGTCCGGCCGCCGCGCCGATCGCAAGATTACGCGTGGTCTTTTCCTCCAACATGGCATTTCTCCTGTGTGGGAAAGTGCGACCAAAACGATCCACCGCGAGCTCGGTTGCGAATACGGAGGCGTAACAACAGCTTAGAACAAACTTGGCTGGCTCGTCGGCACCCGGAATAGGTCGGTTCGCAGCGCGACCTTCTCCTGGTTGAGCCCATATTTCCGGCACGCCAGCTTCACCCTCGCCTGGATCGCGGCGGCATAAGCGCCCCTGGGCCGGAAGCGATCGAAGAAATTGGGATCATTGTCGCGACCGCCGCGCATCTCCCGGATCAGGGCCATGACCCTGGCGGCGCGATCGGGATAATGGGCGGCCAGCCAATCCCGAAAGAGCGGCGCAACTTCATGCGGCAAACGCACCATCAGCGAGAAGGCCGTGAGCGCGCCGGCCTCCGCTCCGGCTCGAATGATCGCCTCCACCTCATGGTCGGTGATCGCGGGAACGACCGGCGAGACGCTGATCGCGGTCGGTACGCCGGCTTCGGCCAGGCGCCGGATCGCGGCGATCCGCTGTCGCGGGGTCGAGGCGCGCGGCTCCATGCGCCTTGCCGTTTCAGGGTCGAGCGTCGTCACCGACATCATCACCGCCGCGAGCCCCCGCCTCGCCATCGGCTCCAGCAAATCGAGATCACGGACGATCCGCGCCGATTTGGTGGTGATCATCAGCGGATGATCATGTTCGGCGAGAACTTCGATGACACTGCGCGTGATCGCGAAACGCGCCTCGATCGGCTGGTAGGGATCGGTGTTGGTGCCCATCGCGATCGGCACGCAGCGATAAGAGCGCTTCGCCAGTTCCGCGCGCAACAATTTGGCGGCGTTGGCCTTCGCAAACAGCTTGGTTTCGAAGTCCAGTCCCGGCGAGAGGTTGTGATAGGCGTGGCTCGGCCGGGCGAAGCAGTAGATGCACCCATGCTCGCAACCGCGATAGGCATTTATCGAGCGGTCGAAGGCGATGTCGGGCGATTGGTTGCGGGTGACGATCGTTCGCGGATGCTCGATCGTTACCTCGGTGCGCGGAGCCGTCCCCTCGCCATCGATGCCGCCGCGTTCGTCGAGCCAATCGCCATCTGCTTCGCGCCCCTTGTCGTCGAAGCGCTCACTCAGTTGTTGATGGGTGGCGCCGCGTCCCTTGATCGGCGGCGGGGCGGCATGAAACGAATCGGACATGGACTAGAACATATAGGGAACATTTGATCGCGTCGACGGTGAACCTGCCGGGCATGGGCGTCCCGTGGCCGATCGACGGCGTCAGGGCGCCTCGCTCTTTCTATCGGGGCCCGACGGCTCACCCTTGCCGATCAGCCCGCCGGTCCTGCGACGTTCACCGACCCAGTCGACGATCGCGCGTCCCGTCGCGTTGAGAAGCGGGTGCGTTCGAGAACCATGCATCCACTCGGGACGGTCGGACCGGGCGCCGTAGATCGTGTCATATCCCAGATTGATCAGCAGATA
>Ga0207641_10001351_pt1 | contig 24324 bp, 28 predicted proteins | sample KBSSwiS62_FD_184306 | JGI IMG/M metagenome (GOLD analysis project Ga0207641, IMG submission 184306) | Switchgrass rhizosphere microbial communities from Kellogg Biological Station, Michigan, USA - KBS Switchgrass S6-2 (SPAdes) (version 2) | ecosystem: Host-associated > Plants > Roots >... | reverse complement strand
CTACATCGCGGGCCACATCCCGGGCGCGGTATTCTTCGACATCGACGCGATCGCCGACCACGCGACGGATCTCCCGCACATGCTGCCGACGCCCGAGGCCTTCGCCGCGGCGACAGGAGCGTTGGGTCTCCGCCGCGAGGCGACGATTGTCGTGTACGACGGGCGCAAGATGTTTTCCGCGCCGCGGGTCTGGTGGGCGCTTCGCGCCATGCATTTTCCCAAGGTCGTCGTCCTCGACGGTGGGCTGACCGCCTGGCGCGACGAGGGGCGGCCCATCGAGACGGGCGAGGTCGCGCTTGCGCCGTCACAGCTTTCACCGGACTTCGATGCCGCCCTGGTGCGCGACATCGCCTCGGTGCGGAAGCACCTGGCGCAGGGAACCGCGCGGCTGGTCGACGCACGCTCCGCCGCACGTTTCCGCGGCGAGGCGCCAGAGCCCAGGCCCGAAGTGCGCTCAGGCCACATGCCGGGCGCCCGCAACCTGCCCTGGAACACTCTGGTCGACGACGGCGGCAAGCTGCGCTCGGCCAGCGAACTGCGCGCCGCCTTCAACGGCGCCGGCTTGGATCTCGACGCGCCGATCGTCGCCACCTGCGGCTCGGGCGTGACCGCAGCGGTGCTGGCGCTCGGCCTCGCGCGCCTCGGCCGACCCGATACGCCAGTTTACGACGGCTCCTGGACGGAATGGGGCGGCCGCACCGACACCGACGTCGTCACTGGCCCCTAGTCCAGTGGACGCGATCGAGGCCCAGTTCCGTCGCGCCACGAACGCCCAGCGCCTCGGCCGCTATGACGAGGCCGTGGCGCTCTATCGCGGCATTCTCGACCGTTCCCCCGGCCTGGCCATAGCCGAAGAAAACCTCTGTCTGGCGTTGCTGGGCGCGGGCGACCTCGCGGAGGGATTTCGCCGCTACGACATCCGCTTCGCGCGCACTCAGGGGCGCGTGGCGAAGCCTGCCCTCTCCTTCCCGGAGTGGCGGGGCGAACCACTGCAGGGCCGCTCAATCCTGGTCTGGAGCGAGCAGGGCTTCGGCGATCAGATCATGTTCGCCCGCTTCGTGCCGGTGCTGAGGGCGATGGGCGCGGAGGTCTCGCTGCTGACCCCGCCGCCGCTCCTCCGCCTGTTCGCCGAGCTGCCGGCGCAGCTGATCGAAGCGGCGGGCGAGGTCCGCATCCCGCGCCACGACTTCTGGATCATGCCGGGATCCATCCCAGGCCGCCTTGGTGTTGACGAGGCAACCCTGCCGCGCTCGCCCTATCTGCCGTGTCGGGACGGCGGCGAGGGCGTCGGCGTCGCCTGGCGTGGCGATCCGCGGCATCCGACCAACGCGCAACGCTCACTGCCGACGGAGCATCGAGAGGCGCTTCTGGACCTGCCCGCGGCGGCCAGCTTGTTGCCGGAGGACAGCGGCGCGCGCGACTTCGCCGAAACCGCCGCGATGATCCGCGACCTCGCGCTGGTGATCACGGTCGACACCAGCATCGCACATCTCGCCGGCGCGATGGGCAAGCCGACTTGGATCCTGCTCTCCGGCGAAAATTGCTGCTGGCGCTGGCAGGCGGATCGAACCGACAGCCCCTGGTATCCCTCGGCGCGCCTGTTCCGCCAAGCCTCGCCCGGCGACTGGGGCGCGGTGATGTATGCGGTGCGCCGCGCCTTGACCGCCGAGCGGGCTTGAATGCCCCGTCTGCGCAGCCCTAACTGCCCCTGATGGACGACAAGACCCGCCTGATCCGCGCCGGCGCCGCGCCTGAACCCCTCGCACGGACCGTCGGCCCGCCGATCCAGCGCGGCTCGACCGTGCTGATGCCCTACGCCGGTTCGCTCTACAGCCACGCCCTGCCGACCTACGGCCGCCAGGGCCTCGCCACCCAGGCCGCGCTGCAGGACGCGCTCGCGACGATGGAGCACGCGCACGGCGTGACGCTCTATCCGTCGGGGTTGGCGGCGCTCACCGGCGCGCTCCTGGCGGTGCTGCAAGCGGGCGATGAGATCCTGGTCGCCGACACCATCTACGCGCCGACCCGCCGGTTCTGCGACCACGTTCTGAAGCGCTATGGCGTCGGCGTGGAATACTTCGACCCCGCTGCCCCTCCAGAGCAGTTGGTCGGCGAGGCTTCGGCCGCGACCCGCCTGATCCTGATGGAGAGCCCGGGCTCGCTGTCGATGGAGATGCAGGACGTCGGGCGGGTGGCCGAGCTGGCGCGCGCCCGCCGGATTCTCACCGCCTGCGACAACACCTGGGGCGCAGGCTACCTCTACCGGCCGCTCGAGCACGGCGTCGACCTATCGATCCAAGCGCTCACCAAATACGTAGGCGGTCACTCGGACGTCTTCATGGGGTCGGCGGCAGGGCGCGACGCCGCCCTGGGGCGCAAGCTGAACGACGGTGTGCTGCACATGGGCTGGGCGGTCTCGCCCGACGACGCCTACATGATGCTGCGCGGGCTTCGCACCCTCCCCGCTCGGCTGGCGCAACAAGGTGCGAACGGCCTGGCCGTGGCGGCGTGGCTGAAGTCTCAGCCAGAGATCGCGGCAGTCTATCACCCAGCGCTGCCCGGCGACCTCGGCTACGACCTCTGGAAACGCGACTTCTGCGGTGCGGCGAGCCTCTTCAGCATCGCCCTCAAGCCCGGCCCGGAGCCCGCCGTCGACGCCTTCCTCGACGCGCTGGAGCTGTTCGGCCTGGGCTTCTCCTGGGGTGGCTTCGAGAGCCTCGCCATCTCGGTCGATCCGCAGCTGAAAGCCCGCCGCTTCCCAAAGGACTACGGCGGTCCCCTAGTGCGGTTACACGTCGGCCTTGAGGAACCGGCCGACCTGATCGCCGACCTGCGCAGCGCCCTCGACGTCTACGCCGACGCGGTCGGCTAACGGCGTGTCCGACTCCACTTGGATCGATGATTTCCTCGCCGAGGAGCGTCTGCCAGCCTCCTTCCGCCTCACGCTGGAGCGGGTCTGCCTCCCGCTGGCGGACTTCGGCCAGGCGCGGCGTGAGGAATTGGGCGGAACGGCCGTCATCGGCCTGTGCGGTGCGCAGGGGTCGGGCAAGTCGACCGCCGCCGCGGCCGCGGTTCGGCTGCTGGAAGGCCGCGGGCTTTCCGCCGTATCCGTCTCGCTCGACGACTTCTATCTGCCTCGCGCGGCGCGCGAGCGCCTGGCGCGGGACGTCCACCCCCTGTTCGCCACCCGCGGGCCGCCCGGAACTCACGACACGGGCCTGGCTTGCACTGTGCTGGATCAGCTGCGGCTGCCCGGTCAGGTCGCCCTGCCCACCTTCGACAAGGCGGCCGATGAGCCGCGCCCCCGGTCGGAATGGCGCGAGTTCGCCGCGCCCGCCGACATCGCCTTCATCGAAGGCTGGTGCGTCGGCGCTGCGCCGCAGCCGGTGGCGTCGCTCCTCCAGCCGACCAATACGCTCGAAGCCGTCAATGACCCCGACGCCCGCTGGCGCCTCCACGTCAACGCCCAGCTCACCGGGCCTTATCGCAGCCTGTTTGGTCGCCTCGACGGGCTGGCGCTGCTGCAGGCGCCGAACTTCGAAGTGGTGCTCGGCTGGCGCCGCGAGCAGGAGCAGAAGCTACGCGACCGCACGGGCCGCGGCATGACCGGCGCCGAACTCGCCCGCTTCGTCGCCCACTACGAGCGCCTGACGCGATGGATCCTCAGGGAAATGCCAAAGCGGGCGGACCTTGTGTTCCGGCTCGATGAGGACCGGTCGCAGCTGCTCTGAGCGCTGTTGTCAGCGGAGTTCAGCCAGGACAACCAGCATTGATGGCGATGTCGGTCGGCGGATGGGGGGAAATGTTCCCACCGCGAAGACGATGCCTGGAGGTTTCACCCCTCTGGCCCGCCATCTCGCCAACGCCGCGGGCGCCTATCGTGGGCCCGGCGACACCTCGTTCGTGTTCATGGCCTTCCACGACGTCACGATCGTGGGGCCCGGTCGAGCGAATAGCTGAATTGCGGCCTGGCGCGCCCGGCAGGACTCGAACCTGCAACCGTCCGCTTAGAAGGCGGATGCTCTATCCGGTTGAGCTACGGGCGCTCGCGAGCCGCTCAATGGGTCCAGGGGATCCGGCGGCCGAAAGCGAAGTTGTCGGCGTAGGCCTTGATGATGCGCTTGGCGGGCTTCGAGTCGAACAGCTGGAAGGCGATGCCCTGCTGCTCGGCGTAGCGCACGGCCTCTTCCTTGGTCTCGAACGACAGGCGCACCTGGCTGGACTCGGTGTCGCTGGTCTGGCTCCAGCCCATCAGCGGATCGGGTCGGCGCGCCGCCTTCGGTTCGAACTCGAGCACCCAGTCCTTGGTTTTGGCCTTGCCGGACTGCATGGCCGTTTTCGAAGGACGGAAGATGCGCGCGAGCATGAATGCCTCTCAAGTCACCGGCCTATAGTGGTCGGGGCGGCAGGATTCGAACCTGCGACCCTCTGCTCCCAAAGCAGATGCGCTACCAGACTGCGCTACACCCCGATCAGGCCGTGAGCGCCCTCCTATAATCGTTTGCGGCGCCACACAATCGTCGGCCGCTCGCACGCTCAGTGCGGGAAGATCTTGTGGGTGACCTTGTCGCCCGGCAGCAGGCCGATCTGCGCGGCCCGGCCCCCAGCCACCTCCAGCACGCCACGCACCGTCCCGCCGGCCGGTAGCGGCGTCTCGTCGAGCGGCTTGGCTTTGCGGGCGATGGAGAGCACGCGGCCATCCGGGCGGATGAAGATGATGTCCAGGGGGATCAGCGTGTTGCGCATCCAGAAGGCCACGCCTTGGCTCGGCGCATCGAAGTCGAACAGCATGCCGTGGTCCGGCGCCATCACGGTTCGGCACATCAACCCCGTCTCGCGCTGATCGGGAGAGCCAGCGTACTCGACCTGGAAGTCGAACCGCCCCTGCCGCGTCTGCAGCGCCAGCGGCTGCAGCGGCGTGATCTCCGGCTGGCCGGCGTCGCAGGCCTGAGCGTTCGGGGGCGCTGCGCAGGCGCCTCCGCTCATCGCCACGAGAATGGCCAGGGCGAGCGTGGCGCGCCGCGCGAACGGGACTTTGAACACCGCTGACCTCCGCAATGGGCTCAGCCGCCGTACGGCGCCGCGCAGCCGAGCGCAATCACCCGCCCCGAGAGCCTCGTCTCAGCTCGAATTCAGTGAGAGCCGGCGATCTCGGCGACGACCAGTCCCTTCGGCCCCTCGGCGAAGCGGACCATGACGTCTTCGCCCGGCTGCAGGTCTTCCATGCCGGAGCGCCGCAGGGTCTCGATATGGACGAAGATGTCGCCGGGCTGGCCGTCGCGAACCACGAAGCCGTAGCCCTTGGTGCGATTGAACCACTTCACCTTCGCAGGTTCGAGCGGCCCTGAGGCCTCAACCGGCCGCCGCGGCGCGCTCCGGAAGGGACTGGCGAAACTGTCGCGGCGCAGGCCGTCTTCCCGCGTGCGCCGCTCGGCCGGCGGCGTAGCGGAGCTTTCGTCGAGGTTGACCACCTCGGCCACCTGCCAGCCCTTGGCCCGGCGCACCGCGTCGCAGGTGACGATGGATCCTTCGGGCGCGTCTTCCCGACCCGAGTTGCGTAAGCACGAGACGTGCAGCAGGACATCCTTGAGGTCGGTCTGGGAGGGATCATCTGGAACGATGAAGCCGTACCCCTTGGCCGCGTCGAACCACTTCACGCGGCCGGTGATCCGCACGGCTAACGCCTGTGCATCCACCTGCTCGTATTCAAAACCAGCCATGTGCCCCTCGGCCCGCCAGTTCCGAACGACATCGGAAAAGGCCGACTATAACAGTGTTCGAGGAAAACGATGGCCGTCAATGCTCTTTTGCGCGCACGCGCGGAGCTTCCGCCGGGATTCGTGGCGTATTCAGACGGCTCACGTGGCAGTCCCTAGGGGAGTCGAACCCCTCTCTTCAGGTTGAAAACCTGACGTCCTAACCGATAGACGAAGGGACCGCGGCGCGGAGGGCGGCTCTATAGCCACCTTCCGCGGGGGGTTCAAGGCCTCTAATCGCTACTTTGATGCGCCTTCGATCCGGCGCGGGTCGGCGGCGTCCTCGATCTCGAATTCGACGCCTTCGCGGCCCTGCCAATCGTCCGGCTTCAGACGGCCGGCGACGTGGATCGCGCCGCCCTCCTGCAACAGCCGACGGCCGGTCTCCGTATCACCTGCGCGCCAGGCCACGGCCTTCAGCCGCCCGCCCGTGCGGTCGACGAGCGTGCAGCGTACATGACCGCCGCGAAGCGCCATCGGCCGCTCGACGCGAACGTTGGCGGCGGCGAACAGCGGTTCCGGATTGCCGGGACCGAAGGGGGCCAATTGTTGGAAATCGCGCCACAGGCCGCGGTCGCAGCCCGCGGGGGTGACGACCGCGTCGATCTCCAAAGCGTCGGCGGCGCTGGCGGCCTTCGTCTCGTGGGCCAGGCGCTCGCACAGGAACTCGCGCAGCTCGGGTAGCGTGTCCGGGCGCACAGACAGTCCCGCCGCCATGGCGTGGCCGCCGCCGGCCAGCAGCAGCCCCGCGTCGTAGGCCGCCTGGACGGCGCGGCCCAGGTTGACGCCGGGCTGCGATCGCCCCGAACCCTTGCCGACGTTGGCGGCGCGGTCGACGCCCACCACGATCGTCGGCTTGCGATAACGTTCGCGCAGCCGGCCCGCGACGATGCCGATCACGCCGGGATGCCATCCGTCGGCGCTCACGAGCAGCACCGGGTGGTCCGCTTGGTTGCTCTGTCGCTCGATCATCTCGACGGCTGCTTCGAGCACCTCGCGCTCGACATCTTTGCGCGAGGCGTTGAGCCCGTCGAGCTCGGCCGCCAGCGCCTGCGCTTCCTCCGCGTCATCGGTGGAGAGCAGCCGGGCGCCGAGGTCGGAGCGGCCGATCCGCCCTCCGGCGTTGATCCGCGGTCCCAGCACAAAGCCCACATGGAAGACCGAGGCCGGCCCCTGCGCGCCAGCGACGTCCAGCAACGCCTTCAAGCCAGGATTGCGCCAAGCCGACATCACCTTGAGCCCCTGGGACGCCAGCGCGCGATTGAAACCGATGAGCTGGGTGACGTCGCAGATCGCCCCCATGGCGGCGAGATCCAGCCATTGGCGCAGATCGGGCTCGGCACGCTCGGCGAACAGGCCGCGGCGACGCGCTTCGCGGTTGAGAGCCGCGAGCAGCACGAAGGTGACGCCCGCCGCCGCAAGCCTCCCCTGTCCCGACACGCAGTCGGGCCGGTTCGGATTGACCAAGGCCGCGACCTTGGGGATCTCGTCGCCGCGCATCAGGTGGTGGTCGATCACCACGACCTCGAGACCGATCTCGGCGGCGCAGGCGAGCGCGTCGTGGGCCGCCGCCCCGCAGTCGACGGTGATCACCAGCTCGGCGCCGTCTTCCTTCAAGCGCCGGAAGGCCGCGGGAGATGGGCCGTAGCCCTCTGCGATGCGGTCGGGGACGTAGATCGCCAGCTCGTGGCCCTGGGTGCGGAACCAGCGCACCAGCTGGGCGGCGGACGAAGCCCCGTCGACGTCATAGTCGGCGAAGACCACGGCGCGGCGACGCTGCTCGAGAGCGTCCACCAGGATGGCCGCCGCGCGGTCCATATCCATGAAGCAGGACGGATTCGGGAACAGCGCCTTCAAGGTCGGCTTCAGGTAGTCAGGCCCATCCGTCTCGCCGACGCCACGGGCGGCGAGCGCGCGGGCGAGCGGCTCGGTCAGGCCCAGCCCCATCTGATGGCGGCGCACCAGCGCAGGATCCGCCGCGCGCTCGCGCCAGGCGCGGCCGCTGAGCGAACGTTCGACGCCGAGGAAGGCGGAGACGCTGTCAGGCTCGACGAAACTCATCGGCGCAGTGTCACATGAATCGCGCCCAGAGCGCGTTAGGCGAAGTGAGTGCGGTTTCGCCGCCCGAACTCGCTCTAACGTTTGACTCTAAAGCACGGTTCAGCCGTCAGGCGATTCCGCCTGATCGCATCGTGCTTTATCCGCGCTGCAGTGCGTTGAACGCCGTCACACCATGCGACGCGTGCGCACTTCCCGAACCGTGTGAGTCGCCGAGTACATCACCAGCGAATGGGTCTGCACGAAACCGTTCCTCACCCGCACCCCGTCCAGCAGCGCGCCCTTGGTGACGCCGGTCGCAGCAAAAATCGCCTCGTCGCGCACCAGCTCGTGCAGGTCGTATTTCTTGTCGAGCTGCTCGATGCCGGCGCGCACCGCCCGCGCCCGCTCATCGGCGTTGCGGAAGACCAGACGGCCCTGAAACTGGCCGCCGACACACTTGAGCGCCGCGCAGGCCAGCACGCCCTCGGGCGCCCCGCCCTGCCCAATGTAAAGGTCGATCCCGGTCTCCGGGTCGGCGGTGTTGATCACGCCGGCGATGTCGCCGTCGGGAATCAACGCCAGCCGCGCACCGGATTCGCGAACGCCGGCGATGATCTCCGCGTGCCGCGGCCGATCGAGCACGCAGACGGTGATCTCGGAAACCGGCACGCCCTTCGCCGCCGCAAGCGCCGCCACGTTCTCGGTCGGTGAGCGGTCGAGATCGATGACGCCCGGCGGATAGCCCGGACCACAGGCGATCTTGTCCATGTAGGTGTCGGGCGCCTTCAGCAGCGCCCCACGCGGCGCCCAGGCCATCACCGCCAGCGCATTGCCCATCGCTTTGGCGGTGAGCGTCGTGCCTTCGAGCGGGTCGACGGCGATATCGAGCTTGCTCTTGCCGCCCCGGCCGACCTTCTCGCCGATGAACAGCATCGGCGCCTCGTCGCGTTCGCCCTCGCCGATGACGATTTCGCCGTCGATCTCGAGCTCGTCGAGCGCATTGCGCATGGCGTCGACCGCCGCCTGGTCGGCGGCCATCTCGTCGCCCCGGCCGGCCAGCGCCCACGCGGCGATGGCGGCTCGCTCCGTCACGCGGACGGCGGCCAGCACCAGGCTGCGGTCAAGGACCCTCGCGGTCATGGCCAAGTGTTCTCCCGCGCGCGCCGCCAGGGCAATCCGGCAACATCACCGGATTCTCAAATACGCGCGATACGCAACAGCCGCGGCCGCTCGAGCACCGCCGGGAGCCCGGCGATCCGATCGATAGCCGCGGTCAGCACCGACTCCGCGACCGAATGGGTGGTCAGCACGATGGGCACGCCGTCGGCGTTCTCGACCGGCTTCTGAAGGAAGCTCTCGATCGACACGCCCGCCTCGGCCAGCGTCTCGGAGACCGCCGCAATCACGCCGGGCTCGTCCTTCACCAGGAACCGCAGATAGGCGCGGCTCTGGCTGCGGGCGGGATCGACTGGCGTGAACGGTTCGAGGCTTTTGGCCGGCGCCTGGAAGACGGGCCGCACGGCCGCGGTCATCACGTCGGCAATGTCCGCCGCCACCGCCGCGGCGGTCGGCCCGGCGCCCGCACCCGGACCCTGGACGAAGATCCGGCCGATCCGCTCGCCCTCGATGAAGAGGGCGTTGAGCGCGCCGCCGGCCTGAGCCAGCGGATGCGCCAGCGGCGCGAGCGAGGGATGCACGCGCACCAGGACGCCGTCGGCGGAGCGATCGGCGGAGGCCACCAGCTTGATCCGGTAGCCGAGGTCCTTGGCGAACTGAATGTCCAGCAGTTCGACCTGGTCGATGCCCTCGATCTCGGCTGCGCCGTAATTTGGCGCGCAGCCGAAGGCCAGCGCCGCGAGGATCGAGATCTTGTGCGCCGCGTCGAAGCCCCCGACATCCATCGTCGGATCGGCCTCGGCGTAGCCCAGTCGTTGCGCCTCGGCGAGCACGTCGCCGAACGAGCGGCCGGTCGCCTCCATCTCGGTCAGGATGTAGTTGCAGGTGCCATTGAGGATGCCCGCGACCGACTTCACGTCGTCGCCGACCATCGCCTCGCGCAACATCTTGACCGCCGGCGTGCCGCCCATCACCGCGGCTTCGAACAGCAGCGGCGCGCCCTCGGCCTCGGCGAGCGCAGCCAGCTCGGCGCCGTGCTCGGCGATCAGCGCTTTATTGGCGGTGACCACGGGCTTGCCCAGCGCCAGCGCCGCCTGCACCGCCGCCTTGGCCGGCCCGTCCGAGCCGCCGATCAGCTCGACGAAGATGTCGACATCGGGCGAGCTCGCCAGGGCGACCGGGTCATCGAACCAGGGCAGGCCCGAGATGTCGAACGGGCGCGGACGCGAACGTGAACGCGCCGAGACGCCCGACACGGTCGCGCGACCGCCGGCCGGCGCAAAACCCGGACGCTCGGCCAGAAACTTCAGCAGCCCGGCGCCGACGGTGCCGAGGCCCGCGACCCCGACCCGCCAGTTGCGCGCAGAGTTGGTCGCTTCGCTCATTGCGCCGCCAGGGTGTTGTGGGCGCGGTCGAGGATCTCCCCGCTCTGCGCCAGGAATTTCTTCACATTGCGCGCGGCCTGCCGGATACGATGCTCGTTCTCCACCAGCCCGATGCGGACATAGCCTTCGCCGTACTCGCCGAAGGCGAAGCCCGGCGCCACGGCCACGCCTGCCTCTTCGATCAGCAGCTTGGAGAACAGCATCGAGCCCGCCTCACGGAACTGCTCGGGCACCGGTGCCCAGGCGAACATCGAGGCCGGCGGCGCAGGGATGTCCCAACCGGCGCGCTTCATCGACTCCACCAGGACGTCACGGCGCTTCTTGTAGATGCCGCGGATCTCGTCGACGCAATCCTGCGGCCCGTTCAGCGCGGCGGCGGCGGCGACCTGAATCGGCGTGTAGGCGCCGTAGTCGAGATAGGACTTCACGCGCGCCAGCGCCGAGCACATCCGCTCGTTGCCGACCACCATGCCGACCCGCCAACCGGCCATGGCGTAGGTCTTGGAGAGCGAGTTGACCTCGACGGCGATGTCCTTGGCGCCCTCGACCTGCAGAATCGACGGCGGCGGGTTGTTGTCGAAGTAGATCTCCGAGTAGGCGATGTCGGAAAGCACCAGCATCTCGTGCTTCTTCGCGAGTGCGATCACCTCGCGATAGAAGTCGAGATCAACCCATTGCGCGGTGGGATTCGAGGGATAGCTGACGATCAGCACGTTCGGCGGCGGCACGGAATGCTTCACCGCCCGGCTGATGCCGGACAGGTACTCTTCAGGCGACAGCGCAGGCACATGGCGGATCACCCCGCCGGCCATGATGAAGCCGTAGGCGTGGATCGGATAGGCCGGGTTGGGGCAGACGATGACGTCGCCCGGCGCCGTCAGCGCCTGTGCCAGATTGGCGAAGCCTTCCTTGGAACCCAGGGTGGCGATCACCTCGGTGTTCGGGTTCAGCTTCACGCCGAACCGCCGTTCGTAGTAGCCGGCCATCGCCTTGCGCAGGCCGCTGATGCCCTTGGAGGCGGAATAGCGCCCGGCCTTCGGGTCGCGGGCGGTCTCGATCAGCTTGTCGACGATGTGCTTCGGCGTCGGCATGTCGGGATTGCCCATGCCGAAGTCGATGATGTCCACGCCCTCGGCGCGGAGCTTCGCCTTCAGGCTGTTCACCTCTTCGAAGACGTACGGCGGAAGGCGTCGGATGCGATGAAATTCGGGTGTCATGTCAATGAGCTCTGCGCCGCGATCTGCCCAGTGCGGCTGTAGGGAGCTGAGGCCAGCGCCTGGATAGACTCCGGGCGGGAGTCAGCCAAGCCGGTGATACGGGTTTTACGCCTCCGCCGCCCTAGCGTTTCGCCGGCGGAGGCGGGGTAGCTCGCTTCCGAATCGTGTTGGCGAAGGCCTCGGTGTCGGTGTTCGTCGGTGCGCCAAGATCGGGACCGGCGTCGACGCGAGCGCGAGATTCGAAGGCGCCGGTCTGGTCCAGCACCCAGGTGTTGGGGGCGGTGGCGGCATCCAGCTGGTTGCGGGCCACCTCGAGCTCCTTCGCCCGCTCGCCGTAAATCCGCGGCGGACGCAGATCCGTCGGCTTGGACGGAATCTCGTTGAAGCTCGGGAAATCCTTGTCCGCGCTCGCCAGCTTGGCCACCTCGGGCGCGATCGGCGAAGCAGGATCCACCCTGGTGCTGGCGATCGGCTCGCTCACGCAGCCGGCCAGAAGCGCCGCCGAGGCTGCAACGCCCAAAAACCGTGCAGCCATCAGTCTGTCACCGACGTTCATAATTTTGCGGTTACGGGCGTTCATGTCCGCAATGGTCTTATGCCATGATCAGGTCAGGCGAAAGAGGACGCATGTTCGCCCGGCCGTTGGGAGATGTCGATGAGTGAGCAGACTCTAGGCTCCGAACCGATTCCGCCGCGCTCCGGTCCGCGCGCCAAGGCCAGCAGTGTCCTCGAAGACGCCTTTCTGCCCGTCACGCCCGAGGGGAACGTCAAGCCGCCGCTTCCCGAATCGACTGACGCGCTACTCGCTTCGGCCGAGCCCAATGTCGAGAAGGACACCCCGCCGGAAGGCGAGGCGTCAGTCCAGCCGGCGGCCGCGACCGGCGCCAGTGCGAGCCCCTTCGACCTGGGGGTCTTCACGGCCGAGCAGCGCGCTCAGCTCGAGAAGCTGTCGACGAACGTGGCGCGGGCGGCCCTCGCCGCCCAGGGCGCCATCGCCGAGGTGGCGCTCAAGCAGGCCGAGCGGCCATCCGCTCTGACGCCCGATCCGTTCAACGTCGCGCCGGCGCTGACCGACGTGATCGGCCGCCTCGCCGCCCAGCCCGACCGGCTGATGCGCGCCCAGGCCAACCTGTTCACGAGCTATATGGATCTTTGGCAGACGACGACGCGCAAGCTGGCCGGCGAGACGGTCGAGCCGGTGGTCAAGCCTGCCCGAGGAGATCGCCGGTTCGCCGACGCGGAGTGGAGCGAGCATCCGGTCTTCGATGCGATCAAGCAGGCCTATCTGCTGTCGTCGAACTGGATGAACGACCTGCTGGCCAACGTCGACGGGGTCGACCCCCTGGAAAAGCGGCGTGTCGAGTTCTTCACCCGCCTGCTCACGGACGCTTTTGCGCCATCCAACTTCCTGACCTCCAACCCTGTCGCGCTGAAGGCGCTGCTGTCGAGCGGCGGCGAGAGCCTGGTGCGCGGGATGGAGAACTTCGCCTCCGACCTGAAGCGCGGTCACGGCGACCTGGCGATCAGCCAGACCGCCTATGCCGACTTCGAACTGGGGCGGAACGTGGCCACCGCGCCCGGCAAGGTCGTGTACCGCAACGAGCTGATCGAGCTTTTGCAGTTCTCGCCGGCGACCGAGGAGGTCCACCAGATCCCGCTGGTGATCTTCCCGCCCTGGATCAACAAGTACTACATCCTCGACCTGACGCCGGAGAACTCGCTGATCCGCTGGCTGACCCAGCAGGGGATCACCGTGTTCCTGGCGTCGTGGGTCAATCCGGACGCCAGCCTCTCCGGCAAGACCTTCGAAGACTACATGCGCCAGGGCATCTACGAGGGCACGGCCGCGGCGATGCAGCAGTCGGGCGCGAGCCAGGTGAACACTGTCGGCTACTGCATCGGCGGCTCGCTGCTGGGCGTTACGCTGGCCCACATGGCCCAGAAGGGCGTCAGCCCGATTGCGTCGGCGACCTTCTTCACCGCCCAGCAGGATTTCTCGGAAGCGGGCGACCTGCTGCTGTTCACCAACGAGTCCTGGCTCGGCGAGCTGGAACGGCGGATGGACGCCGGCGGCGGCGTGCTGGACGGCCAGGCGCTGTCCGAGACCTTCAACGCGCTCCGCTCGAACGACCTGATCTGGACCTTCTTCGTCAACAACTACCTGCTTGGCCGGGAGCCGAAGGCCTTCGACCTGCTCTACTGGAACTCGGATGCGACCCGCATGCCGAAGACCCTGCACCTCTACTACCTGCGCAAGTTCTACATGGAGAACGCCTTCTCCAGGGGCGAGCTCGTCATCGACGGCGTGAAGCTGAACCTCGGCGACGTAAAGGTTCCGGTCTACATGCAGTCCTCGCGCGAGGACCACATCGCGCCCGCCGTCTCGGTCTACAAGGGCGCGCGGCTGTTCGGCGGGCCGGTCACCTACATGCTCGGCGGCTCTGGCCACATCGCCGGGGTGATCAATCCCCCATCGGCGAATAAGTACCAGTACTGGACCAACGACGGGATCGACCTGCCGGAGACGCTCAAGGACTGGCACGCGACGGCGACCGAAACACCCGGCTCCTGGTGGCCGCACTGGGCGGAGTGGCTGAAGGCGAAATCTGGGCCGATGGTCCCCGCCCGCGATCCGGCGGCCGGTCCCCTGCCCGCACTCGGCGACGCGCCTGGCGAGTACGTGCGAGTGCGAAGCTAGGGTCCGCTCTTTGGCTTCCCGGTCGGCGCCAAGACCGATCCGGGACCCAGAACCACATTCACCGCAAGACCAGCTGGATCCGGCTCCGCGCTCCTCCGCGGCCGTGCCGCCAAACACGTTGCTATCTTTTAATACCCACTAGCTTGTGTCGCACGGTACCTAGCGCTAAAAGGCTCCTCGAAGGAGCGCATCCGTGCCCGAAGCCATCGACATTCAGCTGAAGAAGGGCGCGCTCGAGCTCTGCGTCCTGGCGCTACTCTCGGCCCACGACAGCTATGCCTACGAAATCGCCAGCCGCCTCGCCAACGCCATCGGCATGGGTGAAGGCACCATCTATCCGCTCATGCGCCGCCTGCAGAACGACGGGCTGGTGGACACCTACCTGGTGGAGTCCTCGTCTGGGCCGCCTCGGAAGTACTACCGGCTCACCGACGCCGGAAAGGCGAGCTTCGCCTCGCAAAAGGCCGCCTGGGCCACGTTCTCCCAGGCCATGCATGACATTCTGGGAGCGACGACATGACCCGCGAGGCGTTCATCGCCCGGCTGCGCGAGGGGCTGCGAGGGCTGCCGGCGCACGCCGTCGCCGACATCGTGGCCGACTACGAGACCCATTTCGCCGACGGCGTCGCCGCCGGCCGCAGCGAGGACGAGGTGGCCGCTGGTCTCGGCGACCCCGCCCGGCTGGCCCGAGAGCTGCGCGCCGAGACCGGCCTGAAGCGCTGGGAGCAGGAGCGCAGCCCCGGCGGCGCCATCTCCGCCGTCGTCGCCGTGCTTGGCCTGGGCGCCTTCGACCTGTTCATTCTGCTGCCAGTGCTGATGGCGGTCGGCGGGGCAGTGTTCGGCGTCGGGATCGCCTCCATCGCGGGCCTGTTCGCAGGCGGGGCGATGTTCGCGGCGGGTCCCTTCACCGACTTCCCCGGCGGCCCCGCCGCAGCCCTGCTCGGCGGCCTAGGGATCATGTCGGGCGCGACCGCGCTCGGCGCCGTGGTCGTCCTGGTGTGCATCGGCATCGTCAACGCGCTCGTCTGGTACGCCCGCCTGCACTTCCGCCTGCTGAAGCCGGCGCTGGAGCCCAAGACTGAAGGAGCCGCCCAATGATCCGCGCTCTCGTCATCGTCGCCGTGGCCGGTTTCCTCATGGCGGTCGGCTGCATCTCGGCCGCCGTCGCGATCGGCGGGCCCGAGGCCGTCCAGCGCAGCGGTTGGATGTGGTCTTGGGACGGGGACGAACGTCCCTCGTGGGGTCCCTGGCATCGTTGGCATGGCTGGCGCAGCCACGAGGCGAGCGGTCCGCAGGCGCAGCGCGACTTTCCGTGGAGCGGCGGCGACAAGCTGGAAGTGAACGCCCCGGCGGAGATCGAATACATCCAGGCGGCCGGCCCCGCCAAGTTCACCATCAGCGGCCCGACCGCGCTGCTGAACCGGGTGCGGGTCGAGGGCGGCCGCGTCAGCCTCCTGCCGGGCGGCCACGCTCGGAACGCGCTCCACATCCGGCTCAGCGCGCCGGCCGTGAAGCGGTTCGAGCTGAACGGCGCCGATCGGCTCAAGATCAGCGGCTACAAGCAGGACCAGCTCGAACTGAACGCCAGCGGACACGCCGAGATCACCGCATCGGGCGAGACCAAGTCGGTGAAGCTGCGGGTCTCAGGAGCGGGCGAGGCTGATCTCTCCGAGCTCAAGACCGCCGGCGCGGAAATCGCCATCAGCGGCGCAGGCCAGGCGACCGTCGGCCCGACCGAATGGGCACGGATCGACATCTCCGGAATGGGGGACGTCGACCTGCTGACCCGACCCAAGCAGCTGGAAACCAACATCTCTGGCGCAGGCCGCATCCAGACGCCTGACGCCGACGAGGACGCGGGGCATGACGCCGCGCCTGATCGGGGACCGAAACGTACGACGTAGCCGCGAGCTCTGCCCTCACTCTGGCAGGAAAGAGGCCTGTCTATCCCCGCACAAACTTCAGGGCCGCGCCGTTGTTGCAGTAGCGCAGTCCGGTCGGCTGCGGCCCGTCGTCGAACAGGTGACCCTGGTGGCCCAGGCATTGGGCGCAATGATATTCCGTGCGCGCCATCAACAGCTTGCGATCAGTCTTGGTGGCGACAGCGCCCGAGATCGCCTGGTAGAAGCTCGGCCACCCCGTCCCGCTCTCGAACTTCCAGGCGGAACGGAACAACGGCAGGCCGCAGCCGGCGCAGGCGAACACGCCCTTGCCATGCTCCTTGAGCAGCGGACTCGTCCCCGGCGCCTCCGTCGCCTCATGCCGCAACACTTGATACGCATCGGGCGCGAGCCGCGACTTCCACTGCGCGTCAGAGAACTTGCGCCAGGGCGAGACGGCGTAGCGGTCGGCCGCTAGCGCTGTCACAGGCGCGAAAGCCGCAGCGGCGGCGGTGACCAGGAGAGATCTGCGATCGAGCTGCATGTCGAAGTGTACGCCTGTCGCACGATTGCGGATGCGACGCCCGACGCCGAGCTAAAAAAAAGCCGCGCCCGAAGGCGCGGCAGTCAAAGGGAGGAAACGCCCAGGAAGGGCGAGAAAAAATCTAAGCACTGCTAAGACGGCTGGCAAGCGAAAAGCACGCCTGCGACGATCAGACCCTCAGAGGCCGGCCGCCTCATCGAGGCCGAGCATCAGGTTGAGGTTCTGCACCGCGGCGCCCGAGGCCCCCTTTCCCAGGTTGTCGAGCAGGGCCACGAGCCGAGCCTGATCGCCCGCCGCATTGCCGAACACGAACAGCTTCATGCGGTTGGTGCCGTTGAGCGCCTCAGGGTCAAGATCGAGCACGTAGCCCCCTGCCCCAGCTCGCGTCTTCTGCAGCTCGGCGCATTCGGCGCCGCTCGCCACCTCGACGAAGGCCTCGCCTGCATAGGCCGCCGCAAGTTCCACATGCAGATCGGCAGGCTTCGGCGCGCCTGGAATCGCCCAGAGCTGCAACGGAACCTCGACGACCATGCCCTGGGCGAAGCGGCCCACCGACGGCGCAAACAGCGGCGCATGGCCGAGACCGCTGTAGACCTGCATTTCCGACAAGTGCTTGTGCGCGAGATTGAGGCCGTAGACGCGGAAGGCGTCGTTCGTGCCGGCCGGCGCCGCCTTGGTCTCGAATTCCTCGATCAGCCCCCGCCCACCGCCGGAATAGCCGGAGATGGCGTTCACCGTGACCGGGAACTCCGGCGACACGAGGCCCGCCTGCACCAGCGGCCGCATCAACCCGATGAAACCCGTCGGATAGCAGCCCGGGTTCGCGACCCGCGTCGCGCCGCTGATCTCATCCCGCTGGGTCATCGACATCTCAGGAAAGCCGTACGCCCAGCCCGGCGCAACCCGGTGGGCCGTGGAGGCGTCAATCACCTTCACCCGGTTCGACGAGATCATCCCCACCGCCTCGCGCGCGGCGTCGTCCGGAAGGCAAAGCACCACGGCGTCGACGGCGTTCAACAGTTCTGCGCGCGCGGCCGGATCCTTTCGCCGCGCGGGATCGATCGAGACCAGCTCGATGTCGCTGCGGTCCTGCAGTCGCTCGCGGATCTGGAGGCCGGTGGTGCCGGCTTCGCCGTCGATGAAAACCGTGTGGGCCATGAGCTCGCTCGCAGGAGGAAGGACAAAGAGAAAGGGCGCTCCGGTTTCCCGAAGCGCCCTTCCGAAAAACGCGAGTGATCGCGCGCGGCGTCAGCGCTTCGAGAACTGGAAGCTGCGTCGGGCCTTGGCCTTGCCGTACTTCTTCCGCTCGACGACGCGCGGGTCGCGGGTCAGGAAGCCGTGCGGCTTGAGGACCGTGCGGAGGCCTGGCTCGTAATAGGTCAGCGCCTTGGCGATCCCGTGACGAACCGCGCCGGCTTGACCGGAGAGGCCCGAGCCTTCCACCGAGACGATCACGTCGAACTGGCCTAGGCGGTCGGCGATTTCCAGCGGCTGGGCGATCATCATGCGCAGCACCGGACGTGCGAAGTACACCGTCTGGTCGCGGCCATTGATGGTGATCTGACCCTTGCCCGGCTTGATCCAGACGCGAGCAACGGCGTTCTTGCGCTTGCCGGTCGCATAGGCCCGGCCCTGCGCATCGATCTTCGGCTCACGAACGACCTGTTCGGCGGCCTGGGTGCCCAGGCCGCGGAGAGCGTCGAAGCCCTCGCCCGTGGTGACAGGAGATTCCGACATTCTTACGCGCTCCGCACGTTCTTGGCGTTCAGATCGGCGAACGCGATGGACTCGGGGTTCTGCGCGGCGTGCGGATGCTCCGCGCCGTTGTAGATGCGCAGGTGTGTGAGCTGCTTGCGCGCCAGCGGGCTTTCCTTGGGAAGCATGCGCTCGACAGCCTTCTCCAGCACGCGCTCGGGGAAACGGCCGCCGAGGATCTTGCCCGCGGTGCGCTCTTTCACGCCGCCGGGGTGGCCGGTGTGCCAGTAGTAGATCTTGTCGGTCAGCTTGCGGCCGGTGAACTTCACCTTGTCGGCGTTGACGACGACGACGAAGTCGCCGCAGTCGACGTGCGGGGTGTAGTCGGGCCGATGCTTGCCGCGAAGGCGGTTGGCGATGAACGACGCGAGACGGCCGACGACGGCGTCCTGGGCGTCGATCACGATCCACTTCTTCTCGACCTCGGCGGGCTTCAGCGAAGCCGTGGTCTTCATCATGGGTGCGATCCGTTAGCTTGCCGGGACTTGATACGCGCCCCGAGTTGAGGCGCGCATATGCCTAGGGCGAGCGGCGAAGTCAAGACGCGGCGAATTCCGAGATGCACACAACTGCTAGCAAAAACAATGCTTTGACATGTGCGGTAAGATAATACCGTGCCTTTTTCGTCACATTCGCCGTGCGCGCCAGGCGAAGGCGACCGTCAGGCACAGGGTGAGCGCCGCCATCACCTGATGGGCGACGCCAAGAGCGATGGGAACGGCGAGCATCAGCGTCACCACGCCCAGCACGGCCTGCAACAATATCGCCGCAACTACGCCAAGCGCCAGGAACTTGGCGTCACGGGCAAGCTCGGTGGACCGCCAAGCGGCGACACCAAAGGTGATCGCAACCGCGAGCAGCAGATAGGCGACGAGCCGATGATGCATTTGCACCGCGGCCTGGCTGTGGGCGATCGTGGCCCAGATCCCGTGGCCTGCGTAGTCGCTCGGCCAATAGCGGCCGGCCATCAGCGGCCAGTCGTTGTAGATCAGGCCGGCGTGGTTGCCCGCGACCAGCGCGCCCAGCAGCACCTGGAAGAACACCAGGCCCACGAGCCACAGCGCGCGCCGGCCCCAGGGGCTCGGCAACGTCTGTCGCGCCCATCCGGCCCACGCGTCGAGCGCGGTCCAGACCAGCGCGCCCAGCAGGCCGAACGCCAGGCCCAGGTGAATCATCAGCCGCTCGGGCGCGACGTAGAGGCGCTGGGAAAGCCCGCTCGCCACCATCCACCATCCCACCAGCCCCTGAAGGCCGCCCAGGGCGAAGATGCCGACGAGCCGCAGCATGAGGCGCTGCGGGATCATCCGAAGCACCAGGAAGGCGACGAATGGAACGAAGAAGACAAAGCCGACCAGGCGTCCCAGCAGCCTGTGCGTCCATTCCCACCAATAGATCGACTGGAAGGCGCCCAGCGTCATGCCGCGGTTGATTTGCTGGTACTGCGGGATCGCCTGATAGCGCGTGAATTCAGCCTGCCATTCGGCGTGATTGAGCGGCGGGATGACCCCGCGCACCGGCTTCCATTCGGTGATCGAGAGACCCGACCCCGTCAACCGGGTCGAACCCCCGACGACGACCATCGCCAGCACCAGCGCCGCCACGACGAGCAGCCAGATGGCGACGGGGCGGGATCGATCGGAACGCAGGAAGGAAGTCATGGGGCGAGATGCGCGCCCTTTCCGTCTGAACGTGGCCGCTGGCTACCCGGAAATCGTCCGTTCGTCCACGCTTCCGCAGCGTCGATCTCGGCGCTATGAGCGGCGCATGCCCGCGCGCGTTCGCAAACTCATCGGCCTCTTCGGCATCCTGGCCTTCGTCGTGGCCTACGCCCTCGTCGCCTCGAAGATCGCCGATCACCTGCCCAACAACATGGCGATTCAGACCGTGTTCTACGTGGTCGTCGGCCTCGCCTGGGGCGTGCCGATCCTGCCGCTGATCAGCTGGATGAACCGCGGTCGGTGAGCCGAGCGCAGATTGCGCTTGCCCTCCCCCGCCGCTCCGCTAGAAGAACCGCCTCGCCGCGAGGCGTCGGAGCGTAGCGCAGTCTGGTAGCGCACTTGACTGGGGGTCAAGGGGTCGTGGGTTCGAATCCCGCCGCTCCGACCATCATCTCCTTGAAACCCCTATAGATTTTTCCATAAGCCAAAGCGCCGCCGGCGGCGCTGGGTAACGTTTGGGGTAACGGACAAGTGAATCCGCCCAGCAAAAACCCCGGGCGGTGAGGCCGGGGGCTGGGGGTTGCGGGCGCCGGCCTTAGCGTTTCGACGGCAGGCGATAGAGGAAGTTCGGCAGGTGCCGCGAGAGGAAGGCGGCGGCCTCCTGACGAGCCAGGCGGGATTGATCCCACGTCGGCGAGCGGCGGATCAGCTCGACCTTGCTCATGTTCTCCTCCGCCATGATGATCGAGGCCATCGTCTCCAGAAAGCGCATGCCCTTCTTGCGGCCGAGAACGGCGCAGATTGCTTCAGTCTGCGCCCGGAAGAGCACCAACTCAGGGCTCGGCTCGGGTAGGTTCTCCGGCGCCGATGCTGCGTGGGCTTCGCTCATGGCAGCGCCGGGCGCGAGCGCACCACGTCCCCCGTGTCGGCATGGCGATAGAACACCTCGTCGGCGAAGCCGCCAGTCGCCACGAGGCGCTGGTCTTCCGGATGGTAGTCCGGTGCGAACGGCGGCTCGTCCGGCTCGGCGTCCGTGTCCGGCTCGCGGTCGCCGTCCCAGCCCTCGTCCTCGCACTGAGCCTCCAGCTCGGCCTCTCGATCGCTGCTGTGCTGGCGATGCACCCAACGGCGTTGATCGAGTTCTCCTGACGAGCCGAGGCTGGGCTCGCCGTCACTCGTGGGGAACCCGAGGCGACCGATCCGCCCCTCGCTCTCCGACCATCCCAGGCTGTGCTCGGCGTCCCCGGTGTCGGCGCCCTCGTCTTCACATGCCTCCTCGCGTTCGTCGCGATCGCCGATCAAACCGTAGAAGCCGCGTGCGTAAGCCTCAGGGAAGGCCAGGGACGGCTCTAGGTCGGGATCGCCGTCCAGGGCGTCCAGCGCCGCCGTAGCGGCCTCCACGGCGGCCAGCAGGCGTTCCATGGTCTGTTCGATTAGAGCCCGACGCCGGCGGGCGTTGAGCGGACGCGGCGCGGGCGCGGTTGTGCTATGGCTGTCAAAGCCCATTCTCGATCTCCACGGGGTCGAGTGTTGCGGTTAGGGCCGGGACAAGCGTTGGCGCGCTTGCCCGGCTCGTCTTTTATGATATCCCATTAACTATGACGTCAAGTCGGGATATCAAAAAACCCAGAGGTCGGCCGGCGACAGGGCGCGGAACCGGCGTGCTAGTCCGCCTGCAACCCGACCAACTCGCCAAGCTTGACGCCTGGATCGCCGCCCAGCCCAAGCCGGTGAGCCGTCCAGAGGCTATCCGGGCCATGGTGGCGGCAGCGCTGGAGATCATGGATAGCCGATGACACCTGAGCGGCGCGAACAGGTGCGCCGCTGGCGCGATGCATGGCTGGTCAAGATGCACGGTGACGAAGGCGCCGCCGCGCGGCTCGGCAAGGTCGGCGCATTGGGAGCTGTGATAGATGCGGCGCTGGCCGTGGCGTCGCCAACTCAGCACGAATTGGACGGCGCGGACGAAGGCGGCGAACCGCTCGATCCGCGTCACCCCTGGTGGGGCCACCAGGGGCCATCGTCCATGGAGAATGCCGCGCGTGCTCGCGGTCTGCCTTGGCCGCCGGAGGAAGATCCCAACCCGTATGGCTGAGGTGGCTTGCCGAATCGAGGTGCCCAGGTTAGTAGGGCGTTAGAAGCAACCTGGCGGCGACGGCCGAGCTGGACTTCTAGGTGCCGCCGACCTTCAACGGGCGGGAGGACTCGGAAGGCCCCATAGTCATCAGGGCACGCCTCCCGAACACCCTCCATCGGGCACCCCGTACCGATACAGGGGTCAGCGGCAAGATACAGGCCGCACCATTCACACGTGTTCTAGAACACCGGTTTCAACCGCCTTGGTTTTCGCCGGCGCTGCCTTGGCTTTGGATGAGTCCAATGGTCAAGTTGAAGTTGAGCATCAAAGTGGACGGTGCCGATTTGCTGCGGCTGCTCGTCACCATCTACGCGCTCTTTAGCTAATTGGTGTGCGCGCCCGGCTCCGGTCGGGTGCGCACTCTCTCAACGGTCTTGCTGTCCGGTATTCGCCAGACCTCGTTCTCCCGTTCCTTGACTCGGGAAGCTGCGCCATGTGGTTTACGCGCCTTCAATTCGGCGGGAGCTGGTGATGGTAGACGTTCCGGTCGGCGCGGCCTTCGGCGCCCTCCGCCTCGGTATCCAGATCGTTTCGACGGCTCAGCGGCCTTTGATCGAGATCTACCAACGCATGCACAACGTGCTCGGCCCAGAGCAAGAGATCGGATACGCGAATTCACCACAGGGAAAAGAGAAGACCCGATTTGCGGATCATTATCTGAGTTTTACCGCCGTCAACATCGGCACGCGCCGCGCCGAGAATGTCGAGTTTCGTGTTGGCGATGATGGATTGAAGAGGGAGCATCCCTTTTCCTATGGAGAACTATTTCAGACGACGATCCCCTACCTCGCGCCAGGCCAAGCGCTTACCCTTCTTCGCCTCGAAGAGACAGAGCTCTTAGAGTACACCTACACAGATGAGCCAAATGGACTTCGGGTAGGGACCCCCGGCGACTTCAAATCTCAACGGCTCAAGCTCAACGTCGCGTACGATGGTCCAGAGGAAGGGTTGGGCTGGGTCACTCGCAAGTGGGCGAGGTGGCGGAAAAAGCCCCAGTATCGCTTCAAGTATGAGTTCGATCCGCGCAGCGTGGCGACCGCATACCCTCCCGTGGAGGTTCTCGGCTGAGCACCTCGCCGAAGAACAAGGGCGCCAACTCCCGCGCCACGGCCAGGCAGCGCGCTGCCCGCCGCCTACGCCAAGTCATTCTGATGCTCGACGCGCTCCTGCTCAGGAAGATCGTCCCGAGCTAGGGCCTCGCCGTCCGTTTCCTCCCCACGGTCTGCATCCTCGCCGGCGGAAGGCCGGGCCAAGTGATCACGCTCTTCCAAAGCTGTCGGAGAAGAGTTCACGCTGGTGTCGTCGGGGCGCTCGGACATGGCGGTCTCCATTGTTCGTGGAGGAAGCAACGGCGGTGCTGAAGGCGTGTTCCCCATTCCAGCGGCGTCGGCTTCTTCGCCTGTACGCCTCGGCAGGCGCGGACGTGCGAAAGCGCCGGCCTAGCGAAGCAAAGTCGAAGCCACTCACCTCTAAGGCGCAACCACTTGCGACCGCCACCACCCAAGGTCTAGCGTTAAGCTTAGGCCATAGGGGGTTGAGCATGCAGGTGTTGAAGGTTGGGCTAGTGGCGGTTTTGGTCGCCAGTTCGGTCGCGGGCTGCGCTACGAAGCGATACGGCCGCCTGACCGAGGTTTCAGGCGTCGAGAGCAACTTCTACACCTGCCGGGAAATCCAGCTGGAAAAGGCCAAGGTTGAGGCGTTCCGGCTACAGGTCGCGCAGGGAGCGCAGATCGATTGGCGCTCGGTCGCTGGCTTCCTTGGCGACTACGGCATCGGCAACGCGATGGAAAAATCCGACGCTGAGCGCTCCGCCGCCACGCGCATGAATTCACTCATGGCGCTGGAAGCTCAAAAAGGGTGCGTCGGCGGCGCCGAAAGCGCGGCAACAACCCAGCGACCGCTAGGGTCTCCGGTCGCAATGGCGCCCGCAATAGCAGCTTCGCCGCGTCCCACGGACAAGCAGTGCCGCAGCGGCATCCGCGTGGTCGGCGATCCTGACGCGTTGAAGTGCTTTTAGGATCAGGCCGGTGGCGATCACGGCCATGGTTGCGCCAGCGCTGGGCGGACGAAGGCCCCAGCGCGAGAGGGAGCGCCGGGGCCTAAGCCACCGAACAGACTAGGAGATGGGCTTGTCCCCT
>Ga0207641_10001347_pt1 | contig 24346 bp, 12 predicted proteins | sample KBSSwiS62_FD_184306 | JGI IMG/M metagenome (GOLD analysis project Ga0207641, IMG submission 184306) | Switchgrass rhizosphere microbial communities from Kellogg Biological Station, Michigan, USA - KBS Switchgrass S6-2 (SPAdes) (version 2) | ecosystem: Host-associated > Plants > Roots >... | reverse complement strand
AAGGTCGCACGCCGCGATGGCGATTTCGCAAAGGGCCCACTGGAACCAGACCACGGGCAGGGGATAATGGTCCCGGCACGCCTGGGCCAGGTCACGTCCCGTCACGATCCCCAGTTTAATGCAGAGATGCTGCAGGAGGATCGCCATGAAATTGGAAATGAGGATGACGCTCAGTAGCGTATAACCGAATTGCGCGCCCCCCGCGAGGTCAGTCGCCCAGTTGCCCGGATCCATGTAACCGACCGCGACCAGGAAGCCCGGCCCCGAAAACGCCGCCATCTTCCGCCAGAACGATCCACCCGTCGGCACACCGATGCTGCGATGGACTTCTGGGAGCGAAACCTCTCCGACGGACCGCCGCCAGGCGGCATCGTTCGCGCGGGCCGGTTTTTCCATGCGGACGTTGTGCCAACAAAATCGATATGCGTCAACTATTAAAGTTAGTGTTAACAAACATTTAAGCGTTTCTGATCGTGGCTTCGTCCGGGCCGTGTCTTGCTCCCTTTCCCGAAATATTGCCTTTGAACTCTGCGCGAATTCCTCCCAACCTCCCCTCCAGTGCTCTTTAGTTCCTGGAATTTCCTCGTCTACTTTCTCCCGGCGACCGTCCTGGTCTTCGCCCTCATTCCGTTTCGCTGGGAAATCATCCGCAAGACCTGGCTGATCGCCGCCTCCTTCGTCTTTTACGGTTACTGGAAACTCGAGTACGTCCCGCTCCTTGCCGGTTCCATTCTCGCCAATTACGCCGTCGCCGAGGGCATGGTCCGCGCCTCCGCCCGCTGGCCGCGGCTTCTTCTTACCCTGGGCCTCGTTCTTAATCTGCTCCTTCTTGGCTACTTTAAATACACCAACTTCGCCGTGAACTTTCTCGGCTGGATCACCCAGAGCAACCTCGGGAATTTCAACATCATCCTCCCGCTCGCGATCTCCTTCTTCACCTTCACGCAGATCAGCTACCTCGTCGACGTCTACCGCGACCGCACCGTCCACGCCCGGTTCCTTGATTACACCCTCTTCGTCGTCCTCTTTCCCCACCTCATCGCTGGCCCCATCGTCCGCCATTGGGAAATCATTCCCCAGTTCGCCACGCGCGAATTCCACGTCAGCCGCGACAACTTCGGCCTGGGCATGGCCCTCTTCCTCTTCGGCCTGATCAAGAAGTACCTTGCCGACACCGCCGCCCTCTATGCCGACTGCGTCTATAACGGCGCCGCCCACGGCGCGGTCCTTTCCACCTTCGATTCCTGGATCGGCACCCTGGCCTTTGCCCTCCAGATCTACTTTGATTTTTCCTCCTACTCTGATATGGCCATCGGCCTCGCGCGGATGCTCGGCATCAAGTTCCCGTTCAATTTCGATTCTCCCTATCGCGCCACCTCGATCATCGTTTTCTGGGAACGCTGGCATCGCACGCTTACCCGCTTTTTGCGTGAGTACGTCTATTACACCCTCGGCGGCAACCGTTGCGGCCATGTCCGCCAGATGTTCAACATCATGGCCACCATGTTGTTGAGCGGCCTCTGGCACGGGGCGGGTTGGACCTTCGTTCTCTGGGGCGCGCTCCACGGCGTCTACATCATCATCAACCACCAATGGCGGCTCCTGCTCGCCAGATTAAAATGGAGCCTCGAACACTGGGCCTGGCGCGCCGCAGGCGTCCTCTTCACCTTTTTCCTCGTCTCGCTCGCCTGGACTTTCTTCCGCGCGCCGAGGATCGATGTCGCCGAGAAAATGCTATCTTCCCTTCTCGCTCTGCACGGCGTCAGCCTTCCCGATCAATGGTTCGCCCACGGTGCCTTGCGCGACAACCTTCTCGTGCCGCTCGGTTTTCAATTCGTCCCGACGCAGGCCCTCAACATCAAGCATTACGAAAACGCCCTGGCCAATATTGCCATTCTTCTCCTCGTCTGCTGGGGCATGCCCAACACGCAACAAATTCTCAGCCGCTACCATCCCATTCTCGAGCCCGTCACCCGACCCTCCTGGTTCCACCTCAAGCTCGGCGTTGGGACAGGTCTCGTGCTCGGCTTCATTTTTTATCTCGTCCTCCGCAACGCTTACGCGAGCGAACCCAGCCCCTTCATCTACTTCAATTTCTGACCATGAGCGTTCCCTGGCGATTCATTCTGGCCCTGCCCTGCGGCTTTCTGCTCGGGGTCGGCTTCTTTGTTGCGATGCTCTATACCCAGCTCGGCGCGGACACCCAGTCCTCACGCTGGACTTATGAGATCGTCCAGAAGAAACAGGCTATCGCCGCAAAAGTTTCCAGCCCGAGGCTTCTCCTCGTCGGCGGCTCCAGCGGGCTCTTTGGCCTCGATGCCAGGATCATTGAGGAAGAGACTGGTTACCGCGCCGTTAATTTCTCCAGTCACGCCGGCCTTGGTCTCGACTACATCCTCTACCTTGCCGAGAAGACCGCCCGCCCCGGCGACACGATTCTACTTTCCCTCGAATACGAGTTCTTCGAGTCAGGCTTCAGCTACGATGTCTATGACGACTATCTGCTTGCCCACGATCCCGTTTATTTCCGCCAACTCTCCTGGCTGGAAAAAGCGCAGATGGCCACGCGCGTCTCCTTCACGCGGATTCAACGAGGCTGGAGCATCAAGCGCGGCAAGCCCGAGAAGACGCGTCCCCACGCGCCTTACGCCGACGCGCTCAACGACTACGGGGACGAAATCAACAATGCCGTCGCCAATCGTCCCACCCCGCCGCCTCGTGACCTGGAACGCATGGCGGATCCTCTCCTCCAGGGCCTCCCTTCCGGCCCGAATGACGGCGCTGCCGCGCTCAAGGCTTTCTTCGCATGGGCCAAGGCCAACCACGTTACGGTTCTCGCGACCTTTCCCAACATCATCTACCACCCCGAGTATGACCAAGCCAACGCTCGCCAGGCTGTCGAGGCCATCACGGATTTTTACAAATCCCAGGGTATCCCGGTCCTCGGCACCGCCCGCGCCGCCATGCTCCCCGCCGACCAATTCTTCAACACCTATTACCACCTTACGAAGGAAGCCGCTGAAGTCCGCACCCGGCGTCTCGTGCCAGAGTTAAGGCCTTACCTGCCGCCCGCCCCGTAGGGCCATCCAAAACGTCATCGCCATAAAATCTTGTATCGCGCCATATCTTCACGATGATGCGCCCTGAACCGCATAACACCGCCATTTCCGGCATCCAACCCAACCTCCCTCCTTCCATGAGCCAAAAAATCCGCGTCACCGTCTGGGGTGAATACGTCCACGAAAAGAAACACGCCCACATCGCCAAGCTCTACCCCAAGGGCATGCACGAAACCATCGCCGAAGGTATCCGCGAATCGCCCGACTTTGAGGTCCGCACCGCCACCCTCGACCAGCCCGAGCATGGCCTCACCGAGAAAGTCCTCGAGGAGACCGACGTCCTCACTTGGTGGGGCCACTGCGCCCACGGCGACGTCGACGACAAAATCGTCGACCGCGTCCAGAAGCGCGTTCTACAGGGTATGGGCCTCATCGTCCTGCACTCCGGCCACTATTCGAAAATCTTCAAGCGCATGCTCGGTACCACGTGCTCGCTCACGTGGCGCGAAGCGGGCGAAAAGGAACGCCTTTGGGTCTGCAACCCCGGCCACCCCATCGTCCAGGGCTTGCCCCCTTATTTCGAGATTCCCAATGAAGAAATGTACGGCGAGCCCTTCGGCATCCCGACACCCGATGAAATGATCTTCATCAGCTGGTTCGAGGGTGGCGAAGTCTTCCGCTCCGGCGCCACGTGGAAGCGGGGCAACGGCAAGATTTTCTACTTCCGCCCCGGCCATGAGTCCTACCCGACCTATCACCAGAAGGAAGTCCGCCTCGTCATACGCAACGCCGCCAAGTGGGCCCGCCTCGAAGGCAGCAACTGGATCGATACCTGCCCCAATGTCCCCATCGACAAGGCAGCCGAAAAAATCTCCCAAAAGGGCGAGACCCTTCACAAAAAAGGCGAGGCCGGGTTCAAATAACTCAATGTAGCGGCGGACTTTGACCGTCGCATTTGTCGCCTTCTTCTGAAATAGCCGTCGCACCCTGTGCGACGGTGCAGATGTTCTCAAATTTCTTGTCCTCTCCCCATAACAGATTCACGGCCATGCCCCAAAACCTGCTTCGCGACGGCTTCTCCCAAGCGGACATCCAAAAAATCCTCGCCGCCCACCCTCGCCGCCCGCTTCTCCCCTCGCTTGATTCCGCACCATGGCAGGCGGCCGCCGGGAATCCGCTCCTCCAGCCGCTGGCCAAGTCGATCCGCGAACGCGCCGAACAGGAAATCGGCCAGCCCATGCCGGTGCTCACGGACGAGCTCTACGCCATTTTCCATAAGAACGGGAGCCGCTGGGAATTCGAGACTGTTTACTTTGAGCGCCGCCGCCAGCTAGGCCGTGCGGCCATGAGTCTTCTCCTCAGCGGAAAAGACGATCCAGCCCGTCCCCGTTTGCTTTCCTCTTTCCTCGCCAAACTCACGGATACCGTCGATGAACCCTCCTGGGCCTTCCCTGCCCACGTAGGTGTCAGTTGGGCCTACCCCGGCCACGTCGATCCCGTCAGCGGCAAGGACCCCGACATCATCGATCTCTTTTGCGCTGAGACCGCCAACCTCATGGGCGAAGTCCTCGGCTATTTCGGCGATCTCATCCCCGCCGATCTCCGCGCGCGCATCCTCGCCCGGCTGCGCAAGCAGATCTGGGAGAACTACGTCGGACGTGGACCCTTTCCTGAATATTGGTGGACGAAAATCAGTAACAACTGGAACGCGGTCTGTCACCAGGGCGTCCTCGGTTCCGCCCTCGCGGCGTGCGACGATAACGAACTCCTGGCCGAAATGCTGTTCCGCGCACAGGGCGCGCTCCCCAACTTCCTGTCCGGCTTTGGTCCGGATGGCGGCTCGTCCGAAGGCCCCGGCTACTGGGACTACGGCTTCGGCTGGTTTGCCGTGCTCAACGAGCAACTCGAGACCCGGACGGAAGGTGAACTCTCCGTCTTTGCCGGCGATTCCCATGTGCTCGAGATCGCCCGCTTTGGTCCACGCGGCTCGCTCTCCAATGGCCTCCTCATCTGTTTCTCCGACAGCAACCCCATTGGCATCCTTCGCCCTTCCACGCTGAAATATATGGGTGACCGGCTCGACGACGCGCTCTGCCGCAACCAGGCCCTGCTCAACTACTCGCTCCAATTGGCGAACTCTGCCCATCTGGATGGTCAACGTTCCGATCTTTTTTCCTACGGCCGCTTTTTCCTCCGCTGCCCATCGGAATTGCCCAAGGCCCCGCCGACTTCCGGCGACAAAAACATCTACCTCGCCAATCTCGCCGTCATGATCGGGGAGGGGAGGGACCGCGAGGGTCATCACTGGGAACTTGCCGCCAAGGCCGGCCACAACGATGAGCACCACAACCACAACGACTGCGGCAACTACATCCTCAACATCGACGGCAACCGCTTTGTCACCGAAATCGGCCAGCCCCTCTACGACAAGGCCTTCTTCAGCGAGAAACGTTACGAAAATATCGCCGCGCGCAGCCTCGGTCATTCGCTGCCGCTCATCAACGGCTGTGAGCAGGCCGCGGGCCGCATCCACGAAGCGAAACTTATCGAGTACGCCAACTCAGCCAGGGAAATCCTTTTTCGGGTCGAGCTCGCCGCCTGTTATCCCCCCGATGCTCAGTGCCGTAGTCTCGTCCGCACCCTGCGCTTTGAAAAAGCCGAGGGCCGTCTGTCTGTCCGCGACGAATTCGACTTGTCCGAAATCAGCAGCTCCGAGACCGCTATCGTCACCATCCATTCCGTCAAAGCCGGAAAAAATTCCGCCATCATCTCAGCAGGCGGGCTCAACCTCGTCTTTCATCTCGATCCGGAAACCATCCTTGCCGGCATCGAGCAACACTCCTATCTCCACCACGATCCCAAGATCACCGCTCCCCAAATCCTGCATCGCATCGTCCTCAAGCCCGCCGCTCTCTCGCCGAAGTTCACACTCGGCTTTGTCGCGCAGTTGGGTTAATCGATCCTTTCCCTCTCTTCTCATTGTATGACCACATCCCCAGTCGACCTCCTTTTCATCGGTGGCAAGCCCACCTGGAAATCACCTGCCACGATTTCGTTCAACCGCCTGCCTGCCCGCGCTTCCGCACTCCCGTTTGCCGACGTCAAAAGCGCCCGCACCCTTTCCCGCGAGCAGACACCCTACTTCCAGTCACTCAACGGCACGTGGGATTTCACCCTGCTCCACCGCCCTGAAGATGTCCGCAACGAGATGCTCCAGCCCGGATTCGGTCTCACCGGTTTCCGCACCATTCCCGTCCCGAGCAACTGGACGATGCAGGACACCTTCGACAAGCCGCACTACACCAACGTCCAGATGCCCTTCACGCAGGAGCCGCCGGAAGTTCCCGCGGAGAATCCGACCGGCGTCTACCGCACCTCGTTCACCGTGCCCAAAAACTGGAACGGTCGCCGCGTGGTCCTCCATATCGGCGGCGCGGAAAGCGTTCTCTACGTCTGGGTCAACGGCAAGGCGGTCGGTCTCAGTAAGGACACCCGCTTGCCGTCCGAGTTCGACGTCACCGAATTTCTCCAGCCCGGACAGAATCTCCTTTCGGCTGTAGTCGTCAAATGGTCCGACGCCACCTTTATCGAGGACCAGGACCAATGGTGGATGGGCGGCATTTACCGCGAGGTCTATCTCTACAGCACGCCCCAGGTCTGGCTCGACGATATCTTTTCACGCGGCAGCCTGGACGACTCCTTCCGCCATGGCGTCCTCACCGTCTACGCGCGGATGGGATTTCTCCCCACCCATCCGCCCGAGGGGGACTGGCACATGGAGCTGCAACTTTATGACGGCGCGAAACCTCTTTTCAAAAAGCCCGTTCGTGAAACCATCGATCTGCGGATCGCCGCCGAGTCCCGTCACCAGGCCCGGTTCCACGTCCCCAAACTCGCCAACATCAAGCCATGGAGCGCGGAATCCCCGAAGCTCTACACGGTCGTTGTCACCATGTTCAAGGACAAGAAGATCGTGGATACGACGGCCTGCCGTACCGGTTTCCGCCGTGTTGAGCTGGGCTATCGCCAGCTCCTTGTCAACGGCCAGCGTGTGATGATCAAGGGCGTCAACCGTCACGAGCACGACGATGTCACCGGCAAGGTTATCAGTCGCGAATCGATCATCCGCGACATCCTCCTGATGAAGCAGTTCAACTTCAACGCTGTCCGCACCTCGCACTATCCCAATGACGTTCTCTGGTACGACCTCTGCGACGAATATGGCCTCTATCTCATTGACGAGGCTGACGTCGAGAGCCACGCCTTTCATCACACCATTTGCCGCGATTCCCGCTATGCCTCCCCGATGCTCGAACGCGCCATCCGCATGGTCGAGCGCGATAAGAACCATCCCAGCATCATCATCTGGTCGCTCGGCAACGAAAGCGGTTACGGTCCCAATCACGACGCCATGGCCGGCTGGATCCGTCATGTCGATCCCTCTCGTCCGCTGCATTACGAAGGCGCCATCTGGGGCATGCCCAAGCCGGGCTTCGCGACGCCGGTAAAATGGTCCGCGGGATTCCCCAGCAGCGATCTCATTTGTCCCATGTACGCCTCAATCGCTGACATGGTCAAGACGCGCACGGACAAAAGAAATCACGACCCGCGACCGCTCATCCTCTGCGAGTATTCCCACGCCATGGGCAACAGCAACGGCAGCCTCGCCGATTACTGGGACATGTTCGAATCGACCCCCGGCGTTCAGGGCGGTTTCATTTGGGAATGGGTCGACCATGGCATTCGCCAGAAGACGGCTGATGGCAAAACCTACTGGGCCTACGGCGGCGATTTCGGCGACAAGCCCAACGATCTCAACTTCGTCTGCGACGGTCTCGTCTGGCCCGACCGCAAGCCGCATCCCGGCATGTGGGAAGCCAAGAAAGTCCAGCAACCCGTCTGCATCAAAGCGAAGAATCTCAAGCAGGGCCTGGTTACCATCACGAACAAGCATAACTTCACCTCGCTGGCGGGTTTCCTTGGCGCTTGGGAAGTTTTGGTCGATGGCAAAGTTACCGCTAAGGGTGTCGTTCCGAAATTGAAGACCGCGCCGCAAAAGGCGGAAGTCGTCCGCCTCAAACTCCCCAAACTCGCCCTCAAGGCGGGCCAGCAGGCGCATCTCACAGTCCGCTTCCGCACCGCCAAGGCCACGCCGTGGTGTCCCGCCAACCACGAGGTCGCCTGGGAGCAACTCGTCCTCGCCGAACCGGCGTGGAATCCTTTCCTCCATCTCAAGGCTTCATCTTCCCGCAAGGTCTCCGTCGAAGAACGCGGTAGCCACACCCTGGTGCGCGGAGAGAACTTCGAGGCCCGCGTCCAGCGGCTCGGCGGCAAGATCGCCTCAATGTCCTGGCAGGGCCATCCGCTCCTCGTCGACGGCCCGCAACTCAACATCTGGCGCGGCCCCACTGACAACGACGGCATCAAGGGCTGGACCGGTCAGGACTGGAAGCCTCTCGGAAAATGGCTCAAGGCCGGGCTCGACAAGATGGTCATCACCACCGAGTCGTGCGACATCGTCGTCCGTCCCGACGGCGCTGCCGTGATGAAGACCGTCCAAATCGCGAAAGGCAGCGGGCTCGCTTACGGGTTCCGTCACCAGCAGAACGTCACCTTTTACGCGAGCGGTCGCCTCGTTATGGAGAACATTGTCGTCGCCGATAAGCGGCTGCTCGATCTCCCTCGCATCGGCATCACCATGCAGCTCGCTCCCGAATTCGAGAAACTCCGCTGGTTCGGTCGGGGTCCGTGGGAAAACTACAGCGACCGCAAGCGTTCCACTACCGTCGGACTCTATGAAAGCACGGTCACCGACGAGTACATCCCCTACATCGTGCCGCAGGAACACGGGAACAAGACCGATGTCCGCTGGCTCGAGCTGGAAGCGCCCGGCCATACTCGCGTCCGCTTCTGGGGCAATCGCTATTTCGAGGCTTCCGCCAGCCACTTCACTGCGCACGATCTTTTCAAGTGGACCCACACGCCTGAGGTCATCGCCCGCCCTGAAGTTATTGTGAACCTCGACTACGCCCAGCGCGGCCTCGGCACCGCCAGTTGCGGCCCCGACACACTGCCTAAATACCAGATCAAGCCAGGCCGGTTTGCGTTTTCTTTCGTCTTGCAGCCCAATCCCTAGTAAGAAGGAAAGACACTGCGGGACACCGCCGTTATTTCCCGCCTATGTCGACCCCCGTCATCGCCTACCAGGAGAAAGCGTCCTTCACGCACGAAGGACTGCGCCTGCGCTACATCCAGCACGAAAAATCCGGCATTGTCGGTTTTGATCTTGTTCCCGCTTCGAAAGCCGCCGAGGTCTTGCCGCGGCCTGAGGCGATTGTTGCCAACAGTGGATTCAACGTTACCGGCTGGACGTTGCAGCCGCTGGTCGGTCTTCATCTCGCGGAAGATCTCTCTTCGCCTCTTTTCTCCCAGGGCCGGACGATGCAGGACAGTCCTTCGGGCCAGGCCTTTGCCTGGGAGTCGCAATTTGAGCAGAAAAATGCGGGCTCACGCGAAATTGTCACCCGTTTGCATCACACCAAATTTTCTCTCGAAGCCGACCATATCGTCCGACTGATCGACGGCGTTGCTGCCATCGCCTGCCACACCCGCATTCGCAATACCGGGAAGACACCGCTGACCTTGCAGATGCTCACCAGTTTTTCCCTTGGTGCACTCACCCCTTTTGCGGACGACGACGCTCCGGGCCGTCTCATCTTCCATCGATTCCGTTCCTCCTGGAGCCAGGAAGGCAGACTCGTTCGCGACACCATTGAACACCTCCATCTCGAACCCTCCTGGACCCGCACTGGCGTTCTCTCCGAGCGCTTCGGCCAGATCGGTTCCATGCCCGTCCGGGGTTACTTTCCCACTGCCATCCTGGAGGATACGGGCGCCGGAGTCTGCTGGGGCGCGCAAATCGCCTGGCTCGGTTCCTGGCAGATGGAGCTTCTCCGTCGCGGTGACACCTTGGCCCTCGCGGGCGGACTGGCCGATTTCGAGTTCGGTCACTGGCAAAAAAAACTAGCGCCGGGCGAGGAGTTTGAGTCCCCCATGGCCTTCCTCACCACCGGAACCGACGGTCTCGACTCCATTTGCGACAATCTCCTCGGCGCCCAGTGTTCCCAAGCGCAGCCAGCGCCGTCCAGTGAAAAGGACCTGCCTATCGTCTTCAACGAATTCTGTTACACGTGGGGCCATCCAACCGAGCAAAAGATGCTCGATGTCGCCGCCCGCCTCAAGGGTTCCCCTGTCAAATACCTCGTCATCGATGCGGGTTGGTCCAAAAAATTCAATACCATCGGAAGCGACCAGGCCTCCAACGGTGATTGGGAAATCCATCCGGAAAAATTTCCCCAGGGCTTTGCCAAGTTGAATGCGACGCTCCGCGCCAACGGACAGATTCCCGGCATCTGGTTCGAATTTGAAGTCGTTACCGATGGCGCGAAGGTTTTTGAAAAAACCGAGCATTTGCTCAAGCGGCACGGACACGTCATCCAGGCCGGTTTCCGCCGCTTCTGGGATTTTCGCGATCCATGGGTCGTCGATTTTCTCTCGGAACGGGTCATTGAGTTTCTTCGCCGCGAAGGTTTCGGCTATCTCAAGGTCGATTACAACGACACTATCGGCGTCGGTTGCGACGATCCGGACAGCTTGGGTGAAGGCCTGCGCCAGCACCTCATGGGTGTTCACCGCTTCTTCCAGAAAATCCAAAAGGAATTGCCCGATCTCGTCATCGAGAATTGCTCTTCCGGCGGCCATCGCCTCGAGCCGCTTATGGTCGGTGCCACGGCGATGAGCAGCTTTTCCGACGCGCACGAAGGTCCCGAAATTCCGTGGATTGGCGCGAACCTGCAGCGCCTCATTCCGCCGGAAAAATCGCAGATCTGGGCCGTGCTTCATGCCAAAGACTCCGCCCAGCGTCTCTACTACACCCTCAGCGCCGGGTTCCTGGGCCGGCTCTGCCTCTCTGGCAACGTCGCCTCTCTTTCCCCGGAACAATGGGCCATCGTCGAAGAGTCCATGGCCCTCTACCGCAAAGTCTGGCCCATCATCAAGGACGGCAGTTCCCGCCGCTTCGGCCAGGAGGAGCAGAACATCCAGCACTTGCGCGGTTGGCAGGCTGTCCGCCGCATAAGTTCCGATGGCCGCCAGGCCCTCATCGTCTGGCATACCTATGCCTCCTCCACGAATCTCGTCCTCGACGTCCCGCTCCCCAACGGCGATTGGAAAATCACCAGTCAATTGAGCAACAAAAATCCCGCGCAGCTCCACGCCAACACGCTCCATCTCGAAAACGCCCCGCCTTTCAGTGGTGGCGTCATTCACCTTGGCCTCTAGCTAGGTAACCGCCGATTTACCATCGGCGGCTGGTCGCCTTAAGGATTCTCTGCCCTGGGTCGATTCCACGCCTTCACCTGCAGCTTCTCTCCCATCCTGACCCACGTTATCGCTGCCTCGCCATCTTTCTCCCCATCCAACATCGGCTCGACTTCCGGAGCCGCCTCATCTCCTTCCAGCACGGAAATTCCCGCGCAAAGCAGCGTCCGTCCGATTTCCTTGAACGGAAACACTCGCGCTTCTCCGGCATGACAAATCGCATCCACGGCCCAACCATCCTCCAGCTTTGTAATCTCCCACGTCACCGCTTTTCCGTCGAAGACCGATACGCCTGGCAGAATCGCCACGCGGTACTTGCCTCCTCGCAACTCAAAGCCCTTCGTCTTGACCGCTGTCACGCCGCAGCCCAGCAGCTCGAATCGCATCCGGAAATCCTTCGCCTCAAAACTCGAGTCCGGAGGACGGTTCAGAGTCGGGTGGAAACTCCCTCCGTCCAGGATCAGGCTCATCACCGACAGGACATGCGGCCCCTTCTGGTCATTAAAATTAAACGCTGAGGAAAAATCCCGCCCATCGTGCAGGAACCGAAGCCGGAATTGCAGGGCCGGGTCTTCGTCCGTTTTCAGGTAACCCAGGACGGAGCGCGTCTGCACCCACATCAATGCTCGGTTCGCCGAGCCCAGCGCTGCCGTGGGTGTCATCCACGATTTCCCGATGAGCGGCGGACGCGGCATGGTCGGCGGTAGGAAACGTTTTTCCTGCTCGACCACCTTTTCCGGCAATTCGCGAAAACGTTCCGTCAAGGCAGACGGGCAGGGGAGTTCCGGATAGAGCGACGGCCCGCCCAGCAGCGAGCCGGGACGCGACTTGACCCCGGGCCGTTGCGGAAGGGCGAAACCCAGGCGGCGCGTGAAAAAAAGGACCTGGCCCGGTTCCAGCCACGTCTGATACGAACGGCTTTGCGGCCCACCCCACTGCGCTGTTCCTGGATGGAAAAAGTCCGCGATCAGTCCCCAGACCCGGGCATGCAGTTCCTTGATCGGGTTCGTGTGCTCAGGTTTCCCGACCAGATGGAGCGCGCGTTCGCAAATGTTGACGATTTCAATCGTGTAGTTCGGAGAGTTATATTCCGCGAACCCGTCGCATGCGACGAGAGCATCGATCACATCCTGCAGCCGTCGCCGGCCGTACTCACCTATCCGTGCGTCCGACAGAAGTTCCGCAGCGGCCAATGCCACGAACGATCCCATGATCGCGATATTCGTATAGGCCGTCTGGATGTTTCGCCGAAAGATCGAGTACGCCGCATGCCCGAGCGCCGCCCTCAGGTCGCACATCAAATCCTCGGGCAGCGCGCCGGTATGATGCCGCAGCACCTGGGCCACGCGTAGTCCGCAAAAATCGGCCCAATTCCAGTCCGGTGGATTCATCATTTCCAGTGGCTCATCCTGGTACCAGGGCCAGATGCCATAGGTCAGATGGGTCGGCACCGTGTCCTGCAAGGGCAGCAACGTCCGCAGAATTCCAATCGCACGTTCCCGGTCGGACTTCTCGCCGGTCATCAGCAGGGCCAGCGCATAATCAAAATTGATGCACGTCGGATGAGTCGTGTCCTTCGAGGTCAGGCGTGTGTGATAACCGTTGTCTGCGCCCGGTCGCTGGTACAGTCCGACCTTCGCATTGAAAGCCGGTTCGGAGTTTTTCAAATAGTCTCGAAGATCGTCCGCGGAAATAAAGGAGGAGGACATGGGAACGGCATCATCAGCACACGACGCGAAAAAATCGAGCGCGTTCTTCTCCGGACGGCTTTACTGTCAAGCGATCCAGTTCTCGACGCTGCAGGTCCATGACCGTAGCCTCCACATTCTCCCCGCAACTTCACGTAAGGCCCGGGGTTTTTACCACGGTACCTGAATAACTTTCCGTCTCACGTTTATGAAAACCAAGCTCGTCTCCTCCCTGGTCCTTTTCGTTGTTTGTTCCTCCCTGATCGCCCGCGCCGGGATCGTTTCCCTCAACGACAAGGGCATCAAGATCAACGGCGGCACCATGGGCGAGTTCGATTTCGAATATCCCTCGCTCGAGGGGCAAAAGCCCGCGGATAGCCAAAAAGTCCTGGCCAAGACCGTCGCCGGCAACACCGCTACCGTCAAGTACGACAAGGGCGCCAGCGCCACCGTCAAGGTCGAGGGCGACGAAGTCACTTTTGCCTTTCAGGACGTTCCCGCCAATATCAAGGCGCTCAAATACGCCATGTTCATTCCCTTCGCCTATCAGCAGGGCGGCAAATGGAAGGCGGGGACGGGCGAGGCCACCGCGTTCCCCGTCGACAAGCAGAAGAATCCGCATCTCTACCAGAATCACGCACCCAGCTTCACGGTGATTAATTTCGACAACGCCTCGTTCACGGTCGCCGTGCCCGAGAACAGCTACCTTGAGCTCACCGATAACCGAGAATGGGGCTGGGCCATCTTCAATTTCCAGTGCCACGTTCCCTACAACGCCGATAATCCCGTCAATAAATTCACTTTCTCTTCCGGGTCTACGGCTGCCGCCGGAGCGCCTGCGGTCCATCTCGTCGATTCCATCGGTCAGCTGGCGTCCCGCGATTGGCCCGGCAAGGTCAAAAGTGTCGATGAACTCAAGGCCGACGCCGCCACGGAGGCCGCCTACTACGCCAGCTTCAAACCCCCCACCTTCGACAAATACGGCGGCCTTCCCGACAGCGGTGCAAAACTTGGCCTGCAAAAGACCGGCTTCTTCCACGTCGAGAAAAAGGGCGAGAAATGGCATCTTGTCGATCCCGACGGCAATCAGTTCTTCCACATGGGCCTCTGTGCCTTCGCCCCCGGCGACGACTATACTTTGGTCAAGGGCAGGGAATCCGCCTTTGAATGGCTCCCACCCGCTGACGGCGAATTCAAAACAGCTTATCTGCAGCAGCATGGGGTCACCGGCGTCTTCTCCTATCACACCGCGAACATGATTCGCAAGTATGGGAAGCCTTATGACCTTGGCGAATTCCAGTCCACGATGATCGACCGCGTCCGTGCCTTCGGCTTCAACTCCATCGGTGCGTTTTCTCCTGCGGTCGATGCCGTCGTCCAGGCCAAGAATTTTCCCTACGTCTCCAGCATTCCGCTCGGCGGCTGGGGCGCCATGAAGATGATCCCGGGTATCGTCCAGACTTGGGACCCTTTCGATCCCGCTTCCATTGCGCTGATTGAAAAAAGCTTCAGTGAGTCACTGCCCAAGAAGGCCGACGATCCTCTCCTCATCGGCTATTTTCTCACCAATGAGCCCCTATATGAGGACATCCCCAAGGTCGTGCCCACCCTCAAAGGCAGCGCCCATGCCTGCAAAATGGAGCTCGTGAAAATGCTCAATGAGAAATACAAGACCATCGACGCCTTCAACAAGGCCTGGGGCACCTCTGCTGCCTCCTTCGATGCCCTTAACGACACTCCGCTTCCCGTCAACACCAAGGCCGCGTCCGAGGACATGCACGCCTTCACCGGCAAGTTCTTCGAGACCTACTTCAAGCTCGTCAATGAGACTTTCCACAAATACGACACCCACCACATGCTGATCGGTAACCGCTTCCAGCCCGGCACGATTAACAATGAGCAGCTTTGCCGCACTGCCGGAAAGTACCTCGATATCATGTCCTTCAATTACTACACCAACCCGGTGGACAAGGACTTTCTCAACCGTATCTACGGCTGGACCGGCCGTCCCATGTTCCTCAGTGAGTTCTACTGGGTCGGCAACAAGGAGTCGGGGCTCTCCGGCGGTAACGATGTCGGAACGCAGAAGGACCGAGGTCTTGCTTATCGCAATTACCTCGAGCAATCGGCTTCGCTCGGTTACGTCGTCGGCATCGAGTGGTTCACCCTCATCGACCAAGCCGTCACCGGTCGCTGGTTCTCCGGCTTCACCGGCGAGCGCGCCAACTCCGGCATCTTCGATGTTGCTGATCGTCCCTACAAGGACATGGTCGCGGAAATGTCGAAGACCAATTACGACATTTACAGTGTCCTCAACGGCACCCGCGCTCCCTACGTTTACGACAACCCTCTCTTCACCGCCGCCGGTAACCTGAAGCAGGTCGCCGATGCGCCGCATTCGACCGGCCCCATTACCATTGATGGCACCACGAAGAACTGGCCCGGCACTCCGCCTATCATCCTCTCCGGCAAGCGGGTCGTCTTTGGCGCCGACTCCGGTGGCACTGAGGGTAGTTACAAAGTTTGCTGGGACGACAACAACCTCTACATCCTTGTCACCGTCGTGGATCCCACGCCTCTTAACAACAAGGCGGCCAAGCCCGAATCCTTGTGGAATGGCGACGGCATCGAATTCTTTTTCGGCACGGAGAACCTGGATGAAGGCGGTTCCCTCAAATTTAGCGACCGCCATCTGATCATCGGCGCCCCTGCCGCCGGCAAGGCCCCCTTCTATTATGCCAATAGTCCCGAGCAATATCCCACGGAGGCCCTGATTGTTTCCGGCGGCGATGGCAAAGGCTACACCCTGGAGGCCGCCATTCCCTGGAAGGCCCTCGGCGTGACTGCGCCTAAACCCGGCCTGGAGCTTCTCTTCGATATCGGTATCGACGACAGTGTAGGCAACGACCGCGTGCACCAGATCATGTGGAATGGCACCGACAAAAATTCCGGCGACCGCACCCACTGGGGCCGCATCAAGCTGCTCGATTAAAGCGCAATATAACCGCGCTCGGCAGAGCGTGGTTATATTGTAGCGCCGGTCTATGGCTGCCGGGCTCCCAGGGAAATCTGGGCTTCAATTCCCTTGCCTCCCCCTCATCCGACTCATAAGACCTATATAAGACTCACTTCCAAGTTATGAGCCCCCAAATCCAAACCCCTCTCTCCGCCCAACCCATCAACGGCCTCGTCGTCCACCGCCATCGCCGACCGCTCACTCGTACCCTCCACAAACTTTCCACCGGCGCTGTTACACTCGGTTTCGCCGGCGGTTCCATCACCGCCGACTACAACCACAACTGGCCCACGCCGGTTGCCAACTGGTTCGTCGCCACTTTTCCCAACGTCCGCTTTACCGTGGAAAATTCCGCCATCGGCGCCACCGGCAGTGATTCCGGTTGCCTCCGTGCGCAACGCGAACTCATTGCCCGTCCCTGCGATCTCACCTTCGTTGAATACGCCGTCAACGATTTCGACGATCCCACGCCGCGCCGCAACCGCAGTCGTGAAGGCCTCATCCGCCAGCTCCTCGCCGCCGGCCAGGACGTCATCATCGTTTATACATACCGCCAGAACTTTTACGCCGAGATGATCGAGGGCAAAGTCCCTGCCTCCATCGCCGAGTTCGAAGTCATCGCGGAGCACTACGGTCTCAGCTCCGTCTGGATGGGACTTGCCTCCTTTCAGGAAGTCATTGCCGGTCGCATGAAATGGGAAGACTGGCTCCCCGACGGTCTCCACCCCAGTCTACGCGGCAGCGTCAGCTACGCCGCGGCCGTCACGGCTTTGCTCAAGGTCGAGTTGGCTCCCGAAAAAATTGCCGCCGCCCAGCCGCCTTTGGTTCCGCAGTTGCCCGTCCCTCTTGATTCCGGGAATTGGCAGAACATCTCCACTCTCCCATTTTCCACCGTGCGTACCGCCGGCCCATGGCTCATCAAACGTTTTTCCACCCTTGAGCATCTCGACCAGGGCCTCGAGACCCACGCCCCGGGCGCGCGTCTCGAATTTGATTTCACCGGCCGCGGTCTTCTCTTCATCATCCAGTACGGCAAACGCTCCGCCGAGTTCAATTACCGCATCGATGGCGGCGAATGGATTCCGATGGTCCGCGAACGCTACGACTGGAGCGGAGATCGCAACATGGTCCGCGCCACTTTCATCACCGAGGATCTATCTCCCGGCTCGCACCACTTCGAGTTGGTCGTCACCCACGGCCAGCGCCCCGATTGCACCGGCACCGAGTTTCGCCTCGGCTCCATCGGCATCCTTGCCTGATGATAGCCGCGCTCGTAAAGGCATGTTGCTCCTGGTAGCCATCACCCTCTGAAGGCACTTTTTCCATGGAGGGCCTGGCTCCGTCCGGGCCGTGTCTTGGTCGTTGCACTCCAACGACGGCGCAAATAACGGCGATAGATGACCGTCGGACGTTCTCCTTCGATGGTTACTGCGCCGCTGGCGCAGGCGTCGCACCTGCATCCGCCGGGGCTGGTGCAGGGCCCGCATCCTCGAACTTGTAAGTCACCGCCGCATCAGGTGTGAAGTTGACCAAGCTCATGTACCCGTAGGAGTTGGTTCCCCATTCGCGCATGTCAGTGATCTCCTGGTAAGAATAAAGCGGCACGGTGATCACGACTCCCTTTCCGTCGGCAGCGCGGATCGTCAACGTCGGCGCGTTGCCCTGGAACAAGTGCGGTTTCTCCGGCTTGTTTTCCGGGAACGGCGTGACCGCTTTGCCACCAAATTGATAAGTCCCACCCGTCCTGAAGTTGGGGTCGACGACCATCCGCATGGACATGGCTCCCACTTCGCTCGACAGGTTCTCGCCTTTCAATGTGACCGTTCCTGCGGCTGCATCGACCGCAACGTCAACTTCTCCTCCACCCTCGTACTTGACGATCGCCGTGTTGTCTTTGACTTCGACTCCCTTCGGCTTGAACTCCTTCTTCTTGTCCGCCGTACTCAAAGTCGGGTAACCCAGAGTAAACTTGAGATATTCGCCATCGCCCTTGATTTGCAGCCCGTCGCGTGTCGGAGTGACGGTGACACCGGCTTGCACACAAACAGTCGTGGCTAGGCTCAGGAGGACAACAAGGAGTGGATTTTTCATACAGGAATAGATGGCAGGAGTTCGGTTGTGACGATTTGTACCTCATGAAACGCGACTTTCATGTGGTTGTTCTGTCTAACGGATGTAGTTGTCAGTAGGTTGTTTAAGTCATTGGCAAAAGAAGTCGGGCAATCTTGCCGATAACTTAGTCGCGTCCACGAATCGACTCATTTAGGGAAGCATAGCCCCCTCGTGTCGTCAATGGTCAGATGCTGGCAATTCACTTGACTGTCAACTAACAAAGTGGTTACTGGAAAGGCTGTTTTGGCGGAACTCAATTGATAATACGGCTCATGTAAATATACTGTCAATATGGCGTTGTACCTAAATGGCAAAAAACTCAATCGCCGCGACGGCTTCAGCCTTGTCGAGGTGGCCATGTCCCTCGCCATTGTTGGATTTGCCTGTGTGGCGATGCTGGGAATGATACCGATGGGGCTCACTACCTTTCATAAGGCCATGGGCAACACCATTGAGGCCGACATCGTCCAAAGCCTCACCAACGATATCCTCCTTGCCAATTTCAGCAGTCTCTACCAGTACAACAACCAGACCTATTACTACGATGCCGAGGGTTCCCCGATCCCCAGTTCCGGGGCCGTTCCTACTGGGACGGTTTACAAGGCAGTGGTGACCATCAAGGGAGTCGACAGCACGGGCGGAACTGCTTCCAGTTATGCGCCGGTCGCTCTCGCCAACGGCTCCACGGGAGGCGTCTCCAGCACCACCTCCTCCTCCACTTCGGCTTATAACGTGTCGATCACCATCACGAACGTCAGCAGTCCGGCCCAGTCGGATGTTTTCCCCATTATCGTGCCGAACAACAATCTATGATTGGGAGGCTGGGGACGTTCGCTAAACAGGCACAGACCGGAGGTATCTTGAAACCTTATCCAAGTCAAAAGTCGCGGATGGCCGCCGCCTTCACCTTGGTGGAGATGATGGTCGCCACCGTCATCCTGGTCATCATTGTCGGTATCCTTTTCAGCATCACCCAGACGACGAGCAATGTCTGGAAAAACACCACCGGCAAGGTTGAAGTCTTTCGCGGTGCCCGTTCCGCTTTTGAGACCATAACTCGCACCATCAGCCAAGCGACCCTGAACACCTATTACGACTACGTCGATTCCAGCGGTAATTTTCGCGGCTCAGGCATGACGGTCAGTGGTACTTCTTCCTTTCTCAATACCACGTTCGTGCCCAACAGCTACGCCCGGCAGTCGGATCTCCATTTTATTTGCGGCCAAGGGGCCACCTTGCTGGCGACGACGTTCTCCGCCGGAGGGGCCACTTATACTCCCGTCACCCAGTCCATCTTTTTTCAGGCGCCCCTCGGACAGACTCTTAATTCCAGCTATACCTCACTGGACCGGTTGCTGAATGCGTGTGGGTTTTACGTCACCTACGGCCCGGACAATACTGCGCCCAGTTTTGTGCCGACCACCCCACGTTATCGTTACCGCCTCATGCAATTCACCCAGGCGGCGGATGCCAATATGGTCTACACCACAGCGGCCGGGGCCACCAACCAGAACTCCTGGTTCACCACGCCCATTGCCATAACCTACGATGCCACGTCGAATTTCGTCCTGGCCGACAACATCATCGCCCTGGTCGTTTGGCCCAAGCTCTCCGCTGGTGACCAGACCGCTTCCAACGCCCTCACCACCGATTATACCTACGATAGCCGCAAGGCCGGCTTCGTGAGCGGTACCGGCTTTCTCCAGACTTTTAACCAGCTCCCTCCTGTGGTGCAGGTCACCATGGTGGCCATTGATGAGGCGTCGGCTGCCAAGCTCGGCAATTCATCCACGCCACCCAACGCGAAGGTCGGCCTGACTTCGACCATTTTTACTTCCGCCACTTATCCCACCATCGCCGGCCAGCAAAACCAATTGCAAGCGGACCTGGCAACGATGCAAACGACCCTGGCGGCCAACCACATTAATTACCGGGTCTTCCAAACCGATGTGGCAATTCGCGGTGCGAAATGGACCACGAACTAAGATCAACAGGCATATGAAACCAGGAACTTTCCCGACTTTGCCATCCCATTCGCGCCGGAACCGTAGCGGCATTGCCCTCATCATTGTCCTGGCCTGCCTTGTCCTCATGGTCGTCATGGTGCTCGCCTTCCTGGGCAGCATCGGGACCGAGCTTCGTTCCTCCAAGTTTTACGCCAATGGTTCCTCGGTCAAGTTGTTGGCCCAGTCGGCCACTGACCTCGTCATGGCTGAAATCCGCGATGCCACCCAGGGGGCCGACTCCAGCGGCAATCCTCTGGCATGGGTCTCCCAACCCGGGATGATCCGCACCTTTGACAACACCGGGATCAATAGCAGTTTTCACACCCAGTATTACAAGCTCTACTCCGATTCCACCATGACAGGTACTGGTGCCTTCGATGTCACGGCCTCCGCCAATGCCGTTCCCGCTTACTGGTACAACCAGAAGGGCGTCTATGTTGACCTCAATATGCTCGTCTCCGTCAATGGCGCCAAGCAGTACCCGATCATCGATGGGTTTACCACCGACCTGACCACGATGAAAGGGGCGGTCGCCGGATTTGACATCAGCCTCCCGACCAATGTACGGGACCCTAGTTCGTCCGACGCCGCACCCATGCCGGTGAAATGGCTTTATGTCCTGAAAAATGGCCAGGTCATCGCTCCCGCGACCGGCGCGAGCAGTGCGACCGTCACCACGACCGTCACTTTCTCATCAACCGATGCTTCGGGCAACCCGGCACCCACGCCCTCTGCCACCAATCCCATCGTGGGACGCATGGCCTTCTGGACGGATGACGAGACTTGCAAGCTCAACATCAATACGGCGGCGGAGGCCTCTGCCGTGTGGGATTTGCCGAGGATGCAAACGCCTTACGATTCGGGCCAGTTGGCCACATATCAGCCGGTCCAAAATGAATTTCAACGGTATCCGGGCCATCCCGCCACGGTCTGTCTCAGCACCGTTTTTGGCAGTTGGCTGTCCACCAGCGGGTGGAACTATGCTCCGACTGGAACCAATACGACCTCACTCTACCAGACCCAGCTTGGGCCTTACTATCAGATCGCTCCGCGGGTCGTCATGGGCATCAAGGAATCCGTTTCCAGCGGGCTTGCGACGGCAACGACCGGCACCAGTTCCCAAGGAGGGACAGCCGATGTGTCCGGCACCGTCGGGGTGATCACGCCCGATACCGATCGCCTTTATGATTCCATCGACGAACTGATGTTTGCGCCCAACACGACTGTTTCCGGATCCGTCACCAGCCGCACGACGAACAGTGCCAAGTACGCCCTGCCCACCCTGACGCAAAACCAACTGGAGCAGGCCAAGTTTTTCATCACCGCCCACAGTCGCGCGCCAGACGTCACCCTGTTCAACCAGCCCCGCGTCAGCATGTGGCCGGTCTCGGCCACAAACGATACCGCGCACCGGAGTGCCAATGACCAGGTCATCGCCTTTTGCTCCCAACTAGGCAAGGACTCGAGCAACAATCCCTACGCCTACTATTTTCAACGCTCCGATCCGACCGACCCCACCGTGGACTTGCCGACCGGCGCGTCCGCGTCCGGTGTGGGAAGGAACCGCTCCGTCATTGAGTACCTGCGCTTTTTCCTGAAACAGCAGATCCCCGGTTTTGGCGGCTCGTTTGGAGACGCGGCCTCGGGCAAGTATAACGGCCTGGATGCGCTGACGGGCGATGGCATCACCACGACGAATGGCGCCACGACCGTGGAGTGCGACCAGATTCTCACTGAAATCTTCGATTACATTCGTTCCACCAATACGTATGACGTATCGCAGGCCACCATGACTGGTACCGGCGGCATTATCTCCAATATCACAACTTACACGGGGGCCGTCACCGGCCAGCCGAAAGGCCAGGTCGTGCCCATTGTGGACGCCAATGGTACGCGCGGATTTGGCCGGTTCCCCACTTTGCAGCAAGTCGGCCTCATTTTTTACGCAAGTAATGACAATCATCCTACCTTGACTGGGACCATGTCCATAACCGGTACATGGTACTATACCACTCCTCCGGTTGCCGTTACCCCGCAGACCAGCCAGGTGAAATGCCTGCTGGCTTTCCAGTTGTTCGATCCGTCGCAGGGATTCTCTCTCAGTTCGCCTTGGTACAAGGTCACCGTCAGCGGCCAAAGCAACTTCACCTGGGACGGATCACAGACCATGTTCTCCACCGATCCTGCGACACTTTCCATGACGAGCAGCACCGCGCCTAACATCGATCCTGCTGTGGGAGGGGTGGTGGGAGTGCGCCGTGTTATGTGGAACAATGGGATGGCTGGAAGTGGAAGTTTTTTCAGCACGGCTTACCCTGCCTCCAATCCCAGCAATCTTCCCCTGGCTCCCGCTTCGACTGATACTTCCGCTTCCAACCCTCCTGGTCCTGGACTAGGCATCACCGGCATCAATTTTACCGGCGGCCCCTTGACTGTCAGTTTTTGGAAAACAAATCCAACGGGCACCACCACCACGCTTTTGCAGAAAATCGTGGTTCAAATTCCGGACGCACCTTCCGGCGGATTTCCCCTGCCGGGGCCGTCGTTGATGAATATCAATTCAACGGTGAATTCACCTCTGCCGGACACCTATTGGCATGCACCGGTAATTTCTGACGCGACAGGTACCTTTACCCGCAACAGCAATCCTTGGACGAATTGGGCCAATCGCTGGAGGTCCCTGAACGCTTTTGCGCAGGTACCCCCGGCTTCCGTCGCCCAGAACGTCAGCCCTTTCCTGTCCGATCGAGACACGGTCCGCGCGGTGGTTCCCAACGTGGGAGACCTCCGCCTTGCGGCCGCGAGAACGACCATTCCGACTGTCGCGGCTGCGGCCAATTATTACGGATCTCATCCCCTTTATAATTCCACCTCAGCGCATATGGCTCATAGCTTCCGCACTTCCCTGGGGCACCCCGTCAACGGATACACCACGACGTCATCCGGAGGGTACGGAAAACTTTGCCCAGTCTCGGGGCCAACCTACGCGGGATATCAATCCTCCACCCCCGGCCTATGGACGACCAACACGGAATATTTGACCCAATTCACCGTTCTTGAGCTGGCTCCCGACTCGCCAACGACAGCAGGCGTCTTTACGGGCGGCAGCGGGACGGTTCCGGGCGACTGGGACAACGGCGTTGCCGACTACCCCGATGGTGCGTACATCAACAAGGCCGACGAAGGCGACAACGCCAATGGAGGTACCCCTTATTTCTACCAATATGGCAGCAACGCCATTGGCCAGACTTTTTTCTCGCCCAACCGGGAAATGCCTTCCGCCGGCATGCTTGGCTCCCTCTCCACGGGCGTGCTGACGAACAAGCCGTGGCAGACCCTCCTTTTCCGTCCCGGCCCCGCGAACCATCCCGGCTTGGGAAGCCCCGTCAATACCCCGGTGGGACCTCCATACACTACTCCTCCCGACAGCTTGATCCTGGATTATTTCACGATGCCGGTGGTCGAGCCTTACGCGATCAGCGAGCCTCTCTCGACAGCGGGCCGGATCAACATGAACTATCAGATTGTCCCGTTCAGCTACATCACCCGGAGTACCGGCATGCGGGCTGTCTTGAAAGGGATCGCCATGCCCTCCATTCCAAACAGCCATGCAGATATCTACAAATACGGCAACCTGCCTTATTACGCTTCGAACCCCAACGTGACTTCCGGGACCAATACGAATCCGACTTATCGCATAGGGGTGGATGCGGATAAAACTCTCTACCAGTTCACCGCCCGTTTCGCCAACAAGGATGTTTTTCGTGCCCCTTCGGAAATTTGCAGCGTCGACTTGGTCCCTACTGACTATACTGGAACGGCCTTGACTACTGCCTTGGCGGGCACTCCCGCATGGCGTACTGCGCTCGACACTTACTGGGCCGCCCACCGTCTTACCGGTGACAACAGCCGCGAGCGGCCTTACGCCAACATTTATCCGCTCCTGACGACCAAATCCAACACCTTCACAATCCATTTTCGTGTCCAGACTCTGCAAAAAGTCCAGACCGCTGGTGCCGACCAGACCCAGTGGGTGGAAGGCACCGATCTGGTTACCGGTGAATATCGCGGCGCCCAAACCATCGA